>Ga0210394_10008439_pt1 | contig 10609 bp, 10 predicted proteins | sample IncBWC12MmetaG_FD_160121 | JGI IMG/M metagenome (GOLD analysis project Ga0210394, IMG submission 160121) | Forest soil microbial communities from Barre Woods Harvard Forest LTER site, Petersham, Massachusetts, United States - Inc-BW-C-12-M | ecosystem: Environmental > Terrestrial > Soil >... | reverse complement strand
TCCATTCTTCACGCTGTCGGAGAGATAAATTTCCCCCGCTTTCGGATTCAGCGCCAAACCGACAGGATGAAGCAATCCGCTAAAAGGACCTCGAATCATCGCCAGTGGCGCGACGTCTCCGTTATCCGTAATGTTCCAGACGCCCATGAAGCCTAAAATCGGATTCAGCCAAGGATCGTCGGGTACTTCCTTCGCATCAGGTCGGAGCGTCACGCCCTCGTAAAGGTTCTGATGAAAATGGTTGGAGGCCGCCAGGAAAAGTCGGCCCCGGTACAATTCCATCTGCCAAGGCTCGTCAGTTATCCCGGTTTTGGGCCCCGCGATGCGTCCGCGCGGCGGCACATCTCCATTGTCCGTGCGATCGAAAATCAAGATTTCGTGCGTATTCGCTACGGCGAGCAAATTTCTTTCGGGATCGACGGCGAGTCCCACCACGTGGCCGAGCTCGGTCTTTGGTCCCTCAATGACGCGAACCGGGGTCGCGTCTCCGTCCGCATCCCAACGAAAAACGTTAATGCGTCGTCCCGTAAGGCTCGCGACCAGAATTTCTCGATTCTCCAGATCGAGACTGATGGCGTGCGGCGTCACCAGATGCGTGTGCGGCCCTTGAATCACGCGCAGCGGATGCTCGCCGCCGCTGGCGCCCGCGCGAAACACCAGAACCGCATCGGCCAAAGCGTTTGGCGCCACGATTTCATCGCGTGCCGGATCGTACGCAAGCCCGTGAATCGTGCGACCCAGCAGAGTATTCTGCCCAGTGATAAGCCGGGTTGGCGCTGCATCTCCGTTTGCCAGCCTGGCAAACGCCGCGATGCGCGGCTGGGTCACTCAATTGGGAACTAAAAGCTCGTCGCGTTTCGAGTCATACGCCAGCGCCATCGGGTTGCCAAATCCGGGCGTCGGCGTTCCCGCGGGAGCGCTCCTGATAATTCGCTTTGGCGCCACATTGCCATGCGCCGTGCTGTCGAATGCAAGCGCCGAATGATCGCCCCAATTCGATACCCAAATCTCGCCTCTTTGCGGATCCACCGCAACACCCATCGGATGGGAAATGCCGGTGCGAGCGCCGCGAATCACACCCATCGGCGCGACATCGCCATTGCTATTTCGGTCAAAGATCAAAACCGAGCTATCGCCATTATTTGCCACCGCGATCGTGTCATGTTGCGGATCGTAGGCGACGCCCATTGGCCAGTCGAGACCCGTTTTGGATCCCTGAATCACGCGCAGCGGCTTCGCATCATCTTTTGCGTTTGCAGCAAAAATCCGAATCGAAGGCGGACGCGATTCGCCAGCCTCGGCTTCGTCTTCGACGACGAACGACGGCGAACACCCGCCTCCCGTGTTCTTCACCACGCCCCGAAAATTCCCGTGATTGGCGACCCCGATCTCATTGTGCGAATCGTCCCAATAGATTCCGTGCGGATCGGCCAGCCCGGTCGACTGCCCGCGCAAGATGCGCACCGGAGCTTCCACGCCTTTCACCTGCCGCCGGTAGAAAGCGACCGTATTTTGAACTTCCACTGTGACGGCAATCTGGTCCGCCGAATCGCTTAGCGCCAGGCCCCAGGCCTGATGCGGAACCGAAAACACGCGCGACGGTTTCACGTTGCCCCAAGCGCTATACGGCATAACCACGACCGTATCTTCGATATCGTTGTTGGCCGTGTAAATTTCCAGATGCCGCGGATCGAGGACTATTCCCGCAATCATTCCCAGAAACGTGTCCGGACCCGCGATCTGCCGCAGCGGAACGCTCGCATCGCCCTGGCTCGCTCCTCGCACGCGATCGTAAACGAGAAGGCTTTTGCGGTTCGGATCGCTCATCGCCACGAGCCCGTTCGCAGCGTCCACCGCGATGCCGTTAAACGCAGGATACGGATCAGCGATCATTCGGACGGGAGGTATGTCTTCGGGAGCGGGTTTGCCGGATTTATTTTCCTGAGGCGCGGCCTGCGCTAGCGCGCCGAGCATTGCAAGCACTGCCATCCCGAGCGCGCCGGCAGCCCCAATCTTCCGGATCATTGTTTTGTGGCAGGTTTCTTTGCGGGGAAAAATTCCGGCATGTAGTACGAGTACATCCCATTCGAAATGCTGTCTATCGTGTACACTTCGCGGTCTCCGGCATTCAGGGCCACGCCCGCGGGCCAAACCATTTCGCTCGCCGGCCCTTTGATTATGCCGCGCGGCGGCACATCGCCGTTATCGTTGATGTCCCAAACGCCGATGAATCCGGGCTTATCGGCATTCCACGGCGAGGGCGAAGCGTCCGCAAATTTGTACGATTCGACGTTATTCTTCACGGCCACGAAAATCTTGCCCTGTTCCGGATCGACTTCCACCTGCCGGATACGCATAATCCCAGACTTCGGTCCCGCGATCACCGCGCGCGGCGCAACATCGCCATTGTCTGTCCGATTGAAGATAAAAACCCCCGTGGTCCTATTACCGTTCCCACGGCTCGAAACCACGACCAAATTGCGAATCGGATCGACCGCCACGCCGCGCACTTCATCCAGACCCGTTTTTTCTCCGCGTATCGTTCTCAACGGCGCGACGTCGCCATTCGCGTCTCTTGGAAAAAACATGACGTCCTTGCCGCCATCTTCTCCGACCACGATTTCATTATTCTTCAGGTCCAGGTTCACGGTTTCCGGCCGCAGGATGCGCGTGTGCGGCCCCTGAATAATTCGGATCGGCGCCTCTTCCCCGCTCGCACTCGCCCGAAATACCAGAACGGCTCCCGCCAAATGCACTGGCACGACGATTTCGTCGTGCACGGGATCGTACGCGATACCGTGCATCGTCCGGCTGAGTTTAGTGCCCTGGCCTTCGATTACCCTTACCGGCCCTTCGTTTCCGTTTGCCAGCCTGGCAAACACCAGTATCCTGGGTACGCTCACTCAATTCGGCACCAGAATCTGCCCGCGCTTCGAATCATACGCAATCGCTCCCGGATTCCCGAAACCCACTGCCGGCGTCCCCGCAGGAGCATTGCGCAACACGCGCTTCGGAGCCACATTGCCATTAGCAGTTCGCGCGAAGACCACCGCAGTGTGATCCCGATAATTCGTCACCCACAGCTCATCGTTCTTGGTGTCGATGGCCACGCCCATCGGACCCAAAACTCCGGTCCGATCGCCCTTGATCACTCGCGCCGGCGCCGCGTTGCCGGTGGCATCGCGGCGAAAAATCAGAATCGAATTCGTCCCGTAATTCGCCACCGCGATTTCGTCGTGCATCGCGTCCAGGCCGATCCCCATCGGCCAGTTCAGTTGTGTCTGCGCGCCCTGAATTTTGCGAGCGGGTTTGTCGTCGCCTTTAGCTTCAATACCATAGGCATTGATCGACGGCAGAGCAAAATGGCCGCCCTTGAGCCCACCCTCCGTCGCCTCTTCTTCCTCGCGCGTCAGCGGAGCCCAATTCCCGTGATTCGCCACAAGCATTTCGTTGTGACCAGGGTCGATCACGATTCCATGGGGATCGGCCAACTCGGTTTCCGGACCATGCAGAACGCGCAGCGGCGCTTCGCTTCCGCTCGCCTCGCGTCGATAGACGACCACAGTATTGGGGTGCTCGATCGAAACGGCGACTTCGTTACGCTTGGGATTAAACGCCACGCCCCAAGCCCCATGCGGCACAGAAAGCACACGCTTGGGTTTGGTGTTCCCTTCCACGCCGTAGGGGAACACCTCCATGCGGTCACCAATGTCATTATTTACTGCGAAGACTTCGCGATCGGCGGTGTCCAGCGAAATCCCGGCAACGAACATCATGCCCGTCCTGGGGCCTCGGATCACCCGCTCGGGATTCGCCATCTGCGCCGAATTGCCGCCTGCATTCCGGTCGTAGAAAAAGATTGCCCCTCGATTCGAATCGCTCACCACCACCTGATTCGCATCCGGATCGACGGCCACGCTATGCAGGCTCGCATATGAATCGGCCACCGAACGCGCCGGGGCGATATCGCCCCCGACCGGCGCAGTTTCGGATCCCGAAGTCGAAACGGAACTCGTCCGTTCGGCGGCCAGTGCGCCTCGCTGCTGCGTCTGACTCCACGCCGTCATCGCCATGGCCAATTCCGTCGCGTCGGCGCAGCTATCGTCTTCATCCGCCGAACCAGCGGCCGCCAAATTAGTTTGTATTCGCGAAGAAAAAATGGAAGGAGTAGCGCGGAAGAGCAGATTGAAGCAGCCCGCGATCAGCATCGCGCCAGCTCCCGCGCTCATCAGCCAAGCCGTTCGTTTTTCGGGCATCGCCATCAGAGAAAGTAGTCCCGCATCATTTGCCACCGCTCTTGGTTCATCTTGCCGCCCGCGCCCGGCTCGACGGCTTCTCGAGCCTGAAGAATCGCCGCACTTTTTTCGGGCGACATAAGCGGCAATTTCGTCAGCGAAGCCGCTCGCAGCATAGTCTCCGCAACCTTCTCCAGCCTATATGCCGCAACGCAAACGGACGCGATGTCTGCTCCAGCCACGACGCTGCCGTGATTTTTCAGCAGCAATGCTCCCCGCGTGCCGAGCGCCCGCGCAACTTCATCTCCCAACTCCGAAGTGGCGATGCTCACGGCGCCATTATCCAACACCGGCAGCTTACCTGCGAATGCGGCGCAATCCTGATCCAGCGGCTCAACTGTAATACCAAGCGTAGCCATCAACGTGGAAGCATGGGGGTGAGCATGCAACACGCACCGCACATCCGGCCGCGCGGCATACGTCCGCGCATGGATCGGCCATTCGCGCACGGCACTGCGCTCGCCCCCGGCTCCAGCTACAAGTTTCCCGTCGAAATCGATGACGACCAGGTCTTCCGGCTTTAACCCTCGCCAGCTAACGGGGCGCGGTTTGATGAGGATTCGGTTTTCGTCCAGCCGCGCGCTCAGATGCCCGCCCAGGCCATCTCCCGCCGCCTTGACGGCGTAGAGCACCTTGCACGCCTGCACCAACTCCTCCCGAAGCGTTGATTCAAGTCGCGGCGCTGGCGAACTCACCTAAACCTCGGCCTTCATGAGCTCTCGTGCGCCTTCATCGAACTCAACGTCGCGCTTCAAAAGCAATGACGCGGAGCGCACCCAATAGACGTCGCCATGGCCCGCCGTGAAGGGTTCGCGCCCCTCGCCAAGTTCCCGGATTTCCTGCAACAGCAAGCGGCGCGTGGCAATGATTGCGGTGTCGCTGGTGCCCAGGCGTTCCCGCGTGCGGTCCACAACCGTCCCCATGCTTTCCTGAATCGCCTGGTCCTGCGACGCAAAGCCGTGGATGCCAGTCATGTTCGCAGTCCGCTGTTTCTCGCGGTCGAGCAAATATTGATTCGCCTTGTTGCGCACCGGCCGGAACGTGACTGGATCGACCTTCGCATGCACGAAAGTCTCATCCCGAATCGTCTTCCATTCTTCTTCCGAAAGCGGCGCTTCGGGATTCCAGCTGATCGTCCACACCCAGCAAGTCTGGTCGTCGCGCGGCACCCAGCAGTGCCCATGAATCGCCAGCCCCTTCTGGTAAGGAATCATCGTGTGGCTCGGAAGCAGGAATTGCGTCAGCCGCCAATAATATCGGTCCTCTTCCGCATTGCGCCGCACTCCGATCACCAGGCCGTAATCGGTTTTCTTCACCGTGAACCGCGGCGCCTTATCCAGTAGATGATATTTCGCTCGCAGATTGTTGCTGTTCCTTACTTTTTCGACGTAGGCATCCGTCACGCGAAATGCGTCCAGGCTGGCGTGCAGAAAGTTCGAATGGCTGGAGTCAATGCCGCCTTCGATGGCCTGCATGTAGTTGGTCTCCTGAAAGCGCTTCGAAATATACCGGTGAGAGTCCGGAACTCGCGCCCATTCAAGTTTGGGCAATTCTGGCTCGTGCTCCGAGGGACCCATATACGCCCAGATCAGCCCGCCGTACTCACGCGTAGGGTACGCCGTCGTGCGCAGCTTATTTCCGAACCCGTATTCCGCGGGCTCGTTGGGCATGTCCACACACGTGCCGTTCACGTCGAATTTCCAGCCGTGATACACGCACCGCAAACCGCACTCTTCGTTGCGTCCCCAAAAGAGGCTGGCCCGGCGGTGCGCGCAAAATTCGTCGATCAGTCCTACTCGTCCGTTCGTATCGCGGAAGGCAAGAAGATCTTCCCCGAGGACCCGCACCCGAACCGGCGAACAGTCAGGCGTCGGCACCTCACTCGGCAGCAATACAGGCAGCCAGAATCGCCGGAAGTATTTGCCCGCAGGCGTAGCCGAATCGGTCTGCGTCAGCAGCTCGTTTTCTTCTCTCGAGAGCATTTATTTTCGCGGCTCCAAACTACGATCCCTTGTAGCCCAGGGCGCGCCGATATGTGGCGGCCCTGGGGCCCTTGCGTCCCTAGGCTACAGAAAAGCTTCGAGCACCGTCGCCGCCGCTCCCGGTCGGCGCTCTGCCACCAGATCATGCGCCCTGTGGGCGCCCGCGTGTAGCCGGTTCACCTCATCGCGCACGCTGGATGCCGGCTCATTCGCCAAAAAAAATCCCGTAATTGTCCAGATCGCGTCCAGTTCCGCCTCGCGGTAGACCAGATGCTCAAATGAACTCGATGCCTTGAGATGCGCGATGATATTCCGCAAGGTGTCCGAGGAAAAGTCCTGCACGCTTACGATGTGCCCTGGGTTTACTTCCTGCCGGCCCGGGTTTACTTCTTGCCGGCCAGTCGTGCGATTGTGCCCATTCTGCGCCATCGTCGCGGTGCCGCCTCCAGTTGCGTAAATAGTAGGGCTAAACGCCCAGCCCCGGCAACACCCCGCCCGCTTGCTAATGCCATAATTTCCTATGAGCCGACTTATTCAGGAATTGCCCTGGAGGACCTGAGTGGAACTCGAGTTTGGCTCCCAGCGGGGACTTCAACACAACTCTCGAAAAAGATCTTCTCCTGCCTTCGCTAATCGCGGCGAGTGGCTTCATTTAACCTCAACGAGCTCAATTGCCACTCGGTCGGGTCCTTCAATCATGGCCGCGCGCATGTTCCCCCACTGGTGAATCTCTTCGAGAACCTTGACTCCTTCGTTTTTTAAGCGAGCCACCGTCGGGGGCAGGTCAGCAACGCTGAGCGCCCAGTGATCGACGATGTGCCCCCGCGTGCTGACGAGTCCGCCGCCGGGCCACGGGCGAATCAAAATGGAGATGTCATCGAACATGACGCTCCCGGATGGATCGCGAACAAACCCCGGAAACTTGAAAAACGACGGCCAGGTCGGAGGGGCATACGGCCGTTTGCAGTCTCCGGCGTCAGGTGTAATCGGAGCACCGCCGGTACCCTGCGGCATGGTCGCACCGAGGTGAGCGACATACCAGGCAATCGCGCACAGCGGGTGCTCGTGATACATGTGAATGTGATTGAAGCGCTCCGCCTTGCCGGCTTGGGCGTTCTCGATCAGCGCGTCGTCCGGGCCGCGGAGATAGCCGAAGCCGCCCTCTCGCGTCGGCTGCACGCCTTTGGCGCGCATCTCCAGGATTTGCTCTTGCGTCGGAAGGCCAGGCAGCGTGTCGCTCGACATATCCACGAGCTTGCCGTCGGCGGCATCCCACATCTGCGCGATTTTCAGGCCTTTCGTGCGGAACTCCTGGTCATATTTGCGCGAATCCGGCGTATTCCAGCCGAAATGCCAGACCGAGGTTTGTGGTCCGTTGAGCTCTGTTTGTGGCGGCGTGTTGACTTTCGTGAAGAGCAAATAGACGTTCCCCGTCTTGACCGCCTCGTACCCGTTGAAAGTCGTCTTCGTGGCGGAAATGGGGAATGCTTTCGGGTAGTAGGCGGCGGCAGCGCTCGGGTTCACGGAATTCAGGTGAACGTGATGAACGTGCATCGGCGCGATGGCTGCCGGACTCTGCGCGAGCGCTGGCCGGGCAGTTACTATGGCAGCCGCCAACAGCACTACGGCCAGGCTCATAAGACGATTGCGCATATTTGTAAACTCCTGCCCTAGTCCGTCTACTTCAACGCTGGATTCACATACCCATGTTTCAGAACCTTTTTCAAGTCCGGCCGTATGCTCAGGTACGTAATATGATCGGGGATGGCTGAGAATCCGTGCGGCACACCTTCTGGAATAATGATCACGTCTCCCACTTTTATTTGGCGGCTTGTGTATCCCACCATCGTGCCGCCGCAGGACGGACCATTGAGAAGCGTGGTTACTTCGTCGGTCGGACCAGAACGTTTTCCATTGACGATCGTGCCTCCGGTAATCAGAGTTCCGCCTCCCGATATGACCACATAGCTTTCGGCGGTATCGTCGTGGAAGATTCCATTGGGACCCGTCGCCCCGGGCCGCTGCTCGCCGCACGCGGTCGCCGGCGCAGCGTTTCCGCTTGCGGCGGCATTCGCGTTCGGAGGCGCCGCGCTTCCCATGGCTCCGCGGTTCACCACAGCGACGCCAAGTTGGTACTTATCCATATCGATCACCCTGAGCGTATTGTCAGGAATCGTGCGGTGTGTATCGGCCGCGTGCTTCAACACGGCCTTGATGTCCTCATCGGTGATGTACACGCCATCCTTGGGCGCTTGAGCCAACGCAATTGTCGGACATACCGCAAACAGCATTGCCAGGATTTGCAGGACCTGCTTTCGCATAGCTCCCCTCCCTAACAGACGAGTTCGCCGCGATTGTTCGCCGCGGCGAACTCGGGTTTTACCAACGCTTGTTCTATTCCCCTGTTATGACCAGAGCGGCTTGACGCCGGGACCGATCAGCATCGCGGGATTCGCGCCCTTCCTCGGAATGAACTTCTGCGCGCGCCCGTTATCGACCTCGGCCGTGTACAGATTTCCCTCCTGGTCCACGTGCATACCGTGCACGCCCCAGAAGCCGCCCGGGAAGTCACCGAAGGTGCCCCAGGAGTACAGAAAGTTTCCTTCCAGGTCGTACTTGATCATCTTGTTTGTGCCGCGATCGAAAAGCCAGAGATGCCGGTCGGCCGCGGACAAGTGGAGGCAATGCACATCGGACGGCTGATCGCCGACCTTCCATTGGTTAAGGAATTTGCCGTTGGTGTCGAACACCTGGACGCGGTGGTTGTTCCGGTCGTTGACGAAAACTCGCTCGGATGGAACGTCAACAGCGACTCCATGCACGCCATTGAGGTAGCCAGGACGCGTATCGTTCGGGGGTGTCCCCTTTTGTCCCCAGTCCATCAGGAACTTGCCATCCTTGTCGAACTTCGCCACCCGCGTGCCCACGTATCCGTCGGCCACGAACATGGTGCTGTCGGGCAGCCAGGCGAGGTAGGTCGGTCGATAGAAGTGTGTGCCGTCGGCGCCGGGCGTGTTGGGCGTCCCGATCGTCAGCACCAGCTTTTTCAAGTCGTGCGTGAACTTGAAAATGGAGTGCCGGTAGTCGTCCACCAGCCACACATATTTGTCTTTGTCGTAGGGGTTGATATAAATCGCATGAGGCCGCCGCAGCATGCTGTCCCACTCCGGCCAGGTCTCTTTGATCTCTCCTTTGGCGTTTACCCCGACGATGCAGTGTTGCCAGCGCCAGTCCACATTCTCCGTGCCGTGGTTAGGCCCGTCCAGTGGGCCTGGCGGGCTGGCCGCCGTCGCGTCGCGCCACGGCAGACGGCCGATGGGAAAGCCGATGCTCGGCCCTAGTTGGGTGAGGTCAATTTCCTTCGGTCGCTTGATGTTCGGCAGTTCGCCGCGTTGAAGGATGAAAACCCGGTCGGGGTTCTCCGCGAAAATGCCTTCGGCCGATCCCCAGGACCACTGTTCGTTCCCGGGCAACGCCGATAAGGGCTGCGGCCAATTTGGATCCACCTCGTAGGCCCCGAAGACGTCCTGGACGCCCTTCTGTCCGGGGACAGCTGCAAACGAGGTATCGGATTTTGCCTGGGCCTGGGCGGTGGCCGGGGAACCCAATAGCTTCGAAACCACCGGAAGCCCCGCCGATGCAACCCCGCACTTCATCAAAGCTCTTCTACCTATTTTCGACATTGAACCCATGATTCTCCGCTCCTTTATCGTTTGCGTTCCTGGAGGATCGTCGAGCCGTTCGTTGCGAATGCCACCTTAACCTGCCCGACCGGAAATCCCGACTTCAGCCTCTGATTCGCGCATCGTACGCCTTCTCCTGCCCCGGGCACAACGAATTTGCCGCCCGAGCAGGCCGCAGCAAGATCAGCAGGTTCCGACGGCCAGTCTCCGAGAACAGGACTTAGCAGGACTGACTCAAGAATTGAGGCCGCGTCCGATTCCGAAAATAAAAAAGAGGATCGCAATCAGGACCGCCACGACTTCGGCAAAAGCCAGAGACATAGTCCAATTATGCACGTTAAAGGGAATGAGAGACACTGTTAGAAGAACTGCCAAAACAATGAGCAGGCCAGCCCCCAACACGTTTCCGGGGTCACCCCGCCGAGCAAAAAGCACACTTCCAGCAAGCGTGAACAGAAGCCCAAAAGGATAACAAACCGACAGCGAGTCGATTATTGCTGACGACAATTTGCTGTTGAAGCCCTGATAGGATGCGTACTCCAGAAGGAAGAAACCGCCGATACCCGCAAATGCCAGAGATATGCCGATGGGAAGTAGATAGCGTTGAATGACTCCTCGCATGACAAGCTGAGTCGTGAATCATAACCAT
>Ga0210394_10008438_pt1 | contig 10610 bp, 6 predicted proteins | sample IncBWC12MmetaG_FD_160121 | JGI IMG/M metagenome (GOLD analysis project Ga0210394, IMG submission 160121) | Forest soil microbial communities from Barre Woods Harvard Forest LTER site, Petersham, Massachusetts, United States - Inc-BW-C-12-M | ecosystem: Environmental > Terrestrial > Soil >... | reverse complement strand
ACCAGTCGACTTCCGAAATAACACCATGCGCCTCTGGCTGCCGAAAAGCGCGGATTGGTACTCCTCTTTGTCGGGACAGCGATACCACCGGCGTCACACCTTCAGCCAGTTCTTGCTGTTTTCGGTAGACGACTCGCAAAAGATCAGCAAGCCGAAAGAACCCGTCGAAGAGACCCCGAAATCCTAGATTTGCCTTCGCGCGCAACGCTCTCTATCAGAAAAATCAATTTGGTAGATGCAAATTTCAAAGTATCTCTTCCCCGCGCGCCGCGTATAATTTCGCTTCGATTAGGCATTTGGTCCCCAATAAGCGGCTTTCTTACCAGGGAAGCGGTCACTTTTTGTGTGACCTGGAAGCCGTCAATTCTCGCAGCGGAGCGGACATAAACTATGAAGCAGGTGGTGGTCTTGAAGTGCTGTTGTATCTTCGCCATGCTGCTCCTGCTCCCAACAATTCCGCTTCTCGCACACCAAACCCCCGCCGCGCCTGCAACTTCTTCCTCGTCCGTCGACTCCTCTAAAGCCCTCAACGACAAGCTCGCGCAACTCGATCAGCGCGTCACCGCCGCGCAATCGGCCGGGGACAACGCCTGGATGCTGGTGAGCGCCGCTCTCGTCCTGTTAATGACCGGCCCAGGCCTGGCGCTTTTCTATGGCGGCTTGGTCCGCCGCAAGAACATGCTCGCCATCATGATGCAAAGTTTCATGCTCATGGCGGTGATCTCGGTCCTCTGGGCCCTGGTCGGCTACAGCCTGGCCTTCGGCGGAAACGGCCCGGTGATCGGCGGATTCGAGCACGCTTTTCTCCGCGGCGTCGGCGCCGACCCGAATCCCGATTACGCTGGCACCATTCCGCAAGCCACCTTCATGATCTATCAGCTGATGTTTGCCATCATTACTCCGGCACTGATCACCGGCGCGACTGCCGAACGAATGAAGTTCAGCGGCACCGTTCTCTTCCTCATCCTCTGGTTTCTCGTCGTCTACGCCCCGCTGGCTCACATGGTCTGGGGCAAGGGTGGCTTGCTCAACGCCGCGCTTGGCGGAAAATTTCCCACGCTGGATTTCGCCGGAGGCACCGTCGTCCACATCAGTTCCGGCGTTTCCGCTTTGGTTTGCGCTTTGTATCTTGGCAAGCGCGTCGGCTTCCCCAAACAACCCATGCCGCCCCACAGTTTAACTCTCAGTTTTGTAGGCGCGTGCTTACTGTGGGTAGGCTGGTTCGGCTTCAACGCCGGAAGTGCCCTCGCAGCAAGTTCCCTGGCCACCAGCGCATTCGTAGCCACGCATTTTGCCACCGCCGCCGCCGCCATTAGTTGGAGCCTGGCGGAGTGGCTCAAGAACGGACGCGCCAGCGCGCTGGGCGCGATTTCCGGTGCGGTCGCTGGGTTGGTAGCCATTACGCCCGCCGCAGGCTTCGTAGCACCCATGCCCGCCTTGGCGATCGGATTCATCGCCGGCCTGGTCTGCTATTTCATGGTCACGAAAATTAAATCCATCTTCGGCTACGACGACGCCCTCGATGCTTTCGGCGTACATGGCGCAGGCGGCACCATCGGCGCTCTGCTGACCGGCATCTTTGCGCAGCAAATCGTCAACCCTATATTCGGCGCGGGCAAACCGGTGGGTGGCCTCGACGGCCACTGGAGCCAGGTCGGCAATCAGGTTGTCGGCGTACTGATCGCCTGGGGCTTCGCATTGGTCGGCACCATCATCCTCCTGAAAATCACCGACATGATTACCGGCCTGCGCGTCACCCAGGAGCAGGAGATTGAAGGTTTGGACATTTCGCAACACGGCGAAGAGGCTTACAACCTGGAACTCTAAGTAGACTGGAAGGGCTCGAGCGTCGCACGCAGTGCTCGGGCCGCGCCGCGGATTTGCAAAACCGCGGAACGATAAGGGGTAACGCGGGAGCGCAAATTTTCATGATGAAACTTGAGGCCATTATTCAGCCCTCGCGATTTGAATCCGTCAAAGATGCCTTGCGCGAAGTTGGCATCGAAGGCATGACCGTCACCGAAGTCCGCGGCCATGGCCGCCAAAAGGGCCACACCGAGGTTTACCGTGGCCGCGAATACACCGTCGATCTCCTACCCAAAATCAAGCTGGAGATGGTGCTGCCGGATAAGCTCGTGAATACCGTTGTGGACACCATACTGAAGACCGCGAAGACAGGAAAGATCGGCGACGGTAAAATATTTTTGTCGAAGGTTGATGAAGCGATTCGGATTCGCAACGAAGAGCGCGGCGAAAACGCTCTCTGATGACGACCGCAGCCCGTCCCGGTCTCCATTCGGCCCATCCGCCCGCTATGAAAATGCAAGACGCTCTTACTCCCCTGTCCGTTCTCGGCCCGCAAGCCGACGACGAACGCCAACGCATTCAGAAACAGTTCGAGTCGGGTGTCAGCGCGCGGGAAACGGTGCTCGCTCTGTGCGCGCTAGCGGACAACAATGTTCAGCAGGTTTTTAGCGAAGTTCTCCGCGTTCACAGCACTCCTTCCGAGGGATTGTGTTTGGTGGCGTTGGGCGGATATGGGCGCCGCCTTCTTTTTCCTTACTCCGACCTCGACATCTTGTTTCTTTTCGGCAGCGAAAAAGCCGAGCAAACTTTCCGGCCGCTCATTTCCGACTTTTCTCGCACGCTCTGGGACCTCGGTTTTCGCGTCAGCTCCGCCGGCCGCACGCTCGAAGAATGTAAACGCATTGAAGAAGATAACGTCGAATTTCACTTGGCACTGCTGGATCGCCGCTTTCTGGCCGGCGACGCCGAGCTTTTCGACCGGCTGAATACCAAGGTTCTCCCCACCTCCGAAAAGCAAGCCCGCCCCTTCCTTCTTGCACAACTCCACCAACTCACCAAAGACCGCCTGGCCCGCTATGGCAACACCATTTTTCACCTCGAACCCAACGTGAAGGAAGCGCCCGGGGGACTCCGCGACTATCAAGCGGCAGTGTGGTTGCGCCAGATCGCCGGTGAAAGAAAAGAATTACTGAACAGCAGCGCCGCCGAAGAGGAACTCGCGTCAGGCGCTGTCGATTTCCTCAGCGCGATCCGCTGCTTCCTGCACTACAACAACGGTCGCAACGACAATACATTGACCTACGAACTCCAGGCCGCGGCCGCGGAGCGCTCGCTCGGGGTTGCGGACCAGATACCGCGAAACGCCGCGGAATGGATGCGTCTCTATTTCCGCCATGCGCGCACTCTCAATCGCTTGTTGCTCCGCTATCTCGAACAGAAAGCGCTCGTTCCGCAAACGCTGCGGCAGCGACTGTTCAGCGTCGCTCGCGGCCCCAAAGTGGAGCCCAGTAACGGCAAGCCCTTCGGCGTGCGCGATGGCCTGTTTGAAGTGCTGGATCAGCAGGCGCTATCGGATCGCGCGCAGGTTTTTTCTCTGTTCACCGAAGCGGCCCGCAGCGGTGTACCCCTAAGCCGCCAGGCGGAGCGCTGCATCGCCTACATCATGCAGCATCCCGAACTTCCCGTGCGCAACGCGGAAATCGCCTGGCCGACCTTTCGCGAGATTCTGGCCGCCAACTACCCGGGCATCGCGCTCCGTCCGATGCAACGTCTCGGCCTGCTCACCCAGATCCTGCCCGAATTCAGCCGCATCGATTCACTGGTCGTGCGCGATTTCTATCATCGCTACACCGTGGACGAACACTCGCTCCGCACCATCGAGCATTTGCAGGAATTGGCCGCTCCTCCCGACGAGCAAGGCGCTCATTTTGAACCGCTGTGGCGAACCGTAGATCGCCGCGACCTGCTTATTTTTTCGCTCCTCCTGCACGACGTCGGCAAAGGCATGCCCGTCGAAAATCATGTCGCGGGCAGCCTGGAAGCTCTTGCCAGCGCCGCCGGCCGCCTGCAACTCTCCGAAGAAGAAACCGCCGAGGTCCACTTTTTGATCGAGCATCACCTGGAAATGTCCGCCACCGTGCAGCGCCGTGACATTTTCGATCCGTCCACCATCTCCTCCTTTGCCGCCTCCGTCGTCAACCAGGAACGCTTGCAGCGCCTCTGCCTGCTCACCTACGCCGACATTCACGCCGTCAATCCCGAAGCTCTGACGCCCTGGAAGGCTGACATGCTGTGGCAGCTTTTCGTCGCCACTTCCAATTACTTCAGCCGCACGTTGGATCGCGATCGCCTGCACGCTCACGACGAAGTTTCGCTGCTAGAACAGGTGCGCGCGCAAATCTCCACCGCGACCACCGAACAGATCGAACGCTTCCTGGAGGGCTTCCCGCGCCGCTACCTGGCGGTACATTCCGCGCCCGAAATTGCCGCGCAGTTGGCCATGTATCAAAAATTGGCGACCCAGCCGGTGCAGACCGAATTGCATTCGACGGGCCATGCGTTTTCGTTGACTCTGCTGACCGCCGATCGCCCCGCGCTTTTCGCAACCATCGCCGGGGTGCTCGCCGGATGGGGCATGAACATCATCAAGGCGGACGCCTTCGCGAACGCGGCCGGCGTCGTGCTCGATACCTTTCACTTTGCGGACCTGCACCGCACCCTGGAGCTGAACCCCACGGAGATCGAAAGGTTCCGCCGCAGCCTGGCCGACGTCGTCAACGGCAAGGCTCCGCTCCAACCGCTCCTCCAGGGCCGCGACAAAGCCAGCCGCGAACGCCCTCCAAAGGTAGCCATCGAAACCAAATTCGCCTTCGACGATGACACGTCGGAGCACAGCACGCTCCTCGAAATCGTCGCCCAGGACCGCCCCGGCCTACTGTACGACATCGGCTCAACGCTGGCCCGCCTGTGGTGCAACATCGAAGTCGCCCTGATTGACACAGAGGGCCAGAAGGCCATCGACGTCTTCTACCTCACCGAGCAAGGCAAAAAACTCGGCCCCGAAAAACAGCATGCACTGCTGCAAGCCCTCCAGGAAAAACTGGGCTAAGAAGCGCGCGCGCGGCGGGTCAAGGAGCCGGCCTCATCCGCTGACGGGCATGGTCTGTGACCCTTGTCGTTGGTTAACCCTAACCATCCCTCCCCCTCGCTTTTCCGTAAGTGTTCATTCTGCCGAATTTCGATATATACGGCTCATTCTAATGCAGAAAAGTTACATAACTATATAGTATATATCGAGCGAAGATAATCTGAGGGCGGACGGCGATAGAGAGCATTGAAGCGCGAAGACTGGAAACTGTGCCTTGCGTTGACGCCGGGCGGGGCAAGCCCCGCCCCTACAGGGGAAAACGCGGGTTCAATCCGGAATACGGACTTCAATGCAAGGGAGTTCGATTCACGCGCGGATTTCCATCCAGGCGCGAAGCTCCATCAGGCGGGGAGATCGATCTAACCGTGTCGGAGGCTGGGTCAGGTCTTTGCTGTGACCCGCCAGCTGAATTCTTTGTTGGACTTGTAGTTCCACAGGGTCACAAGGCCAATGGCAATTAGATTGGCCAGGTAGCGGTCCATGTGGAGAAGATTGAATTCGATGTTGATGATGACGACATTGAAAAAGATGCCGAGCGAACAGATGGCGTTGAATTTCAGGAAGCGCTTTACGCGCTGGCCGAACGTATTCTGATGTTTGGAGATATCGCCGAACGTCCAGAGGTCATTCCAGATGAAGTTGTTGAGCAACGCGGCCTCGGCGGCGAGGATCTTGCTGCGCGTCAATCCCCAGCCGAGCATTTTCGGGTCGCTCAGAAGAAAAAGGAAAGACATATCGATGACCACGCCGCTGGCCCCAACGACACAGAAGCGGAAGAAGCTCGAGATGTGAAGCAAGTAGAGGCGCAAGCGAAACAGGTGCTGGAAATATTCGAGATAAATGCGATTGGTGAGCTTGCTCGAGCCTTCGACGCGCTCGCGGAAGGTATAAGGAACTTCGCTGATCCAGCCCACTTTGCCGCGGCCCAGCACTTCGACCAAGATCTTGTAGCCCAGCGGACTAAGCGTGCGGTCCTGGATGGCCGAGCGACGAATCATGAAGAAGCCGCTCATCGGATCGCTGATGCGCCCGATCACCTCGGGCAGCAGCATGAATCCAATCATTTGCGCCCCGCGGGAAATGATGCGGCGGGCGAGGCTCCAATCGCTGACGCCCCCACCTTCCACGTGGCGGCTGGCGATTCCCAGATCCGCGCCGCGCAGCATTTCCTTGCACAATTTGGCGACGACTTCGGGCGGATGCTGCAGGTCGGCGTCCATGACGGCAAGAATGCTTCCCTGGGCAATTTGCCAACCGCGAATTACGGCGGTAGAAAGGCCGCGCTGCCCTTGCCTGCGAATCACGCGCAATCGCGGAAATCGGTCCGTCAGCGCGAGGGCGATTTCCCAGGTGCGGTCGGGACTGTCGTCATCGACAACGATAATCTCGTATTGAAGGTTTGGAACGGAATCGAGAACAGGAACAAGCTGTGCGATCATCGCGGCGATGTTTTTGCCCTCGTTGTACGTGGGAAGGACCAGCGACACGTCTACACGCGAGTCGGCGCTGGCCGCAGCGATCACCAAGGGACCGCTGGGACACGTCTGTAATGAAGCCATCGCTAACATTTCTCCGTCCACGCAAACCATCACTCTTTGTGGAAGCGCCTCACCAAAATCATTGCTCTCTCGCTCACTCTTAAGGTTGCACTACCTTCGGTGTGTACACGTAAGATCTTGTGGTGGCGAAGCTAAAAGCGTAATGCGCATCCAGATCGCGCAGAAATTCGCCCCCAAAATGAGTGTCCGTGTACCAGGTTTTTCCTTCCGAAGTCGCCGGGTCCCGCTCGAGGACGATTGCCGCGAATCCCTGATGTTCCATTCTCCCCCAGAGATCCGCGGCCAGCTCCGGATGTTTCATGGCGAGGATGCGGAACATAAACGGGTCCAGAAGATAAGGCGCCCTATTGGAATTGATGACGATGAGCGGATTCTCCGCCAGAACGGGACGTTCGTCCGCAGGGAGGCGCTTCAGCACTTCAGCGGTGTCGGCGGGAAAGGACGGCCTGGTCAAGTCGCCGTGGAGACTCTGCGATGTCGGGATGAGGGCGACGACCAAGGCAAAGGCGAGCAAGCCGGTGCCGGCTACGGCGAGGGCCGGAGCCGGCAAGGATGCCGGCGCTGCCAACCCGGGAGCACGTGAAATTGACGTGACCAGCAGAAGGACGGCGGCGATCTGCAAGTCGAAGAGATGGTTTATGCCGATGCCGAGAGAGCCAAAGATGACCGTGGTTACCAGTAGCACCAGCACGAAGTAGATGGGCAGAATATCGGTCCGACTCTCGTGGAAATAATGCAGACCGAAAACGGCGGCAGGGACCAGGAAGAGCAAGAACACGGGATCAACGTCGAGGGCTTTCGAGAGCAGGTGCAGCGGCGCCTGCAGCGTGTAGAAAAGGGAGCCGCCTCCCCCAGCGCAGGCGCGAAAAATCGCGAATACGCGACCACCACTGGCCACGTACATGGACAGGAGAACGAGAATGTAGCCGCACGCCGTGGCTAAGGCGAGTTGTATCGCCTCTTTGTAGCGGCGAGCGAGAATCCACGCGACAAAAACCGCGCCGACCCCGAATACCGTGGTTATTTTTGTGGCGAAGGCAAGGGTGAAAAGCAAGGCGGCGCAATAGAGAGCAATACGGCGAGTTGCCGAGCCAACGCAGAGCACGACGCCCCAGAGATTCAAGGCGGCGGCAAGACTGTCGCCTTTCGCGCCCAGCAGAGCTTGCTGCGTGGTTGCAACGGCGAGGACGGAGGTAACGGCAGCCACGCACAACAGGAGGCTAACTCTCAAGCGCCGCAACAATGTATAGACGGCGCCGAGCGCCACGACGACGCCCGCTACAGAAAGGGCGATCCCCGCGGTCTCCAGAGACCCCAGAGGTTTCGATAACGCACCAGTCAAGACGAAATACAGCGGAAAATATCGCGTGCCGCCATAGCCGAGTGAACTAAATAGCGGGCGGTAAAAGATGCCGTGGATGAAGTCGTAGGCGGAGGCCAGCCAGACGCCTTCGACGTGCGTCAGGAAATATTGATGGCGGAAATTAAGAACGAGGCGTACGAGCAGCATCGCCGAAATGGCGATAGAGGTCAGCACAATCAACGCGGAGTAGAGCTTCAGAGTTGGCTTGGGGCTGGCGTCCGGCGACATCGTGAGCTTTTCGTTCCCTCTCCGCGGGTAGATGCGAACGCTGCGCGTCGCGAGTTTTGCCGAACTTCCGCATGGATAACCTATCGGTGCTGAAGATAAGGCCAAGATAGCGGGTTTTTCAGGGCCGAACAAGAAATCGTGCGGCGAAGCGTCCTTGAAGGGTAATCGGGTGATTGTCGTAGCGGATCTAACGTCGACGAGAGTTCAGGGACACTGATATGACAAGCTTTCGCCTTACACCTAGTGCTCTTTGATGCTTCTTGCTTGAAGTTGTCGCCGGGACGGGCTGAAGCCCGCCCCTACATTGCGCGGACTAGCGAATTCCTGCGGCTATGGCGTCTGATCATTCGGCACCAAGGAAGGCGTAACGGAGGAGGAAGAGGACGGAGAGGATCCAGATGAGCGGGCTGATTTCGCGGTACTTGCCAGTGCCTACCTTAATAAAAGTGAAGGAGAGCATGCCGAGGCTGAGGCCGGTGGCGATGCTGAACGTCAAGGGAGTGGCGACGAGGGTCAGGAAGGCGGGGAAGGCTTCGCTGAAGTCATCCCAGCGGACGCGGGCGACCGCGCCGCACATCAGCGCACCGACCAGGATCAGCGCGGGAGCCGTGGCGTAGGCGGGAATAGCGGCCACCAGCGGAGCGCAGAACATGGCGACCACGAAAAAACCGGCGATGACGACGTTGCCGAGGCCGGTGCGGGCTCCCGCAGCAACACCGGCTGCGCTCTCAATGTAGCTGGTGACCGTGGAGGTCCCGGTTAAGGCGCCGATCATCGTGCCGAAGGCGTCGGCAAGCAAAGCGCGGCTGGCGCGCGGGAGTTTGCCGTCGCGCAGGAAGCCGCCTTGTTCGCAAACGCCGACGAGCGTGCCGACATTGTCGAAGAGGTCGACGAAGAAAAATACGAAGATGAGCTCGCCAAGGCCGATTTTTGCGGCGGCGCGGAAATCGAGTTTGAAGAAGGTGCCGCCTGGATGCGGGAGCGAGAAGAGATGCTCGGGCCAGTGGTCGAGACCCAGGGGGATGCCGGCAAGAGCGATGGCCACGATGCCGATGAGGATTGCGCTGCCGATGCGTCGGGCCATGAGGATGGCGATCAGAATCAGGCCGGCAGCAGCTAGGAGAACTTGCGGGTCCAACGCTTTGCCGAGGCCAACAAAAGTTGCGGGATTGGCGACGATAATTTTCGCGTTGCGCAGACCGATAAACGCGATGAACAGGCCGATGCCCGCGGCCGTGCCGTGCTTGAGGCAATCGGGTATCCCGTTGACGATTTGCTCGCGGACGTTCGTGAGCGTGAGGAGGAGGAAAAGCAGGCCGGAAAGGAAGACGACGCCCAACGCGGTCTGCCACGGGATGCCGCGCCCGACGACGATGGAGTAGGTAAAGTAGGCGTTGAGAGACATGCCCGGAGCGAGCGCGATGGGGTAATTGGCCCAAAACCCCATGATGAGCGTGGCGATCGCGGCCGAAATGCAGGTGGCGAACAGGACGCCTTCGACAGGCATGCCGGCTTCGGCCAGGATGCGCGGATTCACCACGACCACATAGGCCATGGTCATGAATGTGGTCAGGCCGGCGAGAAGCTCGCGGCGAACAGTGGTTTGGTTTTCGTCGAGGTGGAACAAGCGCTGGAGCAAGCGGGATTTACCCCTGGGAAAATGGGGGCAACTATAGGTCTCGCGATGAGGCAGTGTCAAACGCAAGAATCAACTGCGGGCGGAGTTCGGAACCGATCGTTGACAGCAGCCAGGGCGCTCGTTTTTTTGTTCTTGCAAACGCAAACGCTGAGCGATGCAGCGTTTCGTTGACACTCCGCGGCGCGGTTCGTTAGACTAAAATTGTCGGATCGAAAAGGTCCCGCCTCAACGCTTCCCCGGTAGCTCAATGGTAGAGCATTCAGCTGTTAATTCTCAGACGAAACGTTGATTCTGCACCGTTTAACCCCGAGATCGGCCACCAAAAACGGGCAAGTTGGACCCCGGTTTGGACCCCAATTTCAGCAATCGATTCTGCGCAATTCGCTCAGGGCTGACATCAAGGCCGCGGTTTGCTAAATCTACCTGCCCTGTTCGTACACACCCACGTTTCATTTGTTTCGAATCACTTAGAGTGCGCTCATTTGCGCAGAATCACCCTATTTGCACCCTATTTGCAACCGATTGTGTTGTGCACCAACTGTGCACCAAGATTACCCCGTTCCCTCGATTGGTCAACGCACTTGGCCTTGGGGGCCCATCCGAGGCTTTTTCGATTAATAGAATGGGCGGAAATGGTGAGTAGAGGGATGTACTTCTTTGTCTTCGAAACCACTCCTCGGCTGCGGCGTTTCCGCTCAAGGCTAGCGACAATCTGCGACTTACTCCATTGATGGATATAAGCGCGTTTCTCGGTACTAATCCGGCGTACGAACCTATAACTTCCGGGTTGCTCGTCATCTGTCCAGAATCGATGCCAAGCGGGAGGATCACTTCCCACAAGCCGACTCTCCAGGAACTTGTTGAATA
>Ga0210394_10008437_pt1 | contig 10611 bp, 9 predicted proteins | sample IncBWC12MmetaG_FD_160121 | JGI IMG/M metagenome (GOLD analysis project Ga0210394, IMG submission 160121) | Forest soil microbial communities from Barre Woods Harvard Forest LTER site, Petersham, Massachusetts, United States - Inc-BW-C-12-M | ecosystem: Environmental > Terrestrial > Soil >... | reverse complement strand
CGCGCTTGACCCGACCCGCTCGACCCCTCCCGGTGCTCGCCGGGTCGAGGATCCGGACGGGCCCGTATTTCGAGTGTGTCGATGAACCTCCTCAAAGCCCTCGCCACGGTGAGCGGCCTCACCCTGATCTCCCGCGTCTTCGGGTTCCTGCGCGACGCGATCATCGCGCACGTGTTCGGCGCGGGGGAGGCAACCGACGCCTTTTTCGTCGCCTTCCGCATCCCCAACCTGCTGCGGCGCCTGTTCGCCGAGGGCGCGTTCTCGCAGGCGTTCGTGCCCATCCTGGCGGAGACCAAGGAGCGCCAGGGCATGGCGGCAACCCGCGAGCTGGTCGACCGGGTGGCCACGCTGCTGGGAGTAGCGCTGTTCGTCGTTAGCGCTGTCGGCGTGATCGCGTCGCCCTTCATCGTCTATCTCATCGCTCCCGGCTTTGCCCACGAGCCCGGCAAGCTCGCACTCACCGTCTCGCTGCTGCGGGTGACCTTCCCCTACATCTTCTTCATCTCGCTGGTGGCGCTGTCCGGCGCGGTGCTCAACACCTTCAGCCGTTTTGCCGTTCCGGCCATCACGCCGACGCTGCTCAACATCGCGTTCATCACCGGCGCAGCGTTCCTCGCACCTTATTTCGACCCCCCGGTGATGGTGCTGGCGTGGGCGGCGTTCGCCGGCGGCCTGCTGCAGCTCCTGGTGCAGATCCCTGCCCTCGTACGCGCCGGCATGCTGCCCCGTCCGGCCGCGGCGCCGTGGCGCCACGAAGGGGTGCGCCGCATGCTGCGCCTGATGGCCCCGGCACTGATCGGCGTTTCGGTGGCCCAGATCAGCCTGCTGCTGAACACCATCTTCGCCTCCTATCTCCAGTCGGGCAGCGTGTCCTGGCTGAGCTACGCAGATCGGATGATGGAATTTCCGACAGGGCTGCTCGGGGCGGCGCTCGGCACGATCCTGCTGCCCAGCCTGTCCCGCCACTACGCGGACGCCGAGCACGCCGAGTTCTCGCGGCTGCTCGACTGGGGCATCCGCATGACCCTGATGCTGGCCGTCCCGGCCGCCGTCGCGCTGGCCATCCTGGCTGTCCCCCTGATCGCCACCCTGTTCTACCACGGCGCCTTCGGCGCGCAAGACCTGTTCATGACCCGCCGGGCGCTGGTCGCCTACAGCATCGGGCTGATCGGCCTGATCGTCGTCAAAGTATTGGCACCTGGTTTCTACGCCCGTCAGAACATCGCCACTCCGGTGCGCATCGCCGTCGCGACCCTGATCGCCACCCAGCTGATGAACCTGGCGTTCATCAGCTGGCTGCAGCACGCGGGCCTCGCGCTGTCGATCGGCCTGGGGGCATGCATGAATGCTGCCCTGCTGTATACGAGCCTGCGCCGGCATAAAATCTACGAGCCGCAGCCCGGATGGACGTATTTTCTGATGCGCTTGATATTGTCGGTAGCCGCGATGGCGCTGGTCCTCATCGTGACGGCGCCGCCGGTGCCCTGGTGGACCGCCGCGCGGCTGATGGTGCGCGCCGCGGCGCTGCTGGGTGTGGTGGGAGCGGGCGCGACCACCTATTTCGCGGCGCTCTACTTCCTGGGCTTCAGGGTGAGGGACTTCGCGCGGCAGGTGCCCCGGTGAGCGCCCCGCAGCTCGGACGCTTCATCGAGCTTCTCACCCGTGAGCAGTTCAGCGTCGCCGAAGCGTGCCTGCTCATCGCCCAGGACGCCTATCCCGAACTGAACGTCGACACCTATCTCGGCCGCATCGAAGCGATCGCCGAGGGTGTGCGCGCACGCATTCCGGCAGACGCGTTTGCCGAGCAGCGCATCGTCGCGCTCAACAACTACCTGTTCGGCGAGCTGCGCCTCAGCGGCAACGTCGCCGATTACTACGACCCCCGCAACAGCTATCTGAACGAGGTGATCGACCGCCACGTCGGCATTCCGATCACCCTGAGCGTGCTCTACATCGAGGTGGGGCAGCGCATCGGCCTCGCGGTCAAGGGCGTTTCGTTCCCCGGGCACTTTCTGGTCAAGCTTCGGGTGAAGCGCGGCCAGCTGGTGATCGACCCCTTCGCGAATGGCGAGCCGCAGAGCGAAGACGATCTGCGCAAGCGCTTGCAGCAGGTCCTGCCGAAGACCCAGGCGATCGGGTCCCTCGAGCCCTATATCGAAGCGGCGACTCCGCGGCAGATCATCGCGCGGCTGTTGCGCAACCTGAAGGCGATCTACATGAAGTCACGGGAATTCGATCGCGCCCTGGCGGTGATGAACCGCATCCTGCTGGTCACACCGGAATCGGTCGACGAGCTGCGCGACCGCGGCCTGGTGTATCAGCACCTCGAGTGTTTTCGTCCGGCCCTGGCCGACCTGCAGAACTATCTACGCCGTTCCCCCGACGCCACCGATGCACTGGAAATACACGAGCGCCTGGTGGAGCTCAGGCAGGCAGCCGGCCGTCTCAACTGAATCGCGCTCGGCCGAGCAGAAAATCCCACCGTAGCAAATCCTATGAGCAGCCAACCTCACGTTATTGTTTTAGGGCTGGGCGTTGTCGGCTCGAGCATCGCCGAGGCGCTGGCCGCACGCAAATACCGGGTCACCGCACTGGAGCAGTTCGCGCCGCTGCACGAGCGAGGATCCTCGCACGGCGATTCGCGCATCTTCCGCCGCGTGCCGCACGAGGGTCCGGCGTACGTGAAGCTCGCCGCGCGCAGCTACGAGGTCTGGCAGCGCTGGAACGAGGCGGCCGGCGACGAGCTGCTCGTCGCCTGCGGCGGCGTGGACGCAGGACCGCCGGACAGCGCGATGGTGGAGGCGGCACTGCAGCTCTGTCAGCAGATGGGACGACCGTTCGGGCTTCTATCCGGCGACGGGCTTAATCGGCGGTTCCCACAGTACAACCTGCCCGCGCACTGGCGCGCCGTCTTCCAGCCGGAGAGTGGTTATGTCCGGCCCGACGCGACGCTCACGTTCCTGCACAAGGCGGCGCGCGAGCACGGTGCTCGCCTCATGTTCGAGACGCGGGTAACCGAGATCGAGCCGCAGAGCTCCGGCATCATCGTGCGGGCGGGCAACGAGGCGTTGCAGGGAGACTTTCTGGTGATTGCGGCCGGCGCCTGGCTGCCGAAGATCATGCCGCCGGTGAGCACCATGCTGAGAGCCGAGCGGCGCGTCACGGCCTGGTACCGGCCGCAGGGCGAGTCGCTGGACGCCAGCCGCTTCGCCGTGTTCGTGATCGACGCCGACGGCGGCTGGTACGGCATGCCCACGCCCAGGGGCGACGTGAAGATCGGGCACGACAAGCATCTCGGCGAGGCCATCGATCCCGATCAGCCGCCGCAGCTCCCGAACGAGGAAGACCGCAGGAAGCTTTCCGACTGCATGTCGCGCTATTTTCGTGGCTTCAGCGAGACGCCGGCGTCGATGAAAGCGTGCCTGTACACCATCGCCTCCGATCACCATTTCGTCATCGACCGGCATGCCGACTACGCGCACGTGCTCGTATTCAGCTGCTGCTCCGGGCACGGATTCAAGTACGCGCCGGTGTACGGCGAGATCGCGGCGGATCTCATTGTGGACCGGCCGCGCGACGATCTTGCCGGATTCAGATTGAATCGACCGATCCAGCAGGCGGTGACGCGGTTTTCGGAATGATCATCGCCGGGGTGAAGCTGAGGGGGCGGGTGGAACGTAACTGAAGCGCCAATCGGAATACCGCTGTCAGCCGTTGCTCAAGGTGGGATCGTCTTCTACAGCGAACACGGGAGACGCGGGTGTCGCCGGCAAGTCACTGTCGCAACTGGAAGCTGAGCGAGCGTGACACGGGGTGGGTTTCGTCTTTGGGGGTTGCTGGTTCTCAAGCGCTGATGCGCACTATGAATCGTCTTCGCAGAGTTTGGGGAGGCGGTGCCTTAAGGGGTTGGAGCGGTGAGGACGAAGAGTGATCGCTCACGTGTGAGGCGCTTGGCAAGCGCGGGGAAAAAGGCGTTTGGCGCACGCTTGGAGAAACTTGGCTTTATTAAGGGAGTACGAGACGGCGTTTACCTGAAGTCACTTGGAGACAACGAACTGGTCTACATCATGTGTCGGCCGCGGTTGCGATCTCCCTATGTCGTACTTGACCCAATAATAGCGTTCGAAAACATAACCCTGCGAAAGCTGATCGGTCCGTCTGAACCAGAGCAACGGGAGCCACGGATTGCTCACAAGTTCCTTTCGTATTGGGCTGATAGTGGATCGTTCTGGCGGTTTGACGATGAAGAAGGAATGCTTCGCGCTCTCGATGAGATTGAAAACGTACTGCTTCATGCCGCACTTCCATTCGCAACGGCGTGCGCACCATTGCAGGCCGCTGCAGAGTTGCTTCGCGCGGGTTTGAAAGGCGAGGCGCCGGTGGGCGTAGTAATCCACCCTACCCGCAACACGTCAACAGTTCTTGAGGGTATACCGGGACCAGGCGAGCGCATGCACTGAACGGCCCCGCTTGACATTCGACATCCGGCCGCGTGGGGGGATTGGCGGAAGTGTTCCGGTAGACGCCGGCTCCGGGTACTCTCCCCCTAGCTGCGAGACGCTCAGCTCCCCGCCACCGTCATCCCGTCAATCAGAATCGAGCCGCACGTCCTGGCCCCGCGGGTGAGCACGTCGTTGCCGACCGCGACGATGCCCTTGAACATATCGCGCAGGTTGCCGGCGATGGTGATCTCCTCCACCGGGTAGCGGATGCGGCCGCCCTCGACCCAGAAGCCGGAGGCGCCGCGCGAATAGTCGCCGGTCACCAGATTGATACCCTGGCCCATGAGATCGGTCACGAACAGCCCGGTGCCCATCTCGCGCAGCAGTTCCTCGAGATCGCGATCGCCGTGCGCGACGATCAGGTTATGTGAGCCGCCGGCGTTCCCGGTCGTCTGCATCCCGAGCTTGCGCGCCGAGTACGCGCTCAGAAAATATCCCTGCACGACGCCCCCTTCGACCACGCTGCGCGAGCGAGTCGCCACGCCGTCGTCGTCGAAATAGCCGGACGCCATGCCGCGTTTCAGGTGGGGCTCCTCGCGCACACGGATGCGCGGGGCGAATACCTGCTTGCCGAGCGAGTCGAGGAGAAAGGAGGACTTGCGATAGAGATTGCCCCCGCTCACGGCCGACACGAAATGGCCGATGAGGCCGCTCGCCACCGGGGCTTCGAACAGGACGGGCACCTTGCGCGTGCTGAGGCGCTTGCTGCGCAGGCGGGCGAGGGCGCGGCGGCCGGCGTAGTCGCCGATGGCCCGCGGCGGCGGCAGGTCAGCGGGCGCGCGCATGGAGGCATACCAGTCGTCGCGCTGCATCCCGCTGCGGTCGCTGGCGATCACGGCGCACGAAACGGAATGACGGGTCGTGCGAAAGCCGTCGCAGAACCCGTTCGTGTTGGCGGCAATGAACTGGTGGTGCTGGGTGGAGACCGTCGCCCCCTCGGAGTTCGTCACCCGGCGGTCGAGCGCGAACGCGGCGCTCTCGCAGTCGCGCGCCATCCCGATCGCCTCTTCGGGGCTGAGGGGCCAGGGATGAAAGAGCTCCAGGTCGCCCACGTCGCGGCCCATCAGCTCGCGATCCGCCAGGCCGTTGGCGTCGTCGCTGGCGGTGTAGCGGGCGATGGCGAGAGCCGCATTCACCGCATCGGTGGCCGATGTGCGACTGAAATCGGATGTGCTGGCGAACCCGGAGCGCTTGCCGATGTACACCGTCACGCCGAGCGCCTTGTCGCGGTTGTACTCGATCGTCTCGACCTCGCCTTTGCGCACCGTCACCGTCTGCCCGAAGCCCTCCGAGACGTGGAGCTCGCAGGCGCTCGCGCCGCCGCGTGAGGCGGTGTCCAGCGCGGACTGCGCCGTGTCGCGCAACGCGTCCAGCGTGTAGGCAAATTGGGCGTCGGCCATAGGAACGAAGATAAGAGGGAACGGGGAGGATCGCGACGGATCGCGGAGAAAAGCCGCTATCATATCAGCGCGTATCAGCGCGCACCCCGCATCAGGATGTCAGAGCTCGAAAAGCCCAGCAAAACACGGCGCAAGAAGACCATGCTCGAACTGCAGTCGCTCGGCGACGAGCTGGTCGCGCTGTCGGAGCATCAGCTGCAGAGCATGCGGCTCGAACCCGACCTGCTGGAGGCCGTCCGCGCGGCGCGCGGGATGACCAAGCACGAGGCGCGGAGGCGTCAGATGCAGTTCATCGGCCGCCTGATGCGCGAGGTGGACCCCGCCCCGATCCGCGAGCAGCTGGCCGTGTGGCACGGTCAGTCGAAGGCGGCCACGCAGAGTCTGCACGACGCGGAACGCTGGCGCGCGGCGCTGCTCGAGGATGAATCCGCTCTGACGACCTTCGCCGACCGCTATGGAGCGGCGGCGCGGCTGCAGCCGCTGCGGACGTGCCTGCGCGAAGCGCGCCGCGAGCAGTCCGCAGCAGCAGAGCAGGACGGGCGGCGCCCGGGAAGACATTTCCGCCAGCTGTTTCGTCTGATTCGCGAAGCCATCGAGGCGGCGCCGGCGTGATGAAAGCGGCATGCCGGCGCAACAGCCTCCGGGCCCATTGAGGACGGTGATCATGGAAAAAAGCAGCAGCGATCTCGACCGCCCGCTCAAGGTCGGCCTGCTCTCGATCAGCGATCGCGCCTCCCGCGGCGTCTACAGCGACGAGGGCATCCCGACCCTCCAGGAGTGGCTCGGCCGCGCGTTGCGCACGCCGTGGACGGCGGAGAGCCGGCTGATCGCCGACGAGCAGAGTGTCATCGAGCAGACCTTGATCGAGCTGGTCGACCAGGTCGGCTGCGACCTGGTGCTCACGACCGGAGGTACGGGCCCGGCGCCGCGTGACGTCACGCCGGAGGCGACGCTGGCCGTTGCCCACAAGACCATGCCGGGATTCGGCGAGCAGATGCGTCAGGTCAGTCTGCGATTCGTGCCCACCGCGATTCTGTCGCGGCAGGTCGCCGTCATCCGCGGCAAAGCGCTGATCGTCAATCTGCCCGGCCAGCCGAAGTCGATCCGCGAGACTCTGGAAGGGCTGAAGGCGCCCGACGGCGGCGTGATCGCCGCCGGGATCTTCGCCGCCATCCCCTACTGCATCGATCTCATCGGCGGTCCCTATGTCGAGACGGCGGAAGATGTCGTCAAGGCGTTCCGCCCCAAATCGGCCTTGCGCAAGAAGGAGGCGCCATGACGCAGGTTCTGCAATCTGTCGAGGTGGAGACCGGCAGGGATCCTGTCGCGTCGGTGATCTGGCTGCACGGCCTGGGGGCCGACGGTCACGACTTCGAGCCGATCGTGCCGGAGCTGGGGCCGTTGCCGGTGCCGGTACGCTTCGTCTTTCCGCACGCGCCGACGCAGCCGGTCACCATCAACGGCGGCATGGTGATGCGTGCCTGGTACGACATCCTGGGCTTCGATCTCGTGCGCCGGGAGGACGAGGCGGGCGTGCGCATCTCCCAGGGTCTGCTCGAGCGCCTCATGGCGCGGGAAGAAGAGCGCGGCATTGCGCGCGGGGCCATGGTGCTGGCGGGCTTTTCGCAGGGCGGGGCGATCGTCCTGCATACGGCGCTGCGCCAGGCACGCGCTGTGGCGGGCGTCATGGCGCTGTCGACCTATCTCCCGCTGGCCGGCGAGGCGCCCGCCGAATCCACGGCCGCGGGCCGGGCGACCCCGATCTTCTTCGGCCACGGCACCCACGATCCGATCGTGCCGTTGACCCGCGCGGTGCAGTCGAGAGACATACTGCGCGGCCTCGGCTGCACGGTGGAATGGCACGAATACCCGATGCAACATTCCGTCTGCATGGAAGAGATCGCGCACGCTGGCGCTTGGCTCACCCGCGTGCTGCAACCCTCCGCCCCCGCCTGAGCGCGCCCGCCTGAACGCCGGCTGGACGGCGGCGCAGGCATATGCTTGACAGAAGCAAGTACTTGTTTGACTATTGCAAGTTATGTCGGCAACCCTTTCGACGCACCCGCCCACCATTCCCTCCGCCCGCGACGCGCGGGCCGAAGCGGTTCGCCAGTTCAACCGCTTCTACACCCTGCGGATCGGCGTCCTGCGCGAGGGTCTGGTCGGCAGCGAGTTCTCGCTGACCGAGGCGCGGGCGCTGTGGGAGCTGGCCCACCAGGACGGCATGACGCCGTCCGCCCTCAGCAAGGCGCTCGCAGTAGACGCCGGCTACGTGAGCCGCATCGTGCGGGGCTTCACGCGCAGCGGGCTGGTCGGTGGCAAATCCTCGCCGCAGGACGGCCGCAGCCGGCTGCTGTCGCTCACCGTCAAGGGGAGGCGCGCCTTCGCCTTCCTCAATCGGCGCTCGCACGACGAGAGCGTCGCCATGATGAGCGGGCTTTCACCGCTCGAGCAGGAGCGCTTGCTGCAGTCCATGCACATCATCGAGCAGCTGCTCGGGGAAAGCGTGCGCGCGGCGGCGCCCTTTCTCATCCGCACGCACCGGCCGGGCGATATCGGCTGGCTGGTGCAGCGGCAGGCCGAGGTGTACGTGGATGAGTACGGCTGGGATGGGTCCTTTGAGGGCTTCGTCGCCGACATCGCCGCGAAGTTCGTGCGCAACTACGACCCGCGCCGCGAGCAGTGCTGGGTGGCCGAACGGGGTGGCGAACGGGCCGGCGCCGTGATGGTGGTCGCGCGGTCCCGGACGATCGGCCAGCTGCGGATGCTGCTGGTCGAGAGTTCAGCGCGCGGGCTCGGCATCGGCGGCCGGCTGGTCGAGGAATGTATCCGGTTTGCCCGCCAGGCGCGCTACCGCAAGCTCGTGCTGTGGACGTACAGCATCCTGCTGTCGGCCCGCAAGATCTACGAGGGCGCCGGATTCCGGCTGGTCAAGGAAGAGCCCAGCCACAGCTTCGGCTGCGACCTGGTCGGGCAGTTCTGGGAGCTGAAACTCTAGGCCGGTCGGGCTTGGCGCGAGCCCGTTTAATTTATTCCACCCGTTCCCAGCTCACCTGCCGCAGCGTGACCCGGCAGTTCACCAGCTCGTAATCCGCGCCGCTGCGTACCACCTGCTCCTGATCGAGCCGGTAGGACTTGTTGCCCGCGCGGACAAAGAACGCGGTGGTCGGAACGTGGCGGCCGGGGGAAATCAGCATTCCGGCTTCCGTCCCGCCCTTCAGCTCACTGAGGATGATGGCGGACTCCGATGCGCCGGGCCCGAGGCGATCCGGCACGGCGGTGACGGCGCGCGGCGCGCGCGACAGCATCTCGATACCCACGAGGATGTCCCCGCTCGGCGTACGCCGCAGCCGCTGGACGACTCCCAGCTGCCAGGCGGCGCGCTTGGAGACCTGCATGGCGACCAGCGTGCCGATGGCCAGCCACTCATCGTCAGCCTGCGGCGCGCGGGCGCTCAGGCCGCTGTGGCTGACGTCTTCGGTGGTCCAGGTGGCGAGCGGTGCGCCCGTCGCCATGTCGATGAGGAACTGCCGCCGCGGGGGATCGAGCAGATCGAGAATGCTGTCCAGGCCCCAGGCAACCTTGATCTCGGAATGGACCGGGACGCGCTTGTGCCGGCGTGCCGGCAGGCGGGTGGACCAGTGGCCGCGCAGGTGGCGCAGCACCGTGAGGATTTCGTTCGGGTCCGAGCGGGGCAGCTCGGCGAAGCTCTGCGGCAGGGCGCCGTTCACCAGCGCGGAGCCGATGGCGAGATCCACCGACTCCAGCGCCCGCATGGCCGTGAAAAATCGCATCGTGGGCGAGCCTTCCACCGATTTGATGTAGCGCTGGGGCCCGCGGGACGTGGCGAGATCGATCCAGTAGATCGATCCCAGCCGCGGCTGCGACGACACATCGAAGCCGCCGACAGACGCCGCGGCGATGCGATCGGCCAGCTCCTGCTGGCTGGGGGTGAGGTTCTCCGGCGCTCCGCTGGCAAACATGACCAGGCGGAGAAACTCCTTCTGGGCGGTCGTCGCGCGCCCATCCACGGTCACCTCGGTCTCGGCGATGCTGCGCTGCTCGGCCAGGGCGTAGACGAAGCCGACTTCCTTCCACAGCTCGTCACGCAGAGGCGCGTAGCGCAGGCTGAGCACGCGCACGAGGGTGCCGAAACTCCGGATCGTGCGCACGATGCGCTCGTCCAGCGAGCGGGTCAGGCGCTGGAACCCCTTTGCGCCGACGAAGTATTCCTTGAGAACGCCGGTGAGCGCGAGGGCGTCTTCGCGCCAGAAATTGCCGAGAGACGACCACACCCGGCGCTGATCGGCCGTCTTCGGCGTGGCGGCATCCATCGTTTCGGTGAGGGAGCGGGCGCGCTCCCGGCCGCGCACATCCAGGTCGTCCACCAGTTCCGCGCGGCGCGCCAGGAGGTCGGGATCGGTCGCGGCCCGCAGTGAGGCGAGGGCGTTGGTGATCTCTTCCAGCGAGGCATCCTGGTCCGGTGCGAAGCGGAGTTCGGCGTTCGGGGGGGTCCCCGCAGGCCCAAGGGCTGGCTTCGACGGCTTCATGGAGTCGTTCGTTTTGTCGGGTTCGTATTGGGAAGACAGACAGCGTATTACTATGCCCGCGCAGCGCCGATACCGCCAACGCAGCCTTCCCGTGCGGCGGCAATATCTGGCAGCCTAAGTAACACGCCGGTTGTGGCGCGTTCCATGCCATGCGATCGA
>Ga0210394_10008436_pt1 | contig 10611 bp, 7 predicted proteins | sample IncBWC12MmetaG_FD_160121 | JGI IMG/M metagenome (GOLD analysis project Ga0210394, IMG submission 160121) | Forest soil microbial communities from Barre Woods Harvard Forest LTER site, Petersham, Massachusetts, United States - Inc-BW-C-12-M | ecosystem: Environmental > Terrestrial > Soil >... | reverse complement strand
ACGCATCACGAGCCAGAAGTTGGTGGCCGCTTCGTAATGGTCCTTGCGGGAGCGCTCGACGCTAACGCGCCTGACCAGATGCCATTCCACCAGTCCGCGGATATTGACGGAGATGTTGCTCTTGCTCTGTTGAAGTTCGTCGGCGATCTGGTCGAGCGACAACTGTTCAGGGGTAAGGTAAAGCAGGGCGAAGATACGCCCCTGGAGCTGGCTGAGGACGCCCGAGGTAGCGGCGGCCGCGCCGATTCCGTCGACGAATCCGGCAGTGATAGTATCCATAACGTTCAGAACTTATAGAACGTTCAGAATGCTCAAGTCAAGGCCGAAAAAGAAGGCCGGCTTTCTGCACAAGGCTGACCGCGCCAAATTGAAGGCGGCGTGCGAAGCCTTCGCTTGTAAGCCGTGGATTGCGGTCTACGTCGAGGGCAGCAATGGTGCAGACCTATTTCTTACGAGCCTTTTGAACTATGATAAGAACTATAGGTCACCAAACGCGAAAATCGAGGGCTGGAGAATGACCGAGGCTTCGAGACTTAGATACAGTCAGGACACCGACGTAAAGCATTTACGGATTGCGTTCGAAGTGAAGGATTGGTGGCAAAGTTGAGAGGCGCGCACGACGGTGACGCTCACAGTCCGCGCATCAACTCCGAGATCGCAATGCCTAGAATCTGATCACGATCAAGATCCACAAGTGCGATTCCGCCGGCGGTACCTACACTTATAGCGGCACCATCACCGCGCCGCAGCCGGGGGCCCTTCCAGCTCGAGAGGCGACCATAGAAGCCCACCTAGCCGAAGCCGCACCTATCGATCTATCTCGAGAGCTATAGACGCGGTCGCGCCTTCCAACGAAGGGTCGTTCTGGAATCTCATGGAGCGTCGCATTTCACGTATCCAGCATCGTTGATGTAGAGATACTCAGTCACGGTAAGTACGCGGTCATCGTTTAGGTCAAACTCGCCGACGAACCCATCGGTACGTGTCACGTGAGTCATGGCTCTATTGGGATCCTTATCGCCATGAGTGCCGGCGGGGTAGTGGTCCCACCAATCTCGGTGGGCAGGGTTACGGATCTGATTGGCCGTCACGAACTCTTCGTGGCACTTCTTGTTGTCGTTATGATAACTCAAGTTCGGATATCGAAGCGCGTGCGTCAGTTCGTGGGTGAGCATGTTTGGGCTCAATGGATCCACCTCATAGCGCGTTATACCGATCAGATTCTGTTCACGCGAATTCGCGCTGACTCGGTAGGGGTGTAGACCCTCTCCTGATGCGTTGCCCTCGCCATTGTTGTTGTACCACTCATCAAGGAAGAGCACCGTAAAGGTGTTTGACGGTGCTGGTGCGCCAGTTGTCTTCTGTCGCTTCTTCAGATCGTCCGCTGTAGGGGGGAACTTTTGTCCTGGAGTCCAATTTGCGAAATCTTCCAGATTAACGATGTGACGGTAGATTTCCTCGATCTCGGTTTCCGCCTCCTTGAGAACAACCTCTCCAGGCTCTCCATTCGGTCCCTTGGGGGGAGCTTGACCATAGGGAATGCTGGCCACCGTCGCGTTGTATTTGGCGATAAGCGTTTTCAATGAGTCATATTTCGCCAAGTTTATCGGTTGGGTAGTCATCTTCTTTATCAAGCGCTTCTCCAGGTCTTCGTCTAGCTTGAACTCGCGGAATGTCAATTCGATACAATACTTCTCGAACCACGCCTGCGCTTGATCGCGCTGTTCCTTCGCAGCCTTCCCGCCGTCCGTGCTCCATTTAGTATTGGGAATAACGTACCAGAGGACGGTTGCGTGGCACTTGCAAGGTACCTTCTCCACTTTGACCTTCAGGTCCTGATCGTTGGAGTCGTCAATGAAGGACGCGTCTTTGCATGGAGTTGAAGTCGCAGTTGGAGTGGCAGTTGGGACTTTCTCAGTGGTGTGGCCGGGCGTGGGAGTTGGATTTGCTACCGGTATGCCCTCAGACGTGTAAGGCGGCGTTTCGCCAGAATTGGCAGCGTATTGATTCGGTGGCGTTTCGGAGACGCTGACTGGCGGCGCATCGGCAAGCTCGGATTGTATCGCTGCTTGGATCTCGAACTGGCCCGGCTCTTTCGCGGTGATCGTGCCCTGATAGGTATAAGTCCCGTCGATAGTGTCTGACCGATGAAGCGGTACGGTGATCTCGTCACCACCACTCATCGAAGCGGTAGCATCCGAGTCGTTCTTGATCGTGAGCAGGATAGCGCCGCTTTTGCCCCAGTAGCTGTCGGGCATCCGCCCCAAGTCGAGTTTCACACGAAATTGCGTGGACTCGTTCTGCTCCAGAGTCGTTTTGTTTGAGTCGATGGTAAGGTCCGGGGCCCACGCCTCGTAGGTCTTGGTCGTACCGCCGTCGACAACTACGATCCGATTCTGACCGGTTTGAAGAGCATCCTCCGGAGCGAACGCAAGGACGCTTGGGCTCTCGGCGAGAGCAGGAACATCAGCTCCGTTTACTTTGATCCGGGTCGCGCGGCCATCTCCTGTGAATTCGTCGTGTACGACGCAGACTCCATTGTCAGGCACCAACGGCGCCATCGCGGGCTGCTTGGCAGGCGTGTTCTCGTGCGGCGGCGGCAGTTCACGAATCGGCACCGGGACTGTCTCGTCGGGCTCGTTCGCAAGAGCAACCTCGAGGCTCAGGACGGTAGAAGCCCCGGTCTCTGGGACGACGAATGTAGTCGGTCCGCCCGCCTGCTGATGCTCGCCGTGAGCGCTGGAGATGACCTCACCTTCCAGCGTCGCATGCCCATGAGAATCCTTGTGCTCGGGTACTCTGACTTTCCGCACGACCACGCCGCGCGTGCCTGTGATCTCATCGGGATTGGCCACCAGGCTTGCGGTGCATGGGTGTTTGGGCAGACATCCTTCGGGCAGCACGATACCGACCAACATCGTCTTGCCGTGGTAAGGCTGCGTCGCAGCTCTTGAGATACCAAGGGTGAGCACGATCATGACGCACGCCAGCTCAAACGGCAGTAGGCCCGTTCGCGCGCCAGCTCGCCCGCTCATGGCTCACTCGCGAGTGGTTGCATCTCAAGCCGAGCCGCGCAGAGCGCACGAGAACGTTGCACGAGATATCGTGTCCGTGTTTCCTCTCTCATCGCGCGCGCCGTTTGAACTGATACAGCAACGGAATCGCCTATCTAGCAAACCGGCCCAGTTGCGCATAGCACGCCTCGCAAGGTTAGGTCGAACCAAGCTTTTGCAACGACTCAACCGGCGAAGACATGACGGAGTTTTTTTCAGTACTTGGTCGAACCCAAATCACGCGTTGGGAGAGTTGGGAGATGAGTCGGCCTCTTGATGACGTTTACGAAAATGGACGGTCCCTGTTTGGCAGCGCCGCAGTTGACCAACTGTCGACAAAAGACGATCCACGTATCAAGGGAATCGCCAGGGAATCGCCATCCCAGTCAGTCCCGCTTGATCCAACTTCATCGCGGCAAATTAAGCCACCTCAATCACCGCACGATGCGCCGGGCTCGTGAAAGTTGTGCGCCCTTTTGTTAGGTTATAGACCCGATGAATCAAGCGCTAATCAGAGGTATCGTCGTTTTAGACGACCTCGAGCACCGGGGCGATAGGGAGGTACATTCGTGAATCTTGATGGCATCGTGACGAAATTGAAGAGCGAACGTGATCGGCTCGCACGCGCTATCGAAGCTCTGGCGGGAGGGGTATTACCTGCGGCGACTCCGCACAGAGCGCGTAGAGCAAAAGCTAAAGCATCCCGTCGCCACATGTCAGCGGCCGCCAGGAAACGGATTTCGATTGCGATGAAGAAACGCTGGGCGAAGCGAAAGAAAAGAGGCTGAGCAGATCCACCTAGCCTAGGTCATCAGGTCGGAATTTCGCGGGCACAATAAAAAGACTAACGATCAGAACGCCGGTGAACTGCCTTCCTAGTATGAGGCAATTGCGGCTAATGGCGGTAATTTACTGACAGCGTTCAGAGGAGATAGATCGCAGTTGGAAATGGGACGAACATGCAAGCGTTGATGATTCAGGGCACGTCTTCGGATGCGGGGAAGACAACTATAGTTACTGGGCTCTGTCGACTATTTGCGAATCGCGGATTTCGGGTCGCGCCCTTCAAGTCGCAGAATATGGCGCTGAACTCCTTTGTGACCAAAGACAACAGAGAGATCGCTAGGGCCACGGCGACGCAAGCTATGGCGGCGCGGCAAGTACCCTCCGTTCACATGAACCCTTTGCTCCTTAAACCGAAAGCTGACGATACCGCGCAATTGATTGTCCATGGTCGCCCTCTATGCGATGTCAGCGCGCGCGACTATTTCATGTCTGACAAGCTGCAGCCGACGAAACTCGCAGCGATACGCGAATCGATTGCCTATCTGAAGCAAAACTATGATTTGATTGTCGCCGAGGGCGCTGGCAGTTGCGCGGAGCCTAATCTGCGGGCGCTGGACGTAGTGAATATGGGCGTCGCGCACGAGCTTGGTGCGAAGGTCCTGATCGTCAGTGACCTGGCAAACGGCGGTGCTTTCGCGGCTCTCCTTGGTTCGATTGAAATCATGAGGCTGACGAACCCCGAAGACCTGGGGTTGATAGGGGGCTTCATTTTGAACAAGTTCCGCGGTGATTCGGCCGTGCTCGCGCCCGGTCTTGAATTCATCGCACGGGCCACGAGCTTCCCCGTAGTAGGGGTCTTGCCTTATCTACATGACCTGAGATTCGAGGAGGAAGATCGAGTCAAAGATTATGGCTGCGATCATCCCGAAATCGATATAGCGGTGATCTATTTGCCGCATATATCGAATGCGAATGACTTCGATTTTCTTGCGGCTGAGAAGAACGTGCAAGTCCGATTCGTAAAAACGGTCGAGGCGCTAGGCTTACCGGACGCGATCATTGTTCCGGGCACCAAGAACACGCCCTGGGACCTTGATCACCTGCGAGCTTCCGGACTCGCTCGAAAGATCGAGGAAATGTCAGCGTCGATTCCGGTTGTCGGGATCTGCGGCGGCTTGGAGATGTTGGGTCGCAAGTTGTTGGATCCGCAACACGTAGAGTCAGACCTTGGAACAACCGAAGGTTTGAATCTCTTGGACATCGACGTGGAATTCCTGAAGGATAAAACTCTGGTAAACCGCGAGTATGAACCGGATCCGAAGAGTCTGTTCGCTTCGGTAGGTACTATATCCGGTTATGAAATACACTGCGGCATCGTTCGTCGCCGCAATTGCTCTCCACTTTTCAGGTACGATGGCGGTTTAGACGGCGCGATACATCCGGAGAAATTAATTTTCGGCACGTTCATTCATGACCTCTTCAAGAACGATAGGTTTACGAGAACGTTCGTCAATCTCCTGAGAGAAAAGAAAGATCTGAGACCACTGGACGGACCCTTTCCTCGGTTGAGAGATATCATAGATGAAAACTGCGACACTTTAGCGCGCCTTCTCGCGGACAGGCTATCTCCGATTTCACTGGTCTTAGGCACTCTGTGAAGCGCTTCAGGATTTGGACTGTTATCATCTTCCTTTTCGTGACTGTGGGTTCTGGTTGCTGGCACGGCGCTCCGAACGCCGCATGCGCGGAGCTCAGACCTCTCGGTACAGTCTACGGAAGGGCCCAAGCGCTCGCCTGGATAAACAATGATTCGTTTGCGGTCGGACGATTGGATGGAACCTTATCGTTGTTCAGAGGCTCGGCGCTGACCAACACATCGACCGCACCAACCTTGCTACAAGTGCTGGTGCCTCCGGCTCATCGATCACTGGAGATGATCGCCCGCGTATCCGACGATTTCTTTGTCACCTCGAACGATGAGCGCTCACTCGCCCTATGGCGCAAGAATGGCTCGACGTTCGGACTTGCAGAGGTAGTTTCGTATGACAGCTCCTACGGCATCGCGAACAGTGCTACTACGATCACGACAGACCAAGGCGTCTGGCTCGTAACGGGGCATTCAGAAGGGTATGTGCTCGTCTGGGAAGTGGCTGCTAGCCATATTCGGCTTCTTAAGGCATTGAACGTGCGATCTACGAATCCGATTCCCAGCCCATACCGTTTATGGAATGTTAGAGGAGTCGGATCTTGGAAAGACTATGCGGTTACAGGCAGCGAAGACGGCGATCTCTGTCTCATAAAAATCCCTGGTGGAACTGTGATATCGCGTCTTCGATATGACAGTTCTGCACGGCGAGGGATAAACAGTCTGGCAATCTCCGGAAGCTATCTGGTGGTGGCCAACTGCTCGGTCGGTAAAGCTGACAGGAATCTATGGCTTTACAAGATCACGCCGAGCGGCTTCAGGTTGCTGGATAGCGTAAACCTTCAGTATGACCCGAGTCTTACCCAAGTCTTCGATTTTGATGTGCAGCTGGTAAGCACTGCCCACGGCATCTACTTCTTCGCTAGTACGCAAGAAGGTCTTCTTTGGTGGGGAGCGATCAGCGCCGAAAAGCTAGCGTACATCAGTCATACGAAGGTCGACTGTGAGGGAGGCGCTGCAATAGCAATTGAACCCATGATCGCCAAGCTCGCGGTCGCGGCGTTTGACGTTGGCATTTACGAATTTTCGCCGACGTCGCCTCCGCATCATTAGGTGGCTTGCGAAGTCGCTTCTTGGTAGGGATGGGTCTTCAAGAGGCACCTGCCGTCAGAGCTTGAACGTGATCGGCCACGAGAGCGCGGCAGTGCGCGCGAACCACAGCGCTTCCACGATTGCGATCAGGAGCAGGTTTCCCGAGACGCTGTAGACCGAGGCCGCGAAGACCTCGAACATAAGGAACAGAGCCACGAACAGCGGCAGCACAAGGCTGAGCACGAACGGTATCGTGCCGAGTCCGAGGCCCGCCACGATTGCGACCAGGATCAGAATGCGTCCTATTGAGCCGAGCACCGTGGCGATCGGTGTCGTGCCGCGCCGAAGCAGCAACTCGAACGAAAGGAAGAACGGCAATATCAAGAGCGCGCTCGCGAGCGTCACAAGCAAGCGCTCCGGCGTTAGCGAGGTGCGGTGGAGCGCGACATCGTAGGCTCCATTGATGACGATGATCGCCCCGAATGCGAGCGCCGCCGCGAACACCGTCGCGCCGAAGCCGTCGCCCAATCGTCGCAGGTCTTCAGGATATTGGACCGCGATGTAGGCGATGAGCAGACCGCCAGCGATCGCGAGCCACGACATCATGACGTGCCCCTCCACGGTCGAGAGAAATTCTGCCTGTGGCGCGTTCACGTTAAGCGCCATCGCAACGAACAACGTTATCAGGAGCGCAATGAGCCCAAGCCACGCGGTCCTGCCTGTGGGCCGACGCTCGCAGGCCGGCCCTAGTCCGCCGCATACCCGGCCAATCGGGACAAGCAAGAAAATGAAGAGCGGCAAGCAGATCAGAATGAGCGAGAGTCGGGGTTCCGCGAGGTTCGGAGCACCCGCGCGTTTCACCCCGAACACTCCATCAAGCCATCCTACAATGCTCCGAGCCGCCTCCGGCGACCAGATGATCGTCACGTGGTTGACGCCTCGGACTTGAATCGCTTCGACCGCGGTTCCGCTCGCAAAGTCGCCATAGACCTTGCCTAGTTCGATCTTGTCGGCTCCAGCTAGACGCGCGCCAATCAAGGCGGAGCTTTCCTTAATGAAGTCGGGATCGTTTTGTGCGAAGATGAACAGGGTGTTGCGCGCCCTCTCGGGCCCGTCGAGGTTGAAGCCACCCGAGATCATAACGGCGCCTTTAAGACTTGTGTCGTGGGTCGCATAGTCAAGTGCCGCGCCCGCCCCCATCGAATGGCCCATCACGACGATCCGTGATCCGTCGACCAGACTCGAACTCCTCAAGAACTCGACTGCGTTCTTCACATCCTCGCGCAACCCGTTGCCACTCTGGCTTTCAAGGAACGAATTTCGATTCTCGCCGTGCCCGCGCACATCGATCGCTAGAACACCATAGCCGTTTTGCGCGATGCGGCGCGCTAGCGCGCTCGAGTTGACGCGATCGGATGAGAATCCATGGACTAGGACGACTGCGGGCGGTCGCTCGTCAGCCGGCTTTGGAAAGCTCTGAAAAAACGGATTGTTCGGTCCCGGCAGGTTACTGGATCCCGGCAGGTACAATGTCGCCGGTTCGCCGCCAGGTAGATATCGATCTTCATGAGGCGGAACACCATTCTCGTAGTGCGCCAAGCGCGTCAGGATCAGAAGGAAGACGATCGCTGCAACCACGACGGCGGCCCGGTATGCGGTTCGCATCCGGCGATATCTGAGGCTTTCCCGAACCAATGTCAAGGGCGCGAAGCCACGCGTGGTGCGCCCTAGTCTGAGTGAACGAATACACTGGAAAAGACGCCATCAAGAAGGCGCTTCCAGCTCGATGCCGACTGAGAAAGAGAGGGCCAACCCAGCCAGCATCACTCAACCAAGCAAATTGCTGCAAGTTCGGTGTTGTCCCTCAGGGAATTAATTGTGCGCAGCCGCAATTGAAGTTGCTCCGCAGAAATCGGCGAGGGCCCAGCGAACGATCCCGCTTTGAGGAGATGGTCCGCGATCTCTACGGCGCGCTCGCTGACGGCACCGGGATAGAGCCGCTCGATCGCCTCGGCGACACCAGCGTGCAGTCGCTCCTGGCGCGCGGTGGATATACCGGCGAGTAGCGTCTGACGCACAAGCTCATGACCGAAGGCATACGGCCGCTCCGGTCCTTCGGCGCTCGGGACGATTATTCCCATCTGTTGCGCCTTCTCGATGACGGTAAAGAGTTCGTCGACATCGATCTGGCTGATCCCGGTCAGGAGTTGAAAGCTGAAACTGCGCCCGATCACCGCGGCGGCCGCGAGCACCCGCTTCTCGTTCTCGTCGAACCGCTCCAGTCGGCGGCCGATGATCAACCGCACGCTCTCTGGAACGTCGATGTCATCAATCTCAACGTCAGTGCGGAATTGACCGGCCGCATCGAAGACTCTCCCCTCCTCGATCAGATGCCGGTACACCTCCTCGACGAAGAATGGATATCCCTGGCTTTCCTCAAAGATGAGGCTCACCAGACTCTCCGGAACAGCCTCGCGCTGGCTTAGCCCGCGTAACATCTGCGCCGTATCGTCCTTGGAAAGTCCACCCAGCTTGAGCGGACGTATGCCCATCCGAATCAGTTCTTCCAAAGTTCTGACCAGGGCCGGATTGTTTTCGGAATATCCGCCGCGATAAGTCCCGATGATTACGACTGGAAGCTGCGCTACCCGATTCGCCAGATGAATCAAGAGCGCCAGGGTGGATTCGTCGGCCCATTGAAGGTCCTCAACGATATACACCAGCGAACGTGTCTGCGCTGCGCGCGCCATCGAGTCGGAAACGCTCTGGAAAAGATGGCGCCGTTTCTGCGCCGGCGGCAGATCCAGCGGTAGCGGAATATCGGGATAAACTCGCCGGAGGCTTGGAGCGATCTGGGCCAGTTCGGCCGCGGTGTCACCCATCCGCCGGCGGAAATCTTCGAGGCTCGGCGCCTCAGCGAGGTTGGCTTCAATGATCTCCGCAAACGGGAGAAAGGGGAACCGTTCGTCTCTTTCGTAACAGTGCCCGACTAGGTATCTGAAGCCAACGCGCGATGCGTACTCCGCCATCTCCATCGCCAGCCGGGTTTTACCCACCCCGGGGCCGCCCGACAGCATGACGACACATCCGCGGCCAGTTAATGCGCAATCGATTGCCGCGCGGATCGTGGTGCGTTCAGATTCCCGTCCCACGAAGGCGGTTCGACCTGCGAACGAAAATGGAGAGATCTCCAGCACTGCCGGCGATGTCTGCGGACGATCGGTACGAGAGGGTGCGCGCTCGTTACTTGAGGTTAGATTCTCAGCCGGCTCGGTAATGGTCGTATCGCATTCCCACGCGATTGGCCAAACTGGATCCGGCTGGTAGCAGCAGAAGGTACCCGTTTTGATGCATCGCGAAAGGATATCTCCCAGCGCGGCATCGCTCTGCGCGATTTTTTCCAGGACCGACCTGATCGTCTTAGAAATGCTTTGCCGGGCCCGCTCCGAAGCTGATGCCGCCCGGCGATCACGTCCGCCCAGTCCCACGGCGCGCGAGAGTTCCGAAGTCAACACATCGATTTCCTGCTCAGCCATTTCGGCGCGCTCGACGTTTCCCAGCTCCTTGGCTTCTTCCAGTTGTTCGCGCAGTTCGGACAGTCGCCGCCGGTAGGCGACCTTGGCGGCGTCATCGAGCATCTCTCCCGCGTCACCCAAATTGCCTATACGGATGCCTGCCTTTTCGAGATCCACACCCCCGCGCGGCAAACCGTGTGCGGACTGGCCCATCTCATCATCGTCGCGCTGGCCTGCGATCCCACCCGCCAGACCGAGCACGTGGACTTCAGTCCCGGGATGACGCAGCAGATGGGCGACGTAGCCCAGCCCCTTAGTGTCCTTCAGACGAAAGGCGTTGCCGACGCGGCCTACGGTCCAATATTCGCCCTCTTTGCAGAAAATCGCGCGCTCAGGCAAGGAGGTGCTTTGAAACATCGTTGCGACGGCTATATGGGAAGGTTCGCTATACCTAGTCTGGGTTTCCATATGATTGCCCTCCGCTTGCAAGGCGGGACCACAGCGCGCGAATTTCTCCGAA
>Ga0210394_10008434_pt1 | contig 10613 bp, 12 predicted proteins | sample IncBWC12MmetaG_FD_160121 | JGI IMG/M metagenome (GOLD analysis project Ga0210394, IMG submission 160121) | Forest soil microbial communities from Barre Woods Harvard Forest LTER site, Petersham, Massachusetts, United States - Inc-BW-C-12-M | ecosystem: Environmental > Terrestrial > Soil >... | reverse complement strand
AGCTGCTGGGAGGCGATCGCGATCGTCGAGGTGCCGTTCGGCCCCGTGTAGGTGTAGGTCGAGGTCCCCGCGACGTTGGTGTAGGCGTTCAGCGAGAACAGCAGCATCGCGGCGTGGGCCACGAATTTGCTGCTCTGGCCGCCTGAGCCTGCAGCGATCAGGCCGCCTTCCCAAACGATACGCGCGACGCTGGCCGCGTCCTGAGCTACCCGAGCTGCTTGTGCCATGTGCGCTGAGCTCCTAGGACAGAATCACGCCGTTAATCGGCTGGACGCTGTATTGCAGGATCGGCACGACCACCACCGTCGCATCGGTCCCGTTGACCAGGTAGACCTGATCGCCTGGGTTGAGCGGCAGGCCGCCGAACCCGATGTTCTGCCCGCCCGGGTAGCCGACCTGGGTCTGGCCCGCGGCGGCCGAGGTGGTCACAAACGTGTTGGTGCCCCACACGAGGCTCGTGTTGGTGCCGCCCAGGGTGTTGACCGCGTAGGGGCCCTGCCAGCCGCCCGCGATGCCACCTTGCGCACCGCCCACGGCGGTCGAGGTACCGGTGCCGCCAATGGTGAACGGGCCGATGGTGTTGGTGCCGAGCGAGACCGCGGTGCCGGTCGTGTTGGTGTTGGTGATGTAAATCAGCGAGAACTGCGCGGCCGGGTTGGTCGCGGTACCGCCGACGGTATAGGTCGAGGTGCCGGCCGTGGTGACCGCGAAGGTCACGCCGTAGAGCTGGCACTGAGTGAAGGCGTAGAACTTGCCCGAGAGGGCGCCCGAGCCTGCGGCGTTGGCCGCCAGCTGCGCGGCGACGCGCGTGACCGTGGTCGGGTTGTCGTAGGCCAGCGATCGGACAGCGTTATTCTGGGACATCGAAATACTCCGGTGCGGGCCCTCGCTTAAAGTTAACCGGCGGTCGGAGCGGCCCCGAAAAGCCGCCGGATGTTAGCAATCAGTCGCTTAGGCGGCGCTGTCCCACTTCACGATGCGGACGTTGATCGGCTGGATGTGCACGATCCCGTAGCCGCCGACGTAGTACCAGGCGATGCCCTTGCTGCGCCCGTAGTCCGAAGGCAGCTTGCCGCGCATCTCCTCAGGCACCGCGACGCCTTCGGCCACGGTGTCGTTGCCGAAGAAAAACAGCCAATCGCTCTGGCCGTTGGTCCACTGGACCATGTCCCCGCCGCTCGCTACCGCGATGCCGGTGGAGCCTATGCCCTTGGCGATGTTGGTCTGCTCGATGTAGCGGACGTTCTCGTAGCGGCCGATCTCACCGTTCATGATCAGGTTAAAGCCGGTGTCGCTGTACTGGTGGATGCCCTCGAGCGCGTTCTTGAAGGTGCGCAGGGTCGTGGGCCACCCGAGCGAGTAGTAGTCGTCGGCAATGTAGGCCGGGATGTTGCGCTCCTTCATCGCATCGACAATCGCCTTGGCGTGCGCGTTTGAGTAGGCGATCGAGTTGGTGCCGGTCACCGTGCCGTTGGTGTAGACCGTCACGGCCGCGGCGCTGGTGCCGCCGACCGGGATGACGCGGATCAGCGTCTGGTTAAACTGGCCCCAGACCATACGGTCGAGCGTCTTGACCGTGTCGTTCTTGAGGCCCTTCTTGATGATGTCCTCGACGGGGTATTTCGACAGGTTGTCGAGGAATCCGGAGTAGGGGATCGAGTTGCCCGCCTCAGTGATCGTCAGGGTGCCCTGCGTGATCGTGAGGTTGGTCTCGGGCATGGTGTTGGTTTCGATCAGCACCTGGCCGACCTGGCTTACGTCGCTTACGACGTCCCAGGTGAAGGTGTTGCCCTTTTTCTTGCCCTGTTGCGCGGCGTCATGGACGTCGGCGAACTGGCGGAACTTGGTGAGCGGCTGCACGTTCATGCGCAGCACGTTGGATAGCTGTCGGCTGTAGAAGTAACCGCCGAGCGTGTTGACGGCCCAGACTTGCCCTGCCATGAGTGACTCCTGCGAGCGAGCCACCCTGGCGGGATGCTCGCGCGGTTAGTAGCGGCGCTGCCTGATCGCCCGTTGCTGACCGCGGCTCTTTGCCAGCTGGTCAATCACCGAGCTCACCGGCTCCTCTTGCTCTTCGCGGGGCTCTGGGCGCTGCCTTCCGGCCGTGCTCAAAGGTTCCGCCAAGGTGCGCTTTCGCTGCTCGCGGGTCGGGAGTCGGTTACCAAGCATCGGTGCGAACTCGGTTCGCATCTGACCGGCGATCTTCTTGTAAGCATCGACGATCTTGAGCGTCGGTTCCGTTCGGCTCAGGGCTTGCAGTCGCATCCTGAAGACGGGGCCTAAGCTCTCGTTGCTCAGCAGGTCCGTTGCTTCCCTCTCGCCAGCGTCAATTGCGCGTTGCGTCGCGATTTGCTCGGAGATCTGTGATCGGACGTCGACCGGAGTCTTGGCCGCCGCCCCATTGCGGATCACAGAAGCCAGCTTTTTAACCGCTTCCTCGTCACCCAAGTTCGCCGAGGTGATGATCTCCTCGAGATCCGCGGGGATCTCGCTGGGCGCCTCGCGGGGAGCGAGTGCCAGCTGCGAGGCCCTTTGTACTGCTTCGCGGGCGTCCTGTAAAGCCCGCTCGGTGTCGGTCACCTTGCCGGCCTGGGCCTTGAGCTGGGGCAGCGTCAGCCATTTGAGCTCGCCCGCGACCACGGTCGCGTAGTGGCGCACCCCGTCGATCACCCGTTCATCGCCCTCGTCGGCCTGGGTCTCGCGGGTAGGGGCAGGTCGGCGCTCCTCGCCGTCCCCTGAGCCCTCAGCGCCTTCCGATTGCAGCCGGCGGGCGTCCTCCTCGTGCTGGGCAGCCTCGGCCCTGGCGGCGTCCTCTTCGGCGTCGCGCAGCGCCTGCTCGGCTTCGGCATCGGCTTCAGCGGCCGCCCGTTCCCGGGCCTCGGGGGACTCATCGAGCTCACCGCCCGCAAAGCGCCCGGCAGGCTTCTCCCCGTCGACGTCGGTCATCTCACGGGCCCGGCGGCCATCGGCCCCCTGGGCGATCTTGTTCATGCGATCGACGCGCGCCTGGTTCTGGCTGGCGTTGATCTCCGCCGGTGTCGGACGGTCATCGGCCGCTGCCTCGCCGCCCCCACCCTCCTCGCCTTCGGGTGCCTGTAGGCGGCCCCGCCTCCCCTTAAGTGGATCCATGTTCGTCGATCTCCTGCTGTAGTAGCTGGGCGGCTGCGCGCCCGTTCTCGATCGCCGCCCCGAGCCAGCCGACAACCAGCTCGGGCAGACGGCCCTTGAATTGTAGCTCCCGCACCCGGGTCGTGTCGGTCGGATCGCAGATCAGCAGCGCCGCTCGGGCCTCCTCCGAGTCGGCCCTGGCGCGCTCAGCGATGTACTTGCCGATCGGGTCCTCCTCGAGGAACCGTTCGACGTCGCGCCCGAGCACGGCCTCCTCGATCCTGGGGTCAGGACCAGGCTCCTCGGCCGGCAGGTCCTCGAGGTATTCGGCGGTCTCGCTCACGCGGCGCCAGGGGCGGCCGGCGGCGGCTTCTGGGCCTGCAGGTGCTCGGCCTGGGCGCCTTGCTGCGCCCCCTGGGTGAGCGCCTGCTCATGGGCCTTGTCCTGCTTTTCCATCTCCATCAGGTGCCCGACCATCAGGTGGCGGCTCTGGTGCTCGTCTTCCTTGCCGGCGAGCAGGAGCTTGGTCTGGTTGCCCTCGCGGGAAGTCACCAGCTTGACCACGTTGCTTTCGTGCCGGTCGTGCTTGGTGATGGTGAGTTCGCGGATCTTGTCGGTCAGGGCCTTGACGGTCTGCAGGAGCTTCTGCTTTTCAGCGTCCTGCTGGGTGCTGAAGCGTTGCCCGTCGCGGTAGCCGGCGAGCGCCAGCAGCTCCTTGCGCACCTCCTCGAGGTCGAGCCCGGGAGGCGCCGCCTTGCAAAGGTTCGCGTAGGTCATGAGCGCCCGATCAAAGCGCTCCTGCTTGGTGTTCGGGTCGGTCGCGCCCATCCCGAGGTTCACGTTCACGCTCATGCGTTTTTCGAGCACCGAGTCGGTCACCTGGTTGACCCCGAATTTCTTCGCGATCTGGGCTTTCTGGCCCGCAATCGCGAGCATCGTCTCATCGTTCTCGTAGTACTGCTCGAGCAGCACCAGCTGGCGAAGCCAGGGCAGGAGGAAGGTCTGCACGTAGGTCATCAGCCGATACTCGGTCATCATCATGGCCGGAGACTGCACGGCGCTCACCGTGCGGTAGCTCTCGCGCGGGTTGCGGGTCTGGGAGAGCTGCATCGGATTGAAGTTGCCGGCGATCGCGTTAAAGTCGGCATCGATCCGGCTTTGCTCCTCGTAGGCGCTCGCCGTCACGTCCTTCCATTCGAGCTCGCGCACGTCCTTGTCGACGTCGTTGACCATCGTGACGCGGCCGGGCACGTTTCGCACCAGCGAGTTCACATCGACGTTGGCCGAGCGCTTGACCAGGTGGGCCTTGTTGAGGGCGAATTTTACGTTGTCCGAGCGCTGGTTCTGCACGTCGTTCGCTTCGCTTTGCAGGTCGCGCGTCATCGTAGGCACGGAGCTCGGGATCGGCTTGTGCGTCTCGATCACGCAGGTCCCGACGACGTAGGGGCGCTCCCCGAACCAGACGCTGTCCCTGAGCGGCTCGGGGTCGGTGAGCATGTACTTGCTCGCCAGCATGTAAAATTCGTAGTCTTCGCTGCGCCAGCGGTGAATGTGCCGGTGCACCCACACGAGGTCGTAGTCCGAGACGATGCGCGGCACGGCTGAGGCGTCCTGGCTTAAGTTGGTGCGCGCCGCTCGCGTACTCTCGTCGGTCACATCGATGCAGGCCTTGAGCGTTTCGTCGTCGAGGTACTTCCACTTGCGGCCCTTGGCATCGTGCCGGCTCATCCGCTCCTTTACCTCGCCTATGTAGACCGGCATGAGCTCGATCAGGTACGGGCTCGTGTTGACCACATCGAACCAGGAGGCGCTCTGGTCAAAGCGGAAGTTCTCGGCCGCCACCAGCTGCATGTCGGGCTGGTCCTTGACGATCTGGTACTTGTGCCCGCTGCCGCGTGAGGTGCGGCACCAGCCGCTTTTGCCGATCACGATCCCCTGCACCATCGCGTCCTGAAAGCCGCCGATCGAGATCTGGAACCAGGGGATCGAGACGGTGAGCCGCTCTTGAATGAGGGCCTGCATCACTTCGGCGCTGACGATCTCCTCCTTCTCGCCCGGGTTGGCTGCGGCGCACTCGATAAGATCAAGATTACTGAACAGCGCGGCACAGAGCGCGGCCTCGTTCTTGGAGATAACAGAGCGCGTGATAGGGCGGAACAGGTTGGATCGCTTCTTAAAAGTCTCAGAATTGTATTTAGAATCGCTGGGGTGCTGGCTGTTGAATGCGCGTAAAGAATCCTCGAGGGGTCGTCTAAAGTTCGAATCCATGTAGTCAGTTGAAACCTGGAATGCCGTCTTGCCCCGCTCGTAGAAGTCTGGGAGCTCGTCCTCTTCGTCCTCGTCTTCTGCCGCCTGGCCACGGTCGTCCTCCTCGTCATCGGGGCCGTCGTCGGCGTAGAGCACCCGCCCTTCGGGCTCGGAGGCCTCGCGGTGCCCGCCCATCGAGTGTTCGGTAAGGCCTGGCGCCCCGTCGGGGACCATGAGCGGGCCGCCGGCCCCTTCGCGTTCATCCCCGTAGGTGGGCAGGGGGGCATCGCCTTCGGGCGGGTCAGGTTCATGGGGCCCGACCGAGTTGATCGAGCCCTTGGGGCCAACGTAGGGGCGGAAGCGCTGCGTAGCCATCAGCCTAGCGCCAGCCCTTAAGCGCCGCACCGCTCCGTAGGGCGGTGAACAGGTCCTGGGGGATGCGCAGGTGGCACCCTGGCTCGAGCCGCCCACGGGGCAGCCCAAAGGCCTCCAGCAGTGCCCCACCGAAGGTCACGGCCGCCTTGATCACCTGTTTGGGGGTGTGCATCTTGCCGCGGGGCAACAGGCTCCCAAAATGTGGCTTGCCGGTGCAGTCCTTGATGGCGCCGGCAATGAGCCCGTGGCGGACGACCAGGTTGTGGTTGCTGAAGGTCACCGACCAGGGGTGGTCGGGGTAGTGGCGCTCGAGGGCGACCCGCACCTGAATGGCGAGGTCGCGGTCGCTTGCCTCATCCGGGTCACCGGGTTCGACCACAAGCTTTAAGCCCGTGGTGTTGAGGTAGCCGCGCGAGCGGTGGACGGCGAGGTTGCTCATGTCAGTCCTGTACGTGATCTTCCTGGCCGTCTTTGATTTGCTGCTCCAGCTCCTTGATGCGGGCTCGGAGCACGACGATTTCTCCAGCTCGCAAGACGCAGGCGCTGAGTGCGGCGTCGCGCTGCATGACCAGCTCGTTGATCCGGCCGTCGATTTCCGCGTCGCTGATTCGGGTCGGTGCGTTCATGCTCAGGTCCAGCAGGGAATGTAGTAGATGGTGCCGTCGAGGTTGATCGGGAGCCAGGTGCCCGGCGCGGTCGTGCCGCTGCCGGGTTTGTTGGTCGCTGAGAACGTCGCAGTCTGCGCCCCAGTGTTGGCCGCCGTGTTGATCCTGATACAAGCGGCGCCAGCCGCCAATCCCGTGATTAGCATGTTAGCGCCGGCCGAGGGTGCGTTGAGCTGCACCTGCCCGGTCGAGGCGATCGTGACGCTGGTGCCCGAGCCGTTGTAGCCCAAGCCCATGTGGCCGTCACCGAAGACCTGCAGGTAATTGTGCGTGTTGGTCTGGTCGCGCACCAGCAGGGCAATGTCGGAATTGTTAGTACCCGCCGCAATGGAGACGCCGAAGGAGCTGCCAGTGCCGGTCCCGGCCTTGATCGACACCGCATAGGTGTTCGAGCTGTTGGCGGCCTGAATCTGCACCACGTTCTGGTTGGCCACGCCTACCACGGCGATCGCGGGCGTGGCCGTGCCCTGATTCGTTATCGACAAGCACCCGTTCGGGTCAACGGTCAATCCGTTGGTGGCAAAGGCAAAACCGCCCACCTGAAACGTGACGTTCCGGAAGTCGATGCCCGTCAGGGCAATCGCCGGGCTTGCGCTGCCGACCTGCCGGGTCCAGGCATAAATCAGCGTGCTATCGGCGCCGAAGGCCCACTTGTGGCCGTAGGCACCGAAGGCGAGCCCGTACTTCCAGGTAGTGCCTGCCCCGTCCTGGTTCGCGATGCGGATCGCATCATCGTCGTAGTCGCCGCGGTTGACGTCGATGCTGGTCTGCACGATCGAGAGGCCGAGCTTCTCGGCCGCGTTCGCGCCTGCGGTAATGATGCAGTCGATCTCGTGCCCGATGCAGCTGACGACGTAGGTCGAGCCGTTCTTGGCCTGGGCATCGGAGTTGCCCCCGAAGATGCTGCCGCCGTAGGTTGAGAACGAGCCGGCCACGCCCCCGAGGTTTGCCAAACAGATTGTGCGCGATTGCACCCCGCAGTAGCCTTTGGTCGGGATCGCGGCGGGCGAGCCCACCACCCCGGTGTAGCCGAAGATCGCGTTGCGGGCACCGGTGTGTCCGGCCTGGGGGGCAATCTCGACGCTGAGCAGGCTCAGCAGCCCGGGGCCGATGGTGGTCGTGTCGACCGTGTCCCCTGAGACGTACAGGTTGAAGGGGCTTAGGTTCCCGTTCGGGGCGGCTGAGGCTTTGCCGCTGATCGACTGGCCGGGCTGGAAGATCCAGCTGTTGGTCGCGTTGTTGGCGCCGGCAAACACGATGTTGGTGTTGTACTGGGCGCTGCCGGTATAAAGGTCGGTGAAATTGCTGCTCGCGTTCTGCGAGAGCGTGTTCATCTTCGCGCCAAAGACGGGCGCCGAGTCGCCCGAGCCTGAGACGCCAGGCACGCCTACGTTAAAGGTCGGCAGTGCCTGCTGGCTCATCCGCCGGTGCCTGGGAGGATCACGCCGCTTTGCCCGCCGTCCAGGGTGTCGAACGGGTCATCGAGCTCGATCGACTGATCATCGAGCGTCCAGGGGTCAAGGCCTCGCTGGTAGATGCCGGTAGTGCCCATGTCGGTCGAGTCAAAGCGCCGGCCGTTGCTGAATTGGTAGATGCCGTGGTCGGGGGCGGAAAACTCGGGGCCCCAGGCCCGCTCGACCATCTCGAGCAGCGAGAATTGGCGGCTCGTGACCTGGCGGCCGAGGGCGGGGTTGAGCGGGGGAAGGGGACCGGCCATTTACCACTCCTGCTCGGCGGCGGCCACGCGTTCGCGCTCGCCCGCCTCGTTGCGCAGGCGCTGCAGCTCCTCAACCAAGCGTAACACGTAAGCGCGCAGCTGCGGCGGTACGCTGAGCACCAGCTGTTCGAGCTCGTAGTCGGAAAGGTCGTTCACACCACGTCGGGTTCGAGGCTTTGCTGGCTCACGTCATCGGGCGTTGTAGGCTCGGCATCGTATATCCGGGCCAGGGCGTCGATCAAATCGACCCGGCCGCCAAAGGGGAACATCGACAGCTGCACCCGCAGGCGCTCGGTCACGTCGTAGATCAGCTTGTTCTCATCGAGCCGGCGGATGGGCTGGGCCACCCGGTACTCGTAGCCGGCGCCGATCATGCTCCGCTGCAGCTTGGTGTAGCCGCCCGTAAAGCCGCCCTGGCCGTCGTCAGTGCGCTCGGGCTCGGTCGGGTAGGGCAGGTAGAGCCGCCCGCCCTTGACGTCCGGCACCAGGCGCTGGATGCGGTCGGTCTTGGAGCCCTCAGAGTCCCGGGGCCAGCTGAGTTCTATGATCTCGAAGTCGCACCCTTCAATCCGCTGCTGGGCGTGGAAGTAGTCGAGGTCGGCCTGGGCGCCGTAGGCCTCGTAGCCTGCGACCAGGTTCACGACCCCGGGGGCGTTGCTCCAGCGCTCCTGCAGGTCGCGAAACCACTTCCAGCGCTCCATCAGGTCCATCTTGTGATCGACGCCGTCGAGCAGGTACTTGTTTCCGGCAGCGTCAATGCCCACGACGACCATCGCGGTGTTGGCGCTGTTTTTCTTCATCGAGCGAGCAGGGTCACACAGCAGGTAGGCCATGAGGGTGCGAGGCCGCGCCTCGTAGACCTTGAGCTGGCGGATGTCGAACATGCGCTGGCTGCCCTCGAGCGGGTTGCACAGCATCTGGGAGGCGAGCACGGAGTCGAGCGCGGTGCGCTTGCGCTTGCACCACTCCCGCCAGGTAAAGAGCACCGGCCAGCCGTTGCGGGTGCCGTCATCCGTGGCCGGGTGGATCCTTGGGATCGCCGCATGCCGGTCAATGATCAGCTGGTAAGTGTCGGCGTAGTGGTAGCGCGTGCCGATGGTCCAGGTGCGCCCGCCTTCAGTGGTGAGGTTCCCGGCCATGCTCCAGGCCTCTGAAGTTTTGAGGATCTGGTCCGGAGTCGTGACGCTCGCAGGCACCACCACGTCATCGAAGACCATGAGTTTGAAGTGCGCCGAGACGGGCGAGCCGTCGACCAGCCCCCAGGCCTCGAGCGTGCCTTCCTTCGGGTTGCCGGTGCGCTTGACAATCAGCCCCTTCTGGACGCTCCAGCGCGGAGATTCCTTAGCAGGGTCAGTGTAGAAGATCTCGGGGAACAGCCAGTGCAGGCGGGTGTTGCGTTCGAGCTCGAGCTTGATCTGGGCGACAAACTTCTCGGCGATACCCTTGGTGTGGCTGAAGATCCCGATCGTGATGTCAGGGTCGCGCAAGATCTCCTGGATGCAGCCGGCGAAAGTGATGATCGTTGATTTGTAGTGCTCGCGGGCCCAGATGTCGATGTAGCCGTCGGGAGCGTTCTCCACCTCCCGGCAGCGCGCGTAGATCCAGTCGTGCAGGCAATCGGTACGCCCGAGGATACGAACCAGCAGGTAGTAGCGGTCAGCCCGCGCGAGCGCCCGCAGCGTCTGGCGTAGCTTCGCCTTCGGGCCCTTCTCCATCCTCACCCACTCTTCCACCAGGTCGGGCAGCGGCAGCGCGCTCGACAGCGCTGGCCTCCAGCCGGCGGAAGTAGGGGCCGAGGAGCTCGGCTGAAGGGCGTGGGTCAATGATCTCAAGAGGCTGACCCGGAGGCGTCGACAGTTCGGTCGAGTGTCGATCCTTCCACAGTTCGCGACAGCGGTTCTTCAGCCAGAAGATCTGCGCCGTCACATCCGGCGGCACGTGCTCGACGATGTCGGCGCGCGTCACATCCCCCTCGTAGCAGAAAAGCTTCTCGGATGGGAAGCTGTAGCCGACCGCGCGGTTGTAGAGCGAACGGATCACACGCTCGTCGGGTGGGCCTTTGCCTTCCTTTATGGACAGGCAAAATTTTGGATGTTCGAGTTTCCATCGGTTGAGCGTTTTTTCGTCAATATCGAGAAACTCAGCGATCTCCCGGTCAGTCGCCCCGAGGGCGGCCAGCATCTTAGCCTTCTGCGCGTGATTGGCCCGGTACTTCGTGGGCCGGCCAGCGCCTGGTTTAACCTCGAGTCCGTTTGACGGCGGCATTGCCGGCTCAGACCGCGCGGCCTTCATCCCCGGTCGCTTCGAGGACCGCGTTCGAGGCGTGCGCGAAGGCGCGCTTCTTTTTGGAGGTCGTCGCTTTTTTGGTGTGGCGCTTGGCATCACTCGGTTTCCAGGGCATCGTCTTCTCCCGCGTCGTCGACCAGATTCGTCGGATCATTGAAATGCGGCGGCGGCGGGTCCTCATCGTTGTCTCCGCCCGGGTCGAGATCGATGTCAGG
>Ga0210394_10008433_pt1 | contig 10614 bp, 9 predicted proteins | sample IncBWC12MmetaG_FD_160121 | JGI IMG/M metagenome (GOLD analysis project Ga0210394, IMG submission 160121) | Forest soil microbial communities from Barre Woods Harvard Forest LTER site, Petersham, Massachusetts, United States - Inc-BW-C-12-M | ecosystem: Environmental > Terrestrial > Soil >... | reverse complement strand
CGGCGCCGAACGCGCGCGCGGCAACAACGAAAACGAGAAAGTCGAGCGCGTCGTAATCACCGTGCCCGCCTACTTTAACGACGGTCAGCGCCAGGCCACCAAGGACGCCGGCCGCCTCGCCGGCCTCGAAGTCGTGCGCCTGGTTAACGAACCGACCGCTGCGTCGCTGGCCTACGGCCTCAACAAGATGGCCACCGGCAACGTCGCGGTGTTCGATTTCGGCGGCGGCACTTTTGATATTTCAATTCTCAGCATCAAGGAAGGAATCTTCGAGGTGCTGGCGACCAACGGCGATACTCATCTCGGCGGCGACGATATCGACCGCGCACTCGTCGATTGGATCCTAGCCGAACTTCCCGACGCGCTGAAACTCGATCGCCACGTCTGGAACAGCGCGCGGATGGCCGCTGAAGACGCCAAGAAACGCCTCACCGACGTCGCCGAGGCGGACGTCGTGGTGGAACTCCCCGGCCATTCGATTCGCAAGCACCTGACGCGCGACGCTCTCGAGGATATTGCCGCTCCCTTCATCGCGCGCACTTTAAAACGATGCGAACTGGCCGTCGCCGACGCCAAGCTGACACCTGCCAACATCGACGCCGTGGTCCTGGTCGGCGGCTCGACGCGGATGCCAATTGTCCGCCGCCGCGTCGCCGAGATGTTCCATAGAGAACCCCTGTGCTCGATAAACCCAGACCAGGTGGTCGCTTTGGGAGCCGCTGTGCAGGCTTCTGTGCTAATGGGCACGCAGGGCGACATGCTCCTGCTCGACGTGGTTCCGCTGTCGCTCGGTATCGAAACGATGGGCGGAGTCATGGAGCGTCTTATACATCGCAATACCACTATCCCAACCAGCGTAGCCGAAGGCTTCACCACGGCTGTGGATAATCAAACGCATGTTGATATCCATGTTTTGCAAGGAGAACGGGAACTTGCTAAGGATTGCCGTAGTTTGGCGCGCTTCAAGTTGGGCCCGATCCAAGCGCAGCCGGCTGGTGTCCCGCGCATCGAGGTCACTTTCCTCATCGATGCAAACGGGATACTAAATGTCAATGCGCGCGATGAGCGCACGGGCCGCGAGCACTCGGTCGACGTCAAGCCGAGTTATGGACTGACGGACGATGAAATCGAGCGAATGCTCGAAGAGGCTATTGATCTTGGGGAGCAGGATCTCGAAGAGCGTCTGCTGATATCGGCGCGCAACGACGCCGAACAGATCCTCGGCGCACTTCGAAAGCAGCTCGGCGAATTCGGGCGGCTCGTTCCTGCAGACGAGCGCGCGCGCATGGATGAGGTGGAGGAGCGGCTGGATGCGGCCCGAAAGGGAACCGATCGAGAACTAATCGGAAAACTCGTCGAAGAGCTGAACGAGGTAACCACTCCGTTCGCGGAGCGGATAATGGACGCAGCGATTAAACTGGCGCTCGAGAAGAAATCAGTCGAGGAACTTTCGTAGCAGGGCGACTGCAACGGAAGTCAGAGCAGGGACGTATATTTGACGATGGGACTCAAGTGGGATCAGGCCGAAGAGCTGGCGGAAGTGCTCGCGGAAAATCATCCGGGGCTGAATCCGCTCGACGCGCGGTTTACTGACCTGCGTCAATGGGTTATCGACCTCGACGAATTCGATGACAGTCGCGAAGGTTCAACCGAGGGAAAATTGGAAGCCATCCAGATGGCGTGGCACGAAATATATAAGGAACAGAACGAAGACGACTCTGAATAGGCGTAGAGGTGGCTACGTCCAAAACTACGGGGAGGTGGGGCGGTGGAAGAAGCACGCAGTACGACACTGAAGACGGATAACGGAGAGAAGATGCAGGAAAAGGAAACATTGGACGAGAGGTTGCCGGGGCTGTTCGAGCCCGACACGCTTTTGCCCATTCAATACTTCGAGGCGATGCGCAAGAAGCATCTGCTCGAGGGCGAAAAGCGGCTCATCCTGAGCGTGCTCGAGGACGCGATCGAATGCTTCATGAAATGCATCGATGCGTCCACCAGCAAAGGCCAGCGATTGTTCCGCGATGCCGACGAATGGATCGCGCATGAAGACAAGCGCTGGGTCTTTTCGTTCGACAACGTCTGCGACATGCTCGACATCAATCCCGAGTACATGCGGATGGGGCTGCGCAAGTGGAAGGACAAGCGGCTTGACGCGATCGCGCGGCGACGCGCGGCGCAGGTGCTGGAGGCGGAGCGCGCGGCGGCCGATGGTGTGCTACAGCCTGCGGAAGCCGTCGCAGCGACAGCGGCGCCGGCAGTTGCGGCCGCGAGCGCGGCCGCAATCCAGAAGCCCGCGACCAAGGTCGCGGGCAAAGCGGCGGCGCGCGTCAAGCGCCGCCCCGAGCGCGTGCGCATCGCCAAGCGCGCGTCAGCGCGCAAGCTGCGCAAAGCGCGCGCATAAGGGACAGGAACACAAGAGCCGGCGGCCGCGATACGCGGCCGCCGGCTCTTTGCATTCGGCTGGTTTGCATTCCACGAGTGGCGCGCGGGTCTTCGACCCGCGCGCCATTCTTTCAGCTCTCTGCTACTATCCGGCTTCTCAATGCCGCTCCGAACCAAGATCGAATGCCCCGAGTGCGACGCCGAGCTGGTCGTCAAGCGCGGCGGCGTATGCCCCAATTGCGGCGCGCGCATCAGCGAGCACGTCGCACGCGTCCGCGCGCGCGAGAAGCGCATCGAGCAGGTAGTTGCCGTCGTTGCCACAGTCCTGGTCGTGGGCGTGGCCGTCGTCACCAGCGGCGCGACGCTGCTCGAAGGAATCGCAGCCTACGCGATCGTCGGCGCGGTCATGTACTATCTCGCGCGCCGCACTTTCGTCTGATCTCCAACCGGATCGCGCCTGAACATTTGTTAATTTCCCGTCTCTCATCGCTCGTCCAGGGGCAGTTGTCTGAACGTTCGTTTACTCCGCTCAGCCAAAACCTGAACATACGTTAACCCATTCTCTCCGTTGACGTTTTTCGTTTTTTTATTTCGAATTTAGTGCAACCTGATTCGTCTGATTGCGTATTTAGAGGTGCGATGGAAGCAAGTTTTGAAAAACGGTCGATGGCATCCTTAATGCTCTCTAAGTCCGGTAGAGGTAACCGAATAATGAATTCCAAACGAGGTCTGATGACGGTGCTGGTTGGGCTCGCGATCGTCGCGACACCGATTGTCGCGGCTGCCAAAGACCATAACCACTATGACTCGCATGCGGCCCGCGTATCGAGCAATTTCGCGCCGGCGGCCGTTACCCGGCATGAGTTCCGCAACGGCTCGAACCGTACCTGGATGCCAGCGCCCGCGGCCGTCGCTCGGCACGACTGGCACCGCGGCTGGGGCAACGGCAATGCCTACGGTTACGGCTACAATGGCTACTCCGGGGCACCAGTGTACGCGGCTCCGGTTTACGCGGCTCCCGTGTATTCAGGTTACGGCGGCGGTTATGGTGGCGGCGGGCAGGGATGCGGCGGGGCGCAGCGGGTCATGAGAACCTATGCCCGCGATCGGGCTACCGGTCATCCAGCGGCAGCCGCGGACTTGCTCCGTCAGAATCAGTGGGCGTTACGCAGCGGTTGTGCAGGCGGAGCAACTTACGGTGGCGGCGGACTATTCAGTGGACTTGGCGGACTCGGTAGCTACCGCGGAGCGCCTGCGTACAACAACTACGGCGGCGGCGGACTGCTCGGTGGACTAGGCGGACTTGGCGGAAACCGTAACGCGCCGGTGTACGGCAACGGCGGATACAACGGTGGATACGGCCAGCCTTACGGCGGTGGCTCGACACTCGCGCCTCTCCTCCAGTACATCCGGTAACCAGTGCAGCAGCGGACGCGCATCCTCCGCGCGTTCCTTGACGATAAGCGCGCCCCGTCCCCTCCCGGCGGGGCGCGTCCTTTTTCAGACCGCCGCCAGGCGCTCGACTGCCTTCAACACCTTCGCCCGCCGCTCCTCCGGCGTCCTCGCGAACGACGAAAATTGCAGCGCCGTGGTGGTGATGCCCGCCTTCGCATAGTCGTCCAGCCGCCGCCGGCATTTCTCCGCGGTACCGAACACGAAGATCTTCTCGACCATCTCGTCGGGAATCGTTTCGAGCGCTTTCTTGCGGTCGCCTGCATTCCACGAGTCGATCGCGATCGTCGCTTCTTTCTCGTAACCGATCTCGCGGAAGAACTTGTTGTACTGCGGCACCGTCACGTAGGCCGTCAGCGACCGGCGGAACAGCGTGCGCGCGACCCCTTCGTCTTCATCGACGGCGCAGATTATTCTGCACACCACATCGAGACCCGCGGGATCCTTGCCCGCCGCGCGCATTCCGTCGCGCGTGTTGTCGAGCATCGGCGCGACCGTCTCGGGCGTGATGAAGTTGACGATTACCCCGTCGCCTATTTCGCCCGCCAGCCGCAGCATCTTGGCGCCCTGCGCACCGATATAGATTTTCGGCGGATGCGTAATCGGCGAATCGAGGCGGAAACCGTTTATCTTGACCTTTGCGCCGGCCATCGTGACCTTCTCGCCGCGAAAAATCGCGCGCAACGCCTCGACCGTCTCGCGCATCTGCGTCACCGGCTTGTGAAACGGCACGCCCATCCAGTTCTCGACGATGTTCGGCGTCGAGATCCCCAGGCCCAGGATAAACCGCCCGCCGGCCAGCTCGTTGACAGTGACGGCAGACATCGCAATCAGCGGCGCGGGGCGCGTGAACACCGGGATGATCGCGCAGCCGAAGCGCATCTTCTCGGTGAGCATCGCCGCCGCCGCAATCGGCGCAAACGCGTCGGTCGAGAACGACTCGTACGACCACGCGTCGGTGTAGCCGCATCGATCGGCGGTGCGCACCAGCTCGGGAAAGTGAATGCCGTTGAACGGATCGAAAGGGATAGTGATTCCAAGTTGCATTTTCTGGGTTCCTCAGTGACGCGAATGTAGCGCAGCCCGCGGAGGTTAGCCTACCCGCAGGTTCAGCACTTCCGCCAGATGCATCGGCGTGCGCGTCGGACAGAAATGGCGAATCTGCGAGCGGCATGAGAATCCATCGGCCACGATGATCGCGTCGAGCGGCGCATTCTCGATTGCCGGGACCAAAACTCGCGCGCCAATCTGTTTCGATAGCTCGAAGTGCTCGCGGTCGTAGCCGAACGCGCCCGCCATCCCGCAGCATCCCGCGTCGAGTACCTCGAGCTCCGCGCCCGCTCGCGACAGCAGGGCGGCCTGGTCGCCGACTCCCGCCAGCGCCTTCTGATGACAATGGCCTTGTACCAAAGTCCGCCGACGCAGCTCGGGCGGCACGAAATTCGGGGCCTCGCGGGCGAGGAACTCGTCGAGCATGAATGAATTGGACGCGAGCGCGCTCGCACGCGCATCGTCGGGAAAGAGCGACGGCAACTCGTCGCGAAATGTCAGGATACAACTCGGCTCCAGCCCGACGATCGGAATTCCCACGGCGACGAATGGATCCAGCGCGTCCATCACCTCGCGCAGCCGAGCCTTCGCCCGTTCCAACATTCCCTGGTCGTATAGCGGGCGGCCACAGCACAGTTGGTGGCGCGGAAGGATCACGCGGAAGCCGGCGCGCTCCAGGACTTCGACCGCGGCGATTGCGACGTGCGGCTCGAAGAAGTTGTTGAAGGTATCGGGGAATAGGACGAGCTCGCGCGTGCTCGCTGTGGGAGCCGTCCGGCGTTCGAACCACGAGCGGAAAGTGCGCCGCGCAATACGCGGTAACTCGCGCTGCGAGTGAATCGCAAGCATTTTCTTCGCAAGCTCTCCAAGGACCGGCGCATGCGCCAACGCATTGGCGAGCGACGGCGCATGCGATGCGAGTCGCGCGACCTCGTTCAATCTGCCGAAGAACGCTGACGACAGCGGACGGCGATGTCTTCGATAGTAGTTCGAGAAAAACTCCGCGCGGTACGCCGCCATGTCCACCGACGACGGGCATTCGCTCTTGCATCCTTTGCACGACAGGCAGAGATCGAGCGCGTCCTTCACGGCGGGATCGGCGAAGCCCTCGGGCAACAGGTCGGTGGTCAAAGCCTCGAACAGGATTCGTGCGCGACCGCGGGTCGAATGGATTTCCTCGCGCGTCGCCATGTACGACGGGCACATCGTGCCCGCCTCGGTCTTGCGGCATTTCCCGATACCAACGCATTTCAGCGCCGCGCCCGCGAGTCCGCCCTCCGCGCTGAAGTTGAAGTGGGTTGCGACTTCGCGCGGCCGATAGTTCGCGCCCAGTTTCAGATGCGAGTCGAGCGGATGCGGCGCGACAATCACGCCGGGGTTCATCATCGAGTCGGGATCGAAGATTCGCTTGAAATCGCGGAACGCGTCGATCAGATCGGGCCGGAACATCATCGGCAGCAGTTCGGAACGCGCAAGGCCGTCACCGTGCTCGCCCGAGAGAGAGCCGCCGAGACTTGCGACGAGCGCGCCGAGCTCGACCATCGCCGAGCGAAAAGTCGCGATTCCGGGTGCGCTCATCAAATCGAAATTGACGCGCGCGTGAACGCATCCTTCGCCGAAATGTCCGTAGTAGGTCGCCACCTTGAGGCTGCGGCTGCCGAGAATCCGATCGAAGCCGCGCAGAAACGCGCCGAGATTGGCCGGCGGCACCGCGGAGTCCTCGGCGCCGGGCCAACTGCGCGGGCGGCCCGGGATGAACGCGCTCGAACCGAGGCCCGACTCGCGAATCTGCCAGACCGCAGCCTGTTCCCGCGCATCCGCCAGGTACTCGGCGCCGGTGCATTCGCGCAGCGCGCGCGCCTGCGCGATTACTCGTTCGGCACGCTCGTGCGCTTCGTCGCGCGAAGCTCCTCCCAGCTCGACGAGCAGGAAGGCACGCCCGGCGGGCAGAAACCGCACGCCCGGCATCTGCTTGATGCGCGCGAACTCGGGGAGATTCTGGTCGAAGCCTTCCAGCGCTTCAGGATGATGCTCGAGCAGCCACGGCGTTTGATCGGCCGCGATGAACACGTCGTCGAAGCCGAGCACGGCGAGGCCAACTTCATGCGGTCGCGGCACCGCGCGAATCGTTGCGCGCAGAACGGTCGCGAGCGTGCCCTCCGAGCCAACGATTGAGCGCGCAAGGTTGAAGCCCCGCTCTGGCATCAGCTGGTCGAGGTTGTAGCCCGACACGCGCCGCGGCAGCTTCGGGAAATGTTCGCGCACCGAATCTGCGGTTTGATCGCGAAGTTCGCGCAGCCGCGAGTAAAGCTCGCCTTCACGGCCACCGCGCGCGATTACTGCGGCGAGCGGCGCATCGTCCATCGATCCCTGAAGCGAGAGCTCTGTGCCGTCGTAGAGGATGACCTCCAGCGCCTCGACGTTATCTACCGTCTTGCCGTAGGCCGCCGAATGCGCACCGCACGAGTTGTTGCCGATCATTCCGCCGATGGTGCATCTATCCTTCGTCGATGGGTCCGGCGCGAAGAACAGGCCGTGCGGCGCGAGCGCGGTGTTGAGATGGCTCTGGATGACCCCTGGTTCGACCTGAGCTGTGCGCGCGTCCGAGTCGATCGCGAGCACCCGATTCATATACTTCGAGAAATCCAGCACGAGTGCGGCGTTGCATGCTTGACCGGCAAGGCTGGTGCCGCCGCCGCGCGCGAGAATCGGCATCGAGTTTTCGCGTGCGAGCGAAAGCGCCGCAATCACGTCGCCTTCGTGACGCGGTATCACCACACCGAGCGGCACTTGTCGATAGTTCGACGCGTCGGTGGCGTAGGCCGCGCGAGTGCCGACGTCGAAGCGCACTTCGCCTTCGACTGTGCTGCGCAACTGAGATTCAAGCGCTGCAATTGAGGTCATAATCGACGATGATTGTAATTCAGTCGAATACCTAGCCTGAAACCACGGAGGCCGATATATGTCGAACGATCAGAGAAAAGTGGTTGCTGGCGCGATCGCAGCCACCGTATTCAGTCTGGCGTTCTTCGAGATCGTTTTTCGGCTGACGGACATCGGCCCGACGCCGCCCGGCGGTATCGAGACGTCCTGGCGGCTCGAGTATGCGCTCAGGTGCGATGTCTTTGCGGCGCTATGCCTGCTGGCGGGCGTCGGAAAAATCGCGAACCGGCGGTTCTTCAGCCCCGACGCGATTGCCGGCGGGCCCTCGCCGTCAATTGAGATCGACCTGCGCTATCTTCAGAACACGCTGGAGCAGTTGGTGCTCGCGATTGTCGCGCATCTCGCGCTTGTCACGATTGTCGCGCCCGAATCGATCCGCGCCGTCGCAGTTCTGGTCATGCTCTTCGTGATCGGACGCGTGACGTTCTGGATCGGATACCATCGCTCCGGATCTGCGCGCGCGTTCGGCTTCGCCACCACGTTCTATCCGACCGTCGCGGTCTATGCGTACGTGGTGTCCCGGATCGTCAGCTAGGAGCTACAGCGGGAGGTCTTTCAGTCCCGGCTTCGGGGCTCCCACCAGCGCGACCATCTTGCCTTCGGGGGCGCGATTTTCATGCATCGCCTGGTGGCATTCCGGGATTTCTTCGAACTTGAAAGTCTTGGCGAGGCACGGATCGATCTTGCCGTCGAGCACCAGCTGATTGAACGCGTACGCCTGTTCGTCGTTGGCGAAGTGCGAGCCCTGCAGGCGCTTCTGGCGCATCCACAGGTAACGCAAATCCGCGACTGCGTTGTAGCCAGTGGTGCCCGCGCAAATCACGACCATCCCGCCGGTGTCGCACACGAACACAGAAGTCGGGATCGTATCTTCGCCGGGATGCTCGAATACGATGCGCGGATTTTTCCGCTCGCCGACGATGTCCCAAACCGCTTTGCCGAACGCGCGGCATTCCGCCGCCCACTTGTTGTACTCAGCGGTTTCCTTCCAATGCGGCATCATGCCCCAGTGCAAATATTTTTTCCGGTTGATGCATCCCTTGGCGCCGAGCTTCATGCAGAAAGCTATTTTGCGATCGTCGCCGACGATGCCCACCGGAATTCCGCCCTCGGCCTTGACGATCTGAATCGCCATGCATCCGAGGCCGCCCGACGCGCCCCAAATCAGCACGACGTCGCCGCGATGCACGACGTGCGGCGCCCATCCCATCAGCATCCGGTACGCGGTCGCGCCCACCAGCGTGGGCCCGGCAGCCTCTTCCCACGTCAGATGCGTCGCCTTGGGCATGCACTGATGCGCCTGCACGCGGGCGAACTGTGCGAAGCTGCCCCAGTTGGTTTCGTAGCCCCAGATTTTGAACGACGGGTCGTACATCGGATCTTCGCCGTTGCGAATGGCGGGCGAGTGGCGATCCCAGACGCCGCAGTGAATCACGACACGGTCGCCGACCTTGACGTTGTGCACGTCATGCCCGGTCGCATACACGATTCCCGACGCGTCGCTGCCGCCGATGTGAAAATCCGAGTGATCGTACTTCGCTTTCTGGCGCGCGCCGATCACGTCCACCGGCGAGCCGAGGGCCGCCCACACGTTGTTAAAATTGACGCCCGCCGCCATGACGTAAACGAGCACTTCGTCGGCGCGGATTTCCGGCACGGCGATTTTCTCGACCTTGAAGGCATGCTTGGGATCGCCGAAGCGGTCGGCGCGGATCACCTGTGCGTACATATGTTTAGGAACGTGCCCGATAGGGGGCACCTGTCCGATCTCGTAGATTTCTTTTTGGCTCATTTGCACGGTTAAGTGTTCGCAGCTGCGGCATAGCGCGCCGGAATTAGCTACCTGTTTGCCGCTGATTTGACAATACTAACCTGCCGGGCGTTAGGGAACGGTTGATTTGATTTTAATGAAACCCGCCGTGGGTTTCATGCTTCCTTGGGCCGGGGTGACCCCTGCACCCGGTATTAAGATTGACCTGTTCGCTGTTATTCCATAAAAAACGGATTCGGCTTCAGGACTTTTCGTTTTCGTTGATTCTACGATCACTAGGAAGCAAGGCAGCCTGACTTACTATGGCGGTGCGCAAAATTGAGCGTGGCCACTACTTCGAGGACTTCGAGGTCGGCCATCTTTTCAAGCATCATTGGGGTCGCACCATCACCGAGGGCGACAACAGCTTTTTCTCGAGCGTCACAATGAACTTCAACCCGAGCTACTTCAATCGCGAGTATGCGCAGTCGCTCGGTTTCAAGGGCGTGGTCGTCAACCACATGCTGGTGATGAACGTGGTGTTCGGGCTATCGGTCGAGGATCTGAGCGAACGCGCGATCGCGCATCTCGGCTACGAAAAAATGAAATGGCACGAGACAGTTTATCCCGGCGACACGATCACGTCGGAGTCGCTGGTGTTGTCAAAGCGCGACACTTCGAAGCCCGATCGCGGCGTCGTCAAGTTCCGCACCACCGGTTACAACCAACGCGGCGAAAAGGTGCTCGAGTACGAGCGGCCGGTTCTGATTCGCAAGCGCAATCCTCCCGCGTAGGAGCACACGATGCCGCTAGTTACGCCTGAGCATGAATTTATCCGGCGCTCGGTCCGCGAGTTTGTCGAAGCTGAGGTCAAGCCGATCGCGAATGACCTTGACCGTGCCAACAAAGAAATTCCTGAAAAAATTCTGAAGCAGATGGCCGAGCTCGGCTACTTCGGCGTGATCTTTCCCGCCGAAGAAGGCGGCATGGGCCTCGACTACATATCGATGGCGATCGTCACCGAAGAGTTGTCG
>Ga0210394_10008432_pt1 | contig 10615 bp, 6 predicted proteins | sample IncBWC12MmetaG_FD_160121 | JGI IMG/M metagenome (GOLD analysis project Ga0210394, IMG submission 160121) | Forest soil microbial communities from Barre Woods Harvard Forest LTER site, Petersham, Massachusetts, United States - Inc-BW-C-12-M | ecosystem: Environmental > Terrestrial > Soil >... | reverse complement strand
AGTTACGGCAGGTTATCCGCTCTTGAGGCATCTCGGCGAGCGCAACGATGACAGCTCTTGCAAAGAACCTGGCCCGTAGACTGACGATCGTACGAAGTCTCTTTGATCGAGGCCCCGCCGAACGCGGTATCTTCCCGGCGACCCCCCCTCCGGGTGAACTCGGCGGCATCACGCCGCCAACTGGGCGATATTCGCCGCCGGCGGAGCACAGCAGGACCGCGACCGCCGAGGACATCTTTTACTGTTTTCGGCTGTTGCTTGGACGATGCCCGAACCCGGAGGAATGGCCGGGACATTCGTTCCGGGTAGGCGAGGATCTCGAAAACATCGTCAGCAGCTATGTTACCTCCCGAGAGTTCGCCGAACGTGGCCTCTTGAAGAAGACGTACAGTGATCAGGTCGAATTGGTGCGGCTGCCGAAATTTTCCATATTCGCGTCAAAGGACGATTTCGCGGCCGGCGACCACGTGCTCCACGGCAATCCCTACGACCTGGAAATTGGCGCGGTGTTGGAGCGCCACGTCAAACCTGGCATGGCGGTCGTGGATATCGGAGCAAATATCGGGCGCCTGACGATGCTCCTAGCTTCGCTCGTCGAGGGGTCGGGCCTCGTCGTGGCGGTAGAGCCGAACCCGGAGAATATCAAGCTCCTCGAAGCCAGCCGTCGGGTGAACGGCTTTGACCAGATCCTGATCATCCAAGCCGCAGCCGGCCGCCGGACCGCTCTTCTGGCTCTCAACGTTTCGTACTCCAACGGCATGACGGGGGAATTGCCGAGTGATTTGGATGCGATTTTTGCGTCGCGCCCGGTCCCGTGTTTTGCGCTGGACGCGATCCTTCCCAAGGATCGACCGATAAATCTCGTCAAAATCGACGCCGAGGGAGCGGAACTCAATGTGCTGATCGGCCTGTCGCAGACCATCGATCGCGACCGGCCGGTAATCGTCAGCGAATTCAGTCCCGGGACGCTGCCCGGCATTTCCCACTGCAGCGGCCCCGACTATCTCCGCCATCTGATTGCCGCCGGATACCGGATCGGCGTTATCGAACTGGACGGGTCCGAAATCATGTTCGGGGAGGATGTCGACGGTGTGATGGGGGCCTACTCGCGCAGCGGCGTCGACCACATCGACATCATTGCAATACCGAATTGACCGCGGCATCGCGATCGCGCGGTCCCCGGCGATCACGCAAATCCGCTAGATCTTCTAGCGCGGTAGCTTGTTGCAAGGCGGCCACAATATGGCGAAACCATGTCCGCCGGTTGTTGACGCCGCCACAAAGGGTGAATATGGTCGTCGCCGGTCGGTATCGTCTGCTGTCCGGCTGTAAAACCGATGCGCGGGAGGAACCTAAATGATTGCCCTTGGTACTGGAGCAACAAGATATTGGCGTACATCGCTGGTGGCGGCGGCCCTTGCCGCGGCCCCGCTGCTCCTCGGGAGCGCGGCCTGGGCCCAGGGGAACCCGACCGGCAATGAGTCCGCTATGCGTTTCGTCAAGGCGATTGCGATCCCGCCGACGCCGCAGAACCCAGTCGGCAAGATGTACTCCTTTGACATCAGCTGGGTCGACCCGTCGAGCGGCCTCTACTTTCTCGCCGATCGCTCCAATTCCGCGGTCGACGTCATCGACACCACCGGCGCGTTTACCGGCAAGGCGAATTCGCTGTTCGGCCAGATCGGCGGCCAGGCCAGCGGACAGGCTAATTTCAAGGGGGACACGGGTAACACCGCGACCTCGGGGCCCGACGGCGTCGTCTCCGCGTTCCCCTGCATCTTCGCCGGCGACGGCGACAGCCGCTTGCTCTCGTTCGCCGCGCCGAACTACTCGACGGTCGTCAGCTCCCCGAATACGGGCGGCACAACTCGCGTCGACGAGATGGCCGTAGACCCAGTCGACCATATCATCACGGCGGCCAACAATGCAGAAACCCCGCCGTTTGCCACCACCTTCAAGTACGACCCGTCGTCGTGCGCGTTGTCAAATCCAATCAAAACCACATTCAATTCGGCGAGCGGCGTCGACGCGCAAAACGGCGCCGAGCAACCGGCGTGGGATCCCGTCACCAAGAGGTTCTATGTCTCGATCCCGCAAGTCGGCAGCGTCGCCTCGAGCGGAGGGGTCGCCAGGGTCAACCCGACGACCGGGGTCATCGAAGCGGTCTATCCGGTCAACTTTTGCTCGCCGGGCGGCCTGAGCGCCGGCCCGAATGGCGACCTGATGGTCGGCTGCAGCCTGGTCTTCGATACGGCGGGCAACGCCTGCAGCGCGGTGGTCCCTTCACCGGCAGCGACCGGGGCGGCGGTTGGCCATCCGGCGCTGTGTACCGGAACAGCGGCTCCGCAGGTGGCGATCTGTAACCCGAGTAGGGGCTGCACCGGAAATGCTCTTGTATCGGTGCCGGGCGTCGGCGGCGGCGACGAACTTTATTACAATTCGGGGGACGGAAATTACTACGTCACGTCCGGAAATCTCCCGATCGGTCCGACCTTCGGCGTCGTCGCATCGGGACTCAACACCCTTCAGCCGAACACGCTGACCCAACTGGTGCCGACCGTGCCGGCCGTCCCGGCGGTCCCGGGCGACTCGCACAAGGTCGCGGGCGCGCACGGCGCGGGGACCGCGCACTCGGTCGCCGCGGCTGGCAAGTTTGTGTATGTGCCCCTCCCGGCCAACACCAGCTATCCTGGCTGCGGGACGGGATGCGTCGCGGTGTTCAGCGCACAGTAAACGCGCCGCTCAGTCGGTTAGGCGCAACTCCCGAGCACATGGTGTCGCGGCACATCGCCGCGACACCAATGTGCGCTCCGGAGAACAACCAAGGACGCACGCCGGTTTCCCCGGAAGCAGCGCGGCCCGCGTCCGTCACATGCCACAAACAGCGGAGCCGGCAATAGGCGCCCGGCGATCGGGGTAAATCCGCTCGGTGGCGCTGCGGCACGCCCACTTGCCGACCGCCCGCCCGCGTGGCCCGTATCATCCCGACCCTTCGGAGACGACATTCAGCCGGCATGCCGCGCCATCGGCAGCTGCGGGCTGCCGGCCCCGCCCGCGACAGGCCGATGCAGTCGGTGCCGACGCTGTATGTGCCGATAAACGGTGCCCGCGACGAACGAACGTGCCGTTCTTGCTCCAAGCCTCTTCGCCGCTGAAACTCCCAGCCCCATTGAACGGCCACGAGCCGGCAGCGGCGCGCGGCCCGGGGTTATTGCACGCCGATACGATCGCCGCTGGAGGCCACCCGGGCGTAAAATACGGCAAACCGGGAACCCGGGCTAACCGCTCCAACTTGGTCGCCGAGCTTGAAGTCGCCGAAAACCCGTGTCAGGCTGAGACGGTAATGCACAGCGCGCGAGGCTCAAGCTCGCCACAAACCGGGTGATGACCGGGGGTAGCACAAGAAATCTAATGTATCGGGATCGAGGTCGAGCGGCTCCGTGGTTCATCACGATAAAATAAGCATCCATCAGTTCCATTCGGGATCCGCGGTCGGCGATGCCGTTATTAATTCGATGCTATTTGTCCAATCGATGTTGCGAAGTTTTGGCTTTGAATCCAATATTTACGTTGAGCACCTCGACCCGAAGCTCTCGGATAAAATACGTGAATTGGACGATTTGCGCGTCGCCAAGGACGATTTGCTTCTGGTCCACCATTCGATGGGTCACGATGCGTTCCCTCGTTTGGCGGCGCTACGCTGCCGCAAGTTCCTAGTCTACCACAATATTACGCCTCCGGGGCTTCTGGAAGATCCCGGTACTCAGGCCTATGCGATAAAGGGATATTCCCTGCTTTCCCAATACCGTGACATCGTCGAGTCGGCGATCGCCGTGTCGGGATTCAATGCGCGACAGCTGATCAGCCGGGGCTTTGACGACGTAACCGTTATCCCGTTACTCAAGGATTTCACGGTTATCAGAAATTTGCGACACTCGAAGATACCTTACTATGATGACTTCCCGATCATTCGGATTTTGTTCGTGGGACGCGTGGTCCCGCACAAGTGCCAACATGAATTGGTGGATTTCGTTGATAAAATTAGGTCGCTCGCCGGCGCGCCGGTGGGGCTTGTCCTGGTCGGTAAGTTTGATGATAGGAGCCGCTATAAGTCGGGGCTCGATGAGCTGATTGATCGCACAGGCCTCGGTCGACACGTCAAATTCACCGGCCAGGTGACGGATGAAGAGCTGTTCGGCTGGTACAGAGCCGCCAACGCCTACGTTTCGTTGAGCGAACACGAGGGCTTCGGCGTGCCGCTTATCGAAGCGATGGCGTTCGACCTGCCGGTCATCGCTTACGCATCCTCCGCGGTCTCGGAGACGCTGGGGGAGGCCGGGATATGCGTCGCCGACAAGGAGCCGGCAACGCTTCTCGAAGCGCTGATCCGGGTTCACCAGGATCGGGCCTATCGAGGAGAGGTTATCCGATCGCAGCGCAGCCGCCTCTTGCGGTTCAGCCGGCGCCGCATCGAAACCGAGCTCAAGGACTGGTTGATCCGGGTCGGGGCCTATGACGGCGCCGCCGAACGTGCCGGTCAAGGCGCGCCAATCGACGAGGTGTCGCCGCCCGCACAGCGGACCCATTACGTCGTTGAAGGACCTTACGAGACCTCCTACAGCCTCGCCATCGTCAACCGGAATATCGCCCTCGCCCTAAGCCGGAGGGAGGCAAGCACCGCTTACATCGAACCGGCGGACGGCACCGAAGACTACGCGGTCGACCCGGTCGCCGCCGGTAGACTGCCTACCGAAATTCAGCGCTTGGTCCAACCGGCGCCGATCAGCCCCGAACGGATCGTGACGATTCGCAACACCTACCCGCCGCGGCCCAACGGCATGCTCGGCGATCTGCGCCTCATGCACTTGGCATGGGAGGAGAGCTCGATACCGGATTCGGTCGCCGGTCTGATCAATATTCACGTCGATGGGGTCCTAGTACCATCGGAATACACCAAGCGGGTGGTTCGGAACAGCGGTGTGCGGGTACCGATCGCCGTCATCGGGCATGGGGTCGATCACCAGGGCGTGCCGCCGCGCGCCTCAAGCCGGACCAAGCGCGGGCCGGTGACCCGCGCCCTGCCGTTCACGTTCCTGCACATCTCGTCCGGCCTCGAGCGCAAGGGCATCGAGGAACTCGTCACCGCCTATTGCCTTGCCTTCTCACGGAACCATCCGGTCCTCCTTGTGATCAAGACATTCGCCAATTCGACCAATACGATCGACAGCTGGACGGCGCGGCTAACCAGTTCATCCAGATACTCTCCCGCCATCCAAGTTATTTCCGAAGAGCTTGACCAGCGCGAAATGGACTTTCTCTACGACGTCAGCGACGCCGTCGTCCTGCCAACCCGGGGGGAGGGTTTCAATCTCCCCGCGGCGGAAGGCATGGCCCGCGGTCTGCCGGTCATCGTCACCCGGCACAGCGGGCATCTGGACTTTTGCAACGACGACAATTCGTTCTTGATCGACTGCGCTTATGGATTTTCCAACAGCCATTTGCAGATATCGAATTCCTACTGGGCGCGCCCATCCACTGAACAACTCGTTCGGATCATGAAAGAGGTATATGGCGCAGGGCGTTCGCGGGAAACGATGACGGCTGCGCGAGCCGCGCAGGGCCAGCGAGACGCGCTGCGGCTGCGATGGTACGATGTCGCCGAGCGGGTGGAGGGCTTTCTTGGATACCTCGACAAGCGGCCAGTCGTGAGAAGAAAGCTCCGCCTCGGTTGGGTCTCCACCTACAATGCGCGGTGTGGAATTGCCGCGCATTCCGAACATCTGCTCGAATTCCTCGATAAGAACGCGTTCGACGTCACCATTCTCGCCGACGATCAGGAACGGATCGCACCGGATCCAGATAATGTGCTCCGATTGTGGAGCAAAGTGGGCGGCAAGCTCGAACGGGTGCGGGATTTTCTAATAACAAATGGATTCGATGCGGCATTCTTTCAGCATAACCTGCGATTTTATGACTTCGAAGAATTTGTCGAAACGCTGATCGCGCTAGCGCAAGCGAGCATCGACACCTTTGTGACATTTCACCGGACGAGCGATCTGCAAAACCATGACCGGCCGGTGTCGCAGCAGCGGATGACACAGGCATTCCAATCCTGTGCCCGGATTTTTGTGCACAGCCTTGACGACGTTAATCGCCTCCGGGCGTGGGGCGTCACTCAAAATGTCGTCTTGCTGACACACGGGGTGATCGACCGCACGGCGCTGAACCCGGATGGAGTGCGCGGCCTGCTCGGTCTGTCGGGGTTCAGCCCGGTCGTCGGCACGTTCGGATTCATGCTTCCCGGCAAGGGCTTGACGGAGTTGATCCATAGCTTCGCGCTGATGCTGAAAGCATATCCGACAGCGTATTTATTGATGGTCAACGCCGACTACCCGCTACCGGAATCGCAGGAAGAGCGCGAGCGCTGTCGAGCACTCCTTCGCCTGCTTGAGATAGAAGATCGCGTGCGGATGACAGCTGAGTTCCTCGATGTCGAAGAAACGCTCTTTCTCCTCAGCGCGTGCGATGTAATTGTCTACCCTTATCAAAGATCGGAGGAGTCGGCCAGCGGCGCGGTGCGGCTCGGGCTCGCCGCAGGCCGCCCGGTGGTGACGACGCCGCTCCCTACCTTTTCCGATATCTCCGAGATCGTCTATCAGCTGGGCGGGACCGGGCCGACCGAGATCGCCGAGGGGATCATTGCCCTCTTCCAGGACGAAGCGGGCACCGCCGACCTCCTGCGACGACAACGCGATTGGGTGCGCGCCAACAGCTGGGCCACCCAGGCCGCTCGCATATCGAATATCGTGCTCGGCTCTTTCGAGGAAACTCGCGGCGTCGAATTGCGCACGACCCTTGAGGCAGGTTCGGGGTCGCCGCTGCCGCCCGATGCAACCGTCCGGAGACCCGCCAGGTCGGGTTCGTTGCCTGACGAAGACCTCGCAGGGGTCTCGATGTTGCTCGATCTCGAAGCGGTCGGCGGGCCGGACAGCGCGCCGCCGGCTCCAGGCTCAACCGAAATTGTCGATCCGCCGTCGCCACCCGTTGCGCCGGCCAGGGGCTTTGGCTTTTTCCGGGGAGGCGGTGTGAAATTGCCGCGCGTCGAGCGCAGACCCGACGCGAAAAAGTTGCTGTCGCGGGCGGACCGAGCACGAGATTCCCGAGAGTGGGATGCGGCGGCCCGATATTACCGGGAGGCACTCGATCTCCAGCCGGACAATCCCCCGGGATGGGTCCAATACGGCCATGCACTGAAAGAATCCGGCAACCTCCGGGAGGCCGAAAACGCCTATCGGCGTTCGCTCGAATTGGATGCCGGCGTCGCAGATACACATCTGCAACTCGGTCACGCACTGAAAATCCAGGGCAGAAAAATCGACGCCAGCATCGCTTATCTTCGTGCTCTCGCTCTCGACCCGGCACTAGACCATGCTTTATTCGAGCTCAAAGGACTGGGGTGGACGAGTGGCCGGATACAGCTGACGCTGCGGCGTGAGCGTAGTGGCCTGAAATGACCGATCGCCCGGCAACCGTCCATTCGCCCGTCAAACAGACGAGAGCCTCCAGGTTCACCTCGCTGGCGGTTGCTGTGGCATATGTCGATTCTGTCCGAGAGAAGGGCGCTTCGTTCGACGCGCACGCGCTGCTCGGGGCCATCGAGCACCTGGACCGTGCGTACCGGGAATTCCCCGAATTGGCGTTGGACCGGCCGCGTCGAGAGTTATCGGAAATCCTGCGGTCGGCCACCAAAAGCCTGCCCGACGACCTGAGCATTCCGTTATTGATTGACCTCGCGGCATTTGATCCGGGCTCCCGGGCGTCCGTGATATTGCTGTTTGAGAAAATCGTCGCCTCGGATAATTGGCGATGGCTATTGCTGGTCCTTCGTTCGTTGGATCCTTCGATCACGTTTTACTGGGATGAGTTTGAGCCGGTTTTGGCAATCCTCCCGCCGCGTCGAACGGATGATTTCAATTTATCGGTTTTCATAGAATTACTGAAACGGATAGACTTTAGCGACGAAAAGGCAGCTCCAGATTTTGGAAGTGTTCTATGTGAATGGTTGAGCGATGAGCATCCGGCAGGTATCGATAGCGATGCACTGGCCGAAGCTGTGCAGTCCGCACGGCGTCCGCCGATCCAGCCCGCCCTCGACGGCAATAAGCCGGGATCGAGGGACGGGTTGCTGGCGATAGCGCAGCGTCTTCGGGTCGCGCCGCCGCCACAGCGGTCCAATCCGCATCCTGACCTGTTCTGGCCTAGCGGACGGATGTCGTTTGATGAATTCCTTTTGCAGTGGCCCTGCGAGGTTGAGCTCCCGGCCGGTCTGGATGATCAAGAATTCATCGAACAGGCCTATCAGGCGATCTTGCTGAGGGGACCGGAGGTCGCCGAGACGCGGCAATATCTCATGCAGCTGCAAAGCGGTGCCGTTTCAAAGCGCTGGATCATAGAAGACCTTCTGGGATCGGCGGAATTTCGATCTTTTGAACGGCGGTTGCGGGTTACCTGTGAAGGCGATGTGATCGCCGAACCGGGGAGGCCGGATGCCCGAGAAATGCCGGCTGTCACCTGGCCGAGGCGGTTGGCCACCTGATGGTCGAGCAATCTCGCCTTGACCTCTGGCGCGCCCGCTGGCGGCATTGGAGTGCTGGCCGATCGCGTCCAGGAGAACCGAAGATGAGCCCTACACGCGAACAACGTCTGGAACACTTCAACTCCGAGGTCTACGGCCATGTAGAGGGATGGCTCGGGGACCGGATGTCGCAAATTGTAAGCGTGTTCGGCACAATGCTGGACAGGAATGGTGTGCGGGGCCATATTGCAGAATTTGGAGTTCATCATGGGTTGTTTCTGTTTTTGTTGAATGCGCTGAGAAACGAGAACGAAGAGTGTTTTGCAATTGATGTATTTAGTGACCAGCATCTGAATGTGGACCACTCGGGATCCGAGCATTTGCTCCACCCGGACCGAGACCCCGAGATCGTATCCGGCTCTTTGGCGGCGTTTCGCTCCCATCTTGACACTCTGATGGGCTCGCAGAGTCGCTTTTTCAGGATTGTGCAGCGTGACACGTTGAGCTTCTCGACGGTGGAGATCGTCGAGTTGTTTGGAAAACGTGGCGTGAAGATGTTCTCGATAGACGCCGGCCATACGATTCATCATGCCTGCAATGACTTGCATCTTGCTCAAGAAGTTTTGGTACCCGGCGGAATTATCGCTCTCGATGACTACATGGGGCCGCACTGGCCCGGGGTTACAGAGGGATTTTATCGCTTCATGTATTCCGACAATCGGCGCTTGAAGCCGTTTATGTTCTTCCAGAATAAATTATTTCTGACCACCATTTCGGAACACGCCTCGTGTCTGCAGCAGTTTCGCACGGCGATCGAGGCGATCTGCAATGACGAGGTCCGCAGCGGCCGCTGGAAGGACGTGGAGATTGCCGGGTCCCAGTGCCTGTCATTCCAGTGAACGATGCTGCGCTCTAACGGTTGTCCCCGACCCGGCCGGTATCTTGTCCGCCCGCGCGAAGGGGAAACCAGGGATCGGCCGATGCGCACAATTCGATATGGCGCCATAGCCGCGATTGCGATGGCGGCGCGATCAGGTGAAACGGCAGGGCTGCCCGGTGCCAGTGTGGGTTAAGGCTTGGCTCCGCCTGCAGCGCGGTGTCCCAACGCAGCGTCAACACCCGCCGCTCCGCGTGGCCGCGCGCCGACTTTTCCGGGTCGAGATGATCCTGCCCGCGGGTCTTCGACTCGTGGTGGCGCACTGTAATGTTCGGTGTCCACAGGATCCTTAGGCCACGCGCGCGCAATCGCAACGCCAGATCCATGTCGCTATGGGCTTCCGGCAGCCCGTTCGCATCGAACCCGCCGCTCGCGCGGAATACGTCCCGGCGGATCGCCAGAAACGCGCCATCGACGGCGCTCGTCGCTCGGGTCACCTGCCAGCGGCGGCACGGGCCCGGATCCGACGCCCTCTCGTGCACCCCGTCGTGGACTGCGAACCCTTGGCAGCCGAACAGGATGCCGGCGTGCTGAATGGTGTCGTCAGGATAGAGAAGACGCGCGCCGACCGCTCCCACCTCCGGGCGGTCGAGCAAGCCGCGGAGATGGCGGTCCCAGCCGCCGCTCAGCATCAGCATGTCGTCGTTGGCGAACACCACGAGCGGCGCATCGCCGAGTTCGACCGCACGGTTGTTCAGTCTTGACCAGTTGAAGGGCTCGTCGATCGCAACGACCTGCACCCCTTCCTGGGCTCGCAGCTGATCGAGGATCCGGGCGCTTTCAATCTCACGGCTGCCGTTGTCGATGATCAGCACCTGCAAGGCTTCCGGCACCGCGGCGTGGTCGCGCAGGCTCTGAACGAAGTCGCGCAGGTCCCCGGCATTGTCGCGCGTTGGGATGATTATCTGAATGGTTTGGTTAGGGTCGCGGGGTCGCCACGAGATCGACAGCGGCGATGTCGCATCGGCCGGCAGCCCGACGCTCACCCGGTCGCTGAGACCGGCGGTGGCGAGATGGGCCCGCACCGCCGCCGCATGATCGAGGCATGATCGCGGCGACCCTTGCCGATCCTGACCCGGTGCCGCTGGGATGGCGTCGTCGGA
>Ga0210394_10008431_pt1 | contig 10615 bp, 8 predicted proteins | sample IncBWC12MmetaG_FD_160121 | JGI IMG/M metagenome (GOLD analysis project Ga0210394, IMG submission 160121) | Forest soil microbial communities from Barre Woods Harvard Forest LTER site, Petersham, Massachusetts, United States - Inc-BW-C-12-M | ecosystem: Environmental > Terrestrial > Soil >... | reverse complement strand
TGGTTTCGATCCACTTCTGCAGATCCGATTGACCGCCGGAACAGCCCGCGGCGATCAGTCCGCACAGCACGACGCCAATGACGCCAATGGCCGATGTCCGTCTCACGTCGCGCCTCCCGTCTTCTTTTTCGCGCCGTGCGCGCCCTCATCCTCGATGTAGCGGTAGGTCTTGGCGGTCACATCCATGGTCAAATTGTCGTAGCCGCCTTTTGCCTCCACAGGCGCGATTTGAATGTCATGCAGCGTCACGATGCGCGGCAACGCGGCAATACCGCTGACAAACCGGCCGAAATCATGGTAGCTGCCGACCAGCTTGATTTTGATCGGCAGTTCCGCGTAAAAGCCGTTGCTCTTTTCGCTGCCGGGCTGGAACAGCTTTTCCTGCAGCCCCGCAGCCAGACCGGTTTGTGAAATATCGACCAAGAGATTCGGCACCTCGGTCTTGCCGGGCAGTTGCCGCAGCATCGCGCCGAAGCTGCGCTCCATCTCGCCGAGCTGCGCCTTGTAGGCATCGAGATTCGCGGCGCGCTGCTGCTTGCTCTCGAATTGCGCGCGCAAGTCCAGCTCGTCGGCCTGGGCCTTTTGCAGCACCGGCCGGTCGTCGTTCCAGACGAACATGTACCAGCCAAAGGCCGCGACCACGGCGAAACCCAGCGCAATGAAAAAGCCGCGCACCGCCAGCGGCCAGCGGCCTACGTCGCGCGGATCGATGGAACGAAGTTGATCGAGAAAATTCATTTCGCCGCAGCCTTCTTGACCGTTGTTTCGCCGCCGCCTTCAAGATCCACGCCGACCACATCGCTGGACATGGTGAAACTTGAGCCGCCCGTCGGCGAGTCCTTGGTGGACTCGACCACCTGCAGCTGCGGGTTATCCATCCACGCGGATGAATCGATGTTGCGCATGAAGGTCGAGACGCGCGTACTCGACTGGGCGACGCCCTTGATCTCGAGCTTCTTGCCGGTCTCTTTCATCTGCGTCAGGTAAATGCCCTCGGGCACCGTTTTCACCAATTCATCGAACAAATGTACGATCTCGGGCCGCTTGCGCTGCAGTTTCTCGATGATTTCCATGCGCGCAACCAGGCGCTGCTTGCGATTCTCCAGATCCTGAATGTCGGCGATCTGCGCATCGAGCTTGACGATCTCTTTTTTCAGCAAATTATTCTTTGCGGCCTGCGAATCGATCCAGCTCGAGTACAAAAGCTTGCCGCCTATGACGAAGATGACGGCGGCAAACGCCGCGCCGCCAAGGGCGACCAAAAACTCGCGACGTCGGACCTTTCGTTCTTGTTCGCGCCAGGGAAGTAGATTGATACGCGGCATGGCTGCTCTTTAGTCGAAGCTTCGCAGCGCAAGGCCGCAAGCTGTGAGTAACGCGGTGGCGTCGCGCGCCACCGCTTGGGCTTTGGCCTTGGACGACACTTTCATGTTGCCGAGCGGATCACCCTTGTCCGCAGGCACGCCGACGCGGCTCGAGATGACGTCGGCAACGCCGGGAATGTTGGCGCAACCGCCGCAAATCAATATTTGATCCGGCTGCGCCCGGCCGCTGCCCGAGGCCAGATAAAATTGCAGCGAACGGCTGACTTGCTGAGTCATGTCGTCGATGAAGGGGTCCAGGACCTCGGGTTGATAGTTGCTGGGCAAGCCGCCTTCCTTCTTGGCGCGGCCCGCCTCTTCCATGGAGAGGCCGTAGGTGCGCATGATTTCTTCGGTCAGCTGCTGTCCGCCGAAGGCGAAATCACGCGTGTAAATGACTTTCATGTCGCGCAGCACGCTGAATGTGGTGCTGCTGGCGCCGAAATCGACCACCGCGACGGTGCGGTCGAGCCCGCCGTCCGGCATTTGATGGCGCATCAATGCGCAGGCGTTTTCCAGTGCGAAGGCCTCCACATCGACGATGTGCGCGGTCAGCCCCGAGGCCTGCACCGCGGCCTGGCGCTGTTCGACGTTTTCGGTACGCGTCGCGACCAGCAGCACGTCGAGCATGTCGGGATCCTTTTCCGAGGGACCCACGACCTGATAGTCGTAGCTGACCTCTTCCATCGGGAACGGGATGTACTGGTCGGCCTGCATTTCGACCTGGCCCTCCAGCTCGTTATCGCCGAGATTCTTCGGCATTTGGATCACCTTGGTGATCGCAGCGTCGCCGCTGATTGCGATGGCCGCGAGACGGCTCTTGGCGCCGGAGCGCTTCACGGCGCGCCGTATCGCCTCTCCCACCGCCTCGGCATCGACAATGGCCTTTTCGTTGATCGCGTTGTGCGGCGTCGGCTCCGCGGCATAGGATTCAACGCGATATTGGCCGCCCGACATCGTGAGCTCAATGAGTTTCACCGACGAGGTGGTTATGTCAAGTCCCAACAGCGGACGATATCTTTTTCCTAACGACCACACAAATTTTTTCCCTTTTTGCTCAATACCTTGTAGGTCGAAACTGGTGTACGAGACTAGCTAGGCCAAGCAAACTTAGCAAGAAACTGTTAAATGGAACGTGAAGCTACTCACGGTAATCACCGCCTGCCGCCTCGAAGTCGGCAAATTGAGACTTACGACGAATTCGTAGCTGTCGAGGAAGGCGTCGAATCATCTGTTCAGACCTCTTCGCCCAAGCTTTCTAGGCGTTTGGTAGACCTTGGCATAGCAACCGCTCTGCCCCAAGGGCAAAAGCCAATGAGTAACCCTGCGTAACCGGCGGTAATATGCAGACCCTGTCCGCCGGAGCAATAAGTTAGAACGGTTTTCTGTGGCCAAACGTTACCTAGTTCTCATATCGCGCATTTGCGCAGTTTTAGTTGGCTTAATAGCCCTGATCGCATTCGCCAACGTCTGTGCTTATGTCTACTTGAGGCCGGCATTGCCGGATGTGGCCAGCCTGCGCGAGGTGCAGCTGCAGGTGCCGCTGCGCGTCTATACGCGGGACGGCAAGCTGATTGCATCGATCGGCGAGCAACGCCGGATCCCGGTCCGCTACGAGCAGCTGCCGAAGAAATTGGTGCAAGCGTTCCTGGCGACCGAAGATGACCGCTTTTTCAGGCATCACGGCGTGGATTGGCAGGGAATTTTGCGCGCGGCGGTCGCCAACCTCAAAGCCGGCGGCATCCGCCAGGGAGCCAGCACCATCACCATGCAAGTGGCTCGCGACATGTTTTTGACCCCGCGGCGCGACATGAAACGCAAGATGAGCGAAATCTACATTTCCCTGCTGATGGAGGCTGAATTCAGCAAGGAGGAGATCTTTTCGCTGTACATGAACAAGATTTTCCTGGGTCAGCGAGCCTACGGCGTCGGGGCCGCGGCGGAGGTCTACTTCGGCAAGGGTTTGGATCAGCTGAGCATCGCTGAAATGGCCACGCTGGCCGGCATCCCGACGGCTCCCTCGGCGGTCAATCCCGTCGCCAACGCCGAAGCGGCCAAGGTGCGCCGCGCCCATGTATTGGGCCGCATGCTGGAGCTCAACTACATCACCCAGGCCGAGTACAACGAAGCGAAGATGAGCCCCATGGAATCGAGGCTGCATGGCGCCTCGATCGAGGTGGACGCTCCGTACGTGGCGGAAATGGTGCGCAACGACATGCAGTCGAAATTCGGCGATACCGTGTACACAGCGGGCTACAAGGTGTTTACGACCATCGATTCCCGGCTGCAAGCCGCCGCAACCGTGGCGCTGCGAACCGGGCTGATGGAATACGACCGCCGCCATGGTTATCGCGGCGCGACCGCCAAAGTTGATTTGTCCAAGAACGCGACTACCGCCGAGTTGGACGGTCAACTCGAGGAGTTTCCGGTGATCGGCGGCTTAAAGCCCGCCATTGTGGAGAAGGTCGAGGCCAGGAGCGCCAAGGTCTACGTCAAGGATTTAGGTCTGGTCGAACTACCCTGGGAGAAACTCGCCTGGGCGCGGCGCGAATTACCCGAGGAAATGGTCGACCGCCCGCCCACCCAAGCCTCCGAGATCTTGAGCCGCGGCGATGTCATTTACACCGTGGGCCGCACCGCTGAATCCCTGATGTTCGTGCAGGTACCCGAGGCGCAAAGCGCGCTGGTGTCGGTGGACCCCAAGGACGGCGCGGTCGTGGCGCTGGTCGGCGGCTTTGATTTCTTCCAGAGCAAGTACAACCGCGTAACTCAGGCCAGGCGTCAGCCAGGCTCGGGATTCAAGCCCTTTGTTTATGCGGCGGCATTCGAAAAGGGATTCACCCCGGCCAGCGTCATTCTCGACGCGCCGGTGGTGATCGATGAACAGGGCAACGAGAAGTCCTGGCGGCCCCACGAGGATAGCGAGCGATTCTACGGGCCGGTGCGCCTGCGCGAGGCGCTGGTGCATTCGCGAAATTTGGTATCCGTGCGCTTGATGCGTGCCATCGGCCTTGAATACGCCTGGAACTACGTCACCCGTTTCGGCTTCGATAAATCGCAGCTGCCGAATGACCTGACCCTGGCCTTGGGAACCGCCGAGTTGAGCCCGCTGCAAGTCGCCATCGCGTATTCGACCTTCGCCAACGGCGGGTTCAAAGTCACCTCCTACTACATCGACCGCGTGGAAGATGCGGCCGGCAAGGTGCTGCAGCAGTCTGACCCCGCCCTGGCATGCTCGCAATGCGGCAAAGCGAGCGGACCGTTTCAGTTCAGGGGCGACCGCGGCGGCGCCCGCGGCACACTGATGGACGAGGCCCCGCACGACGGCAAGACCATGATTCCTGGGAAGAATCTGGCGCCGCAGATCATCAGCCCGCAGGTGGCTTACCTTCTGGCTGACATGATGGCGGACGTCATCAAGCGGGGCACCGGCCAGCGCGCCCGCACGCTCAATCGCGACGATATCGCCGGCAAAACGGGTACCACCAGCGAATTTCACGACGCCTGGTTCAGTGGCTTCAACGCCGATATCGTCACCACCGTCTGGACCGGGTTCGATGCGGACCGGTCGCTGGGCGGCAACGACGATCAGGCGGCTCGCGTGGCGGTGCCAACCTGGACCTACTTCATGCACGAAGCGCTCGCCGGCACCGCCAGGCGTCCGGTGGCCGTGCCCGAAGGGATCGTCAGCGTGCGCATCTCCCCGCAGACGGGATTGCTGGCAAGCTCGGACAACCCCAACGGCATCATGGAAAAATTCATTGAGGGGAATCTGCCCAAATCCGAAGTCTACGATGCGAACACGACGAACCCGATGACGGATGGAGATAAACCGCTATTCTAGGCGCCCATGGCTAAGAAGTTTTCGCAGCGTGCCGAGGATCTACGCCGCGCTCTCGCTCAAGAGGCCGCAAGGATCATGGCCGAACACGGTATTGAAGATTTCCTGCAGGCAAAACGCAAAGCAGCGGATCGGCTCGGGGTGAACGATGTCGCGGTGCTGCCGAAGAACATCGAGATCGAGGATGCGCTGCGCGCGCACCAGCGGCTGTTCGGCCGCGATACACATCACCACACCCTGAAGGAACAGCGGCGCATCGCCCTCGACACGATGCGCATTTTGGCCGAGTTCCAGCCGCGCCTGGTCGGTTCGGTGCTCACCGGAACGGCAACCAATTACAGCGACATCAACTTGCATCTTTTCGCCGACGCCTCCGAGGCGGTCGCGATTCGCCTGCTCGAGATAGGCGTTCCGCATGAATTCTATGAACGGCGCGTCAAGATGGATGCGGAACGCAGCGTCAACTACCCAGCCTTGAGGTTCGAGGCGAACGGCCGTACCGTCGATGCGACGGTGTTCCCGATAGACGGAATCCGTCAGTCGCCGTACTCGCCGGTGGACGGGCGGCCCATGAAGCGCGCAGACGCACGCGAAGTGTCGGAGCTGGTCGACGCGAACTGATCGTCTTAGGATCAGTTCGGCGGTTTCGCCTGCCACACCGCCAGCATATCGGGCGAGCCCTGCGCCCGCACGCCGTTGTCGGTCAAGATCTCATCCGTGGCGGCCATGATTGCCGCCCTGGAAAAGACCAGCGCTTCGCCGCTCCGGCTGGCGAATTCGATGGTAACGAACGGGTCCTGCAAGTCGCGCAGCAGCGCAACGAGATGCTTGAGGCTTTTGATGGGCGTGCCGTTGATGGAATACACCACCGATCCGGTGGCGTTGGAGTAGCCGTTCGCCAATTTGTGCGGGAAGAACGGCGACGAGATGATCACCAGCTCTTCCAGGTCCGCGCTCGGCGCATCGAAAACCCGAGTCACCAGCGGACTCTTCACAAAGCCGAGAATCCGCAGCAATCCGGCGTTGTTTTCGAACAATGACAAAAATTGCCGGCTCGCCCTCGAAAACACAATCGGTCCGTAGACGAAGTATGAAGGGTATTCGCCGTGCAGATCCGGGGCCAAGGTCGGACGGTTGGCTGACACGGGTAATTCGATCTTGAGCGGTTTGCCGGCCCTTACCACCGTCAGCGGCAGCTTGTCGTCCTTTGCCAGCCGCTGGATCATGTAGGCGAAATTCACGCGCAGATCCTTGTCGATTTTGACCATCCCTTGATTATCGATGGACGTATCGCCTATCCGGGTAATCACGTCCCATTCTTTCAGAGGGTAGGACGAATCGGTCTTGTCCGGCCGGTGCACCACCATGCCCTCGACGCTCTTGTCGAGCTTCAAGAAATCGCGCAAAGCCGGATTTTCCAAGGTTTGCAAATCGTCGTACATGCTGGCCTTGCCCACATACCGGCCGTCGGCGATATCCTTCAGGAACAGCTCGACTTCTTCGTTGGGAATGATGTAGCCGATGTTCTGCGTGTCTCCTCCCAGTCTGCTGAATGCCAGGCCGATCATCTTGTCGCCGGCAATGGCCGGACCGCCGCTGTTGCCCGGATTGATGGCCGCATCGATCTGTATGCGCAGGCCAGAAACCGGATAGTTGTAGGAGACGAATTCAATGCGCGACACGATGCCCTTGGTGATCGACAGCGAAGATCCGCCCGTCGGAAAGCCGTATGCCAGCACCGGGTCCTTGATCTGCGGCAGCTTGCTCGCGCGCGCGACCGGCGGGTGACTGTCGAAGAAGCTCGGGTCGTCGAGCTGCAGCACGGCCAAATCGATCCCCGGGGCGATGGCCAGAACCGTCGCCGATAGTTTGTCGCCGGCGGCATTCGCTTGAATCTGTACCTGGCTGGCATAAAGGACGGCGTGTGCATTGGTTAAAATGCGCTTGCCTTCGATCACCACGCCCGATGCCGTCGCTTCACTCGGCGCCTGCTTGGTCCAGGGCTTGAAGGGATCGGGAAAGCGCATGGTCGAGAAAATCTTGACGACCGAGTTTTCCAGAGCCTCAGGTTTTCCGGCATCGGCTGATTGCGCGGCGACGGCCAGCGTGGTGCCGATGACCCAAATCCCCAGGCTCAGAAGAGCAATGCGCTTGAAACGTGCCATGAATCTTTGTTGCGTCCTATTTTGCATCGACTGAAAAGGCCAGCAGGGTATTGCCTGAGTTGATATAAACGCTGCCGTTCACGATCGTCGCCCCGCCATGATCCAACGGGCCGCCGTTCGCGTGAACGCCGTTCTGGGTTTGGAATGCCTTCGCAGTATCGAAATCCCAAAGAATTTTGCCGTCGATGGTCGAGTAGGCGCGCAAGTGCCCGTCCATGGATCCGGAGAACGCGACGCCCGGCATCACCGTGACCGCCTGCGCCTGAGCATGCGAGCAGTTGTCGCCCCATGAACAGGCGGGCTGCGGCGCCGGCGTGTTCCAGCGGACGATGCCGGTTTTCATGTCGAGCGCCGTGATACTGCCGCTGGCATTGGCGGGTTGCGACAGCAAACCGGACAGTGCGGCATAAAAGTTGCGGTGATCGGCCGATCCACCCCAGGCTATGCCGCCGCCGCTGCCCGCGCCGGGCCCCGCGCCCTGCGCGGCGCCCGATGCGCTGATTCTCGTTTGCCAAAGAATCTCGCCGCCGTGATCGGGGTCGAGTCCGTAGACGATGCCCGACATTTGACCCGCCAATATGATTTGATTGCCGCTGCCCAGGGTCCGCAAAATAGGTGAACTCGCAAAGCCGCTCGACGCGGTGTCGCCCTTGACGCTGAGTTGCTTGACCCAGCGCAGCTTGCCGTCGTTCAAGTCGAATGCGACCACCGCATCGGTGAGGGACTGCTCGAAACCCGTCGCGGAACCGCCGCTGGCCACGTACAGCACGTTGCGTTTCGGATCGATGGTCGGCGCGGAGAAGACTGCGGCGCCCGCGGGTCCGAATTCCTGAATGCCCGCGCTGTTCTTGCGGGTGGGTTGCGGTTCCTCGAGCACGGTGTAGCTTTTCCACACGATTCGCCCATTGGCGATGTCGAGCGCGGCGACGCTGCCGCGAAAGGTGCAGCAGCTATACTCTGGATTCGCCGCCATTTTATCTTCAGTCGACGCGGTGGCCACGTACAGGCGGTCGTTGTACAGCGCCGGGGCGGCCACGATGCGCGCCAGCGCATGCGTATCCACCTGGGACTTCCACAGCAAGGTTCCCTTCTGCGCGTCGAGCGCGTAGACGGCGCCGCTGTCGTCGCCGAAGAAGGCGGCGCTGGGCGCCTTGATGACGTCAAGGTGCGCCAGGGTTCGTTTCAGCCTCTTCGGCAGCGCGGCACGCTTGCTCTGGCCGAGTTCGCCGATCAGTACCGCCGTTCGACTGCCGGCAGCCGCATCAAAGGTCCAATAGGTGCAGCCGGTCTTCGCATCGAGCGCGTAGATCCTGCCCGCGGAGCTGCTGATGAACAGCCGGCCGTCCACCACCGTGGGTTGGCCGAATTCCGTGCCGCTCTGATATCCGAAGGCCCATTTCAACGCCAGTTTCTCCACGTCGGTGGCGCGAATCGCGGGCTCCGGCTGGTAGCGCGTATTGTCGGGATCCCGCCCCCAGCCGTTCCATTGCGCGGAGCCGATTGCGAGGGGTTCCGCGCGGGCACTGCAGGGATTTTTTTCCGGCGCCAGGCCCGGCCGCGCATCCGCCGCCGCCGCGGCCCCAGCGGCGCCGATCAGCAGCAGGGCTGCCGTGGTGCGTAATAAGGCATGGACAGTGGCCTGCATCGATCAGCGCTTTTCGATCGGCCGATAGTCTCGCTGTGTGGGGCCGGTGTAGAGCTGGCGCGGGCGGCCGATTCTCATGTGCGGATCCGAGACCATTTCCTGCCAGTGCGCGACCCAACCGGCGGTACGCGCGATCGCGAACATGACTGTGAACATGGAGCGCGGGATCCCCAAGGCGCTGTAGATGATGCCGGAGTAAAAATCGACATTGGGATAGAGTTTCCGCGCAACGAAGTAGTCGTCCTTGAGTGCGATCTCCTCCAGGCGCAGCGCCAGCTCGAACAGCGGATTGTCGACCTTGCCGATCTTTTCCAAAACCCGATAGCACATGCTGCGAATGATCTTGGCGCGCGGATCGAAGTTCTTGTACACGCGGTGACCGAAGCCCATGAGCCGCACGCTGTCGTTCTTGTCCTTGACGCGCGTGAGGAATTTGTCGATGTTGGCGACGGAACCGATGTCGTCCAGCATATCCAAAACCGCTTCATTGGCTCCGCCATGCGCAGGACCCCACAGCGCGGAAACGCCCGCGGAAATCGCGGCGTAAGGATTCGCGCCGGTGCTGCCGGCCAAACGCACGGTCGAGGTGCTCGCGTTTTGCTCGTGGTCGGCGTGCAGTATGAACAAGAGATCCAGCGCTTCGGCCGCGACGGGATCGATCGCATAGGGCTCGCAGGGAACCGCGAAGAACATGTTGAGCATGTTCGCGCAATAGCGCAGATCGTTGCGTGGATAGATGAACGGCTGCCCCAGCGTATGCTTGTACGCAGCGGCGGCGATCGTCGGCAGTTTGGCGATGATCCGGTGCGCAAATATTTCCCGATGCCGCGGATCGCCTATGTGAGTCGTGTCGTGATAGAACGCCGCCATTGACGCAACCACCGCCGAGACCATCGCCATCGGGTGCGCATTGTTGTGGAAACCCTGGAAAAACCGCAGCAATTGTTCGTTGACCATGGTGTGCCGCATGATCGAATACTGGAAGGAATCAAGTTCCGCCTTGGTCGGCAGCTTACCGTTGATGAGCAGCGCAGCCACTTCCAGAAAGCTCGACTTCTCCGCCAGCTGTTCGACCGGATAGCCGCGATACAGCAACACGCCCAAGTCGCCGTCGATATACGTGATCTGGCTGGCGGTGCTTGCAGTGGCCATGAAACCAGGGTCGAAGGTGAAAACTCCCAGGTCCTTGGTCAGATTCGAGATGTTGAGCACGTCGGGTCCGATCGTCCCGGAGATCGCCTCCAGTTGGCTTGTCTTGCCAGTCGTGAGATTCTTAAGTTCGTATTTCGTGCTCATTCGCCTCGTCCGACGCGTCAGTGTCAAATTCGAACCCCGCAGCCTTGCACGGCCGTTCCACGGAATCAAGCGTGCGCGTCGCGCGCGCGGCATCTCGTGGATGCGCGTCGAGGGAGCGCGCGACTTCAGCGTCGCGCGTGTCGGAAACGCGCGTCGCTAGGCCTTTGCGGCAGTCGCATACTTCTTGCGGAATTTATCGACGCGGCCGCCGGTATCCACAATTTTCTGCTTGCCCGTATAGAACGGGTGACAGTTGGAGCACACTTCGACTTGCAAATCATGTCCGATGGTCGAGCGGGTCTCGAAC
>Ga0210394_10008429_pt1 | contig 10616 bp, 8 predicted proteins | sample IncBWC12MmetaG_FD_160121 | JGI IMG/M metagenome (GOLD analysis project Ga0210394, IMG submission 160121) | Forest soil microbial communities from Barre Woods Harvard Forest LTER site, Petersham, Massachusetts, United States - Inc-BW-C-12-M | ecosystem: Environmental > Terrestrial > Soil >... | reverse complement strand
CTGTTTCGGATACTCCTGCGGCGGCGTGCCGACCGAATTATCCGCGGGCGTCGTCGCCGCTAACTTCACCGCAGTCAATGGCGCGGGTCCCGCGGACGTTGTCGCGCTCAGCACGGTTCAGCCGCCAGTCAACGCTGTAACCTCAAACCTGAAGACATACTTGGCGACCGGTGCGGGTATGTTCGCAGCTCCGACCCTGACACCGGCCGGCAACTATCCTTTGTATCTGGCGAGCGCGGACTTGAACGGCGACGGGTTCATGGATGTGGTATCGGCGAGCCTGTCTGACGGCGCACTGGCCATCTTCTTCAACAACAAAGCGACTCCCGGCACCTTTAATCCAGCGGTGTTCCTGAGTAGTCCGGGCGCCTCGCAGGTCGCAATTGCCGACATGAATGGCGACGGCATGTTGGATCTGGTCAGCGCGGATTTCAACGTTTCGTTGTTCATACACTCGTCTCCGGGGACCTTCGCCGCACCGATCAACCTCTACCCGGGCGGCGCCAATTGGGTTGCGCTCGGGGACCTTAACCACGATGGCGCGCCGGACGTGGCGCTGACCGACGCTGTCGGCGTCAAGGTATTGATGCATACCGGCGCTGCCTCATCCACGACGTACGCGCCTCCGGTATCCGTATTCACGCAGACCGCGAATGCGAATGTGTTGGGTGCAAACATCATCGCCATCGCTGATGTGAATGGCGACGGCTACAACGACCTCGTAATCACGGATCCGGGCCCAACCGGCGGGATGTCCCCGAACGTGTACGTATTGCTGCAGGACTCCACAAAGCCCGGCACCTTCCTAGCCCCCGTTCCTTACCCCATCGCCGTGCAGGATCCGCCGGAGTCGATTATTGTCACCAATCTCACAGGAACGGTGGGCACGCTCGACATCGTTCTCGGCAGCAATCAGGGGGTCACCGTGCTGCTGCACGATCCGGCCACTCCGGGAAAGTTCTTGCCGGCGAGTTTTTACGCGGCCCCCGGCGCGGAAGTGATCGCCGTGGCGGACATCAACGGCGACGGTAAGCCCGACATCGTGACCAGCAGCGGCGTGACCCACACGATACAGGGCGGCGTGGTGACGAATAATCCCGGCGTGCTGCTGCAGACTGCCGCGGGGGTGTTCGGGCCGCTGCAAGACCTTCCCTAAAGGCGCGCCGAACACACAGAGCGTGAAATGGACGCGATGCAGCGCACCGTGTATAGTGCGCGCAGCTTAAATGGGGTTGGTGCTCGGTCAGCGCCACCTTGAGCTCGCGGTCCGTCTCAGGCGCACTTCGTTTTTTTTACCCTCCTCGCTAGACCGCTGCGGAAGTCAATCTTCCGTCGTGCGAGTCCAAATTTTCATAAGGTTCAATAATGTCATTTTCCGATCTCGGGCTATTGCCCGAATTATTGCGTGCCGTCGCCGATAAGGGTTACGACACGCCGTCTCCGATTCAACTTCAAGCGATCCCCGCGGTGCTCGCCGGCCGCGACGTTTTGGCCGGTGCGCAAACCGGCACCGGTAAAACCGCCGGCTTCGTGCTGCCCATCCTGCAGCGGCTCAACGCCGATCGGGAGCACGGCACCAGCCGCGCGCCGCGTGCGCTCGTGCTGACGCCGACCCGCGAATTGGCCGCGCAGGTGGCGCAGAGCGCGCGCGACTATGGGAAATATGTGCCGCTGCGCACCTATCAAGTGTTCGGCGGAGTCAGCATCAATCCGCAGATTACTGCGCTGCGTGGCGGCTGCGACATCTTGGTGGCCACTCCCGGGCGGCTGCTGGATCTTGCGCAACAGCGCGCGGCGGATCTTTCCAAGGTGCAGGTACTGGTGCTCGATGAGGCGGACCGCATGCTCGACATGGGTTTCATCCCCGACATTCGCCGCATCATCAAATTGTTGCCGCAGAAGCGCCAAAACCTATTGTTCTCCGCCACTTACTCGGATGACATCCGTGGTTTGGCGGAGCGATTGCTCAACAATCCTCTCTCGGTGCAAGTCGCGGCGCGCAACGCCCCGATCGAGCTGGTTGAACAACGCGCCTATCGCGTACAGAAGGAACAGAAGCGCCACCTGCTGGTGCATCTGATTCAGGAAGGCCAGTGGCGCCAGGTACTGATCTTTACGCGCACCAAGCACGGCGCCAACCGTCTGACGCAGCAGCTGCAGGGAGCCGGCATCGATGCCGCAGCCATCCACGGCAACAAAAGTCAGGCAGCGCGCGTAAAAGCACTCGATATGTTCAAGCGCGGTCAGGTCACCTGTCTGGTGGCCACCGAAGTCGCGGCTCGCGGGCTGGATATCAAAGAGCTGCCGCAGGTTGTCAACTATGAGTTGCCCAACGTGCCGGAAGACTACGTGCATCGCATCGGCCGCACTGGGCGTGCCGGATCTGCGGGCGAAGCCATTTCGTTGGTGTCGTCCGATGAATCCGGATTGTTGCGCGACATCGAGCGGGTTCTGCGCCGCAGTATCCCGACGCTTCCCACTCCGGTGTTCAAGATTGTCGAGTCCACGGCGCCTACCGCGTCGCGCGCTAGCCACCCCGGCCAGGGCCAGAGCCGTCACGGCAGCCAGGGACACCATGGTGGCGCACGCCGCGACGCAGGTGCGGATCGCCGCCGTCCGCCGAATTCGGGAACGCGAAACTTTGCGCAATCGCAGCGCGGGCGGTTCCGCTAGCTCAGCTTCGTAACCAAGTCGCGCAGATACCCTGCAAAATCTGCGCCCAAGCTCGGATGCTGCAAACCGTACTCGACGGTCGCCTGCAGGTATCCGAGCTTGTTGCCGCAATCGTAGCGTTTGCCCTCGAATTCGAAGGCGAACACGGCTTCGCGCTGCATGAGGCGGGCAATGCCGTCAGTGAGCTGAATCTCGCCGCCCGCACCCTTGCCGATTTTCGCCAGATCGTCGAATACGCCAGGGGTGAGCAAGTAGCGCCCTACCACGGCCAGCGTCGAGGCCGCCTGCTGCGGCTTCGGCTTCTCGACAATATGCGACATCTTGCCGACGCGCGGCGCGATCGATCGCTCCAAGGTCACGATTCCATATTTGTCCGTGTCCTGCTTGGGGACGTTTTGCACGCCGAGCACACTGCAGCCATGAACATTGAAAAGGTCGACCATCTGCTTCAGGCAGGGCACCGTTGCGTCGATGAGGTCGTCCGCGAGATGCACCATGAATGGCGCCTCGCCAACCACCGGGCGCGCGCACAGCACGGCATGCCCCAATCCCAGCGGCGCGGATTGGCGTATATAGACGCACGAAGCCCAGCTTGGCAGAATTCCCCGCAGCGTATCCAGCAAGTCTTGTTTGCCCTGCGCCTGCAGCACGGCCTCGAGTTCCGGGTTGGAGTCGAAATGGTCCTCGATTGCGCGCTTCGAGCTGCCGGTAATGAAGACCAACGTATCGGCACCGGCTGACAGCGCTTCATCCACTGCATATTGAATGAGAGGCTTGTCCACGATGGGCAACATTTCCTTCGGACTCGCCTTGGTGACGGGAAGAAACCGCGTGCCGCGCCCCGCAACGGGAAACACGGCTATTTTTACTGGATGGGGCATGGGCAAATCATAGCGGATTCCGCGCTAGCGCAGCTTGACGATCGCGTATGCCTCGAAACTATCCCAGGAATGACAGGCGGGACAATGCCAATAAAAGCTCCGGCCGGAAAAACCGCATTCGTTGCACCGATACTTTTCCGCCTGCGTCAACAGCGCACCAATTTCCTGCGCGATGCGTTCGGACTGCGCCGATGCGTCGCGCCAGACCGTTTGCAAGGTGGCGTCCTGCGAAAAGACCCTTTCAATCGAGGCGCGCAGCGGCGCCGCAGTACCCAAGCCGGCGGCAATCGCCGCAAACACGAGACGTTTGAGCTCGCCCAGGTCCCGCGCCTCGGCTTGCGCCACGAGTTCAGCCAGGATGGTGTCCCGCTGCGCCTCGCCGACGAGCGCGAGCAGATGCGGCAGCTCTTCCTGCAGGAGGGTTGGCGATTCGGTGAGCGCGTGTCGCAGCAGCCGCACGGCGAGTTCGGGCTGCGCCTCGCGCTCGGCAATCTGCGCGCGCAGCAGCGCGGCGCGAGGAAACGGCGTGGCTTCCGCACGCGAGTCGCGCAGCAGCGCACGCGCGGCCGGTATATCGCCGCGCTCGACGGCGACGCTCGCCAATTCACAAAGATAGTGTGCCGCGACCGTGCGTGCCGGCGCGGCTTTGATACGCGCCAGTTGCCGATAGGTGCCCAGCGCCTGCTGCCAGTCGTGTTGCCGCTCATAGACTCCGCGTAGCGCGTCGAGTGCGCTCGCACGCAATCGCGCCACTTCGCTCACCTGCTGGAACAGGGCCTCCGCACGGTCGAGAACGCCGGCGCGCAGATAGTCTTGTGCCAGCGCGAGCAGCGCCTGCTCACGATGCTCGGAAGCCAATTCTTCGCGTGCCAGCAAATTTTGATGAATGCGGATCGCACGCTCCACTTCACCGCGCCGCCGGTACAGCGCTCCCAGCGCGAAATGCGTCTCGATCGTGTCGGCGTTGGTGTCCATCAGCTTGAGGAACATGTCGAGCGCCCGATCGGGCTGCTCGGTCACCAGGTAATCGAGGCCCGTCAGGTAATCCGGGTGCAGATTGCTCAAGGATCCCGGCCAACGCTTGCCCCAGCCAAAATGCCCGGCAAGTATCCCCAGCACCAGTGCCGCAAGCACCAAGCCCCAAGTCAGCAGAGGGAGGTCGGACACGTGCCCGGGCCCTAGGACAAACTAATCGCGGATCGGTTGATCCGCACCGTCGTTGACGCGCTCGCGCAGGTCCTTGCCGGGCTTGAAGTGCGGCACATGTTTGCCGGCCAGCGCGACGGCCTCGCCGGTCTTTGGGTTTCGGCCCTGTCTTGGCGGCCGAAAATGCAGCGAGAAGCTGCCAAAACCACGTATCTCGATGCGTTCGCCGGTCGCCAACGCATCGCTCATGATTTCCAAAAGCTGCTTGACGGCCAGTTCGACATCCTTCGCCGGCAAATGCTTCTGCTTGGCCGAAATGATCTCAATGAGTTCCGATTTCGTCATTATCGATCCGTGGGCATCACTAGACATACTTAAAAGTAGGCCGGCGCCGCGGATCCGCGGCGCCGGTCTTTTCCCCTCAATCCTGGCCGGAGATTTGCTCTTTTAACAGATCCCCCAAGCTGGTCCCGGTCGGTGAATCGGTCCGATAGTTCTGCATGGCCTCTTGTTCTTCGTGGATGTCCTTCGCTTTGATCGACAGCGAAATGCTGCGACCCTTGCGGTCCACCCCGGTAAATTTGGCCTCGACCTCGTCGCCGACTTTGAGCAGCAAGCGAGCATCCTCCACACGGTCGCGCGACAACTCGGAGGCCCGCAGCTGGCCATCGACACCGTTGCCAAGATCGATGATTGCGCCCTTGGCATCTACCTCGCGCACCACGCCCTTCACGACGCTGCCTTTCGGATGCTCGGCGATATAGGCCGAGAAAGGATCCTTGGCGAGTTGCTTGATCCCTAAGCTGATGCGCTCCCGCTCAGGGTCGATCGACAGCACCATGGCGTCGACCTGTTGCGCCTTCTGATAGCTGCGCACCGCCTCTTCACCCGGCATGTCCCAGGAGATGTCCGAAAGATGCACCAGGCCGTCGATACCGCCGGCCAAGCCTATGAAAATGCCGAAATCAGTGATCGATTTGATCTGGCCGCTGACCTTGTCGCCGCGATTGTAGTTGTCGGCGAACTCCTTCCACGGATTCGCCTTGCACTGCTTCACGCCCAAGCTGATGCGGCGGCGCTCTTCGTCGATGTCCAGCACCATCACTTCGACTTCCTGGCCCACGTGCACGACCTTGGCCGGATTGACGTTCTTGTTGGTCCAGTCCATTTCAGAGACGTGCACCAAACCCTCGACGCCCTCTTCGATTTCCACGAAGCAGCCGTAATCCGCAATGTTGGTGACTTTGCCGAACAAACGGGTGTTGGCCGGATAGCGCCGTGCAATATTCTGCCAGGGATCGGCACCCAACTGCTTCAAGCCCAACGACACCCGCTGCCGTTCGCGGTCGAACTTCAATATCCGTACGTCGATCTCTTCGCCGACCTTGACCACCTCGGACGGGTGCTTGACGCGCTTCCAGGCCATGTCGGTGATGTGCAGCAGTCCATCGATGCCGCCTAAATCGACGAATGCGCCGTAATCGGTGAGGTTCTTGACCACGCCCTTGACCGCAGCACCCTCCTGCAAATTGTCGAGCAGCGCGGAGCGCTCGGCGCTGTATTCCTGCTCGACGACAGCGCGCCGCGATACGACCACGTTGTTGCGCTTCTGGTCGAGCTTGATGACTTTGAATTCGAGCGGCTTGTTCTCGAGGTACGATGGATCGCGAACCGGGCGAACATCCACCAAGGAGCCCGGCAAGAACGCGCGAACGTTGTCGATTTCGACGGTAAAGCCGCCCTTGACACGGCCGGTGATGATGCCGATGACCACCTCTTGCTTTTCGAAGGCGGTTTCCAGCCGCGTCCAGGTTCTGGCACGCTTCGCCTTCTCGCGCGAGAGCCGGGTTTCTCCCGAACCATCCTCGACGCTGTCCAGGGCGACTTCGACGGTCTCGCCCACCGCAACCTCGATCTCACCTTTTTCGTTTTTAAATTGATCGGATGGGATGACCGCTTCGGATTTCAATCCAACATTGACGATGACGTAGTCCTGGCCAACTTCGACGATCAATCCATTGAGGATGGTGCCAGGACGAATGCGCTGGCTCGCAATGCTCTGTTCAAACAGTTCCGCAAAACTTTCTGTCATGTTCTCTCTTACTAAAGCCCGGACACCGTTCCCGTGTGTCCCAAGGGGTTACCAAAAAAAGGCCTTCGTTCCTTGAATAGCCACCTAAATCGACAGACGCCCGCGGGCTATCGTAAGCACGTGCCCGATCACGGCATCCACGGACATGCCCGTGGTATCCAACGTATGGGCGTCGGCGCTTGCAACAAGAGGCGAAATCGCGCGGCTCATATCGCGGCGATCCCGCTCCGCTATCTCCAGCGAAAGGGCGGCAAGGTTAGCAGCAACCCCCTTTTCTTTCAACTGCTTATAGCGCCTGAGCGCCCTCTCTGCGGGGCTTGCGGTGAGGAAGATCTTCACCTCGGCTCGGGGAAATACCACGGTGCCCATATCGCGGCCGTCGGCCACCAGCCCGGGGGGCACGGCAAAACGCCGCTGGCGTTCCAAGAGGGCGGCACGGACCCCGGGCAGCGCGGCGACCTTGGAGGCGTCATTGCCGGCTTCCTCGGTACGAATGGCCCGTGTGACGTCCTGCCCGTCCATCCAGACGATTTCCTCCCCGGATTCACGGGAACCGAACCGAAGCTCCAATTGGCTTGCCAGACGCCCCAGCACCGCCTCATCGTCGAGACCAACCGAGGCACGGCGCCCCGCCAGCGCCACCAGGCGATACAGTGCACCACTATCGAGCAAAGACCATCCCAAGGCCCTCGCCACCGCACGGCTAATAGTCCCTTTCCCGGACCCTGAGGGGCCATCGACGGTCATGACAGGCACCGGGGTCATGCGGAGCCTAATCCGCAGACTCGCGGATGGACAAACCCACCGAGCGGGCCAGCGGTACGAATCCGGGAAACGAGGTGGCTACATTCGCCACATCCCGGATCTTGATCGGCGCGGCGGCGCGCAGGCTCGCGATGCTGAAAGACATCGCGATGCGATGATCGCCCAAGCTGTCCACGACTCCCCCGGAGAATGCGGGCCCCTCGCTGCGGCCCTCGATTCGCATGCCGTCCGGCAATACGCTATGCGCCACCCCCATGGCCGTGAATCCGGCGCTCATGGCGGCGATTCGGTCGCTCTCCTTGACGCGCAACTCTTCCGCGCCGCTCACCCAGGTTGTGCCGTGTGCGCAGGCAGCCGCAATGAACAAGACTGGAAGTTCGTCGATGGCCAGCGGCACCAACTCGACAGGGACCCGCACGCCTCGCAGCCGCGAGGCACGAACGCGCAAATCCGCCACCGGCTCGGCACCGCTTTCGCGCGCGTTCAGGACTTCGATGTTGGCGCCCATGCTGCGCAAGATGTCGAGCAATCCGGTTCGCGTGGGATTCATTCCCACGTTTCGAATCAACAAGCCCGGCTCGGGCGCGCCCAAGCATCCTGCGACTATGAAGAACGCGGCGGATGAAAAGTCGCCCGGCACGCCCAGTTTCTGGTGGAGCAAGCGTTGCGGAGGATGCAAGGTGGTGCGCGAACCCTCGGCGTCGACGCGTACGCCGCAGCTTCTGAGCATGCGCTCGCTATGATCGCGGCTCAATGCCGGCGCCCTGATCGTGGTGGCCGCATCGGCATACAGTGCGGCCAGAAGAATCGCCGATTTGACCTGGGCGCTCGCCATCGGCATGCGGTAGTCAATTCCTCGCAGATGACGCCCGCCGAAGATGTCGACGGGCGGCGTACCGTTGCGGGTGCGTACGTCGGCGCCCATCTCGCGCAATGGCGCGGCCACCCGCTCCATGGGCCGCCGCATCAGCGATGCATCGCCGACCAGCCGCGAGTCAAATTCCTGCGCCGCCAGAAGACCCGCGAACAAGCGCATGGCGGTGCCGGCATTGCCCATATCGAGCGCTTGGCCGGCATCGCGCAATCCGCGCATTCCCACGCCGTGAATCAACACCTGCGTGTCGCCGGGCTGCTCGATGCGCACCCCCAAGGCGCGCATCGCACGCAAGGTGGCCAGGCAGTCCTCGCTGGCCAGAAAACCGCTGACTTCGCTCATGCCTTCGGCGATTCCCGAGAGCATCAGCGCGCGGTGCGAAATCGATTTATCGCCGGGCACCGCCATGGTGCCGAAGATCCGCGTCACAGGCTGCGCTTCGAATCCCCGTGTCAAAGAACGGCCCGCGGGTACGAGCCCAGCACCTTGAACAACGAAGCGCGCATTTCCATCGCAGCCAACGCCTGCGCCACGGGCTGATCGCTGACGTGCCCTTCGACATCGATGAAGAACACATAGTCCCATTTGCGTTTGCGCGACGGCCGCGATTCGATGCGAGTCATGTTGACTCGATGCTGCGCGAACGGCTCGAGCAATCGGAATAGCGCTCCGGCATCATCGGTGTCGCTGGTCGACACCAAAATCGTGGTGCGGTCGGCACCGCTGGCGTTGAACAATTTCCGGCCCACCACCAGAAAGCGCGTCGTGTTGTCCTGCCGGTCCTCGATTTCATTGGCGAGCAGCGTCAGGCCGTAGATTTCCGCCGCCGCGCGGCCGGCAATCGCCGCTGTGCCGCGTTCATCGCGCGCGCGCCGCGCTCCCTCCGCGTTGCTGCTCACGCCCACCCGGTCCGCGTCCGGCAGCTGATCATCCAGCCAACCACGGCACTGCGCCAGCGCCTGGGGATGCGCACAAACACGTTTGACGGCTTCCAGCCCGCTCATCTTGCCCATCAAATGGTGATTGATTCGCAGTTCCACTTCGCCGCAAATCTTGAGTCCCGACGTCAAAAACATGTCCAGGGTGTGATTGACCGTTCCTTCACTGGAGTTTTCGATCGGCACCACGCCGAAATCCGCCACTCCGCCCTCGACTTCGTGAAACACCTCGTCGATCGCCGGCAGGGGCAGCGCGCGGACCGAGGAGCCGAAGTGCTTGAGCACCGCGGCCTGGGTGAATGTACCCTCCGGACCCAAAAAAGCCACTTTTAGAGGATCCTGCTGCGCAAGGCAGGCGGACATGATCTCGCGAAACAGCCGCGCGATTTCATCGTCGCGCAGCGGCCCTTGGTTGCGCTTCAGCGCCAAGCGCAGCACTTCGGCTTCACGCTCCGGCCGATAAAAATCCACCGCTTTGCCCGAAGTCGACTTGGAGATGCCGACCAATTGCGCGAATCGCGCGCGTTCGTTGAGCAGCGAGTGAATGCGAGCGTCTATTGCATCGATGCTGTCGCGAATATTTTCGAGACCCGCGGCGGCCGGGGTCGCACCTGGCGACGGCGCTGCCTGGCCAGGCCGGCGCGCGAGCGGCTGCTCCTCGACCTTGGGTTTACGCTTGACCTTGGGTTTACGCTTGACCGTGGCTTTAGTCAGTCTTGCCATACGCGCCTCATGCGTGTCTGAGCTCAAACTCGCGCATGAACGCGACCAATCGCTCAACGCCCTCGAGCGGCATGGCGTTGTAAATGCTGGCGCGCATGCCGCCGACCGCTCGGTGACCTTTGAGTCCCTGCAGTCCCGCCTCGGCCGCCGCCGCGAGAAACTTCGCGTCGAGCTCCGGATTGGCGATGCTGAAGGTGACGTTCATCCGGGAGCGCGCATCCTTGGCGACCGAGTTGCGGTACAGCACCGAAGCGTCGATCGCTGCATACAATTTTTGTGCCTTTACTGTGTTGCGCTCGCCGATCGCGCTCACCCCGCCGGCTTTTTTCAGCCATTTGAATACCAGTCCCGCCATGTACCAGGCGAATGTCGGGGGCGTATTCAGCATCGACTGATCGTCCGCAACGGCCTTGTAGTCGAACACGTGCGGCGTGTCGGGCCGCGCGTGCCCAATGAGATCCTCGCGAACGATGAGCACGGTGAGTCCTGAGGGTCCGATGTTCTTCTGCGCGCCCGCATAAATG
>Ga0210394_10008427_pt1 | contig 10617 bp, 7 predicted proteins | sample IncBWC12MmetaG_FD_160121 | JGI IMG/M metagenome (GOLD analysis project Ga0210394, IMG submission 160121) | Forest soil microbial communities from Barre Woods Harvard Forest LTER site, Petersham, Massachusetts, United States - Inc-BW-C-12-M | ecosystem: Environmental > Terrestrial > Soil >... | reverse complement strand
CTTGGGGCCGTGCTTCGCGGCGTGGTCGCCGACATGCAGCACGCCTCGAGGGCGGACATCGTGTCGATCTTCCTGTATGAAGAGTCGACTCACACCTATTACGCCCCCTTTGCCACCGGCCAGCCGCAGGAGAGCCTTCTCGACTCGCTGACCGACATGCGCGAGCAGCTCGCCCGCTATTCGAGCGACTCGAGCCAGGGCAAAGTGCCTGATGACATCGCGGTGCACCACTACGGCTCCACGGTTTGGCTGACCGTGACACGGCAGCGGCTCGTCGCACGGGATGCGCCCGCCGAGATCGACAGCACCTTCATCAGGCGCTATCAGATCCAGGCGACGATCGGGCTGCCCCTGCTGGCCGGCGACCGCTTGCTGGGCCTCATCTACCTGAACTACAGGGGTCGTGACGAGGCTCCGGACGGCGGAAAGCTGGCCGAACTGGAACGGCGCGCGGCGAGCGCTGCGGCTGCGGTCGCGGCGGTGCTGGCGGCAGCCGAGCGCTCGGCGCTCGATGGCGTGGGCCGGCTGGCGGCGCTCCTGACCGCGCCGGCGGGGGCCGATCGCACCGACCTCAAGGAGCTCCGGCGCCTGCTTTCGATCGCACTCGCCGAGCTGCTCCTCGCCAGCGAGCTCGATGGCGCCGCCATCTACCAGTTCGCGGCACAGCGAACGAGCCTCGAGCTGGTGACCGCCCACGCACCCGTGGCCGCGCCACCGCGGATCGAAAGGACCGATCCCGCCGCGTCGTGGCCCTCGGAGCTGATGGCTGGCGTGGCGGCATCCATTGCCACCGCCGACCTGCATCCCGTCGCCACCTACGCCCTCGGAAATGATCAGGAGCCGCATGGCTATCTCGTCGTGATGAGCCGCGACCGGCTCGCCACGGTTCGGCGCGCGCCGGCCACCGATCTGCTGCTGAGGGCCGGTGCCGAGCTGATCGGCAGCTCGCTGGCGAGCCAGCGGCTGATCGCGGAGCTGGAGAACAGCAATCGCCTGCTTGGTGCCTTGGGCAACATGACCGCCGCGATGCTCAAGCCGGGTGGGTCGCGCCAGGACGTGCTGGAGGCGGTGGCTGCACACCTGACCGACGCTGCGGTGCCGGAGTTCGACTTTCATTTCGCCAGCGTCTACCTGCTGGCGGAACGGGCCGATGGCACGATGGCGGTGAGCAAGGCGGCGGGGTCCGCGACCACAACCGCGGTCGACTCGGCGGAGCGGTCGGTGCGGGGAAACGCCCCTTCCGCAACCCTCTCCCCCGAAGGGGAAAGGGGAAATGGCGTACGTCGCACACGGGTGCCGCGGTGGGTCCTCGAGGAAGAGCGCGAGCTGGCGCCCGGCGACGTGCTCGTCCACGTCGCCCGGACCTGGCAGGTGGCGGTGGTCGGTCCGAAGCCACTGGGCGGCAAGACCGACCGGGCCGACGTCGTCGCCGGCACCCTCCCGGCGCAGGCCACGTGGGCCGACGTCCCGATCGTGCGCAGCGACGGCACGGTGCTGGGCCACGTAGCGGCCTGCCTCATCGGCGCGGGCGTCGATGCCCGGGCAGCGTTGTCCGGCGAACCGCCGTTCACCCTCGCGGGCGAGGTGTTCGAGAAGAGCGGGCATGGCGAGCTCATTCGGATCTTTCTGCCTTTCGGCTCGGATCCCAACCACCGTGCGACTGGTGTGCTCGAGGTCGGCTACCACCGCAGTCACGACCGCAGGCCTGACTGGGGGCAGATCGAGGCGTTACGCGCGGCGGCCGCGCAGGTGGCGGTGGCCGTCGAGACGGCCCGACTTTACGAGGAAGCGCGGCGCCATGGCGACGAGCTCGAGCTGAGCGCCGACGTCAGCCGCGCCATCGCGTCCTCGATCGACCTCGACCAGACGCTCCGCCTGGTGGCTCAGGGTCTGGCACGCCTCGTCGACGCGTCGTTCTGTCAGATCGCCCTTTACGAAGAGGACCGCGAAGGCTGGTTCGGGGCCGCCGCCTCGGACCAGGAGGAGCTGTGGCGGCGCCAGCATGGCGAACGGTCCGAGCCGTCGTTCTTGTTCGACGTGCTCGACCACGGCGAGCCGTTGGTGGTCGAGGACGCCGGCGCGAACGACAGGGTCGGCGCCTCGTACGTCAAGGCCTTTGGCGTGCGGTCGCTGCTGGCCCTTCCCCTGATCGCAGATGGCCAGCCGATCGGCGCCGCAGTACTTGCCGAACGCGACCATCTGCGCACGTTCACGCCTGAGGAAGTGGAGCGAGTTCAAGGGCTCGCCCTCGGCGCCGCAGTCGCGATCAAGAACGCACGCCTGCACGCGCTCGCGGAAGAGGAGCGGCACCTGCAGAAGGATTTCGTGCTCGTTGGGTTTGGTCAGTGGGGCCAGAAGGCGTATGGGCACCTGCAGACGTTGAAGCAGTTCTTCAACTTCCGCATCCACGTGGTGGAGCAAGACCTGCCGGGTGCTCGCGAGCGATTGGCGTCGCGCGAAGAGGAGGTTCGCACGCATGGCGACGCCTTTTATTGGGATGGCGCCTCGCTACCTGCGCACGAGCAGCTGCAGCGTGAGCTCGAGTCCAGCTCATACGTCATCACTTACATCGCGACGCCGGCGGCGACTCATCTGCCCACGCTCGCGCTCTACTACGACCTCAGCGACGTCGTGCTGATCGAGAAGCCGCTGGGCGCGCCGCCCGAGGACTATCGCGAGTTTCTCGACCACGCGACCGGCGGCGTCGAGATCGTGGCCGCCGACCATTACTACTTCAAGCTCGAGGTGCGGCTGCTACAGCTGCTGCTGACGGAGGAAAGGACGCTGCGCGATTTTCTGGACAACGTGGAGGAGATTCGCATCGAGATCCTGGAGGAGCAGCCGCTGGTCGGGGCCGCCGCCGATATCGGCGTAATCGCCGACCTGATCCCGCACGCGTTCGCAATCATCTCGCTGCTCACGCCGATCGATCGGATCCAGCTCAACCAGGAGAGGCCTCTGTCAGTGGGACGGCACGAAGGGCTCGTTGGGCAGCGCGAGAGCTACGCGCGCGTCAACTCGACGTTCCAGAACCGGGGGCGATCCGTGCGGTTGATAATCGACGTGGGCAAGGGTGCGGAGAACGCCAAGTGGATCAAGTTGATCGGTGAGCGGCGCGCAGGCGGCCGCAGCCCGAGCTACAAGTTCGATTTCGGGCGCGGTGAAGCGATCGATGGGACCCAGGCGACGGTGCGGGCCGCGGTGCGCAGGATTCGCGAGCCGGGGGTGCCTGACAACGCGCACCTCAACATGCTGCGCCACGTGATCGAGAAGCGGCACCCTGCCGTGGGCATTCTCTCCATCCGCGAAGCCATACGCGCCAACCAGAGGGTACGAGAGCTGGAAGCGATGGCGGTGGACCTGCTGGCGCGGGGCGAGGTCACGAGCTACGCGCTCGGCACGAGGCCGGCGTTCGACGCGAAACACGCGGTGAGCGCGCCAGGAGTGTCGGCGGAGTAAAGGCGGCCAGGTGGCGATCCGGTTAGGCCCGAAGGACCGCCTTGGAACGCGAGTCGTGAGCAGACGAATCTCCATCCAGCCGCTTGGCTATCGATTCGGCCAGCTCGCGTACTGTCCCCTCCGCGACCCTGTGCATGAGAGCGTCATCGAGGTGCTTTCCGAGCCGGCCGAGCGGCGGCGAGTACATGCCGCTGACGGTCAATCTGGTGACCCCGGCGTCAACTGGTGCAAGCTCGACCTTCCCGGTCATGACCGGGAACATTTTCATGATCGTGGTCGCTTGCCATGCGACAGGTATCTCGGTCCAGCTGCCACCTGTAACCGGCTCGCCAATGCTGACTGTGACCTTCTTCCGGAAACCCACTCCGGCGACGCTCGGACCGACAGCGCCTGAGCCGTCACCGTTGATTCGCGGGAACCATTTGCGAGGACCGCTGATGAGCGCCGCCGTAACCATCTCAATCGACCTCTCGATATGCAGAGAATGTTGGACGAACACGCTGCGAGTATCCGGCTCAGCCAATCAGCCCACAGGTGCCAAAGGTCACCCGTAGCGAGGGCCGAACGGTACCCGCTGCTCAGTTCGTCTTCGGGCTTCGGCCTCGACCGCCAAGGACTCGGATCAGCGAGCGCAACGGGTCGAAGTAGACGTCATCCATTCGCTCCTTGAGCGGGATGATCGCGTTGTCGGTGATCTTGATGTGTTCGGGGCATACCTCGGTGCAGCATTTGGTGACGTTGCAAAGGCCAAGGCCGGCCTTACCCTTCAAGAGAGGACGGCGGTCGAGCACGTCCTTGGGGTGCATCTCCAGGCTAGCGATCCTCGCGAAAAAGCGCGGCCCGTAAAAGGCGCTCTTCAAATCGTGAGCGCGTACGACGTGGCACACGTCCTGGCAAAGGAAGCACTCGATGCACTTGCGGAACTCCATCGACCGCTCGACGTCCTGCTGCTGCATCCGCCACGGCTCGCTCGTGGCCAGGTCTTTCTCTGACGGCGTGAAGGGCGGGATCTCCTTGTTGACCTCGTAGTTCCAGCTGACGTCGGTGACAAGATCCTTGATCAATGGGAAGGCCTTCATCGGCCGGACTGTGACCTCATTGCCATAGTCGGCAATCGGCGTCTTGCACATCAGGCGCGGGAAACCCTGAACCTCCGCTGAGCACGAGCCACACTTGGCCGCCTTGCAGTTCCAGCGCACCGCCAGATCCGAAGCCATGTTGGCTTGAACCCACAGCACCGCGTCCAGGACGACCATGCCTTCGCGAACCGGAACGCGGTACGAGACAAGCTCACCGCCCTCCGCATCGCCGCGCCAGACCTTGAGGTCGAGGTTAGAGATCTCCATTCACTCGGTCTCCTCCGGGGTGTAGCGGGCGTAGGAGCGCTGAACCTGGTCAGCCAGGTATCCCGGCATCGGCGCCCGCTGCTCCGGCCTCACGTGCATGCCGCTCGCCGACTTCTCCACGACGAAGTTCACCGCTGCGAGCTGATCGTCGGGCCTGGGATAGTCCGAACGGGCATGAGCCCCGCGGCTCTCCCGCCTCATCAGTCCAGATCGCAGTAGGGCCTCCGCGTTGACCAGCAGCGAACGGAGGTCGTGGGCAGTGTGCCAGCCTGGATTGAACGCAAGGGTGTTGTTGCCGCCGGTCCCACATACCAGGGCTCGCTCCCTAAAGCTGCCGATCTTCTCGAGGCCGGAAGTCAGCCCGGCCTCGTCGCGCACGATTGGCGCGTGCTCCGACATCATGTCTTGAATCTCGACCATGAGCTTGTACGGGTTCTCGCCTTCGGGACGATCGAGCGGGCTCATCAGCTCCGTGATCGCCCCTTCGATGTCGGCTTGATCGATGTCCGAGCGTGCCGCGTTCCCAACCCTGGCGGCTTCCGCCGCGGCGTCGCCCGCGCGCTTGCCAAAGACCAAAAGGTCGCTGAGGGAGTTGCCGCCCAGACGGTTTGCTCCGTGCAAGCCGGACGCGACCTCGCCGGCCGCGAACAAGCCGGGCACCGTGCTGGCGCCCGTCTCGGCATCCACGCGCACGCCGCCCATCGCGTAATGGATGGTGGGGGCAACCTCCATGGGTTGCTTGGTGATGTCGACCTTGGCCAATTTCAGGAATTGCTCGTACATCGATGGGAGCTTGCTCTTGATGAACTCGGGCTTCCTATGCGTGATGTCGAGGAACGCCCCGCCGTGAGGAGTGCCGCGGCCGGCGAGCACTTCTGAATTTATGGCCCTCGCGACCACATCGCGCGATGAAAGCTCCATGCGCTCGTGGTCGTACCGTTCCATGAATCGCTCGCCATCCTTGTTGCGCAGCACGCCGCCTTCGCCGCGAACGCCTTCGGTGACCAGGATTCCGCGCACGCCGGCGGGCCACACCATGCCCGTCGGATGGAACTGGACCATCTCCATGTCACGCAGCTCGGCGCCGGCTTCATAGGCGAGCGCTGTCCCATCGCCTGTGCTCTCCCAGGAGTTGGAGGTGACGCGATACATCTTGCCGGTGCCTCCACTGGCGAGCACGAGGGCCGCGCAGCGATAGAGGATCAGCGAGCCGTCCGAACGTCGGTAGGCGAGCGCGCCGGCCACCTTGCCGCCAGCTTTGAACAGCTTGAACACTGTCACTTCCATGTGCACGTCCACGCCTTTGGTGTGCACGGCTCGATCCTGCAGAGTGCGAATGAGCTCCAGGCCGGTGCGGTCTCCGATGTGCGCGAGGCGAGGGTAGGTATGGGCTCCAAATGGACGCTGGTGGATCCTGCCCTGCCACGTGCGATCGAAGACCGCGCCCCAGCGCTCGAGCTCGAGGACGCGCTCCGGTGATTCCTTGGCGTGCAGCTCGGCCATGCGCCAGTCATTGATGAGCTTGCCGCCCTTCATGGTGTCGGCGAAATGAACCTCCCAGGAGTCCTGGTAGGCGACGTTGTGCATGGCCGCGGCGACGCCGCCCTCGGCCATGACCGTATGGGCCTTGCCGAGCAGCGATTTGCAGACGACGAGCACGCGAGCCCCACCTTCGGCAGCCGCGATCGCGCCGCGCAACCCAGCGCCCCCCGCTCCCAGCACCAGCACGTCTGTCTCGACCGTCTCATAGGTGGCGTTCACGAGATCCACCTCAGGTCCTGGAAAGCTCCGTGAATCAGGAGGCGGATGTAGATGTCGGTCGCCGCGACCGAGAACAAGCTCGCCCAGGCCCACCTGTCGTGCTTGATGTTGAGGACAGTGATGCCTTTCCACAATCGATGCCGTGCTCTGGCCGCAAGCGAACACGAGAAGCAGTCCAGCTCTCCGCCCGCAAGGTGACGGAACGCGTGGCATCCGAACGTGTACCCGGACAGCAGGACCACGTTGGCCAGGATGAGGATGCTGCCAAGACCGATGCCAATGCGACCCCCGAAGTCAAACGCCAGGATTGCGTCGAACCACAAGAATGCGACTTGGATGACCGTCGCATAGAACGCAAACCGATGGAGGTTGTTGAGAATCCATGGAAATGCGGTTTCGCCACGGTAGCGGCCACGCTTCGGTTCGGGCACCGCGCATGACCTCGGGTGCCCGAAGAACGAGCGGAAATAGGCCTTGCGGTAGTAGTAACAGGTGAGGCGGAAGACCAAAGGGGCCCATGCCACCCAAACGCCAGGCGGAATTGGACCGAGCTTGATCAGGGGCGAATAGAACGGGCTCAGGTAGGGGGCGTAGTAGCCGTCGTTCTGAAAGAAGACGACCCACACAGCGAAGATGCCGAACAGGCTGAGCGCCAGGACAACAAAGGCCGGATACAGCCAGTTCGGGAGGGCGCTGTAGGGATTGGTGACGCTGACTCGATCGTCCGCGCGGGGCCGGGCAACAAGTTCGGAGAGCGCCACGTCGCGCTTATCTAACTACTTCGAAGGCCGCGACGACAGGCAACCTGGTCGTGAGGAGCGGGCTGCCTGCCGGTAATAGGCCTCGAGGATCGCTCTTTCGCGACCGACCGGCAGGTGGTCGCTGGCGCAGACGGCGAGGCGCGTTCGGTGCGATTGGGATCTCGGCACGTCTGCTTTTTACGTAACAGATTCGGTCCAGGCCGCATAAGATCTGGGACATGACCGACATCAAATCGACCAAGCTGTTCCAGGGCTTGCCTGATGGGGAGATCAAAAAGATCGAGCGCCAGCTGAAGGCGGTTCAGCACCCTGCCGGCCACGAGATAGTGGTCAGAGGAGAAGGCGGAGTCGGTTTCATGGTCATCACGGACGGCACCGTGACGGTGACGACTGTCAATGGGAAGAGGCGCAAGCTCGGGCCTGGCGATTCCTTCGGCGAGATGGCTCTCCTCGATCACGAAGGCCGCAGCGCGACGGTGAAGGCGGACACGGCGGTGTCGTTGCAGACGATTCCCGAGTGGGGCTTCAAGTCGTTCCTGGCCGAGCACCCAGAGGTGGCTTTCCGCCTCCTGCAGGTACTGAGCCAGCGCGTCCGCCAGGCCGAGGGCGAATAGGCTAAACCGGCTCTAGCACCACCAGCGGGAGCTCCCTGCTCGTCAGCTTCTGTTGGCCCTCGAGGTAGGGCACTGACTTGGCCAGTTCGTCGCGCTCTTCAGGTTTCGCGGTCGTGGCGCGTACCTCGAACCTGTCGGGGCCGACCTCCACCGTGGCTTTGGGCTGGCGCAACAGGTTGTGATACCAGGCCGGGGCCTTGGGGGCCCCGTTGTTCGAGGCGATCACCACATAGCGCTTGCCGTGCCGCCCGTACCCGAGCACCGCCGTGCGCGGCTGTCCAGAGCGAGCGCCCTTGGTCGTGAGGAGAAGGATTCCGCGGCCGGCCATCTGGCCCGTCATCTGGCCTCCGGTCGCCCTGAAGTCGGCGATCACCTGCTGGTTGAAAGCGTTCATGTCGGCTGGGATTTGCAGGGGCTTCGCTTCACTCACGTGTTGAGCATAGGTCCGGGGGCGATTGCTGGTTCCACGCCCCCCTCTGGCGGGCTTCGCCACGGCCTCCCCGGCAAGCGGGGAGGACATCTAGTCACCTATGAGCGCCGCGTACAGAGCCTCTTGGCGCCGCTCGGCCCGTTGATAGGCCCTGGTCGCCGTCGGATGCGGCCTGAATCTTCGGCCCACTCCGGGGTCCAGGTCCTGTGCCCTCGCCAGGCCCAGCGCTTCCAGCGCGAATATCGCCGCGCCTCGGCTCGACGCTTCTTTTGGGCCTCCTGCTCCCACTTCGCGCCCGATCGCGTCCGCCATCATCTGCAGCCAGGCCGGCGAGCTCAGAATGGCGGCGCCGCTGGCGACCAGGCGTGATGTCCGGGGAGCAACCTGGTCCAGCCTGTGGTTGATCCGCGCGCACTCGATCGCGACCGCCTCGAGGCCTGCCCGCGCAATGTCCTCAGGCTTCGTCGCCGACGTCAGACCCGAGATCGCGCCAAATGCATGGGGCGCATAACCGAGGCTTCGCTCTCCGGCCAGGTGCGGGAGAAAGGTCAAGCCGTGAGCTGTGGGCTCCATTCGCTGCAACCTGGCCTCGAGGCCCCTGGCGTCGAGCCGCAGCGTCTGCACCAGCCAGGCGTGCAGATTGCCGCCGTTGCTCAGCGCGCCACCGGTGAGAAGCCTGTCCGCGTCGAGGCGGTAGCACCACAGACCGGGCGGCAGCTTGCCGCGGGGAGGCCGGTGCATGAGACGTATCGCGCCCGAGGTGCCGATCGTCAAGGAGCGGCGGTCGGGCGTGAGGCATCCACTGCCGAGACTCGCCAGCGCTCCGTCCCCGACGGCAAGCAGCCAGGGAACGCCGGCCAGCGCGGGCCACCGCCGAGCGTAAGCAGTCGCCAGCCCTTGCTCCATCCGGCCGATCGGCGGGAGGTTGCTTGGAGTGATCTCCAGCTCCCCGAGCAGCTCTGCGTCCCAAACGCAATCGTCGAGCCGAAACAAGCCGGTGGCCGAAGCCATCGAAAGGCTCGTGCCGAGCCTGCCAAAGAGCCTCCAGTAGAGGAGGTCGCCGACACTGATCCAACGCACGTCCCTTTTCCAGAGGCGGGGCTGGACTGTCTTGAGCCACGCCAGCTTAGACGGCCAGTAGCTGGGGTGGACCGGACAGCCCGTTCGCTGCCGGATCTGCTCGGCATCCAGACGCTTTTGCAGCTCCATAGTGGCCTCCGCGCTGCGGCTGTCGGACCAGAGGTAGACCGGTGTAAGGGCATGGGCCGCATCGTCGGCGCCGACGAGCCCATGCCAGATCGTGGACATGCCGACGGCGACTATCCGCTTGGCCTTGCTTGTGCCGGCGATGGTGAGCACCTCGGTGACCGCTCGCGAGACGAGCGTTATCAGCCGGTCGGCATCCACCTCGGCCGTACCGTCGGAAAGGACGCGGGCCGCATGAGGGATGTGGACTTCAACGCCAGGCACCGGGCGGGCCCGAAGGTCGTGGAGGATCGCCCTGACCGATGAGCTGCCCACATCGATGGCGACCACGTAAGAGCCGGCGGCCATGGCTCTTATTCGCCCCATCCCTGTCCATCATCCACTTACTCGTGCGGCGCTAATGCGAACGGTTACTTTTGGCGCGCCGCAGGTTAGCCTACTGGCGCTCCGATATGGCTGACAAAAAGAACGGAAGGGCAAAAGCCCCCAAGCGCACCGGATCGCCCAAGCAGCTCGAGAAGAAGAAGTACGAGAAGGAGCTTCGACGGCTCCAGGTCGAGCTCGTGCAGCTGGAGGAATGGATCCGCCACCACAACCTGCGCGTGGTGGTCGTATTCGAAGGTCGGGACACTGCCGGCAAGGGCGGCGTCATCAAACGGATAACAGCGCTGCTCAACCCTCGCGTCTGCCGGGTCGTGGCCCTGACCGCGCCGTCGGAAAGAGAGCGGACACAGTGGTACTTCCAGAGGTACGTCGAACACCTGCCATCGGCGGGCGAGATGGTCCTGTTCGACCGGAGTTGGTACAACCGCGCGGGCGTCGAACGCGTCATGGGCTTCTGCACCGACGAGGAGTACAAGGAGTTCAAGCGTGCGTGCCCCGAGTTCGAGCGGATGCTGGTGAGGTCCGGAATCATCCTCATCAAGTACTGGCTGTCAGTGAGCGACGATGAGCAGGAGCGCCGGTTCAGGGCCCGTATCAAGGACCCGAGCAAGCGATGGAAGCTGAGCGCGATGGACCTGCAGGCTCGCGCGCGCTGG
>Ga0210394_10008426_pt1 | contig 10619 bp, 10 predicted proteins | sample IncBWC12MmetaG_FD_160121 | JGI IMG/M metagenome (GOLD analysis project Ga0210394, IMG submission 160121) | Forest soil microbial communities from Barre Woods Harvard Forest LTER site, Petersham, Massachusetts, United States - Inc-BW-C-12-M | ecosystem: Environmental > Terrestrial > Soil >... | reverse complement strand
ATTTATATGCGATTTATCAAACAAATACAAACTCCAAGTTTGCACATTAGTATTTATTAAATGTAAATTTCTATCAGCAAGTGGCGCTACAAAATTTGTATAGTTTGTGTTGTTATATAAATTAGAAACATGTACTGTATCGTTACGCTGAAACCAAACACCAATTGCACGTACTGTAGAATTTGAGATAGTAATATTAGAGCCATTTGTGGGCATCATAGCCCACATTACATCATGACAGCTATCAGCACTTACACTATACTCAACCCCTTGTATGCCTGATATGGTTTTATTAAAATGATAATTATAAACCGTGTTTCCGTTAGGAAAAGCAAAGTTGACAACAGCGGTATCCGGAAATTGATGCCACAAAATTAATGTATCAGTATTTTTAAAAACTGTAGTTGAACTATCACTTAAAATATATTCACCAGCTTGGTTGCAACCGTTAATGTATAAAGTGGGTTTACCAAACAAACCGCAAGTTGTCCAGTCGTTTTGATGAATTTTATTCATTGTTACACTGGCATTGCCACCAATAACTAAATTATGCGACATGCCACTATAATTAAATGAGCAATGCTGAATATTTACTATTGCATTTTGAACAACAATTAACGAGCGTTGATAAAAATATTGTTGCGGAAATGTTAACGAAGAAGAATCCGCTAATAATTGCCCTTGCTGAAAAATATAAATCTCGCCACTATCAACAACCGTTGCATTTTTAAAAATTAAAACCCCATCGTTTAAAACAAGTATGGGCCCGTTATGATGCCAGTTACCTGTAATGAGCAAAGTATCGTGTGGAACAACACCCACAAAAATACTATCATGACTTTGAGCCCAACTTACCTGATTGGGGTTTTGTTTGCCCATTTTTTTTACTTCGTTAATTTGTTTTAAAACAGGCAATACGCTTTTAGGCGAAGAATTTTTAAAATCGTTTGGAGTTAGTACGGTTTGTTTTTGTTTTGCAGCACTATTAATTTTTTCTTGCGAAACAACAGGTTGTTGCTTAAACAATGCTTGTGCACCTAGTTTGGTAAGACTAAATAGTAAAGTAATAAATAAAATTTTTTTCATTTTACAAATGGGTTTGTTTATCGAATATAATTAATTTTTCTTAAATAAATCCCTTATAAAGAGTAGTTACTTTATAGATACGGGTACTTCTAAGTTTTCCCAAATCATTGAAAAACCATCGGCGTTTATTTTATATACTAAACGCTCATTTAATGCAGATAATGTTTTAGGTTTTACCTCTACACGTAAAATGTCAGCACTCTTATCGTAGTCATAAGCACCCCATTGGTCAAATACTCTATTAAAAATTACAACCCAAGTTGTTTCATTAGGAATTAAAAAGAAACCATATTCTCCTGCGGGTAATAATTGTCCTTCAACATGTATCGTTTGATCTGTTTTAAAAGTGGTAGCCTCGTTGGCACCTGCCCGCCATACTTTTTTATAGGGAACAAGCCCGCCCCAAATTTTTCGCCCTTTAACCGATGGGCTACTATAATTAATAATAATAGTTGCATTGCCTATTTTTCCACTTATGCTATCAGCAGGACTTTCTCTTTTTTTCTGCGCGAAGCATGAAACAGATAATATAAATGAAAGAACAATTAATACTACTTTATTTTTTAAAAAAAGTTTTTTCACGTTTACTTTAAATTTTAGTTAAAGATAAAATAATTTCTTTCTTTTTACTGTCCTTTTAACGGACCAAAACCTGCCATCATACTTACTACCATTTTTCTGCTCATTAGTTTTTGAATGCTTACCATAAAACGATTTATAGCACCCGAAAAAACCTTTGGATTTTTTCTTTTTTCTAAGGCACTTATTAATTCATCAGCCACTTGTTCGGCTGATTGCATGGTGAATTTAGGAAAGCTGTCTTTGCTGCCACCCGAAACCTCATGAAAATTAGTATAAGTTGCACCGGGGCAAAAACCAAGTACATAAACATTTTTGCTTTTATTTTCCCACCAAAGTGACTCACTTAAACTTGATACATAAGCTTTAGTACCTGCATAAACTGCTGCGCCCGGATAAGAAGTAGTGCCAAGTGTAGAGGCTATATTTATTAAAGCATCACCTTTTTTTGCTTGGTTTAAATAAAAATATGACAACACGGTTAGTGCTGTCATATTTAAATTCATCATTTTTACTTGCTCATGCAAAGGCATTTCAGTAAACCTGCCATACATGCCAACACCTGCGTTGTTTATAAATACATCGTATTTTTCAGCATCTATTTTTTCTTTTAACGCATCTACGTCTTCACGCTTACTAAGGTCGGCTACTATAACCTGATGCCCGTTTCCTTGTAAAGAAACAATGGCCTTGTCTAATTTTTCTTTGCTGCGAGCTACCAATGTAATTTGATTATTTTTTGCAGCAAATTTTTTGGTCAAAGCCAAACCAATGCCATCACTAGCTCCGGTTATAAGTATTTTCATTTATTTGTTTTTTAAAAGAGCTAATTGGCCTAAGTGGTACGATAAATGACTTGTTCTTCCAAGTAATACATTTAACCTGTTTCTATGTGGTTCTTTTGCAAAATCTTCGGCTGATACTGCACTGTGTTTTTCAAACCATTGGTCGGGTTGTAAAGCATCAAAATGTTTGGATAATTTTTCGTTTGAACTTTTCCAATGAGCTCTCAAATCTTTTACAGAAGGCATTTCAGCAACAGCTTTATCGGGTTTACTTAAAAAAGTATCATCTAAGTTAGAAAATTGTTGAGATTCAAAGTTAAGTAAAGGCAGCATTTTATCATTCACCGCAGTAAGATGCCCTAATAAATAAACACCTCTGTTTTTACCGGCGCAATTTCTTTTTGCAATTGCTCGTCTGTAAGATTATCGAGTATGTTGTTTCCTTCTTTTATTCTTGCATTCCATGAATCAAGAACTGATTTTACCATTATTTTTTTTGCTTCCATTTTATTTAGGTTAAAAGTTTGTGAGGCAAATGTAAAGCAATAAACTTGCATTTTGCAAGTTTATTATATTATCTTTATGTAAATTTGTGGCAAATGCCAAAAGCAGATAAAAAATATACCGGAAAACGTTCCGGCTGTCCCCTTTCTTGCAGCTTAGATTTGGTAGGTGATAAATGGTCGTTGCTTATTATACGAGATATGCTATTTTTTGGAAAAAGCACTTATAATGAGTTTTTAGAGTCTCCTGAGGGCATATCAACCAACATACTTAGCGATAGATTAGTAAAACTTGCTGAAGTTGGCTTAATTACTTTTTCGGGTACGGCCAAGCGAAAAAAATATACACTTACTAAAATGGGTTTGGATGTAAAACCTATTCTTGAATCAATTGGAATGTTTGGGGCAAAATATTTTAAAGGCAGTAAAGAGTATTTGCAAGAGCAAATGAAATACTTTATTAAATAAGGCTGTTATCACAATAAGCTGATATATTGGCAACATCTACTTCAATAAAAGGCAGGTGTAAAAGCTACTTTACTATTTGTTCAAACACTTCCTCGTATTGTTTGGTAATAGTTTGTAGGGAATATTTATTTACTACGTTTTCGTAAGCTTCATCAACAATGTCCTTTCGTAAATCGGCATCGTTTAAAAGTTCATTTATACTAAGGGCAATTGCTTTAGCATCTTTCACCTCGCATACTAAACCGTTGCCCTCAACCACTTCTTTTAATCCGCCTGCATTTGTTGATACTACAGGCACTTTATATAAAAAGGCATCAAGTACACTGCTGCCCAAGCCCTCTTCTTGCGAACTCATAACAAACACATCAAAAATTGAAAAAAAATCTTCTACGTCATCTATATGTCCCATCAGGTGATACAATCTACTAACGTTTAAGTGTGCAATTTCCTTTTCTATTTCGTGTTGCAAATTACCTTCGCCAAAATGCAGAAACATAAAATCATCTCGCATTTGCGAAAGATGATAAATTGCTTGCACCATAGTAAGGGGGTCTTTGTGAGGAACAAGAGCAGCCACGCTGGCAATTATTTTTTTGTTGTGCCAACCTCTAAAATGAATTAATTTTTTGGCACGCTCGTCATTTAGTTTTTTAGCACATGCAATATCCGGAATTACAGTTATGTTTTTTAAACCAAAGTTTTGTAAAATGTTTTTTATAGCAGATGAAATAGCTATCAGTTTGTGTGTGCGGGTATATTTTAGTTTGGTAAAAAAACCTTTGGGTACAAAATCAACACGGCGCGTATAAACCACTTTTGTTTTATGAAACAACGAAGAAATAACCCCATACATTTGTGCGGCTGAGGTTTGTGCATGAATAATATTGGCGTAACGAGCATGCTTTACTAGATATAAAATAGCTTGTAAACCATTATTTATGGTGTGTATGGGTATATCTAATTCTTTTGCTTTTTGGTGTAGGGGAAAGTTTTTTCTACAAAGCAATTCTACTTCATGCCCTTGTTGTAAAAACCCCTGAATGTTATAAAGCGTTTGTCGCTCTCCACCACGCCAGGTTTTCTCAGTATTTACTTGTAAAATTTTCACCCAACGAAATTACACATTATGCTCATCGTTATGAAAAAATAGTTGTGTAAAGAATATACAAAAAGTTACACCGGCTTGCGTCTCTAAAGTGTCTTCATTTATAAAAGAAAGCATTTCTATTAAAATAAATAAAATAAATAATACGGACATTTTTTTACCTGAAAAAAACGGAGCTAATAAACGTGTAAAAAACAACAACAAACCTATAACACCTAAAGCAACGGTAGTCTCTAGATACTGATTATGTGATCGAAGTTGCCATCTTTTTTGCAGGCTTGTGTTTTCTTTTTCATATTGGTTTTTAAAAGCATTTTCAACGTCGCCGGTGCCAACGCCAAATAAAATATTTTCTTTAATTATACATAAAGCGGTTTTCCAAAACTCTATACGCATGGTAAGCGAGTGCCCACTTGTTCCGTGTTCGCGCACAAAGCCATTTGTTTCCCACAATATTTCATGTATTCGTGTTCGTATATTGGTTGGGTTGGTATATAAATAATTAGAGTAGCCATTTTCTACAAAACGAATATCCCCATCGTTTAATTTTAAAAAACCGGCTAAATCTCTTGTAAGACCTTTGGATGCCATGTATCGTATAAGCGTATATCTTAATTGATTTTTTCGCTTATCTAAACTATCGTAATTTATTTTACTTTTTCTTTCCCATGCAGGTTTTAACTCATCATCGCACATTAAAATGTAAACATAATTACCGTTTTCGGTAAACTTATATGTAGTATCATTATAATAAGAGTGACCACTGATTGTAGTTATTGGCAGCGTTTTAAAATCTATTTTATTTATTGTGTACATTTTTTTGTACTCATCTCTTACAATATAAATTACATACAATAAACTACTAATAACTATAACTAAAAATGAGGCTTTAAAGACGAAAGATTGTTTTGAAAACAAAAAAATAATTATGCCTACACAAGCTAAAATAGTAAGTATGGTAAGTCCTGTAAACGATTGTAAAAAAACCAGAAAAAACAAAAGCCAAGCAATGACAAATAAATAAATAATTTTTTGCCTTATGAGTAGTGGGGTTAAAAAACAGAAAAACAAGTAACAAATAGAAAGTACAATCATTAATGAAAAACGGATGTGCGATTCAAAAATGGAAATATCGCGCACGTTATGGATTTGCTTATGCAAAATACCAAAATAAGCACACATGCTACAAAATGAAGCTGCCACACAAGCCAACACAAAAAAATGCATTACAACATGGTAATCTTTTTTATTTAAGGAGGGAGATGTAAAAAACAAAACAGGCAACCAAAGCATAGGTAGTTTTATGCGGAGGTCTTTTAAACCATATGCGTAATCGCTTGTCCATAACAAGCCAATTATAGAAAAAAGATAAATACCAATAAATGCCCAAAAAGTTTTTGATTTTTTTAAGGAGTTCCATTTGCTGATAAACTTTCTTTCAACCAACCAGTTACCCAGTAAAATAAATTGAGAAACACTCACTAAAAAACGAGAAAGAGGCATGCCCACTACCAGCAGGATTAAGCCAAAAACAAAAATATTTTTATGCGTTAAGTAGCTTTTTACCTGCATGCCATTATTTAGTAAGCCTGCCCCAAACGCCTAACGGAAGCTTTACGCCACTTTTGGCTTGTAAAAATAATTCGCCGGTTTGTAAGTCAGACTGATGTTGTTTAGCATAAGAACGTAAAAAGTTCTCAATTATTATACTGCTAAAACCAAGCGAGTAAGCATTTAAAATAAGTAAATGTTTATCGGAGTTTAAAACCTTTAAAACTTCGCCCATCATTTCAGCAATATTGTCTTCTAATTGCCATTTTTCGCCATTAGGACCATGCCCATAAGCAGGAGGGTCTAAAATAATACCGTGGTAAAAATTGCCACGACGAGCTTCCTTTTTAATAAATTTTAAAGCATCATCTACCATCCAACGTATATTATCTAAACCTGATAGTTGCATATTTTCATTTGCCCAAGTAACCACTTGTTTAATGCTATCTACATGCGTAACATCGGCCCCCGCAGCACGTGCTGCTAAAGATGCGCCACCTGTGTAGGCAAATAAGTTTAAAAATTTTGGTTTTTCAATTTCAGACAGAAAAGAAAAAATAGCATCCCAATTAACAGCCTGTTCCGGGAAAACACCTACGTGTTTAAAAGAGGTTAGGCCAAGACGAAATTGTATTTTTTTTGATTCGGTATTTTTACTTTTTAAATCGTAACCCAATTTCCATTGGTCGGGCATTTGTTTTAGTTTTTTCCAATCGCCGGCCGAGCTTGAACGCGGAATAAATTTTACATGAGCTTGTTTTTCCCAATCGGCATTGCTCCAGGTTTTAGGCCATACGGCTTGGGGTTCCGGGCGAATAGTAATATACTGACCAAAGCGTTCTAATTTTTCAAAATCGCCAACATCAAGCAATTCGTAGTCTTTCCAGTTTTCGGGTGTTAGTAATTGCATGGTATAAATTTAGTTTAGTTTAAAACAACAGTATTTTATTTTTTCTCCTTTAGCCGAAAAAAGTTGCTCGTAATATGTTTGTATATTGGTTAATTCTTCTTTACCTGATGGGTTATTAGCATATAAATCGTTGGTTGAATAAAGTAACTCTAATTTATTTTCGGCAATCACCTCTAAAGTATATTCGTAAAAACTGGTGCTATCTGTTTTTAAATGAATCAAACCGCCTTTTTTTAAGAGCTTTTTATATCGGTTTAAAAACATGGGGTTGGTTAATCGTTTACGCACACGGGTTTTGTTTGGCTGAGGGTCGGGAAAAGTAATCCAAATTTCATCTATCTCGTTTTCGGCAAAACAGTATTCTATAAAATCAATTCTCGTGCGAACAAAAGCCACATTCAACATCTTGTTTTCAGTTGCAAATTTTGCACCTACCCAAATGCGGTTACCCTTAATATCAATTCCAATGTAATTTTGCGTAGGATTGTTTTTTGCAAGCCCCACTGTATACTCTCCTTTGCCGCAACCCAATTCAAGTACAATTAGATTTTCATTTTTAAAAAACTCTTGTTTCCATTTACCCGATAAAGGGTGTCGTTCTTTTATTTTTTCGAAGGGCAGAAACGTACAATTTTTAAATGTATCAAATTCCGCAAATTTTTCAAGCTTATTTGGCATATGGGTTGCAAAAGTAATTAGAATTTAGCTTTTCTTTTATTTACTTTTACATCCGCTTATGGCTAAAACCAAATCATCTTTTTTTTGTCAGAGTTGTGGTTATCAATCGGTAAAATGGCTTGGTAAATGTCCCTCCTGCGAAGCATGGAATACTTTTGTAGAAGAAATTTTAGTAAAAGAAACCAAAAACAATAGCGGTTCAACATCTTTAAACCGAGCTCGTAAACCCTTATTAATAAATGAAATTACGGTTGAGAACGAACAACGCTTTTCTACTAATGATAGTGAATTAGATAGAATTTTAGGGGGCGGCATTGTTCCGGGGTCGTTGGTTTTGTTTGGCGGCGAACCAGGCATAGGAAAATCTACCCTTATGTTACAGGTGGCACTTCAGGCAAAAGGCGTTAAAATATTATACGTTTCTGGTGAAGAGAGTGAGCAACAAATCCGTATGCGTGCCGAGCGTGTGGGCATTCAAAACGACTCGTGTTTTATTTTAGCTGAAACTAACACCCAAAACATTTTTAAACAAATAGAACAGAATGAGCCTAATTTGGTTATTATAGACTCTATACAAACCCTACATACATCTTTTATAGAGTCGAGCCCGGGCAGTGTGTCGCAGGTTCGCGAATGTGCTGCTGAATTAATGCGTTTTGCCAAAGAAAGCTCTACCCCTGTTTTTATTATAGGCCATATTACAAAAGATGGTAGTTTGGCTGGTCCAAAGGTGTTAGAGCATATGGTCGATACAGTTCTTCAGTTTGAAGGCGACAGAAACTATGTATATCGCTTACTAAGAACCACAAAAAACCGTTTTGGAAGTACTAATGAGCTTGGCATTTACGAAATGCGGGGTACCGGCCTGCGTGCTGTTAGCAATCCGTCAGAAATATTAATTACTCATAGAGATGAACCTACCAGCGGTGTTGCTATTGCTGCCAGCATGGAGGGTTTGAGGCCTATGCTTATTGAAATACAGTCATTAGTAAGCAGTGCAGCCTATGGTACGCCTCAGCGAGCTTCAACCGGCTTTGATTTACGCAGGCTAAACATGCTTTTGGCGGTGCTTGAAAAACGTTGCGGCTTTAGATTAGGGGTAAAAGATGTGTTTTTAAACATAGCCGGGGGCATTAAAGTTGAAGACCCCGGGATTGATTTAGCGGTGGTTTGTGCTATTCTTTCATCAAATGAAGACTTGTGCGTGCCACAAGACACCTGTTTTGCAGCAGAGGTAGGCCTTACGGGTGAGATACGTCCTGTAAGCCGTATAGAGCAACGAATTGCTGAGGCTGAAAAACTGGGGTTTAAGCGCATGTTTATTTCTGCCTATAACACTAAGGGTCTGGATGTAAATAAGTATAAAATTAAAGTAATTAGTGTTTCAAAAATGGAAGACGTATTTCAGCATTTATTCGGCTAAGACCTAAATCCAACCCTTAAAAACGAAAAAACTTTTTTGAATTAACATATATTATATATATTAGCGGTCGTTTATATTTTAAAAATCTAAGTTTATGATGAAGAAAATTACTTTAGCTCTCGTACTTACAGCAGCATTTTTTGTTAGTGGATTTGCGCAGAAAAACCCTATGAAAGAAGGGGATAACGCTTATGCGGCTCAAGAATATTTTACTGCAATAGATTGGTATAAAAAGGCTTATGTAAAGGAGAAAAAGGCCGAGAAAAAAGCAAAAATCCTTTTCCGTACAGCAGAAAGTTACCGCCATATTAATGACCTTAATGAAGCAATTACTTATTATGCAAAAGCTATTGCGGCAAAGTACCCTGATCCTATGACTAATTTCTACATAGGGGAGATAAAAAAAGAACAAAAACTTTATAACGAAGCTATAAGTGCGTTTGAAGCGTATAAAAAAGAAGTTCCTTCAGATACTCGTGCTGAAAATGAAATCAAATCTTGCGAATTAGCTCAAAAATGGGTTGATAATCCTACTCGCCATAAATTAGAAAATATGGCTATGATTAACACTAAAGAAGAAGATTATAGCCCGGCTTTTGCTGATAAAAAGAACACTACATTATATTTTACTTCAACCAGAGAAGGTTCTACAGGTGCTAAAGCTGATGGTACAACTGGAGATTTACACTCAGATATTTTTGAAACTAAACTTGGTAAAGATGGTAAATGGAGTACCCCAACACCACTTCCTGACCCAATTAATACTCCTGATAACGAAGGAAACGCGGCGGTTGACCGCAAGGGGACATTTTTGATTTTTAGCCGTTGTGGCGAAATGAAAAAGAAACAAGTAAAATGCCAACTTTACGTGTCAAAAAAACAAGGACCAAGTTGGGCAGCACCGGAACTTCTTCCTTTTGACATTGATAGTTTTCAATTTAACGCACCATCGCTTTCTCCAGATGGAAACACCTTATATTTTGCGTCTAATATGACAGGTGGAAAGGGGCATTATGATATTTGGAAAAGTACTTTCGATAAAAAAAATAAAAACTGGGGTACACCTGAAAATTTGGGAGCATCAGTTAATACTGCAGGAAATGAATCTTGGCCTTATATGCATACTGATGCAAAAACTTTATATTTTTCATCAGATGCAATGCTTGGTTTAGGTGGACTTGATATCTACAGAATTACTGCTGATAAAAGCGGCGCATTTAGCGGACAAGCTGAAAACTTAAAATACCCGATGAACTCGCCACACGATGATTTTGGAATTATTTATGATGGCAATAAAGATCGTGGTTATTTATCATCTGACCGCGAGGGTGGAAAAGGTGAAAGTGATATTTATTCATTCTATTTACCACCATTAGTGTTTAACGCAGCTGGAACTATTACAAATGCAGATGATAAAAGTGTTATCCCTAACTGTCCTATAATTATTAAAGGTTCTGATGGTACTTTAGCACAAATAACTAGTGATAAAGACGGCAGTTACAGCATTCCTTTAAAACCACAGGTTTCTTAT
>Ga0210394_10008425_pt1 | contig 10621 bp, 11 predicted proteins | sample IncBWC12MmetaG_FD_160121 | JGI IMG/M metagenome (GOLD analysis project Ga0210394, IMG submission 160121) | Forest soil microbial communities from Barre Woods Harvard Forest LTER site, Petersham, Massachusetts, United States - Inc-BW-C-12-M | ecosystem: Environmental > Terrestrial > Soil >... | reverse complement strand
TTCGTGATCCGCGGAAAGCTGATGGAGGTCACCTTCGAGGTCATCAAGTGACCTTGCCGCTGATTTCTTCGAACGGCCACCGCAAAACGGATCATCGTGGGCCGCTGGCCGGACACGGGAACGCCGCATGACCAATGCTTCTCCCCATACCGAAAAATCGTGGCTCGAAGACATCCGTCGCGACTGGGACGTCCGCGCGCGGGAAAACGCCCGCGCCTACATCAACTGGCCCGACATCCCCAACGAGGAAAACGCGTTCTTTGCCTCCGGCAAAACGGACTACGATCATTACGTGACCCCATTTCTCAAAAAAATGAATTTCGATCCGCGCGAAAAAACCGCGCTGGAAATCGGCTGCGGCATCGGACGCATCGCGCGCTCTATGTCCCAGGACTTCGCGCAATACGTTGGTGTGGACGTTTCTCCAGAAATGATTCGCAAAGCCTGCAGCTACAATTTGCCTCGCGCGCAATTTCAAGCCGTCTCCGGCGGCGACCTCGCCGGCATTCCGAACGAAAGCGTGGATTTCGTCTGGTCCTTTGCCGTGTTCCAGCACGTCCCGGACAAGCGCGCGATTTTCAATTATTTTCATGAAGCCGCCCGTGTGCTGCGGCGCGATGGAATTTTTCGCCTGCACATGAAAGGTCTCTGGACATTGCCGCTCGGCCGCCTGATGTTGGAAGCCGGATTTCCCGACCGCGATCGCACAGAAAATAAATCGCGATTCCAAATCCCATTCCTCCGTCTGCGCTATCTGGATACCTGGCAAGGCCACTCGATTCGTCCCGATGAAGCGGTGCAGCAATGCGAATCGGCGGGGCTCGAAGTGCTCGACACTGCGGGCGAGTGGACGCCCATGATGTGGATCGGAGGCCGCAAGAAATGAGCGCCGCAATCCAGCCAAACCGCGAACTCGCGTCCGACCATGCCCACTAACACCAAGCCGCGCATCCTCGACGTCGGCTGCGGCCGAAAAAAATATCCCGGCTCGATCGGCATTGATATGAGTCCGGCGGGCCAGGCCGACGTGCTCTGTGATTGGACGCGCACGCCCTTCGCCGACAGCACCTTTGACGAAGTCCGTCTTATTCACATGATCGAAGAAGTGGACGATATTTTTCGCGTGCTCGCGGAAGCGCATCGCGTCGCGAAGCCCAATGCCCGCGTCGTAATCATGACCCCGCATTACACCGATCACGCCTCCTATTGCAGCCCAGCCCATCGCTGGCATCTCTCCAGCTTTTCTCTCTGGTTTTTCAGCGAGAAACCGGCCGAATACGATTACTACGCTCCCGCGCAATTCCGCGAACGCCGCGTACACGTCACGCTGTTGCGCGTCTGGCGTGCGCTCGGTTTCCAGTTCCTGGTGAATCATTTCCGCTGGTTCCGCAAATTCTGGGAGTATTATTTGTGCTTCGTCATTCGCGGCAAGACGGTCGAGTGGGAACTGGAAGTCGTGAAGTAGGTTTTCCACCAGTGCCAGCACGTTTCATGTTCGCGATAATTGATTTCGCCGCCCGCAAGGGCCTGGGCGCGCAGCCGTCCGCGCACTCGCCGTCCGGCGCCGCTGGCGACTCCGCCCCAGAGCGCGCGCGCCACGTGGAAAGCGCGGCGTGCCGCTGCGACGTTCCTGGCCACCGGAACGCGCCCCGGCAAAAGGCCCCTCGCGCCTGCACCAAGGCGCCCGCCACGCCGGCCAGCACGAACCGCCCGCTGGCCCCAGGTTTTGACTCTGTAGCGGCCCGCTTCCGCTGGGCGCCTTTGGCTTAGTTCATGGCGCCGCACTGCAACGCGCATCGGTCGTAGTAGAATAATCGAGCGCCGTAACCAGGAGGAAAATTTGCCGGAGCTTCGCAAGGATCCCATCACGGGACGCTGGGTCATCATCTCCACCGATCGAGGCAAGCGACCCATGGATTTCGTCCGGGAGAGTGTGCACATAAAAGGCAACCCAGCGATTTGCCCTTTCTGCCCGGGCAATGAAGGGAAGACGCCCAAGGAAATCCTCGTCTACGGACGCAACGGCGGCGGCAAAGACACTTCCGGATGGACGGTTCGCGTGGTTCCCAATAAATTTCCGGCGCTCGGGATCGAAGGAGGACTGGACCGCGAAGGCGAGGGCCTTTTCGATCGCATGAACGGAGTGGGCGCGCACGAAGTCATCATCGAGTCGCCGGACCATCAGAAGACGCTCGCAATTATCAGCGAAAAAGGCGTGGAAGAAGTTTTGTGGGCCTACCGCGACCGCATGCTCGATCTGAAAAACGATCGGCGCTTCCGCTACATTTTAATTTTCAAAAATCACGGCGAGCCGGCCGGCGCCACCGTCGAGCACACGCACTCGCAATTGATCGCTCTGCCCATCGTGCCCAAGCGCGTGCGCGAGGAAGTGGACAGCGCCAAGCGCTACTACGAGCAAAAAGAGCGCTGCATTTTTTGCGACATGATCCGCCAGGAGATCGAAACCGGTTCGCGCATGATTATCGAGAGCGATCACTTCATCGCGCTCGCGCCCTACGCGCCGCGCTTTCCGTTCGAGACCTGGATTCTTCCGCGCCAGCACAGTTCGTCGTTCGAAAACATGCCTGCGCCCTACTACGCGCATCTGGCCCGCGCACTGCACGATTTTCTGGGCCGCCTGGATGCCGCGCTCGCGTTTCCATCCTACAACTACGTGATCCATACTTCGCCCATCGGCGAAGAAATCAACGACCACTACCACTGGCACATCGAAATGATGCCCAAACTAACGAAAGTCGCCGGCTTCGAATGGGGCACCGGCTTCTACATCAATCCGACGCCGCCGGAAGAAGCTGCCCGCTTCCTGCGCGAAGCCAAAGTTCCGGCCTAGCCTCGCGTTCCGCGCGTCGCTGCCAGCACCGGGAAAAAAGCAGATTCCGCGGGCCAATTTCGCCCTCGGAATGACAATGTCATTTGGTTTTCCGCAAACTATTTCGCTGGTTCTTTCTTCTCCTGAATCGAAAGCAGCTCCACTTCAAAAATCAGCGTCGAATTCGGACCGATAGGGCCCTTGGCTTGCGGACCGTACGCCAGGTCCGACGGAATAAATAATTGCCACTTCGATCCCACCGGCATCAGTTGCAACGCCTCGGTCCAGCCCTTGATCACGCCGCCTACCGGAATCGTCAGCGGCTGCTTGCGCGAATAGGAGCTGTCGAATTCCGTGTTGTCCAGCAGCGTGCCTTTGTAGTTGCACACCACCGTATCGGTTGCCGCGGGTTTGGGGCCGGTGCCTTCCGCCAGGATTTTATATTGCAGGCCGCTGGGCAGCGTCACCACGCCGTCTTTCGTTTTATTTTCCGCGAGAAACGCATCGCCAGCCTTCTTGTTGGCCTCTCCGGCAAGCTGCGCTTTTTCCGCCTGCTCTTTGCGCATTTCGGCCTGCAGATTGGTCATCACCGTTTTGGCTTCGTCGTCAGTCAACAGCGTCTTGCCGCCGGCCAAGGCATCTTTCATTCCATGCAACAGAATATTGGGATCCACGTCCACGCCATCTCTGTGGATGCTCTTGCCAATGTTCATTCCGATTGCGTAACTCTGTTTATCCTTATCAGTCTTCAACACCAGAGGAGCCGCCGCAGCGTGATGCTGCGCCGCAGTGCCTGCGGGAGTTTTCGCCGCCGTGCCACCTTGCGTTCGAGCCGCGCCAGCAGTCTGTGGCGTGGTGCCGCTCTGCGACGAAGCGGCACTCTGTGTTTTCGACGCAGAAGCCGCGGCAGGTTTCGCAGCCGGCTTGGCTGGCTTTTTTGCGGGCGATGTCGAACCGTCCGTCGCAGCGGGCGCGCTCGACGTTGGCGGGGTCGTTGATGGATTTGTCGCCGGGGTTTGCTGCGCTACCGCAGTCCCCGCAAAGATTATGGTTGCTGCCAATACGCTTACTGCAATGTTGGGTAGTTTTCGCATGGACCTAGTTTCGCAGAGGTTCGCCGCATGCGCAAACGAAGTGATTCCCCGTTGGTAGATAGCGTTTCGTGATGGGAGACTCGCAGCGCCGGGATCCTTACGTCGTGCGACAAGCTGCGGGCCCGGAAGCTATCGTCAAAGACTGTGAGTGCGCGCGGGGAGCTCGCCAGGCAAGCCTCGCCCGGGTCATGTGGTCGCAGGACCTTTGGCTTTGACGAAAGCAGCGGCAAGCCGCCGCACACCCGATTGAGTTCCGCGATGCGTCGATCGCGCGCGTTGGGGTGATCGCGTTGCGACAGCGGGCACTGCGCTGGCGAGGTGGCAAGCCGGAGCGCAGCCTGCCTGCGGCAGCGAGGCCCTTCGATCCGGCACCGCCGAATCTCAGGATGAATCGCCCGGAAGGGCGATCACCAAGCAGTGCCCCTAGCCCGAACCGGAAGCCCCGATGATGATTGCGGAAGACGGGCACGGCCTGCTGCAGAACACAGGCCTGCCTGCAGGCGGGCTTTCTTCCGCGAGTGTGCGACATGGCGCGAGGCTACGACGAGAGCCGCGCCCCGCGCCTGCAGGTGTGCGACGAAACATTTCGGGCGCTCTAAGGCCTGTCCGGCTTGAGTGCGGAATTTTGCGCGTTGGTGTCTGAATTTGCCGGCTTCATGGCCACGACCGCGTAGGTTCGCATTTTCTGATCACCGTCGGCGACTCTCAAGTACATGCGGTCCTTCTTGATTTTGAAAACAATTTCTTGGCCGACGGGCAAGACGATGGGATGCTTGGTGTCCGTCGGGCGAATGTGATATTCCATTTCATCGGTTATCACTTCGTACTGCGGACAGAGCTTCTCATCGGAGTTGACGTGGGTGATGCCCGCCGATGCCCACACCGTCCCCAGGCCGGTAACACCTTTTTCCTGCGCGCCGCAAGGAACCGCTTCCATTTTCTCGAGCATGGCCCTCTCGGGCTGATTTTTCTTGTTGCCGCCGGCGCTGAGAGGAATGGCGGCTACCAGGATAATCGTCAGAAGCAGTGCAGTCTTAGCGTTCATAATTCCTCCTTAAAGAGGCACTCGTCGCCCAACACGAACCCGTTGGGCGTCCGACAGCCCGCTGAACGGTCCGTGTGGCAACCGCAAAATCCGTGCTTCAACGGCTGACCCCGTACTGACTTTGGTGCGTTTCTGTCGTGGCCCTCCGAACCTGTCGCAGGCAGGCTCTCCGGATGAACGAAAGCCGCGACCTGCAAGCATGCCCGAGTTGCCACAAAAACTCTGCAGCGGGCGCCGCGCGCGGCCAAACAGGAATAAAAAGCCGCCGGCGAACGGGAAGGCCGGTCACCCGGCCTTCCCGTCCGGAACGCGTCACCTGCTACTGTTTCGGTTTAGCGGGGTCGGCCGTCGGAGTCTTCATGGCCGGCGCAGTGCTGTTCGTGCTGCTGAACTGCTGCGCTGACTTGACGAAGGTCTGCGGATTGGCCATCAGTTCCTGCTTCACATCGGGATGAGCTGCCAGATACTCGCGGAGCTCAGGATGATTTTCCATGTACTCCTGGTTCTTCACGAGAGAAGGATCCTCGGAGAGCCGTTGCGAGATTTCTGAATGGCCGCCGAGGAATTCGCCGAAGCTGGCGAACTGCCGATGGCCGGTGCTGTCGCGATCCATGCCATCTGCGCGGCGATCATAACGAGCTTCCTGCTGCATGAAGGCGTTCGGATTGGTCCTGATTTCCTCGCGAACGCCGGGATGCTCCCGCAGATAAGACTGCAGAGCGGGATGGTTCCGCACGAACTCGTCGTTATTTACAAGAGAGGGATCCTTGCGAAGCTGCTGGGCAGTCTCGCGATGGCTATCCAGGAATTGATCGAAGCGCGCCAGTTCCTGGCGGTTGCTGTCGCGGTTGCGATCGTCCTCACCGCGGTCGTAACGAGCTTCCTGATGCATGAAGGCGTTCGGGTCTTGTTTTATCTGTTCGCGAAGTTCCGGATGTTCCTGCAGATAAGACTGCAACGCGGGATGGTTCCTCACGAATTCGTCGTTGTTCACGAGAGAGGGATCTTTGTGCAGTTGCTCCGCGGTTTCGCGGTGGCTGTCCAGGAACTGATCGAAGCGCGCTAGTTCCTCGCGGTTGCGATCGTCCTCACGGCGATCGTAACGAGATTCCTGCCGCATGAAAGCGTTTGGATTTTCCTTTATCTCCTGGCGAACCTGCGGATGTTCCTGCAGATAGGCCTGGAGCGAAGGATGCTGCTTCACAAAGTCGTCGTTATTTACAAGCGAAGGATCTTTGCGCAGCTGTCCGGCGACTTCCGGATGGCTGTCTAGGAATTGATTGAAGCGCGCGAGTTCCTGGCGATTGATGTCACGGTCGCGATCATCCGCACGCCGATCGTAACGCGATTCCTGTCGCAGGAAAGCGTTTGGATTTTCCTTTATCTCCTCGCGAACCTGCGGATGCTCCTGCAGGTAGTTCTGCAGAGATGGATGCTGCTTGACGAAGTCATCGTTGTTTACGAGCGAAGGATCTTTGCGCAGCTGTCCGGAGAGTTCGGGATGGCTGTCCAGAAACTGATTGAAGCTTGCCAGTTCCTGACGGGTGGTGTCGTTGTCCTGTACAGGCGGAGTATTCTGAGCGGGCACGGATTGCGCGTTTGCGGGTGTGCCCAGCCAGAAAAAAGTCGTGAGTGCTGACATTGCCAGCAAGCTCTGGAAGCGTGAATGTCGCTGTCTCATACCACTGACCTCCTGCGGTGAATGTGTCACCCGCTGAAACAGGTGCAACCCCCATGCCAAACGGCCTGAAAAAAAACGAAAGTTAATTCGATTCAACGAGTTGAGAGAAAAGCGGAGAGGCTGCGCGGCATGAATTGAATGGAAATTCGACATGCTGCGGGGAAAATCGCTGTACAGGGATGACCTTAAGAGATTCGTTGCGAGACCGTCGTGTTCGGTTTCGATTTCGCGCGCGGCGCGCCATCGCGGGAGAAATGAATCGGTGAATCGGGAGCCTGGGAACGGTCGGGCAAGCTGGCGCGCAGCCTAGGTGCGGGGCGAGACCCTCCTGCAGCGGGCACGCCGGTCGATCGCGCACACAGCGGGCTCTCAGGATAAATCGCCCTGCCGGGCGATCGACAAGCAGCGCCCCTAGCAACCGTTTGCGGGGTTGCGCCGTTCACTTCGGCGTTTGCGAAAGGTTGGTCACGCCCGCTGCTTTTCCTCAGCGCTCGCCGTAGTAGGCTTGCTGATAACCGTCGCAATACGCTGCCCTGTAGAACCGTTCGAGCTGGCTTGGGTCACGCTCCTGTGCTGCATAGAGACGGTCTGCATTCTTGTAATTTTCCGTGGCGCTGGCTCGGAAAGGCATGGACTGCCGCCGGTCTTTGATCCCATCCGCGATTCCGTCGCGATAGCCCGAGTGTTGATCCGGCAGCGAGGAGAGAAACCGCTCGGAAGCTGCCTGTCCGTACATCTCGCGATATCCTTGCAGGTATCCGGAGACGAAAAGACGGCGGTCGGCGTCGCCGCTCCAACGGCCGCTGCTCAAGTGGCGTCTTCGGCCACCGTCAGCGTCGCGGCGGCCCAGAAACAAACCGTCACGGAAGGCCGCGTCCACGCGGACGTCGGGTTCGACGCGAACCATCCGGGAACGATGACCTGTACTTGCGGCGAGCAACACCGTAGCTCCACAGGCGAGAGCCAGGGTGCATGCGTATAGCGAAATCCTTTTCATGATATTTCTCCGCGTTGCTGCATTTTCCAAAACTGGCGCTGCTGCTACATTCCCGGCCGTTGTTTGAAAACGAAATCGACGGCCTTGGTTTCATTGCTGCCAACGGTGATCTTCTGGGTTACCGTACCCAGTTTTTCGTGCCAGGCCTCGATGGTGTAGGTGCCCGGTGGCAGGTTGCTCAAATCGAAGCTGCCATCCTTGCCGGTGACGGTGAAATAGGGATGTTTGAAAACAGCGACGTAGCTGTGCATCCAGGGATGGATGTTGCACCTCACCGGAATCGCGATTTCTTCGCGCGCAAAGGCCTCGTCGATCTTCGTTCCCGGCGGCTCAGCTTTGTTCCATTCGCGATTGTTGGTGGGGATGACGTGGATATTGTGGCTAGTGGGATCGTCGTTGATTACTTCGAGCGGCTGGTTCGCGCGCACCGCCAGCACGTGCGGCTGATAGATGCAGCCCTTCTGCTCGATCACGGCCGGCTGAGAGGGCGCCTCAAACGTGCGGTCGCCCAAACCATCCGCAACGAAAACGATCACGTTTTGCAATTCCCCTGCTGCATCGGCGACTACTTCCTGACCTGCCACCGGACTGGGGTGTTGCTTGGAGCAGCTGGGGTCGGCGGCCATGCTGATCGCTGCAGGCTTGGGCAGTTTGCCTTCGTACTTTATCTTGCCTTTGACGGTGGCGGTGCCGGCTGCGGCGTCGGCTGAATTCGGAGGATTTCCTGCTTTCACCCCCTGCCGGCCGCAAAAGCAGATCGTCGCAGTCAAGGCGCCGATCAGGATCAAACTTTTGGTTTTCATAGGAACCAAGCTCCCCGCTTGTGATCCGACGATTTCTTGCGTCGTTGTCGGAATTCACTTTTTTGATGGACGGGCTAACGGTACGGCAGGCGGGGCGGGGAGTTGTCATACGATCGTCAACGCGACGTCATTCTTGCGTCTTTATTTTGTCTGCGACCGCCGGCAGCTGCGGGCGTGGGGATTTTGTTTGCGGGTTTCTCACGACGCGGTGGATTTCGACCCCGTTTGCTTTGGGATCAAAACCAGTCGGGGAAAATCAGTTCGATCAGGCCGGGGACCCAGTAGGAATAGAATTGGTCGTCGCAGATTTTATATTTGCCGTATTTCTTCTGGGCGTGGTTGCCCCAGTGAGGTTGGGTGCCGTCCAGGTCGGTGAATCCGTACTCACGGGCCAACGCCCAGGAACTGAAGACGCGGCCGGTCTTTTTTTTCACCTGCGGATCTGTGGCGAGCGCTACCACGGCGCGACCGATGAAGCGCGGGGATTCGGAAACCATGAAATCTTGCGGGCTGTCGTTCTGGTCCCGGGAGTTCTGGCCCGAGTTTTTCTTTTGGCGGGCGTCTTTCCAATTGGCTTCGCTGACTCCGAAATGACCGAGTACCGCTTCGGAACGCAGGAAGCCGGGGGTTAGCGCGACCGATACGATGTTGCGCTTGCGCAGCTCGCGGGCCATGGCGAAGGCCAGCCGTATGACGGAGATTTTCACCAGGTCGTAGAAAATGTTTCCGCGGTAGTAGAAAGCATCGCCATCGGTGATTTCGAAAATGATCGCGCCGCGCCGGCCGAGCATCAAGGGCACGGCATAGTGGGAAGTGATGATGTGCGAATGGATGGCCTGCTGCAACATGCGCAGGCCGTTGGCGAGGTTCACTTTCCAGAAGGGCTTGCCGAATTCGGTGAGCGCATCGCCGCCCCACACGTCGTTGACCAGAATGTCGAGGCCCTGGTGCTGGCGTTTGATCAGGGCGACGAGCTTGCGCACTTCCGCAGGCTCGGTGTGATCAACTCTTGCGGCCAGGCCGCGTCCGCCTGCGGCGCTAACTAGCTCGGCGGTTTCTTCGATTGTTTCCGGGCGGCCGGGCGTGGGCGGCTCGCCCTGGGCGCGCCCTCTGGAACTGCGGCCGGTGCAGTAGACCGTCGCGCCGGCCTCGCCGAGCGCGATCGCGATTCCACGGCCGGCGCCGCGGGTGGCTCCGGCGACGAGCGCGATTTTACCGGATAACCCTTTCTTCGGGGTTTTCACCGAGACTGGCTCATGCGCTGCAGCCATTTATGTTCACGTTCCTCGCAAAACATGCTGCCGAAGAATACTTCAAACATTTTCCTCAGGGGCGAAAGCCCATGACGAGCCAAGCACTTATTGTCGGAGCTGAAGCCCCGACCCTGTAAAACCGACCTATTCCGTAAACTGAAAAGTTGCGCCTTTGCTCATGCGTTCCCCGCGCGGGACAGCAGGCCTTCGACCAAGGCCGTCCACTCGGCGTCGAGCGCGGGGCGCAGGAAGTTGCGGCCGGCGCGTTGGTACCAGTAATCGGCGTTCGAGGCGGAGCCTTCCTTGCGGTGCAGGTAGGCGTGGACTGCCATGCCATCCACGGTCTCCAGTTCGTCAACGAGGCCGTGGGCCTGGGCCCAATCGCCCTTGGCATCCCACCAGAGCGCGGCGAGCGGGGCAGGTAAGTCTGCGCGCGGCGCTTCCTCTGCGAGCGATGCCCTGAATTGCTCGGCGTTCATTTTCTTCTCCCATCTTTTCGCGGGCTTGCGGGCCGCCAGCGCTCCTACGCCGCCTTGCGGCGCGGGTTGTCGAAGCAGCATCTAGATAATAAACGCTCATTCAGTAATGTCAAGTGGTAAATAAACGGCGATTCAGCTATTCTTATGGCGGCCGCACAGCACCCGGCCCCATTCCACATGTCGCCACGCCCCCGCGAAACCTCCGACGCGGAAATCCTGGCTGCCCTCGCGCGCGTGATGCAGCGCCGCAGCCCGGTAGAACTTACGCTCGCGGACGTCGCCCAAGAGGCTGGCGTCGTGCCGGCTACGATCATCCAGCGCTTTGGCACCAAGCGCGAGTTGCTGCTTTCGAATTGCAAAGCATGGACCGCGGATGTGGCCGGGCAATTTGCCGCGGCGCGCGCGAAATACGACTCGCCGCTCAAGACACTGGTTGAAC
>Ga0210394_10008421_pt1 | contig 10627 bp, 11 predicted proteins | sample IncBWC12MmetaG_FD_160121 | JGI IMG/M metagenome (GOLD analysis project Ga0210394, IMG submission 160121) | Forest soil microbial communities from Barre Woods Harvard Forest LTER site, Petersham, Massachusetts, United States - Inc-BW-C-12-M | ecosystem: Environmental > Terrestrial > Soil >... | reverse complement strand
TGCTTGATAAGGAACTGGCGCACGGCGAAAACGTCGGCTTCTGTCCCGATTCTGTTGGCCCCGAAGCCGAGGAAATGGCGGGTAAGCTCGAGAAGGGTCAGACGCTGTTGCTCGAGAACCTGCGCTTTTACGCCGAGGAGGAAGCCAATGACGAAGCTTTCTCAAAGAAGCTGGCGCATCTTGCCGACTTCTACGTGAATGACGCGTTCGGAACGGCCCATCGCGCTCACGCTTCCACCGTGGGCATGACGAAGTTCATGCAGAAATCTGCCGCAGGCTTGCTCATGGAAAAGGAACTGAAATACCTGGGCAAGGCGTTGGAGCACCCGGAGAAGCCTTTCATAGCCATCCTTGGCGGCGCGAAGGTCAGCGACAAAATCCCCGTCATCAAGAATCTGATGGATAAGGTCGACTCGCTCATCATCGGCGGGGGCATGGCCTACACGTTCCTGAAGGCGCTGGGCGAGCAGGTCGGCAAGTCGCTGGTCGAGGAAGACAAGGTCGAACTCGCCAAGCAACTCTTGCAAGAAGCCAAGACGCGCAAGCTGAAATTCCTGTTGCCGGTCGACCATCTTGCCGCTGACAAGATCGACGCGAACGCTCACGTGACAAAAGTCGATCAAGGCCAGCCGATTCCTGCAAACCTGATGGCCCTCGACATAGGCCCCAAGACGATCGATCTGTTCTCCGAGGAAATTTCGCGGGCCCGCACCATCGTCTGGAACGGGCCGATGGGAGTATTCGAGGTCTCGCCATTCTCGCGCGGGACGTTCCAAGTCGCGCGTGCAGTCGCCGACAATGCCGGCTCCACCTCGATCGTGGGCGGCGGCGATTCCGTCTCGGCGGTGCGCTCTGCGGGAGTCGCCGACAAAATCACGCACATCTCCACCGGCGGCGGCGCTTCGTTGGAATTCCTCGAAGGCAAGAAGTTGCCCGGCGTAGAAGCGCTGACAGACAAGCGCTAGACGAAGGATTGCAAAGTGTACGAATTCGTGGTTCGCCTGTCGTTTGCGGGTGGAAGGATTCTCGACCTCGCCGGTCCCGCCGACATCACCAAGGAAACGACCGAAGCCATTGTGAACGCCGCCAACTCTTCCCTGCTCGGCGGCGGTGGTGTCGACGGTGCGATCCATCGCGCCGGCGGACCTTCCATCCTCGCTGAGTGCAAATCGATTGTTGCGAAAATTGGCCGCCTGCCCGCCGGCAAGGCAGTTCTGACCACAGGCGGACGGCTTCCCGCCAAATACGTAATTCACACCGTCGGCCCGGTCTACGATCGCGGCGATCGAGGAGAGGCCCAAACGCTGGCGAGTTGCTATCGGGAATCCATAACCCTTGCCGACGATCACGCGATCGCATCCGTCGCTTTTCCTTCTATCTCGACGGGCGCCTTCGGGTATCCAGTTCACGACGCAGCCCTGGTGGCCGTGGAAGCCGTGGCCAAGGCGCTCGAATCCTCGACGCACTTGAAGTATGCGCGCTTCGCATTGTTCGATACGGGTACGGTTCGCGCTTACACCACTGCCGCAGAAAGGCTTCACAAAGCAGGAACAATCTCTCCGATCAAGATAGAAAAGGCTTCTTCATGAGAAAAAAAGTCATCGCCGCCAATTGGAAGATGTACAAGACTCCCGACCAAAGCCGCGATTTCTTCCGCGACTTCCTTCCCCTCGTCTCGGGACACGATCGCGACGAAATCGTCGTCTGCCCGCCCTTCGTCGACCTCCATGTCGCGGTTGACGCCGCCAAGGGCTCGAACGTTGCGGTCGGCGCACAGGATGTTCATTGGGAAAAAGAGGGCGCCTACACGGGAGAGATCAGCACTGGCATGTTGCTCGCGGCGGGTGCGACGCACGTTATCATTGGCCACTCCGAACGCAGGCAATACTTCGGCGAGACCGACGACGTCGTCAATCTCAAGTTGAAAGCCGCGCTGGAAGCAGGATTGATCCCGATCTGCTGCGTGGGTGAAGTGCTGGAAGAGCGGGAAGCGAACCTCACCGAAGATGTTCTGCGCCGCCAGTGCCTGCGCGCCTTCCACGCCATCTCGAACAAAAAAGCGGCCAAGTTGATCGTCGCGTACGAACCGGTCTGGGCGATTGGCACCGGCAAAACAGCGACCCCGCAAATGGCCGCCGATGCGCATGCCTTGATCCGTGCGGAAGCCGCAAAAGTTTTCGGCGAAGAACATGCCAACAAATTGCGCATTCTTTATGGCGGGTCGGTGAAGCCCGAGAACGCGAAGGCACTTATGGCCGAAGAGGAGATCGACGGCGCGCTCGTCGGCGGCGCCAGCCTCGATCCAAAATCGTTTTCAGCGATCGTGAAGTACTAGCCCAAATCTGGTTGGGCCAGCGCGCGCGCGTCTTACTGCGGAGTTGTGCTCCGCCGGACAGCCGAGGGCGGCTGTCCCCACGTGGTTCGTGGTGCCTTCGACAGCGTGTGTGCGCACAAATGTTGTCGGTAAAGGATTAGGTTTTCGGGAACTCCCACCGCGTCGCGTTGTTGGGAAAGTCCTTCTCCGTCCAACTCAGGACCACGCGCGGGCGCACCGCATACAGCACCGAGCCGGGCTCGATCACCAGCGGCATCTTGTACTTGGTTTTCGAAGCCGCATCGAGTTTCGATAAGACCTGCTTGTCAGATTGCGGGATCTCTCGCACTTCCCCCTCAAGAATCACCACATCGTCTCCGGAATCCAGATGAATCGACACGGAAGGATTTTTGTCGAGATTCTTCGCCTTCCGCGACGACCTCATCGTCCCAAAATAGAGAACATCATCCAGAAAGAATCCCCAGACGGGAATCGAGTGTGGCCGCCCGTCAGGACGAGAAGTGCAAATCCAATAACTGCGCGATCGCTCCAGGCGCTCCTGTGCATGACTCCACGGGAGATACTCCTTGCGGGGCTTCAGTCCGTAACCGGGGGGTACATGCGGAAGGCCGACCTTCACGTTCTTTGTTTCCGGAACCGCTTTCTTTGCGACCGTCTTCTTCGATCCCGATTTTGTCGTGCTTCTCGATTTCGATTTGGCCACAAAGTCACCTTGGCGTAACGCTCTTGCACCAACCCGATTTCTAGCCGAGCGCTACGCTTCGAAGTCCATCTACTGCGTCGGTCGCGCCGTCAGCATCGGAGATGGCCGCTTTTCATCCGTCGCCTTCCCGGCGAGGAGCACAACCGACATCTTTCCGTCCGTCACAATGTCGTCGCCGGTGGCATTTTCCAATTTGCGGGGCGCTTTCGGACGATCAACATCGGCGTAGGCTTCCGCGGTCCCGGAAAATAACAAGTCCGATTCCACCCAGTCCCGCTCGCGGTCAATATGCGGATCGATGCGATGCGACCATTTCGTGGCGGCGCGACTGTTCGTAGTCGCAATGTCATGGGTGGCCGCGGCCACCCATACCTCGCGCCCGAGATACGTGTCTGTCAACTTCCAGATGCGCAGGTGATGCCGCTTCGCAAAGGTATCCAGCGATTTCTGAAAGACCAGGTCGGGCAAGCGATCCTGCAACAGAAGGGCCGACACTGGCGCGTCGGAGTACCCCGTCTGCCGCACCGTCGCCTGCGCCGCCTTGATCGCTGACTTCACGCCGAGGTCGCTCGCCTGGAGCCAGCCGGACTCCTGAAAGGCGGCGATAATCTGCTTCCTGTTTCCCAGAAACATCAGGTTCGTCGGATCCGAGAGCACCTTGCTCTTCGATGCCGTGCGCATCGGGGCGCTCGATACCAGGTGCTGCAGGGTGGCATCGATCGGGAGCGCGCGGTACCCATCCCAGGGCTCCTTTTGTTTGAGGATCGAAGGCCGCACAATCTGCACCTGCAGATCGGTACCAGCGGGGAACATAATTTCGCGCCGGATCGACAATCCGTATATGGTTTGCACGCCCTTGATGGTGTAGCCCGCGATCGGATTCGATGCGCCCAGCGCGGCCATCGCCAGCGACACCTTGGTCGAGGCATGCGGCTGAATAATCCCGAGGATTTCGTTGTTGCGAACTGTCTCGCGTGCGTTGTCGACGTCAATCACGCGCGCGTACAGCGGAGATTTCTGATTGTTCTTGTGGAGAACATTGGAGAAATCGAGAATCAACCGCGGCCGGGAATATTTATCGGGCGCTTTGGCTGCGAACAGGATTGTGCCGTTCACTTTCGTTCCGGGCGGCACCAGCAACTCTCCTTCGTTGCAGGCGATGTTTTCCCCGTTTTTGCAAAGTGGATACGTTACTGTCGCCTCGATGGGATCGCCGGTGCGCGAGCGATCACTGTACACCGAGCCGCTGAGCCGTAGACTGAGCGTCAGGCCCGGCATCAGATCGACTTTGCGAGACAATGCCGCCGCTCTCACTTTCACCTCTTCGTCGGCCATCGCCTCGGTAACGTAATGTGTCGATGTCACCAGGAACCCGCTGGTCGCCCCATGCTCGATCAGCAGCGTTTGCATCTCGAAGCTCGGCGAGTAGAGCAGGTAATCCAGCGCCGTGTCCTGGTACACATCCTCTTTATTGATGTCGACTCCTCGCTGGATCAGCGTGTCGGCGATCTCCTCATACGCCACCAGAACGCTTGGCTTGATGTTGTAGCTCGAGCCGAACACCGCCCAATGCAATGCCGTCCGGCCATGCGAATCCACTGCCTTGAGGTCCGACTTATCGACCAGCTGCTTCGCCTGTTCGATGTGCGCGAGGATCTCCTTCTCCTTGGTCTCCCGTGTCGCTCGATAGAGTTCCTCAATCAGCGTGGATGAGTTGGAAACATCCAGGTTCAGCGCCGCCGGCTCAAGTTCCCCTTCCGGCGCGTCCTCCTCTGGAATCTCGACCGGCTCTTTTGCGGCAGCAGGGGACTGTGGTGCGCTCGCTACTTCCTGCTTAGGTGTCGGATCCGATTGAAAACGAGGAGTACCCGCTCCTGCGGGAGAACTGCCCGCAACAACACTGAGCACCAGGGCCGTACAAATCAGCTTGAACATTTCAAACTCCCACATCTTGGGTTGGGACCGGGGCCGTTTTCGTGGTTGGATCGGACTCAGGCGCTGCCGACCAGGTCAATGGGGGGACACTGAGAAGTGTCAGCTGCAAGGATCGCGGAATTATAGCCCAGTTCCGCAAACTGAAATCACGGTATGAGGACGCCGCAGGAACGAACACACGATCCTTCTCCGCCCTCGTTGTTCCGCATCACCTCCCGACGTGACACGCGTCCTTTCCGCCCGAAATGTACCGGTGCGAGGCTTTTTCAGAGGCCGCGTTATGTGGATCAAAGGTCTGGCCGCTCTAGCAGTGTTCCTCTTCCTGCTTCGACTGGTCGCCGTGCTCCAGGGCGGGAGCAAAAGCACGCTCAGCGGACGTATGACGAGCACCATTTTTCTCCTCGGATTCGGATACGCCGCCTTGTGGGGAATGCGCGTTCTGACGGGAACACGCTGACCTCCGTTGAAACGCTCCCGCGCAGTACCTGGTCTCAGGCAGGCGTCCGACAACTGCGTGGCCGTTCGTAACTTTCTCAAGTTGCTGACTTGTTAGAGACTACAACCCGCCAGAGAGTGCTGCGGTCGAGTCCCCCCTGCGAACCATCTGGCCGGAACTTCCCGTTTAGCAAGCCAGCCAGAACCTTCCGAGCTCAGTGACTCGTCGTCGCTCCGAAGGCACTGCGGTTCCGCAATCCATCCGAGGGAGCGAACGATGAAGAAGATCAGCATGCTGGTCGTGTGTACATTTTTGTTGGCAGCAAGTTCATGGGCTCAGAACGGACGGCACTCCACCATTACAGTCACGGTCGACGGACTCAGCTGTACCACTCCGGCAGGCACCGGAATGTTTTCCGCACTCACGTGGGGATTTGGAGCGAGTTTTGCCGCAAGCACATCGACTGGCGGCGGGGGAGCCCAGGCCGGCAAGGCAACTCTCAGCGACGTCACCATCACCAAGCGCACCGACTCCTGCAGCCCGCTGTTGTTCGGCGATGTCGTGCGGGGCGCGCATATCAAGAAGGTCACGATCCTGCAACAGGACGGAAATAAAGACGATGTGTTTCAGCTGACCTTGGAGGAAGTGACCATCTCCAGCTACCAGCTCAGTGGTGACGAGGCGCACGAAGTGCCGACCGAGCAGGCCACGTTCAGCTACTCCAAGATCACCATCACCGATATGGTCACCGGGACGAAGTTCGGCTGGAACCTCGCGCTCAACAAGGGGCTGTGACCGGACCGCTTTCACACATGAGCAAGCCGCCGGCAAGCGCGGCTTGCTTTTTTGCCGTCAATTTCCCGTGAGTTGAAAATCGTTGCACTCTGGACCCTAAAACAGCCGAGATCTGCATCGCCAACTTAAGTGTCTGCACCACATAGACTTCGAGCGCCTGGTTCCAGTTGGTGTTTATGGGGACGATTCGCTTTACGCACCGGTGACAGGAATGATTCCACAGTGCGTGACTGAGTGTGCGGTTTTGGCATCAAAGCCTTAGTCCCAAATCACCACATACCTGGAGGATTTTCATGCGTGGTCGTCTTCTTACGGTCGCGGCGGTTTGCCTGATCTCACTCGCCGCTAGCGCTCAGATTCCGAAGGCCAATGTCTTTCTTGGATACTCGTATATGAGTGCCGACACAAATTCGAACTCGCGCCCTAATCTGAACGGCTGGGAAGGTTCGTTGGAGGGTAAGTTTCTCCCCTGGGTCGGAATCGTCGCGGACCTCAACGGACAATACGGATCGCAATCCGTCACCATCGGTTCAACCACTGTGAAGCCCAGCCAACATTATCTGAACGTCTTGTTTGGACCACAGGTCTCAGTCTCGGTTGGCAAGATCACACCATTCGCTCACATCCTCGGCGGCGTCTCGCACATCAACGTCGGATCCACAGCATTCTCGTCCTCCACGTCCGATACCTCTTTCGGCGATGCCATCGGCGGCGGTGTCGACTACAAACTCATTCCGGGACTCGGCTGGCGCCTACAGGCCGACCTGGTGCAGACTCGCTTCTTCAGTACCAAGCAGAACGATTTCAGGCTCGCTACGGGAGTTGTGTTTCACTTCTGAAGTTTTTCTAGAACGTTGCGATTTGGCATCGAGGCGAGACTCTCGGGCGATCAGCCAGCCGGCGGTCGCCCGTTATTTTGTATTCAGCTTTGCCTGCAGCGCGTCCACCCATCCCAACTGGAAGTCAGGTTCTACCGTCTTCGCCAGCGTGAGCGCTTTTTCGTAATACGGCCGAGCTTCGTCAGGTCGTTTCAGCGCCACAAGCACATCTCCTACGAGAACATTCGGCTTGACGGCATCTGGAGCCAGAGCGAGTGCCTGCTGCGCCTCCGCCAGCGCCTCTTCCGGACGCTTCTCTCGCAAAAGAAACTGCGCTTTTTGCGCATGGCTGTACGACGCAGCCAATGGAATCTCGAAGTGTCCGTTGAAAACAAACACACCGTTGTCAATAACGTCCGTCGGTTGCTGGTGCTTGAACACTTCATAAGGATTCAGCGGGCCCGGGCCGAACTCGAAACCCGACAGCGTTCCCGCGCTGATCAGCACGCGCCCATCGACGCTAGGCGGAACATCCAGTTCCTCATCCAACCAGAGCGTGCCAATTGTCACGAGCGGCTTGCACGGTATGCCATAGTCCTTCATGCGGACAGGCCCCTCGGCGAAGTAGATGAACCAGCACTCCTGGATTCCCTTCCGCTCGAGGTAGGTCTTCGTTGATTTCAACTGTTGGCCCCAGTCCACATTCGAATCGCTCAGGTACTTGTAGGTCTGCGACGGCCCGCCCCAGAGTTCATTCGTGTACGCCATGTACGCAGGAAACACCCGCATTGTCGTGATCACGTGGAACAAGATCAGCGCTGCCACGGCATAGATCCACTTGCGGCTGTTTTCCATCAACTTCGCTGCCGCCCCTCCAGCCAGGACATAGAGAAAGGGATACATCGGCAGGATATGTCGCAGCCCGATGTTCATCCCCGCGCTCATCGCAACAGCCAGGTGAACGGCTGGGGGGATCGTGAGAAATAACACCTCACGCCAACGACGCAGCCGCCCGGTCGCAATCATCCCCGCCGCCAGGCCAAGCAAAAGCAGAAGTGGCAATGTCGACTTGATCGCAAACGCCGCGGGAAAGTAAAACCAGATCCCATGCGGGTAGATTTTGCCGAACAGGTAACTGGTGTAGTAATCGGACATGATGCGGACGTCGGCCAGTCCGTAGATGTACGACTCCGGCAGCAGGTGATAGCGTGCCACCGTTTCGAGAAGCCGAATATCGCGTGCACGCGACATGTGATGAATCGACTCCGCGAGCGGAGGATTCATCTCGAGGCCGTCTCCCCGTGCTGCATAACGAAAGCCGTAAACCGCCCGCAGCGTCGTCAGCGCGATCGCACTGATGACCACGAATGCGATGGCGAGTTGCCCAGCGCGCTTCCCTACGGAATCTGTCCCCTCCTCCGTCTCGCCCTTGCGAAATATCTCTGTTAACGACAGCAGCACCAGCATGGGAACCAGAAGAATCCCGGTGTGCTTCGAACCGAACGTCAGTCCCAAAGCAATGCCAAGCAAGGCAAGCGGCCGAGCGACGGCGCCTTCACATATCGGTAGAGCCCATAGATGGTCGCAAACATGAAGCAGGAAAGCCCCATGTCCGTACCGACCACCGCTCCGTGCGCAAGCACGTTCGGATCGAAAACAAACAATGCCAGCGCAACAAGCCCCGCCCCTGCGCCGAACATCTCGCGGGCCGCAAAGAAGATGAGTGTCGCCAATAAAATCGTCAGCAGAGCCGCCGCCATCCGCGCCCGAAAGAGGACCGTCTCGGCATCGTTTCGGAAGATGAAGTCCTGCCCGCCCAGGAAAGCCTCATGCTTGAATTCGCGCCCTTCCAGCGGCGGCATCTTCAGGGTCATGGGCAGCAGCGGAACCGCCGCCAACTGTTTCACCAGCGGCGGATGTTCCGGATTCAATCCAAAATCTCCGTGCCGCAGCGACATATAGCCGGCATAAATGTGATCGTCCTCATCCCACGTGATGGAGTTGCGCCTCGCCGTCCAGGCAAGTTGGAAGGCCAGCACGGCGAGCAGCACGATGAACCCTGTCCTGGTCTGCCTTTCGCTCAATCGCGACGGAAACACCGGGATTCCCCCTTCTGCACGGTACGCTCTACCGCATGCACCGTGCGGGGCATAACCGGCCATGGTCTCGAAGCGAATCGATTTTGTAAGTGCAATCCGTCACACCGGTTCGGTCAAGGGCACTCCCAGCGCCGAACCTCATGAACCAACGGTCTTGACCGCCCGGATGGGCCATTCCGCCTTGACCTTCGCTTTCGGTAGAAATAGAGTCGCATCAGGGATTGGGGTAGAGGTTTAGCCGTACGGATTTCCGAACGGGACGGTCACAATGGTCGAAATCAAGCAGATTTGGCGCGGGTTGCTTTTTGCGGCGGTCGTGGCGACGGCGGCCCTGGCTTTCGGACAAGATGCGCCCGAGACCCCGGCGCCAACGGGACAGCCCAGCGCTGGGCCCACCAATCCGAGCGCGGACGACTCGGAACTCGCCACCGAGGTGCAGCGGCTGCGCACCGATCTCGATCGCCTGCAGCGCCAGGTGAGCTACCTGACCAACCTGATCGAGCAGATTGAGAGCGAGCGTACCCCCATCCAGCCCGCTCCTGCGAAGGCCGCCGCTAAATCCAACGCGAAGAAGAAATCTGCCACCGTGGCGGATGCTGCCGGCACCCCGTCCATCGCGCCCGAAGTCGATGAGCGTGTGACCAAGACCCTGTTGGTATTTAAGGACGGTCACAAAGTGGAAGCGACCAATTACGCCATCGTGGGCCAGTCGCTGTGGATTTACACCGAGCAGGATTCCAAGCGCGTTCCGCTCTCCGATCTGGATGTGACCGCCACCAAGAACGCCAACTCCGATCGCGGTGTCACCTTTCAGGTCCCGCCTACCAAGTAGCCAAGTGTGGCCCGTTGACTCACTCAGCGAACCGCCGAATCCGGCCGCTTCAATTTTCCTTTCGGCCTGTAATGAAGTACACGAACGTTACGTGGTCTGCCGCTTGCGCCAGCAGCTTCGAGTAAAGGTCACCATTCACCCCGAAATCAGCGGGGCGAAGCTGAAAATCTCCGTAGGCTCGAAAGCTGTCCTCGCCATACAGAATGTGAGTCTCGATCGCCAAAGGCCGCGTTAAGCCACGCACGGTAAGATTTCCGTCGATCGCCAGACGATAACGCCCTTCACCATTGCCGCTCGCACTGGCCTGAGCGCCTTCGAAGATAATCATTGGGTGCTTCTCGATTTCGAGGATGTCGTCGAATGCGCCGGCGCCGTTCGACTCCCGCTCCCTCGCTGCGACGTGATTGAGGGAACACGGATTGATCGACATCTGGATCTTCGAGCCTTCGGACACTTCGCGTCCGAGTACTGCATAGCCCGTAAAGTCGTCGATCGAGAACCGCCGCGCGGGAGTCGACAACTTTCCTGCACGGGGACCCGTGATTTGCGCAGTGAGCTGGCTGGCACTGGCGTCGAGCGTGTAGTGGATGAGTGGAGCAGCACGATTTGCCATGCAACGATCGGTGGCAAGCCTCGACTACACGCCCACACCCGAGGACTAAACTTCCTTTCTT
>Ga0210394_10008419_pt1 | contig 10628 bp, 10 predicted proteins | sample IncBWC12MmetaG_FD_160121 | JGI IMG/M metagenome (GOLD analysis project Ga0210394, IMG submission 160121) | Forest soil microbial communities from Barre Woods Harvard Forest LTER site, Petersham, Massachusetts, United States - Inc-BW-C-12-M | ecosystem: Environmental > Terrestrial > Soil >... | reverse complement strand
AATATCTGATGTGGGCCATGTGCGGCCAACCGCGGCCCGCCGGCAAGTTCGATATCTACGCGGTCGAGGGCGGCACGGCCGCGATGTGCTATATCTTCAAGTCACTGAAAGCCAATCGGCTGTTATCGCCGGGCGACACGATCGCGCTGGGAACGCCGATCTTCACTCCGTACATCGAGATGACGCACCTCGAGGACTATGACCTCAAGGTCGTCCAGATCAGGGCGCCGCAGGAAAACCGCTTTCAGTTCACTGACGAGGAAATCAAGAAGCTGGAGGATCCGAAGATCAAGGCTTTCTTCGTTGTCAATCCCGCCAATCCTTCGGGCATGGGGCTGAGCCCCGAAACGATCACCAGGCTGACCAACCTGGTCAAGACCAAACGTCCCGACTTGATGTTGCTGACCGATGATGTCTACGGCACATTCGTGCACGGCTTCAGGTCGCTGCTGGGCGAGCTCCCGCACAATACGATCGGCGTCTATTCCTATTCGAAGTATTTCGGTTGCACGGGATGGCGGCTTGGCACCATTGCAATCCATGAGGACAACATCTTCGACAAGATGATCGCCAAGCTGCCCGACGCCGCGATCAAGGCGCTCGACAAGCGCTACGGCCCCCTGACCCTGGAGCCGCGCAAGCTCAAGCTCATCGATCGCATCGTCGCCGACAGCCGTGACGTGGCGCTCAATCACACTGCGGGGCTGTCGCTGCCCCAGCAGGTAATGATGACCCTGTTCTCGCTTGTGGAAATGATGGACGATCAAAAGGTCTATCAAGCCGCGTGCATGGAGATCGTGAACAAGCGTTTGTGGGCGCTGCTCGACGGCCTCGGCCTTGCCGATAAGCTAACTCCGAATCCCAATTACGACGCCTATTACGGGCTGATCGACTTCGAGTTCTGGGCCCGGAAGAACATCGGCGATGCTGCGGTCGAGCACTTGAAGAAACATGTCCACCCGCTGGACCTTGCGTTTCGATTAGCCGAAGCCCACGGGATCGTGCTGCTGAACGGCGGCGGATTCGACGCCCCCGAATGGTCGCTCCGCGTTTCCCTGGCAAACCTGCCGGACGACGTCTACGACGATATCGGGCGAGGCGTTCGATCGATTGCACGCGGCTACCGGGATGCATACGAGGCGGCACATTGGAACGGCGGCGCCAGTCGCCGCTAGGCGGTAAGGCCAAGGCCGCGCCTTATCCTGTGCGTGGATGAGGCGACCCCTTGTCTCTGGCAACGCGGGCCGTCTCGTCGCTTTTGTCGGGCGGACAACCAGGATCGAGAAAGAGAGCACGAATCTTTGAGCGTCGGATTGATCGCTCTTCTCCAGACGTCGTCGGAATAGAATAAACGATCCCCGCTGCGGCCTTCTCCAACAAGCTTGATCTAGATCAAGCTGCACACTCTAACGCACAGAATACTCGACGCGAGATCACTCTCGTTGCACCGATTTGATTCAATCCGGCCTTGAGGACAATCATGCCGATCATATCGAACACAGCGCTAAAATTCTCATCGAGTGCCGACACAGAGCCACTGCGGGCTAAATGGGGTTGGATAGTCGCTCTCGGCCTCGTCTATCTCATCGCGGGATCTGTTGCGCTCGGCAGCGTCGTACTGGCGACGGTCGCCAGTGTCTTTCTTGTTGGCATCATGATGATCGTTGCCGGCATTGCCGAAATCATTAACGCCTTCCAGCTCAAAGGCTGGAGCAAGTTTCTGATCTGGGTCCTACTCGGCGCACTCTACATCTTCGCCGGTTTTGTGACCTTCGAAAATCCGCTGTTCGCAGCTGCCGTGCTCACCCTTGTGCTGGGCGCGGCCCTGGTCGCTTCCGGCCTGGTGCGGATATTCCTTGCCTTCAGCATGAAGCGCGAAAGCTCGTGGATATGGCTCCTGCTCTCGAGCCTTGTGACCATGCTGCTTGGACTTTTGATCCTCGCACACTGGCCGGTTAGCGGCGTCTACGTGCTCGGCATATTCCTGGGCGTCGACCTGATGATGGCCGGCGCGACTTGGATCGGTCTCGGTCTTGCTCTGCACCGCAGCACGCGTTTGCCAGCGCGCACTCGAACCGCGGGATGATTTGGCATTCGAGATCATCTCACCGGCCGGGTGGTTGTGGATTAAGAATACCTTGATCTTCGGATCTTCCAATTTTTCCCTCGATTGGTTCTGCATCACCCTCGGGCTTGATCCAGATCAATCGGCTAAAAGCTCTTGCGGCTGATCTCAAACCCTGCCTGAAACTTCCTTTGCGGCAGGAGGCATCCGCAATGGCGCCAGCAACCTGCTATGTCCGGGAGCAGCTCGGCGGCGGACGGCCGGTCCAAATCCGGGCGCTGCGGCCGCTCGACGAGGCTGATCTGCTCGTCGCCATCGATCGCACCGGTACCGAGCACCTACAGCGACGCTTCTTCGTCACCAAACGCGGATTCTCGATAATGGAAAAAGCATTCTTCATGAAGATCGATTTCGCCAATCACGTCACGCTAGTCGCCACAATCAAAGAAGACGATAGGCCCGCGATCGTTGGCGGCGGCCGCTACATCGTCACCAAGTCCGGCCACGCCGAAGTCGCGTTCATGGTCGTCGAGGCCTATCAGGGGCAGGGAATCGGAGCAATCCTGACGCGGCATCTTGTGGAGATTGCTCGTGCGGCCCGACTGAAGCAACTAGCGGCCCATGTTCAGCCAGAAAACATCGCGATGCTCAAAGTCCTCGAAAAACTCGGTTTCCAGATCGCTCCCAGTTTGGACCCGAGAATTCTCCATCTGGCGTTGTCACTCGTCTAACATTGGCAGTTAAGCGATGCCTGGCAGCGGCGGCTCCTCGGTACCCGTCGTTTGATGGAGAAGCGACCCCGGCTGGGGGGAACCGGGGTCGCTGGTCACGTCACCGCGCTGAATGCCGGGGGGGCGACAAGCAAGCGCACACGTTATTCAACACGAACCTTGCCGGGTGGTGCAATTGTCCCAAGGTGCAATATGCATTCCGGACCAGGCCGGTGCGTCGCACGCAGCCCTTGATTTAGATCAAGCCCAGCCACAAAGCCGAAGCTTCCCCTGCATCGTGTCCCTTCACGTCCTCAACCGTACAGGGACCGCCCCAAGCCGGCTGGAGCCTTGAGTGAGGACTGTGCCAAACAACGAAACTCCCCGCGGAGATGAGCCATGATCAAGCGCTTCATCGCGCCACAACGCTGCAAGAGCGGCGCTTTCAGCAGGCACCTTGAGGCAAATCAATTCAAGCCGCCGTGGGATTCAGCATTGGAGTTCAATCGTGAACCAGACCGCGGAGACGCTTGTGACGAAACTGGGTCTCGTTGCCACTGCGCTCCTTCTTTCTTCCCTGCTCCCATCGGATAGCGCAAACGCCGCAGACGGATGCGGTGCCAGCTTGAATCGCGACCAGCACGGCCGATGTCAGTTCCACCGAGTCGCAGGCCCCGAGAGCCACGCCTGTCAGGTCGGGTTCATCTGGCGCAATGGGCGTTGTCGCCAGAATGTTGAAAACGATCCCTTTGTCTCGACGTGGCCCAATGCTCCGCGATGAGGCGTTCACGGTGGTTACTCGTGCTTCTCCTGGCCTCTCAAGGCTTCCAGAAGTTCTTCGGCCGAGAAGGGCTTGATCAGGACAGAGATACCTTGCGCAGAAATCGCGTGCACCGTTTGCGATCTGGTGTCGCCGGTCATCACGGTGGCCGGTACGCTCCGGCCAAGGGCGGCACGCAGGTGCCTAATGGTCTCGATACCATCCGTTGAGCCACGAAGGTTGTAGTCACACAGCAGCACATCCGGGCGCAGGCCCTGCTCTGTGACCAGAGTCAAAGCTTCCATCGCCGTTGCAACAATGGTGGCGTCAACCCCTCTGTTCTTCAACAGTCTCCCGAGTGCCGAGCGCACGGACGCCTCGTCCTCGATCGCGAGAACGCTGCCCAGGAAGGCATCATTATGAGGATGCACCGGCGGCTCTGCTTCCGTCACCTTGACGGCGGATTGACCGCGCGGAACCTCAATGAAAAACCGTGTGCCTTTCCCAGAGATTGAGCGCACCTCGACCCTGTGTTCCAGGATTTCTGCGAGCCGCTTCACGATCGCAAGGCCCAACCCAAAGCCGCCCCGCTCAGCGCCGTGGGTCCCCTGATAGTACTCATCGAAAATGTGTGGGAGCTGGTCTTCGGTGATACCGACGCCACTGTCCCAGACTTCAATGCGAACATTGTCGCCGGCTCGCCGGCATCCAAGCAGAATTCTTCCCCGGTCAGTGTATCGGGCCGAATTCGACAACAGGTTGCGGATCATCTCCGCGAGCATGCGCCTGTCGCTGCGGATGATGAGCTCGGAACGGACGATGCACAGTCGGAGCCCTTTTTCCTGCAGGGGCGCGACGAAGTCTCCAGCGAGCGACGCGAAGATTTCGTTCAGCGAAAACTCGCTCACGGATGGACTCAGGTGTCCTGATTCGAGCCTGTTCACGTCGAGCAGGCTCGATAGGATGCTGGTCATGGTGTCCAGTGATTGCCCGATTCCAGCGACGATATTGCGAGCCTCATCGCTCGCATGGTGCGGCTCAAGCGCTGCTTGCAGGAGTTTCAGGGTCTGCAATGGCTGTCGCAAATCATGGCTTGCGGCGGCCAAAAAGCTCGATTTGGCGCGATCGGCCAATTCTGCTGATTTCCAAGCGTCCTGTAATCGGGCCTCCCTCTCGAGAATGGCGCCTTCGTGAGACCTCCGCTCGCTAAACAAGGCCGCAAGAACCAGGGCGCCTAGTGAGATGGCCAGGATGGTAGCTTGGGCCCCCAGCACACGCTCTTCGATCGACAGATGTGGGTCCCCGAAAATGCCGATTGTGAAGATTGTCGTCCAGACGATCGTGGTCGCAATGATGAATGTGGCAACCACGGTGAACGCTGGACGAAGGCGAGCTGCAATCCAGAGCAGCAATGGGCAGAGCGCGCCAATCGCCAGCACCGCGGTCCAGGGCTCATTGGGCAAGAAAACCAGCAGGGCGCATACGAGGGACACCACAGCAAGCGCCAAACCACCCTCCGCGATCTCGCGCCGCGGCGGAAAGTTGCGCGCTAACGACGCCAGCCCGATGGCGAGCGGCGCCACCGCAATGATCCCGATCGCGTCAGATGAGAACCAGTGAAACCAGATCACCGGCGCGGACGCGGCCGACCCGTGAAACAGCACAAAGCCTACCGTACCGACAATGCCGGAGAGGCTCGTTCCAACAACGGTCGCGGCAAATAGCGCCAGTACCCTTCGCAGTTCGTTCAACTCGAACGCAGAGCCACAAAAGCGGTGGATCAGACCTGCGACGATGACGGGTTCACCGGCGTTCGCGACAGCAAAGAGCACCGAGCTCCAGATGCCTCGATCGCCCAGCAAATTGGCCACGATCGTTGCAGCCACCACCCCGAGGACGACAGGCCACTGTGCCGCAGGACCAAGGGCGATCAAAATCCCTGAAGCTACCCCCCCAGGGGGCCAGAATACGGCAACACCATCGGCCGGCTCCAGCAATGCAAGGCTCAGCCGCGCGGCGAAAAAATAGGCCAGTGCCACTCCGACGGTCAAAATAACGTTTGCCCCGCTTGCGCGGAGCGGGGGGCGAGCCAAAATGATCGTCTGTTTTGCGGCAGTGCCCAACGTCGCCTCCGTTCGTCTGGGCCAAAATCCCTGACGCACAAAGCCTTGCACCATCGCCGCGGCATCGCTCATGCGGCAGGTCGAGCGACTATAAGCCGGCATTTCCCCTCAAACCACCATGTTGAAGTGCGCCTGTCTCCTTCTGGCACAAATACGAAGTGCGGCAAGGGCGGTCATAAGTCCGCTGGTCGATGAAATTCAGACGTGAAATCGACCTCCTCAGATCGGCAAATCGTGCAGTGGTGTTCCGATTGATGCCGGCCTGTTGTCCTGTGCGCCCCTGGCCAGGCGCGCTGTTTTCAAAGGGCGCACGATGGTTCATAGGCCGTGTTCACCGACGCCGCGCCGAGCAATCGGCATTCGCATGAATCGCATGCGAACCGGGGTTTGATAGGCAGTTTTCCGAGGAGGGAAATATCGTACCGTGGAGCAGACGTTTGGCGCTCGATGAGGACGGCGAGATAAAAGCGGCGCCGTCGGTCGCGCTGATTGTTGTTGCGGGAGTTGAGGTTAAGGAGACGTCGCAAGAATCGGCCTGCTGTCGCTTTTTGCAAAATCCGAACGAAATCAGCTTGTCGGCCGCCATCGCTGCGTCAAATCATCGGCCAAGCGTGCTGTCGCGTAGATTGGCGCGATTTCTAGCCATTCGTGTTTCGCCAAATCGGTGACAGATTGGATTGATGGCTTGGGTTTCCAAACGCGCCGAGGCGTCGCTGGATCAAGTCTCGATGCCGCTCAGACACTGCCCGGTGCACGCCCTTGACCCGTGCTCCAGCCCCCTAAGACCAGCGGCGCCGCGCGATGCGCGCCACTTCTTGCGACGCACTGGTCGTTGCGGTCGGGATTCTGGCGGTGTTGGTGGAGACCGCGCAGCGATGATGATCGTCCGCCGCGAGCATCGCGCACGGTTCACCATCATTCCGAACGCTATCTCCCGCGATGATCGGTTGTCGATCGAGGCCAAAGGCGTGCTCGGCTAGCCGACCTTGACAAAGAATCGCTTTTTCCCCTCGCCCCTTATGGGAAGCGGTTCTACCGAGGTAAAAAGGGATGATCGAATGATATTCGAGGGAGGCGTTCCCAGAACGTCATATCTCCATACGAAACATTCGCTTGTCCAGACAGAAGCTAATGATCGACCTTGGAGAAGGCCGTTTCGACGACATCACCAATTGGTTGCCACGACTGGCCGTCGAATTGGACTAATCGCATATGTCTGATCGGCCGAAAGTTGAAAGGCCCTGTGCTGATCTTGATCCCGGGTAGCAAAGCGGAGTTTTGGTAGTCTTTGAGGGTCGCTGCTTGCTTCATGACGTTCTCGCGAGATAGATCATCGCCGCACTGTTTGAGCACTCGCACCAGGGTCTCGGCGGCCGCATAGCCGAAGACGGCCGCGCCATCGTCTTTGCCTCCCGCCCGACTGTATTTGTCAAGAAATGCCTGCCAGTCCTTCGTGCCTTGTTCGTCTTTCCAAGCCGGATCGTTTGCATCCTTCAAGAAGGCGGCTGTAATCACGCCAACGGCATTCTCCAAGCCAGCAGGCTTTAGCGCCGTCGCAATCGATGAAGCCATGTGGTCCAAGACGAACACAGGATGCCAATTCAGCCTCGCCGCGTCTTGGATTACTTTCGCTGCGTCTGCCGGCAGTCCTGCGAATACAAAAATCTCGGCTCCCGACTGCTTCAAGATCGATACATGCGTGTCCAGATGCTGATCTGCGGCATCGTAGGCGATATCGACCCTGATCATATGGGCGACCTCTCCCAGACCGTCCTCCAACCCCTTGAATATTTCCCGGCTGACTTGATCGTTCTGCCAAAGAGCTACGATCTTCCGTCCTGGGTAAGACGCTTGTATGTAGTTGGCGTAAATACGCCCCTCTTCTCGAAACGAGGGCTGCCAACCCATGGTCCACGGAAACAACGATGGATCGAGCAGGTGATCGTCTCCGGAAGCAACAAAAAGTTGAGGAACTTGCGTTTCGTTCAAGTATTTGCGTACGGCAACGTTGCCCGGAGTTCCGAAAGAGCCGAACATCAGCAGGACGTTGTCTTGCTCAACAAGACCGCGCGTAAGACTCAGGGCGGTTACTGGATCGGATTTGTCATCATAGGAGACAAAGCTTATCTTGCGGCCGTTGATCCCGCCGCGCTCATTTTGCAACTCAAAATACGCTGCTTCGGCTTTCCCGATAGCGCCGAAGGCCTCCAGAGCCCCGGTGTAGGGCATGAGATTGCCGATACGAATTTCAGTGTCGGTCACGCCCTGGTTGCGCACTCGCTCGGAGATCGCGCTCAAACTCGCAAGCGCCAAGACGATGGCAATGAGCGTTCGTACCCGCGTTTGCATTCGTATGAGCTCAACCACAAAACCGTGTGGCAAGATTTCGAGACGAATTGGTGGCAATCAGCTTGACTTAGATCAAGCTCTAAGAGTTGGCCACGACGACGAGGTGTTGGAACAATACAGCGTTGCTGCGGCGCACGAGCCTGCTGTTGATCCTGTGGATGGCTCCTCCACCGGCACGTGAGTCCGAGGCGTGGGGATTGTTAAAGGCTCCCACGGCTCAAAGGAGCTACCCATACAAACGATCACGACAATCGATTTCGATATCGCCAAGTCGGTCTTCCAAGTCCCGCGCACCGTGAAAATCAACGGCAACTGGCACTTAGCGGACATGATCAGCCACGCCGACGACGTCGGCTCGTGGGGGTAAAGCGGACACTGTGCAGACGCGTCATCCTGTATCCTCCTCTTGATTCAGATCAAGCGTGAGTTGCGACCCTGGCCATATAAACACTTCAACGTGTCACGTATTTGGTCCTAATCAGTCGAAGATGCCCTAGGAGGATTTCGTGAAAAAGCTGACTATCATCGGTTCAACGCTCGTTGCCAGCGCGGTACTTTGCGCTGTCCCAGTATCTCTATCTCTGCACGTGTCACAAAAGGCGATCGTTTCGCTGGCGCTGGACACGGCGGACGCCCGGGTTGGGCGGCCCGCGACGCCCGGCAGTGTTGCGGGCGTGGCGCGCAGAACTACACGGCGGGCGGTGCGGCACTGCGCCGCCGGCATTACATGCCGCTAGCCGCGCGCGGACGTTGACAAGATTTCGTTTTTGCACGTTCGCCCGGGATTGGCAGTCCGCAGCCGACCGGGGGACCACAAAGCCGGGGTCGCTCGTTGTCACCAATGCCGGGGTCGCGACCGTCGGGCAGTACAGTCTTCGGAGGCCCCTGATGCGGCGGCAGCGCCGCCCTTATACACGAATGCTTCCGCGTTGAGTTAGGTTCAATGCACCACGCGCGGAGTCGCAGGAAGGCCTGAGAGTCGACAGGTCCTCCGAGCCAGAGCCAGTATATTCGAGCTGTATCGGATCATCATATCATGACGAAATGGCACGCGCAGTTCAGAGCCGTGGTGCTGCTTTCTCTATTCGCGGCATTCAGTCAATCCAGTGACGCGGGAACGGACCTGCAGACGGAGCCGTCGTTCAAATCTCGCACTGAGGTCCGCCAGCAAGACGCGGTGACCGTTCGCGCTGCGGTTCTTAGCGACGACGAAAGTGAACGATATTTCGGCGGGTCGCTGGCTGACCACGGCATCCAGGTCGTTTGGCTGAGCGTAGAAAACGCGAGCGATTCACGGTTGCGCTTTCTGCCCATTGTCACGGATCCCAACTATTTCTCTGCCCAAGAGGTCGAACGGTTACTTCGCCGTTGGTGGCGCAGTAGCACCAATGCGGCGATTGCATCGGTGGTAACGCAATCCCCGATGCCGGATGTGATTCTGCAAAAACAGCTCGCTTCCGGCTTCGTCTTCACGCACCGTGAAGGCGGTTTGAAGCTGTTGGAGGTCGGGTTCGAGACGGATAGGCAGATGCTTCGGTTTAGGTTCGTGCTCCCTGTCGGCGGCTCCTCATATGCGATGCAAAAGGTCGATTTTGGAAGCATCTATCCGTCTGGTACAGCAGAGGCCCTCGATCTCGACGCGCTGCGCGACAAGCTCGCTCGGTTGGGCTGTTGCACCACGAACAAGGCGGTTAACTCCAACGGAGATCCGCTCAATATTGTTGTAGTTGGGCGCGGCATTGACGCGCTGTTTGCCTTTATCGAGCGCGGCTGGAGGCTCGACGAGCCGTTCGATCTTCACAGCATCTACCGCACCATACGGGCCTTCTTGTTTGGTAGCAAATATCTCAACGCACCGGTCAGCCCGCTATATGTTTTTGGACGCCAGCAGGATGTCGCACTGCAGAAGGCGCGCGACACCATCAGCCAACGGAATCATTTACGTTTGTGGCTAGCACCGTTCACAATTGACGGACTCCAGGTGTGGATTGGCCAAATCAGTCGCGACATTGGTATTAAGCTGACCACACAATCCTGGTATCTGACGACCCATGTGATCAGCCCCGATGTGGATCAGGAGCGTTTCTATTTGATGCAGGACCTAATCTTGTCTGGGGCTGTCTCACGCTTTGGCTTCGTGCGTGGCGTGGGCATCTCATCCATGCCCGATCCACGGGTAAATCTCACCGGCGAACCCTATTTAACCGATGGCCTGCGACTGGTGTTGTTTCTCAGTGAGCCACGCCGAACTCTCGACCAAATCGATTTTCTAGATTGGGAGCAGCCGGCCTCCCCCTAGAACGGCCGCCCCCTAGGGTGTTAATCGGGTTGGCGCGATCATCGATGACACGTCGACACCCTCCGACAACGCGGCGCTCGGTCGCCTCGATGACCGCGTCGAGACGGCTATCAACGATCTCCGCGAGCGCCTTGACGAACAAGGCACAACCCTGCTGAAGCAGCTTGAGGCACGCAATTTCGACGAAGCGAAATCGACGATCGCCGGCGCCGATGCATTGCGCGCGGAGTTCGATCGCAAGATCGACGGAATCCGCGCCGACATGTTGAAGCAGGTTCACGCGAGCGCTGCGACCGTCATTCGCGAACAACGGCAAACGATC
>Ga0210394_10008418_pt1 | contig 10628 bp, 9 predicted proteins | sample IncBWC12MmetaG_FD_160121 | JGI IMG/M metagenome (GOLD analysis project Ga0210394, IMG submission 160121) | Forest soil microbial communities from Barre Woods Harvard Forest LTER site, Petersham, Massachusetts, United States - Inc-BW-C-12-M | ecosystem: Environmental > Terrestrial > Soil >... | reverse complement strand
GTCCTGATGTTCCATTAGAGCAGGTTCCTGAACTACTACAAGATTGATACGATCCCCAAACTCTTTGTGCTCCACTAGGATTAGTTGCAGCAAGCCAATTAGTATAATTGGTAAGGTTCTGCAATGGTCCTCCAATTGGTTCTAACGTAACAATATTGGGGATCATAATGTCAATACAATTAAGAGCATTATACGTGTTGGCAGAAACATAATCAGTAGTAACTAATTCCTGAATAGATGGAGATGTAAATGCATGTCTAATTGTAGCATTATTGCAAGCACCAGCAAATGCAGACGATCCACTTGGTTCATCAATTAGATAATCATATAACGGAAGAGTCCCAGCCGTTCCCCATCCATTTGCCACGAAATTAAATTGCCAATTTGCCCACACAGGTTGAGAAGCCGTACTAACATAAACAATTTGCTCTGTTGTATTTTTAGATCCGGCTAATATTGGCGATACTGTGTATGCCCCTTGAGTTAAAGACGTACCACTCATAATTGGTCCTGCTGCTGCTACCCAACTATTAAACGGTCCTGATCCTGGAAATAAATTCTGTCCACCACCGTCATGGAAACGGTGGTCTTTCATTAACATTGCAAATGTTAACCAAACCTGAGTGACACCAGAATCATTTGCTGCTGGATTACTTCCACCGCCACCTGGATAATTACCACACGTTGTTGCTGGACCACTATTCCCGTCGCCATTATACATATTCGTACAAAGAGTGTTATAACCAGTTCCAGATTCTTCTGTTTTAAGAGTAGGAGTAGATGGCATTCCTCCTGAAAATGGCCATTGCCATATTTTTAATATTACTGGCATAGTTGCAATGGTAGTACCGCTATTTTTAACTGTTATTGATCCAAGATAATATCCAGAAGGGGCATTTGGAGGAATTGGAATATCTACCCATGCACTTTGATTATTTCCTGCCGTTACACTCACTGGGAATGCATTAGTAGTCTGACCAAAATAAGGGTCAATTGTAGGAATTAATATGTCAGGATAATAACCAGTGGAATTATAATAAGTTGCTCCTACCGCTGTTTTAATAGTAACATCTTCATATGCTTCTCTATAAACAAGGAAACCAGAATTAGATGAATTGATGACATAAGATGTCGGTGTTGTTTGAGTAAAATTACTAGCAGTTACAGTTAATGCTGAGTATCCTCCTCCTGGTGCCTGTACATGAACTTGAAAATCAACAAATTCATTTTGCGTTCCACTGACTGTCAAATAACATGAATTTAATGGTGGACTACCAGCGTCTTGTCTAACCTTTTGCATTACATCGGTCATCCATACATTACTGGCATATTGGGGGTCAGTACAAGTAGTATCAATAGATGGTAAATATGTCGCATTTAATGGATTTACAATTGTTAATCCAAATCCAGTTAAAGGTAATTGATAAGGAACGCCAGCAGAATTGTCTGTTACTGTAACTCTGGCACTCCTGGACCCAGCAACGGTAGGAGTAAAAGTAACACTTATTGTACATGTAGCATTAACAGATAATGTGACTCCACATGTTGTGCTTCTAGAAAAATCACCAGAATTAGTACCAGTTATTGTAATGCTAGATATCGTTAAAGACGATGTGCCAATATTTTGCAATGAAATTGATTGCGTTGAACTGGGAATACCAATTTTAGTATTAGGGAATGTTAAACTGGAAGGTGAAAAGCTATCAATTGGACCCAATGCTGTATAAGCAACACTGATAGCAGTTGGACTAGCTCCTCCACCTGTAATTGTAGCTGCTGGGGTATATGTAGTTGCACTTGTAACTATCTGATAAGTGGAAGCAACATCAAATGAGCCACCAGGATCAGTTTGACATCCTGTAGCAAAGTTCCATGATCCCGATGAACCATAGGTACGACTACCAAATCCATCGGCAAATAATCCAAGTATAATTGTTTTTGCAACTGTAGTAGTAATTGCAGTAGAAACAGGACTACTGGTAGATGAATTTAATGTTCCTGTATTATCAATTGCATTTATTTGCATTCCACTTGTCAATCCTGAAATATCATATCCTAATAATCCAAATACTTCATTAGTATTAAATATAATTGTTATACTTGTGACTGTATTAGAAACATTAGTATCGGTGAAATAAGCTAAATAAGGTCCAGAAGCACCAGGAGCAAGTATCCAACCGGAACTTTCCATTGTAAGGTTATTGCCATTATTGTCCTTAAGGGAAACAAAAGCACCATTTGGATTACCATTAACAGCTACAGGAACTTTAATGGTATCGCCATTGGAAGGACTAACAGTAATTGTAGCTGTAGTGCCCATATAAGCGCCATTAGCTGTACAAGAAACAACAGTTTGGGCACGGCAAGTAGATGAGCAAATAAGAAGCACAAAAATGGATAGAAGTAGTTTCATCACGATCCTTTAAACGCCATAGAAACAACTCCAGAGGCATGACTGTTCAACAAGGTCCATGTGGGAGCAGTTCCACTGGACGTATTGAGGACTCCTGCAAAAGCCATATTTGTATTTGCAGATACCGCGAATGGATTTGTGTAGCTTCCTGAAACTGCGGTAATATCTCCGTTGGCTGCAACAATCCACTGAACAATTATATCTGTTGATCCCGTTAGTGTTTGAGCTTGACCCGAAGGAGAAGTAGATGCCGTGTTAGTGGTATTTGCTGGAGTTCCATCGAGCGCGATAGTCGATCCTGACCACTTGTATTCTATAACTTCCACGTAACCGACATCCCCACCGGAGAGCACGTGGCTGATCGTGACGGATAGATTTGTGCTGCCGCTATTTGTCGCATCGCTTAGGCAGTAAGCCCCCGATGTGGTGCTCCCGCCACCATCATTGCCGTTGGTTGCTGCTGGGATTTGCCATGACCCGGAACAGGCACCAGCCGCAATGGTAGTAATTGTAATGTTCGCGCCAGAATTATTGGACGTATTAGAGCCGGTCAAAACTACGACTAAATTTCCCGAACCAAGTGCTTGGGTTAGAGGAACAGTGCAAACAGAAGGAGTCGCATTCGTACAGTGTGTTGGTTCAGCCATGGCTATAGCATCGACGTGCTGCACCATGGTCCACGTTGGCGGCGGACCCGATACTGCATTTGCCAAAACTTGCTGGACTTGAACCGCTTGGATGGGAGCAACCATCAACACTAAAGCCAATCCTAGATGTATAAACTTTTTCAATTTTCTGTCCATGTCCCTTTACCTACCCACACTTGCCAATGTGTCGAATCAATAGCCACAAAACATGCAGCATCCCCAGCGGCTCCCCCTGATGCCACACCATGAGTGCCACCACCACCAACGGTGTTTACAGTGCCATTTAAAATCACATAGGAACTTGCTGGTGGATAAACAGTCAATACACCTGTATTTACAACACCAGTCGTTCCAGAATTAGCCACACAATATTGCTCACCCTTCGCTGTCGCTGGCAATGTATAAGTGACCCCAGTACCAGCCGTTCCTTCCTGATTTATGGTATATCCAGATTGATATGTGGATGCACCTAATGTTGCCGATGTCCCTGTTGTAATTGTAACTGGTGCTTGACCATCCATAATTCCAGTAACAGCTAAAGATGATCCAGTAATAGTGGTGAATGCTCCTGTTGATGGTGTTGTAGCACCAATAGGTCCAGGAGCACTAGGACTAAATTGAGGGAAATTCTGTTGCTGGGAATAAGCAATCCCAACTACCATTATAATTATAATTACAATTCCTCTAATTGATTTTTTCATAGTTAACTCGTAGGTGCCGTAAATGTCAGATAAGTTACTGTCAATCTAATTGCTCCTGCCCCTGGTGTTGTACTTGGCGTAACTTTAACTGCCGCTGCCGATGCATTGAAATAATATCCCGCTGCCGAGCAATATCCTGTTGTTCCTGATGTCAATGTGGATTGAGTTCCGCAATATCGTGTTGCTGATCCACTATCGCCAATTGTAAAGCTAGTTGCTGTTGTAATTGTGGTTGTAATCCTATATTCAATTGCAAGAATAATGGAATTAGCTGGTAAGCAATTTAACCCTGTTGATGTAGATGCTCCCGATAATGTAGTAATCCCAAATGTAGTTTCACATGCTGCCTGTCCCAATTGCCCACTAATCCCAAAAGCATTGCCTCCAGTTACAGTAGTGGTAGTAGATGTCATCGCTGCTGGTGCTGTTCCCCCAATGGCAGGAGGAGAAGCAAAGTAAGAATTAAGAGTAACACCATTCAAATACCCTTCCTCGGATACGCAAGTGAGATCCCATAATATTGGTGTATTCTGATCTACCAACATTGAACATTGGGAATGAGGGTTTACTACCGCTGTCGATCCTGATGACCCACCATTTTTAGCAATAGAAAATGTCGTTGGTGTAAGTGTTGATGCTGATCCATTATTAATTAGAATAGTAAAGAAATTAGGATTACCAAGACCACTTGACGATACTGCAACCAATGGATTAGGGATCACTAATGATGAATTAGGATTTAAAATAGCAATATTATTATCGCTATATAATACATTTGCATTGGCAGCTTCATCTACTGCTAATCCTACATTTGGACAAGAAGGAGCACCAATAACACCACCAGTGATTGCATATAGGAAAACATAAGTACCATTAGTGGATGGAGGAGGACATACAGCACCAGTAACATCGTTGGCAGTTGCCCCTAAATTAACTGGTACAGAATATTGAGATTGATTAGTAATTGTTGGTATTGTTGTTTCTGCTCCACCATTATTACTCATTTTCCAGCGATGAGCATTTGAATCTGCTTTAATATAATCTATTCCTGCTGTTGGTGTTCCTGGTGTTGGTAATTCACCGGCAACAAAACATCCAGATGCAGGGCTATTGCAGGCACCAGGAGCGGCACTAGAATAAATACCATTTAAAGCCTCAAATGGTTCAGTTGTCCCTACTTCTGTACCAATATCAAATACTGATGATGATGTGTTACTTGCATTTACACTTGTTGCTTTAGGTAAATATGTTGGAGTCTGTCCTGATAATCCAGATGGACAACTAACAGTAGTGGCTCCTCCATTTGCATCTGTACACAATTGCACTGACACTCCAGCTATTGTACCGGAACTTAATAGTGCAGGATCGGAACCTTGGATTGCTTTTGATGATGTAACTGTTGTTGATGTTGCTGCAATGGGAACTTGTCCCGCTGTCATTCCAGATAAACTGCCACCACCACCGCCAGTGCCACAATTATTTCCAGTTGGAGAACAGGCTACAACAATTTGCCTTAATGTTGTTGTCACTCCAGATCCATATAGTTGGACATAATAAACACCAGGATTAGCAGCACCACTATAATTACCAAGGCCGTCAGCTTGAAATGGATTAGATTGAGTGACTGTTAAACTGACATCAGTATAAAGTGTCGATAATCCTGCACATGGTGTTGCTGCATTTCCTATTTGTAATAATGTTCCATTACTTCCAACAGCGGCATTGGCATGAGTAAGAGCAACAATAATAGTGGTAGGAGTAACCGACAATATTGTTAATCCACCTGTTAATTGACCGTCATTTAAAGTGCCATTATTAAGATAGGTATCGAAACCAGTGAATCCAGCTACTTGAACTGTCATGCCATCAACAAACCCAGCGGTTACTGGATTAGATGCCATTGTAAATACAACTAAATTACTTGTTACTTGTGCCCCCGTAGTTGCTAATGGTTGACATACCGCCACATTGACACCGCCAGCAGGATAACCTTGACGGGTAAGGGCAGCAGGATCTTGAGTCAGTTTACCGCCCTGGGCATAGACTAATGATGGTAATAGTAATAACAATAATAATAGACGCTTCATATTCACCTTAATGAAATTGCAACATGATAATCATTGCCATTTGGATCTTTAATTAAATTATTAATTTCTTCTCCTTTAACACTAGATGGATGCATATGAGGACTTAAAAACACTTTTCCACGTTCCCTTAATTTTAAAGCAGCGGCATCGAAATCTTCTTTACTCATATTTGGAAACAATTTTCGTAATGTTTGGGATGATACAGGAGCACCATTAGGTTCTAATTCACGTACCTTATTAAATATTATCATTTCATTTCTAGATGAAGATAATTGAGGAGTGGGATATGACTGTTCATTGTTAATTGTAATTTTTTCACGAGGACCAGGATAACCAGTTCCACGAGGTTCAAATAACATTGGCTTTCCTGTAACTTGTCTTAATACATTGGCACTATTAGGTTCTCCTCTAGCTGCTCTTGTTTGCAAATCAGGAACATCTTTACGTTCAACGCTCCATTGACTACCAGGACTTTCATTTGGAAGTGGTTCTCTTGGTTCTGGCATAATATTAACATCTAGACTTTTCTTTAAAGTGCCCGTTCCTGGCATTTGGGAGGCTTCTGCCGGGACTTCTGGTGCTGGACGGGGATTTGCCCTTACCCTGGCGGCACGAGCGTCCCAGGGGCGTTCTGACGGCATCTGAACTGGTGCCCTTGTAGGGGCTGGGGCTGGCGATTTAGGAACATTTGACCAAGTAGGCTTACGAACATAAGAAGTTGTCGATGTCGATTTAGGCGCTCCCGCTCTTGCCGCCACATCCCTATTAACGGCATCAATATCGCTAATAACTGGCGCTCTTTTAGGTAAATTTTCAAATGGACCAGGATTAGTTAATGTTCCTTTTTCTCCTGCTGGAGTAATTCCTTCTGTCAACCAATCGGGAATAGTCCATCGTTGCATACTACGAGGAAGAATATTCTTTGGAGTCCCTGGAATTCCTTTTAATGATTGTGCCGATGTAGCAGGTTCCCTCATTTTACTTGCAAGCCAATTACCAGCACCTTCCGATCCTCTTGCAATTGCTACAGGTAATTCAGCCAATCCAATAGCACTGGTAGCATTACTGATCGGTGCCGAATAATTACTAGGCATATTCTGTAATGTATTGGCCCTTTTCATTATTTGATTTTCTTCTGCCTGGGAAACATCCTCACCAAACAATCCTTTTTTAGACATATTCCCAGCAAGAGGCTGTGGCGCTTGTGTTGGTGCTCCCGCTGCTTTTGCCGTTGCCTGTGTTTTCTGAGTCAATTGATCCTGATTTCCAATGGGATTACCATGTTCATCCCACGACTCTTTAATTGGATTGCCTTGTTCATCCCAAGATTCTGGCATTATCTATCCCATGTCCTTGTTTTGGAATTCCATTTGGCATCGTCAGGAACACCTTTAGGACGTGTTGGTGTATTATTATTACCTGTATTTCCAACTGTCGATCCTGGTTCTCCCATATTAGCGTAAGTTCCAAGCCATTCCTTTGCCACATTAAGAGCTTGAATCATATTTTCAGGAGATTGCTTGCCTGCATCGAACATTTGAACGAAATGGTCAAACAATTGATTGGACATTCTACCGCGAGCATGAGCAAGAGTGACAGCGGTTTGAACCATTCCAATTTCATCTTTATAGTGAGCATATTGAGGATCAGAAACACCAACTTTACCTTGCCAAAAATTATTCCATCGTCCTTCTCCTGGACCAAGCAATCCCGCTACTTTTTCAGTCTCATCAAGAGCCTTGTCAATTTGCGGCAATGTAGCTTGAGCCTGTTGCTTTTGTGTTTTCATCATCTGTGTTAATTTATTGGGATCATTAGCAGCATCAGAACGAACGCGAGCATTTTCAGTGCTAACTAAATCATGTCCTTTGGCAATTATTTGAGCAGATTTAGTTCTTTCATTAGCGACATCTTCTGTTGTTTTTTCACGTCCCTTTTCTCGTTCATTAGCCCCGGCAACCGTAGTGGCTGTGCGTTCACCGGCACCTTTTTGTTGCTCTTTAACAGCTTCCAATTTCTCCCATTCCGCTACTGGAATTTCAACGGGACCATTAGGCCCTTGTACCGTAACTGTTTTGCCAATATTAGCTGCCCTAGCTTCCGCTTCCTTAGATTGAGCAGTATTTTTCTCCATTTCCGATTGCTGTAAATTACGTTGTGCTGACTCCCCTCTTTCCTTTTCCCCCGTAGCCAAAGTATCTTTATATTGCTGGTAAGCCTGTTCCCTTGGCTCCTCAAATAATTCCCTTCCAGTTTCCTGTGCTGCCTCTGGACTTTTAAATGATTGCAATCCCATAGCTAACCCACCTGCAATCCTTTTCCATTGCGGTATCTTTGGTGCTTGAAATGGAGGTGGAGCGACATTAGGATTATGGACAGGTGTAGGTGCTGGATATTGCGATGGCAATTGTGATCCTACATCTGGTGATGATATTGATTGTGGAATAGCTGGAGCAGGTGATGGAGAAGCAATTTTTTGTCCTGCTGTCATAGCATTTGATCGTTGCTCATTAGATTGAGGTGAAGGTGTATATATAGGAATATTATTTGCCATTTCTGGTGTAATCATTGGGGCTGTTCTAGAACTTGGAATTGGAAGAGGATATTTTTCATCTTCTTCTGGATCGTAACCGGGAATGGGATAATTATCAACCATTTTTACTTGCTCCTACTCATTTCAAATATCCCCCTGCCGCTGTCCCTGCCGCTCCCAATAAACTATTTAACCATGATGTTGTCTGTGCCTGTGCATTCGTTTCCGCATTCAATGTCGATGGAGCTAACCCATACATACTCTCTGCTTCCCCTTGTGCTCCCTGTTGTTCTTGCCCTAATCCATACATCCCTTGTAATTGATTAGCCATTTGCTGTTGCTGTAAATTAGCGGCACTTCCACCAGCAGCCTGACCTTCCTCCATTGCCAATTGATCTTCATTCGCTGTCAAATCAGAAGCATTATTGGTGGCACTAGCCCTATTCTTCGCTTCAAAATCAGCCGTACTGAATGGTGCTGTTGTAGCTCCCATTGTATTCTGAGTAGCTGCCTCTTGATCTTGAGGAGACAGGTAACCAGTATTCATTAAATTGGTATAGCCAGGGATCAAAGTGTTTTGCAATTGATTAGCTTGATTTTGCTGTCCCTGGCCAATGGCATTGGTTGTCTGTAGATTAGTGTTTGCTTGTGCCGTTGTTGGCCTAGCCATCTTATACCTCCACCAATGCAGGTGCAACACGATGGCTATAACAAGGCCATTCTGATTTAATCCATCCCAATTTAATAATAGTTAATTCCATTTTACGATCAAGAACAGATGGGGGAATGAATGCCTGTACCTCACCTATCCCAGCCATTGCCGCCGCTACTTCCACTTCCTTATGCAATACTAGGAGCCTTCCCAATCGCTGACGTTTCCATTGGCTATTGGGATCGAATAACCAGTATGTTTCCGCTATTGTTCTCAAAAACACAGCATGAGTAATATTACCGCCCTCTTCAATAATGCAACTGACAGGGCAATCCTCAGGTGATGGCAATAGATAGTCGAATCCCTGTTTACGATGCAGATTGATAATTGCATCAAGATCGGATTCCTGATATGGACGAACCACCATTATCCTTGCCTCGCTCCTGGAACTATAAATGTTGGCGCTGTCACTTTATTGCCCGTTGCAGGACTGACATTATTATTCACATACACTTGAATCTTCTGTAATGCCTCTCCCAATGGAGGTGCTTGCTTTTGAATCCTATCGAGATTGGGAATTGTAATTGCCATTATGATTCCTTTTTAATTGGAACAATTCCACAGAATACAAATTTGATTAACGGTGTCTTATCGGCATCTTTATGTTTCTGACATAGATGACGGATCAATTTGATTATACCAGCTTCTTTTACTGTACCTCTCCACTGTGCCCATTGATGACATTCGTCGCAATTCCTAAACATCATTTTCACCAATTATAATTACAATAGTAATTACAATTACTATACATTTGCTCCCCTAACCAATATGGTGGGATGTTTCTTCATGCATGGAATCAATTGTTCCAATTGAAACCACGATCCCACGGCATTCGTACCCACAGTGAAACTAAATCTCTCCCCAGCTATTTCAATTCCACGTTCCCCATCACCTAATGGTATAGGGCTTAAAATATATCCACGTAGATTAGTTGTCCTTAATGCCGTAGTAATTGCAATAGACATAATTCCAAAACCAGTAGCCCTCCACTTTAAATACCCCAATAATTTTCTATGCGCTCCCAATTGCACCATCTGTTCTTCGACGTGGCTAGGACTAAAATAGGTGGTGTAAAATGAATTGATAGGAACGCCATCATCACTTAATTGATATGGTACTGGAATTTTCTGGTATAACTTACCATTGCCAATGCTATTGCCGAAGAATGGCTGTGTTGTACCGTCGCTTCTTTCTGCAAATGTCATGGAAGCGGCTTGAATTGTCCAGACCATCCATCGCCTGCCACGTCCATGTCCCAGGATTTTCCCGGTAAATGCACTGTATGTTACCATTGGAGACGATGCAATATCTTGGGCATTCTCTAGCCATTTATAATCAATCATAAATACATAATTAGGCAATGTAACACCAAAGCCAACAGGAACACCAACCAATATCTGTTTATTTACCTTATCAATGCGTACCCATATACATTGAGACGCTGCCCAATTAATGCTATTCCAACATATCTTCCCGGTATTGGAAGCATCCTGTTGGATTTCAGGAGTAATCTTGACGGGATCTCCTCCCCAAAA
>Ga0210394_10008417_pt1 | contig 10629 bp, 8 predicted proteins | sample IncBWC12MmetaG_FD_160121 | JGI IMG/M metagenome (GOLD analysis project Ga0210394, IMG submission 160121) | Forest soil microbial communities from Barre Woods Harvard Forest LTER site, Petersham, Massachusetts, United States - Inc-BW-C-12-M | ecosystem: Environmental > Terrestrial > Soil >... | reverse complement strand
CGTGCCAGAGTTCTCGCCCGTATTACCAAATACCATCTGCACCACGTTGACCGCGGTCCCCAGCAGGCCGGTGATGTGTTCCACGCGGCGGTAGGTGACCGCTTTTTCCGCCATCCAGGAATCGAACACGGCGGCAATCGCGCCCCAGAGCTGTTCCGCCGGATCTTCCGGAAAAGGCTTGCCCACTGCATCCTTAAAGTAAGACTTGTACTCTTGAACGAGCTGCTTCCAGTCTTCGGCGTCGAGCTCCGTATCCACTTTTACCTTGCGCCGCACCTTCAAGGCGCGCAGCTTCCCTTCCAGGTCGTCCTTGGGCAAGCCAATCACTACAGTTGAATACATCTGCACGAACCGGCGGTAGGCGTCCCAGGCAAAGCGCGGGTTGTTGGTATTTTTGGCAAGGGCTTCCACCGAGCGGCTGTTCAGACCGAGATTCAAAATCGTTTCCATCATGCCCGGCATGGAGCGGGCCGACCCGGAACGCACGCTCACCAGCAGCGGGTCTTTGGAGTGGCCCAGCTTCTTTCCGGTGGCGCGCTCCAGGCGGGCGATATTTTTCTTCACGTCGGCCCTTAGGGCCGGCGTCAGCTTGCGGCCATTCTTCAGGTACTGGTCGCAACATTCGGTAGTGATGGTGAAGCCGGCCGGGACCGGCAGCCCGATGCGGGTCATTTCCGCCAGGCCCGCACCCTTGCCGCCCAGCAATTCCTTCATGTTGCCGTGGCCTTCGGCTTTTCCTGCCCCGAAAAAGTAGACGTTGCGCACTGCGTTCCTCCTCGCTTACCTCTCGTCCTACCACACCGGGCGCTTCGCTCACCAGTGTCGGCGCGCCGACAATTTCCTGGTTCGCACCAAGCTCACTTCTCCGCCGGCGCCAGCTCTGAAAAATCCGCGATCGTTGAAAACTCTCCCAGCAGACCGGCCAGCAGAGTGAGCCGGTTTCTCCGCACCGCCTCCTGCTCCGCCATCACCATCACGTGATCAAAAAAGTCATCTACTGCCGGCCGCAACTCGGCGATTCCTTGCAGCGCCTCCCGATATCGCTTCGATTGCTTGTGTTCCTGCGCTTCCCGCGCCACCCGCCCGGCGGCCTCATGCAGCGCGCGCTCCGCTGAGTGCTCGAACAACTCCGGCTGTACGGCAGCCAGACGCCAGCCGGTCTGCGGTCCAGCCTTCTCCAGAATCTTGCGAATGCGCTTAAAGGAAATGGCCAGCGGATCAAAGTTCGGAGTCTTACGTATCTCTCGAATTGCCCGCATGCGCTCGGAGGCGTCTACCAGATCGTCCGATCCGGCGGCCAAGGCAGCGTTGACTTCGTCCTGAGCCAGGCCTTCTTTTTCTTGAAAGATGAACCGCGCGCGGTCCACCAGGAAATTGCGGAGCGCCTTCTCAAAGCCGGCAGTCACTTTGAGCCCGGGCTTATTCTCAAGTAACACTTTAACTGCCTGTGTGGCCGTTTCGCTGAGCGACAGCCGCAGCTTGCGATCCAACACGATGAGCACAACTCCCAGAGCGGCGCGGCGCAGGGCAAATGGATCGCTGGACCCGGTCGGCGCAAGTCCCACGGCGAAGCATCCGGCCAGCGTGTCGAGCTTGTCCGCCAAGGCCACCGTCGCTCCGGTCAGATTGCGCGGCAAGGCATCGTTCAAACCCGAGGGCAGATAATGGTCGTAAACGGCCTGCCAGACATCTTCAGGCTCTCCTTGAACTCTGGCGTAGAGCCCGCCCATGATTCCCTGCAACTCAGAAAATTCGCCGACCATGCCGGTGACCAGATCGCACTTGGAAAGTTCGGCGGCGCGATCGGCCGCGAGCATGCCGGTGTCATTGAGACCCTGCGACTGCCAGTGTGTCGCCAGCCACCTTGCCAGGGAGCGGACACGGTCGATTTTTTCCGCGTAGGTGCCGAGCTTGGCCTGAAATGTAACGGCCTTCAGCTTTGGCAGATTGTCGGCGAGCCGACATTTTTGATCCGACTGCCAGAAAAATCTGGCGTCGGCAAAGCGCGCGCGCAGCACGCGCTCATGCCCGGCGCGCACAATACCCTTGCTGTCCCTCTTCATATTAATGATGGCCAGGAAATGCGCAGCCAGCCTTCCGCGGCGATCCCGCAGCGCGAAATACTTCTGATGGCCGCGCATCACTGTAATCAGAACCTCTTCCGGCAGTTCCAGATGCCCGGGATCGAAGTGGCCGAGAATCGCCGTCGGGTACTCGTTCAGATAGGTGACCATTTCCAGCAGGCCTTCGTCTGCATTCACCTGCAAGTCTCGATCGGACGCCAGCTTAGCCATCTCCCGCTCGACTTTTTCTCGCCGCTCCTGCGGCTCGACCAGCACAAAATTGCGTCGCAGCCTGGCCACGTAATCCTGGCGCGTCACCGGAATCCTGGACTTACCCAGAAAGCGATGCCCGACGGTGAAATTCCCGGCGCGCACAGACTCCAGTTCAAAGGGAATGGCGCGATTGCCAAGCATGGCCACGATCCAGCGAATCGGGCGGATGAACCGTACGCCCGAAGCGCCCGTCCAGTACATCGTTTTGGGCCAGGGGATCTCCCGAATCACCTTCGGAAGAATCTCGCCCAGCAACTCCGCCGCTGCCCTGCCTTTGATCACTTGCCTGGCGGCGACACATTCTCCGCGCGGTGTGCTCACAGTCGAGAGCGCGGCAACCGGAACGCCTTGCTTGGCCGCAAAACTCTCGGCGGCGCGCGTGGGCTTCCCCTCCGAATCAAACGCTACGGACCTGGGCGGACCGATGACTTCCCTTTCTACGTCCTCCTGCTTCAGGCGCAGTCCGGCGCAGACTGCCGCCAATCGCCGGGGCGCGCCGAATACCTCCAGTGATGCGCCATCGAGAATCCTTTCGGCTCCCAGATACTTCTCAAGTAATACCTTAAGTTCGCGAGAAGCCAGCGGAATCATCCGCGCGGGAATCTCCTCGCAGCCAATCTCAAAAAGGAAGGGAGCTCCAGCCTTCACGCCGACACCTCGCTGGCCTGCACGATGCCGGAACGCTGGTCGAGGTAGGCGGCTGCGGTCCCACACGCCAGTTGCCGCACGCGGCCGATGAGAGTGGCGCGTTCGGTGACGGAAATCAGGCCGCGCGAATCGAGCACGTTGAACAGGTGCGAGCATTTCAGGCAATGATCGTACGCGGCGATCACCGGAAAGCGCTTCTTCTCCTCAGGGCCGGCTTCGGCGTAGGCCCGCAGAAGGCGCGCGGACTCCTGTTCGTGCAGGTCAAAGAGGTTGCGCGTGATCTTGCCGTCGGCATAGTCGAAACTGTAGGCCGAAAACTGCTGCTCCTCGGCCAAACGGACTGTTCCGTAGCGTTCGCTGGCAGACCAGCGCAAATCGAATACGCTCTCCACTCCCTGCAGGTAGGCAGCAATGCGGTCCAAACCGTAGGTCAGCTCGACCGAGACCGGATCGAGGTCCACGCCCCCGCATTGCTGGAAATAAGTGAACTGCGTGATTTCGAGCCCATCGAGCAGGACTTGCCAGCCGATGCCCCAGGCGCCCAGAGTGGGCGATTCCCAGTTGTCTTCCTCAAAACGAATATCGTGGTCGCGAAGGTTGATGCCGATGGCGCGGATACTCTCCAGGTACAAGTCCTGAATATTCGACGGCGCCGGCTTGAGGATGACCTGCATCTGATGGTGCTTGTAGAGGCGATTGGGATTTTCGCCGTAGCGGCCGTCGGCGGGCCGGCGGCTGGGCTGAACGTAAGCGACGCGATAGGGCTCCGGACCGAGCACGCGCAGAAACGTCTCGGGGTGCATGGTGCCGGCGCCCATCTCGATGTCGTACGGTTGCTGCAGGACGCAATCGCGCTGCACCCAAAAGGTCTCCAACTGCAGGATCAACTCCTGGAAAGTTGGTCCCTTAATACGTTCAAGTTTTACTTTATGTTTCAAGGGATAGCTCCGGCCGCACAGCCAGCATTTTTCTCGCGCGCAGCGACTTCTCAATGTGCTGCTCAATAATGTCCAGCATGAACTCTTGCACTTCCCTCTCTACCGGCGCGTGGGACCGCGGCCACTCTTTGATCAACTGCTCGAGCTTTTCCGTTGCGATGCGGCGTGCCACCGGCAACGCCGCAGCAGAGATCGCGCGTTGGCCTGGAACGTGGCAGCGGCCGCAGACCAATCCTTGCGCCGGCGACCAGTATGCCCTCTCGTTCAACTCAGATCCGCACCGGCCGCAGCGATCGAGTTGCGGAAGCCAGCCTCCGAGGCGTACCGTCCAGAGCGAAAAATAAGCCAGCACCAGATCCGTTCTGGCTTGCGCTTTCATGGCGCGGGCGGTCAGCAGCAGCAGCCGAAAATTTGCGTCGGCCGGTTCCTTTTCCGCCAGCACCGCTTCGGTGACTTCACTTGCCAGCGCGAGTGCGGAAGCCGCCGCGAAGTCGCTCTGTACCTCCATAAACGATTCGATCAACTCGCACTGGTTGATCCGCACCAGGTCCCGCGTCTCGCGCTCGTAGAACCAGATCCGAATGTACGAGAGCGGCTCGAGTGTTCCGCCAAAACGGCTCTTGGGACGGCGCGCCCTGGCCGCCACCCCGCGCAGGCGGCCGTGGGTGCGACTGAAGAAGCTGACCAAGAGGTCCCCTTCTCCGAGCGGGAAGCCGCGCAAGACGATGGCTTCGGATTCAGTAGCCGGCATCGGACTGTCGGCGCGCCGACCGCCCCGACCGGGAGCGGAACGTGCCGCTAATTCGGACCGACTACTTACCACACACAGAATGGCCACGCAATAACGCTCTCCGGCTCGACGAACAGCCTCTTGCAAATTCCTGAGCGTATCTTAAAGTTTCAACATGCGCAAACAGGTGCCGACCATCGATTTTCTCGGCCTGGGACTGAATTCCGCCGACACCTTGATCCGCCTGCCGCATTTTCCGCAACTCGATTCCAAGGTGCATATTCTTTCGAGCCAAGTTCTGCCCGGCGGGCAAGCAGCCAGCGCTGCCGTGGCCTGCCGGCGCTGGGGTTTGCGCAGCCGCTATATCGGCAAGATCGGCGACGATTGGGCCGGCCGCCTGCAACGCGAAGAGTTTGCGCGCGAGGGGATGGAAGCCCATCTTGTCGAGGTCCGCGATTGCGCAAGCCAGGCCGCGTACATCCTGATTGACCAACAATCCGGTGAACGCACGATTCTTTGGCAGCACGATTCGCGGCTGGATCTCACGACAGAAGACCTTCCGCGCGACTGGATTACTCAGGCGCGCCTGCTTCATGTGGACGGGCACCCGGCGGAGCCTGCTGCGGTCGCCGCGCGCTGGGCACGGGACGCTGGAGGGATGGTCACCGCCGATCTCGACAACATCTATTCGGGGATTGAAGAGCTTCTAGCATCGGTGGACTATCTGATGGCCTCGCGCGAATTCCCTACCCGGCTCACGGGGATTGAAAATCTGCCCGACGCGCTGCGCGAGATTCGCAACCGCTTCGGCTGCCGCGCTGCCGGGGCCACCCTGGGCCGCGACGGGGCGCTCGCGTGGGACGGGGTTTCATTCCACTACAAGCCCGCATACTGCGTCGAGGCCATCGACACCACCGGCGCCGGCGATATTTTTCATGCTGCATTTGCTTTTGGGCTTCTGGAAGGCCAAGACCTCGACAGCATTTTGGAGTTTTCCTGCGCGGCGGCCGCTCTGAACTGCACCGCCGTGGGCGCGCGCGGCGGCGTTCGCCCACTGGGTGAAATCCGCGAGTTGATGCGCGAAGGCCGGTGTTACCCGGTAGCGTTCGACGGGGAGCGGCTGCACATCACGCCAGGCGCGAACCGTGGTAAAAAGAGTGTCACTCGACCTTCAAGTAACACTTGAACTTGAGAAGACGGCCTATTCAGACTCACTCGCGTCCGACTCGATGGCGTAGACCCCTGCCAGTATCAGCGCGCCGCCGGCGACCAGATCGCGCGTGAGCGGCTCGCCTAAGACCATCGCCGCAAAGGGCGCGCCGAAGACAGGCTGCAGGTAACTCAGCGCCCCAATCTTTGACGGAGGCACCCAGCGCAGCACCCAAAAGTAAAGGGAGATACAGACCGCCGACGAAAGCACACCCATGTAGGCAACCGTTCCCCATCCCTGCCATCCGATCGCACTCCATTCCCCGGCGCGCATCAGGACGCGCGCCTGCCACAGGGCGATCGGCAACGAAAATAGTCCGCTGCAGGTCACGTTGTAAGCCATGAGCTGCAGCGCATCGTAGGATTTGCCCATGCGCTTGCCCAATACGGTAAACACGACCACGCTGAGGCAAGCCATGAATGTCAGCAAATCGCCTTGCGATTCGGTCGAGCGCCAGTCCCAGTTGCGGCCGGCACCCAGCACGAGTGCGCCGGCGAACGCCACGACGAGTCCCAGGAGCTTGCGGCGCGTGAGACCTTCGAGTCCGTAAATCCAGGCAGCAAGCAGAATGAAGATGGGCGTTGTGGCGACCACGATCGCCGAATGTCCTACCGAGGTCATGCTGAGCGCGTAGGTGAAAACGCCCTGGTTGATGAAAATGCCGAAGAATCCCAGACAGGCGAAATTCCAAATATCGCCGCTCGAGAGTCGCTTCAAATGGCTGGCCTGGCCTGCTTTGGATTGCCGCCGTTCTTTCAACGCCAGCCAAATCGCCACGGGCAGCATGACGATACCTGCCGCCAGAATGCGAAACGACGCCAGCGCCAGCGGACGCACGTAATGGAAACCGATCTTGCCGACGGTATAGTTGATCGACCAGATAATCACCACGAAAGCCATGACGGCGAATAACACAATGCGGGACGGCCCTGGCGATTGGGGAGCGGAATACGCGGGCACAGAACTAGATCAACTCTTCCCGGCGCACAGTGAGCGCGTCGATGCGCTCGCGGCGCGGCTCGAAACCGATTCCAGGCCCTTCCGGCGCGGCGATGGTGCCCTGCGGCGAGACAGTCACTTCGGGCTCGATGACGTCTTCGGTCCAGTAGCGGCGGCTGGCGGTGACGTCGCCGGGCAACGTGAAATTCGGCAAGGTGGAAAGCGCGATATTGTGCGCGCGACCGATGCCGGATTCGAGCATGCCGCCGCACCATACAGGGATGCTGTTTTCACGGCACAAATCATGGATTCGCCGCGCCGCGCTGTAGCCGCCCACGCGTCCCAGCTTGATATTGATGATGCGGCAGGCGCCGAGCGTGATGGCCGCGCGGGCATGCTCAACGCTGTAAATACACTCATCGAGGCAGATGGGCGTTTGCAGCTTGCGTTGCAACTCGGCGTGGCTATAAATGTCATCCCAACCGAGCGGCTGTTCGATCATCATCAGGAAATAAGCGTCGAGCTGTTTCAACAGCGGAGTGTCGCGCAGTTGGTAGGCGCTATTGGCGTCCACCATCAGCTTGATGCGTGGAAAGCGCTGGCGCAGCCGGGCCACAGGCTGCGCGTCCCGTCCCGGCTTGATTTTGATTTTGATGCGCTGGTATCCGGCGGCAAGTTCTTTCTCGACCTGGCGCTCGAGTTCGTCGTCGTTTTCCTGCAAGCCGATGGAAACGCCGCACGGAATCTGCCGGAGTTCGCCGCCGAGCAGCTTCCACAGGGGCATCTGCTTTTGCCGCGCCTCGGCGTCCCAAACGCCTGCTTCGAGCGCGCCTTTGGCCATGTTGTGGCCACGGATTCCCGAAAGCATTGCGTCGATTTCGGAAGCGGCGGCAAACTCCCTTCCCCGCAGGGCCGGCCACAGGAAATCGCGCAAAACATGCCAGGCCGTCTCGACAGTTTCCGGCGCGTAGAACGGCCCTTCTCCGGCCACGCACTCGCCCCAGCCGGTGACGCCGTCCGCTTCGACTTCGACCAGGAGAATCCGCCGAAGCGTGGTGCGGCCGAAACTGGTCTCGAACGGAGCGACGAGCGGCATCTGAATTTCGCGGAGAGTAACCTTGCGAAGGCGCATCTAGTCTTTGGGCCAAAGCTGCAGAAGATATTCCCCGCCCTCGCCTGCGGCCTTCACGGAAACGGCGGCGTAGCCGAGATTCAACCAATGCTCGAATTCCTGCCGAATTTCGGCTTGCATGCGAATGGCTTCGTCGGGACGCGTGAGACGCAGGGCGGCGAGTTCCGCGGGAACACGGATGCGCACGACTTTTTCTTTGCCGCGCGCGGAAGGGACCGCAAGCCCGGTGGCAGATCGCGCGGCGACGGCGCGGCGCACGCGCACGGAATCCAGGCGCCATTCGGCGACGAGGCGGTCGCTCGGCAATCCAGCTTGCAGCGGAGTCGTCAAAGTGCCGTACATGTTGGCGACGTATCGGCGGGCGATCGCGCCAAGGCCCGCGAGATTGAAATAAGCATTCTTTATTTGCAGAGGGTCGAAAGTCCACTCGATGAGTTCGATGCCGCGCGAGAAGGCGTCCGCGCGCTGGAAAAGTTTCAGGCTGCGGCCTATTCCGCGATCACGCCAGGGCTCGAGCACAGCGGTCATGTGCGAATGCAGAAAAGGCTGTCCCGCGCGGCGACGATCGCTGCTGCCGTGAGCAGCTGACGTTTTTCGCGCTCCGGCCAGAGCCAGCGTGAATCCAACCATGCGGTCTTCGGCAAACGCGCCAAGAACTTGTCCGCCGGTTTCAGCGGCGACCACAAAAAGCGGCAGAGGAACCAGGTCGGCATCTGCGCTGGCCCAGACGGCGCGCTGAATTTCAAAACAGGCGCCGAATTCGGGCAGGCCGTGACAGTGGCGAACCGTTACAGGTTCGCTGTGTTTTTCGGCTGGGCTCGACTTGCGTTTTTTGGCGCGAGGCATGGCCTGGGAAACCTATTTCGAGCGGTGATTCTACACTATTGGAGTAATTGAAGTTAGCTAGGAGAGGGGGTACACCCCCGGGCAATTTGTATGGTTGTGAAAATAAAACGGTTACGGGAAAAGCAATTCGTAAGGTTATGAAAACAAAGGAGCGGGAAGTTTCTAGGGGAGGTGCCGCCGAGGGAATGGCACCTCAGCGGCTGAAGCCGCGTAGGTTCATGGAAGTCGATGTCGCGGCTGAAGCCGCGACCCCCTAGCCTCGCAGCATATTAAGAGACTTTTTCGGATTCAGTGCGCTTAGCCTCGGTCCATAGGGCTTCGAGCTGGTCGGCTGAGAGCTTGGATAATTGCTGACCGCGGCCGGTGGCCGTTTGCTCCATTTGGCGGAAGCGGCGTGCGAATTTGAGGTTGGCTTTTTTCAATGCAATCTCAGAGTCAAGATTCAAGAGTCGCGCGACATTGACACAGACAAAAAGCAGATCGCCTACCTCCTCTTCCATCTGCACCCGATCGTTTAATGCGACCGCTACCAACAACTCGGCAGCCTCCTCAGGCAATTTGTCGAGGACCTGTGCCGGCTCACGCCAATCAAAACCCACTTTGGCGGCCTTGCGCGTGAGTTGCTGGGCTTCGAGCAGCGCCGGCAGCGTGCGAGAGACAGCGTCAAGGACCGAGGCGGGCACAGTTGCTTGCTTGCCTTGCGCAGACTTGCTGGCCTGCTTCCCTGCTCGTTCCTCTGCTTTCAGCTCTTCCCACTTCTTGAGGACTTGCTCGGCGGTGTCGACTTTGACCTTGCCGAATACATGCGGGTGGCGGCGGACCAACTTGGTGTGAATTTGCTGGATCACGTCGGCGATATCGAAGCGCCCCGCTTCGGCACCGAGTTGGGCGTGAAACACGACCTGCAGCAGAAGGTCACCGAGCTCCTCAGCGATGTGATTGGCATCGCCGGAATCGAGCGCGTCGAGCACCTCGTAGGCCTCTTCGATCAGGTAAGGACGCAGCGTGTCGTGGGTTTGCTCGCGATCCCAAGGACAGCCGTTGGGTGCCCGGAGGCGGGCCTGCAGCGCTACCAGAGCTTCGAAGAGTTTGCCGGCGTTGCGCTTGCGGGTCGCAGCCCTGCCGGCCTTGGGTGCGCGGCGGCGCTTTGGAGAACGGGCGTTGCGTTTTGCCGGTGGCATGTCGCTCGATGGTCGCGAAAGAGCGTCACTTTACGGCACGAAGCGCCAGGTTGACAAGCGGCGGAGTCGGCATGACAAGCAGAAGGGCGTCGCTACAAGAGCAGAACCGTTGCCTCGTCAATCGCGGTGACCCGCAAACCAAAAGCCTCAGGTCCCGGCGTCCCGGCTTGGCCGGGACGCCGAAGACCTGAGCTACAACAAGGCGCGATACAGAAGGAAAGCCGGTCCCGACGCGGGGAGCGCCGGGACCGGCCTGCGGTGGTGGCCTTCATCCAGCGAGGTATATCGTGCTGCCGTCGCGGTTTACCAAGAGAAGAGGCTTGTCCTTGGAACTATGAACAGCCTGCTCAAACTCCGACGCATTCCTGACTGGGTGGCGGTTGACTTCCTGAATGATGTCGCCGCGGCGAAGGCCGGCTTCGGCTGCTTCACTCGCAGGATCCACATTGGTCACCACCACGCCTTTGGTGTTGGGCGATACGCCGAGATCCCTGGCCGACTCGGCGTTGAGGTTTTCGACCGAGACGCCCGACAGCGCGCTACTGCCGGACCCGTTGCCGTTGTCCTCGGGTGTGGCGGCGGCCTGTTCGGTGGGCATGGTCCCCAGTTTCGCGGTAACGTCCCGCTCGGAGCCATTGCGGACCAGCTTAAGATCGACGTTGCTCCCCG
>Ga0210394_10008415_pt1 | contig 10633 bp, 17 predicted proteins | sample IncBWC12MmetaG_FD_160121 | JGI IMG/M metagenome (GOLD analysis project Ga0210394, IMG submission 160121) | Forest soil microbial communities from Barre Woods Harvard Forest LTER site, Petersham, Massachusetts, United States - Inc-BW-C-12-M | ecosystem: Environmental > Terrestrial > Soil >... | reverse complement strand
CGCCTGCTTCTGGTCGAGCATTCGCGGGCGCGGCATCATCCGTGTTCTCGAGGCCATCCCGTTGCACCTGGTCGAGTATTGGCGGATGGGTTTCAATAGCGGGTTTGAGAGGAACAGACTGTAGCTGTGCCACTTCGAGCCGCTCGGCTTCGTATTTCTTCCACTCCGGCCAATCCCTTAACTCTTTGGCTGTCAAAAAGGGGACTGTTAGGCTCTGGTCAACGCCGTTGCGACCTCGGCGACCGTCAAGATCTCGTGCTTAATCTCTGGCGCAAGAAGATCGAAAATCTCCTTCTTGCCGACCAACTCGTCCCGTGTGTACCCCAACCAGCGAAGTTCAGTTTCATTCACACTGACGAAGACGGCATCCTTGTCCAAAGAGTGAAGGCCGCAGGGAGCGCTATTGTAGAGAAGTCCTATTTTTCGGTAGTGGGTCCGTTTGAAAAGTCCCACAGCGCTTTGGCATTGACATGCGAAAGCGGATGTGCATGTGGGACAATCAGATCGTGCCACACCTGCCGCAACCAGTTCATGTCACTCTACTCGCCTTGGGGTTTACGGTGATAGCTCTCATTTTGACGCTTGGGCAGCGCCTTGGTGAATGGCGCAGCAAAACCGTTGCGCGAATATTAGGCATTCTCGCTTTTGTTCTAATCCTGTGTTGGGTGTATGTAGTCCTCTTGTGGATATTCCAAATCGATTTGGTTCAGTTTGCAATATTGCCCGTTGGTGTTTGGTGGATCGTTGGTCTCGGTTCTGTTATCACGGCAGTTTTTGCGGCTCGGCGGACTTGGTTTCGCAAAAAGAGCGCTGGCCTTGCGAGTTCATTAGATAAATCAGAGTCGCTCGCTAAACGGTACGCAATGTGGCTCCTTCCCGTGGCCATATCGGCGTTTCTTGCAGTCGCGATCTGGTTTGTCGTTCGCAAGGCATTACCGTTGCCGCCCGATGAAGTCACAGGTATCGAAAACAAACTGGCGCACGTGCCAGATCCCGCATATCGCCAGTTGGTAGCTAGCGTCATCGGCGCTTTTGATCCAAATGCGGAAATCGACTCAGGAGCGCTGCTAAGCACACCAGATGGAAGACGATCAGTCGATGTGGCCGTTCGATCATCTCGTGACAAAAAACCCACATTAACAGCAATTGACATACTGTACTTGCCGCTAGGGCAGAAAGTTGGAATAGAGGCGGTGGATGCAGCCGATTCAAAACGTACAGATATCAAAGCTGACGCGATGCTTCTCTGTAGTAACACAGGTTTTGATGAGGAAGCGATTAGCAAGGCCAAGCGGAAGAATATAGGTCTAGTCTCGATACTTCGGCAAGGAGATAAGCGCGTCAAGGCGATCATTGAGGAGGAAATCTACCTTAGAAAAGTCAAATTGGAGGACGTGAGGATAACCTGGAAAGGGGACGATCTTCAGAATCTCAATCCAGACGATAGGGTGCTGGATTACAATGGCGGGTCTGTACCTGGATGGATGATTCTCAAAAGCTCGCTACTGGCTACAATGAATCCCGACCTTGTAGTTAGGACCGCCATGACATTCAGATTAAAGCAGCCAACCATCTTTTATAAGAACGGAAAGCGGCTAACGCTGCGATCAATGACGATCGCCTTCACGCCAGTCATTCATTGGTTTTCTGAGACGGTCCGCCTCGACGCTAAGGCAGGTATTTACGACTATATAAGAGGGCGCCTAGTCCTTACGCCAGGCCTCAATACATATACAGTAAGCGGTATTAACTTCGACCGCGCTAAGCCTCTATCATCAGCGCCGCCGTCAACTACTTTGGGAGTTGGGCTTCTTAAGCCAGGAGAGATCGATACGTCGTTCGTAAGTTTAGAAACGAGTCCTGAGACTAACCGTGCGGCCAAGCTTGATGATTTGATACAAGATGAAGATTTACGCTTACAACTAACAGCATCCCAACTCGACGAAATTAGACGCAACAGTCAACTAAGAACACCTAGGCAGCAATCCGCCGCACCGCGAGTGCTAAAGCAATGATCTCCTGGATCGACCACACATGCGAGCTGATCCCGGATTCCATCGCAGGAGTAACACGCAAAGTCTGATGAACACGCCCAAAGTTGTGGTACATGTGAAACAGCGCAATCATCGCGATGTGATTGTCCAGTTTCTTGCTGAACGCATTCGTGAGGCGCGTAAACCTGCGCATCTGCATCCGCATGTTGAGATTCTGCCGTTCCACGTAGCTGGTCGAGATGTGCTCCTCTTTCGGGTTGCCGATAACTTCAACGCGTTTGGTGCCCAGACACTGCGCGGGGCTGTAGCGGGTCTGTCCTTCAGGGTCGTTGCCGTAAATCTTGTGGAGTTGGGTGAAGTCGATCCGGTTACCGAAGGCGTCAGGAACGGCGATCAAATACATCCGGTGGCCGTCCGTGGTCAACTGGATTCGATTCGCCAAACGTCCCGCAACATCCTGAAGGAAGTCCGCTGCACACCCCGCGTCCCTCCGGCCTACGGCCCAACTAATAACCAGCTTCGTGTCCGCGTCAATCGCGGTAAAGGTCCAAACGTCTCCAGCAAAGCCAACGCGGTCCAGCATCTCCATAGTCGTGTTCTTCTGCTTGGCATAGCAGAAGGACCAAATTTCATCGACCTGGACGCGCTTAGCCTTGACCTTGCGAATGGTCGCGTCCTGGTACTCCTGGCAAGCTTTGCCGACCTTCAACAGGGTACGAAGCACCGCGCCTTTGGACACGCCAGTCATGCGCGACGTGGAGCGGACAGAGCAGCCTTCTACCAACGCCGTGATGATCGCCGTCTGCTTCGCAATGCTGAGTACGTTTGCCATAAACCAACTATACGACAGCGCTTTAGCATAGTCAACGGAAAAGTGATGGCAGGTGCGGATTTATTACTTTTCTTTGGCCTTCGACCAGCGTGCTTTGGCCGCTTTGCGCGCGCTCCGCGTCCGCTGTTCGTCAGTCATGGTCTCAAGTCTACGCTTGCCGCCGATCTTGCCGCCCTTCGCGCCCATCTCGCGCATTACTTTCTGAACGATGGTAAGTTCCGTGGTCTCTGTGGCTTGCATGAATACGCGACGTGCATTCTGCACCGTATCGAGTTTTGGAGTAGTGCGTTTCCGCTTTGGCATATGCCTCAAGCGTTGCACGAAACGGGAGGATCGTCAAGATATGCCGATTTCAAATAGACCCACTACCTATTTTTCGCTTGAGCGCATCGGAGAGCTATCCCTTCGCTGCTTTGTCGTGCCTTTGGATCACTCGACCAACTCTTTTCCTTTTGCGATAGCGCAGGCAATCCTACACCCCGGCCTAGTGAGCGGATCACACGCTTGAGCAGCGGAGATGCGCCTGCCACGAGTGACCTAGAACAGATAGTCGAATTTCACGTTGCCGAGGCGAATCGTAAGCAAGCGCGTGTCCCTGGCTCCACAGGTTCCATCGAAAATCACGATCCCTGCGTAGCTGGTCCACGGAAGAATAGTGTTTCCCGCGAATATTTGGCGGCTCGGAAGGATGACCTTCCTGAAAGGCACAGCTGAAAGCGCCTTTCTTCGGCCACAGTAACAGGAAATCCGATCCGAATCCAATTCGACGCGCCGCTCCTTGTCCTCATTCAGCACGATTATGCGGAAGGCAGCGAATTGCTGCACTCCGTGACGCAACGGAGGTGCCTCCGCCACCCGCACCACAATGTTCTGGAATCCAATCGACTTGTATCTGTAGCTGTTGTAGGCGTAAGTGTTTCCCTGCTCCCATCGAAAGGTTGATTGTGCGAAAGCCGCCGCGCATAGCGCAATCATGATACCGAAGAGCAAGAAGGATTTGATCATCAATCCCCCGGATCACCTGTCGCCACTGGAGCTGGGCGTGGCGGTTCAACCGCGACGGAGACACCACCGACCGGTCGCCCACTTCACTCCAAATGGACGACAATCCGCGTTATTCAACCACAGATGCCCCTCCGGGTCGGTTGGATTTACGAAACTTCCAGGCTCGAATCGGCGCACGCACCCCAAACTACGGGTGTTCCGTGTACTTCCTCGATCCGACAAACCGCGAATGCCGCAAGTGCTTATGCGACTCCACAAACTCAAACTGCCATCTTCGAGCGGCTCGCTGCCGGACGTAGCAGGCCGCCGGGGAGCAATGAACAAGGCGACGGAGATGGCGAAGCACCTAGCGACCTTTTGCTGCTCGTACAACGGGATTACCACGCGGTACTTAGTGCGCGCAGGCGTCCGGCCGGGCGGCGAGACGTCCCTGCTCCAGGCGATTCAGCAGAGAACCTTGGGCAAAGTTCGGTAGCAGGCGGCGAGTATCTGCGCAACATGCAAGACGCCCGGCCTTTTGCGCGGACCGGTACCGCCCGCTGGGTTGAGGTCTGCTACTGTCCGACTCCGTTGCAAGAGGAGCGGCCCTATTGGGAGCAATACTTCGAGCTAGTCAAGGTCCAGGATGGGCATGACCGCCCGGCAGTGCCGGGACCCAGAATGGACCAGAGGGTGTGTGAGCGCTGCGATTGCACCGAGGGTACATATGCGTGGGAGCACCAAACAACATCTCGACATGGCGCCCTAGGCTTGCACTTTGTATAGTTTACTTGGGCGCGGGGATTTGGCTTGTGCCCCCGGTTTTTGTAGGGTGATACGGATCGGTTTTAAATGCACTGCGCGATGCGCCCGGCTGGGAGGACGAGGCAGCAACCGGTTCCTCCTTTAGGAGCTCGCGGATCAGTCGTTTCGTGCGTTCCGCAAACGCAAGTTTGCCTGCAAGGCAACTTTCGAGAAGTACACCGAGGGCAGGATGTTCCATCGCATCCGCGGCCGCAATCAGAGCGACGTATTCTCCTATCCGAAGGTGCATCAGTCGGCTTGCCTTGGCGAGAATAAACATTCGCCGTGCGAGCGGTGACTGGATTTCACTGATTTCTTTCCGGAAGTCTTCGAGAAAAACGTCGTGCAGCCGTCCATTGCCTTTCACGGGCTTCTCGCCCATCAATCGGAAGCACTCGTCAAGTCTGCTCATAATTTGAGTGGAGATGAACTCACGCGCGTCGAGAGCCTCTTTGATCTCACGGTCTTGGGCAGCCTGGCCCAATTCCTCGTATATCTTCTGGCTTCGTTCCGCGCCTTGCCGCAAATCGCTGAGCAAGGCGACAAAAACTTCCTTCACGGTTTTGATTGGCATAGTTTAGGTTGACTCCTTTGAGTTGCGCCGCTGTTCGAGTCCGTTCAGCAGTCGCTCACGCTCGTACATGATTCTAGTGGCGACTATTCAGACTTATTATTTTGGGTTGACTCGATTTTCCGCGAGATGTGGACCAGTGCATCCGCGGCTCATGCCGTGATCTCGCAACAGATCGGTGTAGTCTCCGCTGGCGTACTACGAACCGCAGTCGGAGTGATGCACCAGCACGGGCTCCACAACGCGCCGGGCCGGCGCCATGCGTAGGGCGGCCAAACTGAGTTCGTCCTCAAGCGTTCGATCCAACCCCCCAGACGATAACACGGCGCGAGTAGGCGTCCAGAATGACGGCCAGGAACACGAACTCCTCCCGCAGCCGGATGGAGGTGATGTCGGCTACTCACAGTTAATCAGGGCCGGTCAGGATCATGGTCCGCGCCAGGTTGGGGTAGATCTTTCGCTTATCCCTCCGCCTCTTCTTTCTCTTCCCAATCGAGCGAAACAATATCGGTATGTTTTCGGATCAGGCTGAGCATCGCATCAATCGCTTGAGGGCTACCGCTGATATACCAGTTGCTCACTTCTTTCCGTCCGGATTGAGTTGTTGCCACCATGCGTATTTTAGGGCTTGCCATTTACTACTCCTTAATGTCAAGGACCGGGCCCGGCTTCGGAATTGCTTCTTACAAGACCGAATTTGACGCGTAATCCCGACATAGCTGCTCTTGAGACGAAGGTGCGCGGGCGCCCTTTTCACACTCCGCCGACGGTTACGTTTATTAGTCATTTACAAGGCTCGGAACTGGCGCTCGACAAATTGAATCGCTTCCAGAAGCCTCCTGGCTTCTGCCGCAAGGTCGCGCTTGCCCTCATACGAGTCAGGAATACAGGCAAGCTCTTGCAGGACGCTTCTGTGGGCGAAAGTGGCCTTAGTTATCAACTCAGTGGCGTGAGCCGCTTTACCGCCCCTGGTCTCCGCCTCCGCGAGGTGCAGGTTGGAAAACGCGAGTTCGAGATCCGCTTGAAGCGTTAAGGACATGATTGTGACTGCCCCGCGGCTTCGGTCTGCGGTGTATTGCATGCCTCAGCACCCTAAGACTGTTCTCCAAAGATCGAGTGGCTCTAGCAACTGCTTCTCCTTCAGTCGGCGCTCGGCCTCCAACCAATCCCGTTCGGCGAATCCTTCAACACCGCCGCGTGCTTCCCAAAGCGCATAAGCAAGCGTCGCGATTTCGTCGTGGGACAAAGCGGCATTCTCTTCACGCATTGCTTCTCCCAGGCCCGGATCGTTCCAACCTCATTTTGAAATGCATAGGATGACAAGAAGCTAGCCGCAGATTTACTTTTTTCTTGGGAGATCGCTAGGAGAGCCACACCCTTTAGACACCGCTGAAACCCTCTAAAGAAATGGAGTCATCTTCTGTTTGAGGCACATATTTGTAACAAGTATCACGGTGACGTTGGTACATTTATCTTGACAATTAAATCCAGCAAGCCCATAGTCGGGGCTGTCTGAGCAATTCTGCCCACCCGCAGATAATCTGAACTAAGTCAGTTCGTCTGCCACCTACCTCTTAGTCACGCCCAGCCTCAGGAGGTTCATATGGTTGCTCGTGGTGTCTCCACCCGCTTGAAACCCAATCGCGTCGGCCAGTTCACGCAACTTATCGAACAGGACGCGCTTCCCCCAGAAGACAGAAAGGCTTCCAGGACGAAATTACGCTCGTCGCTCCCAACGGAGCTGGAGCCGTTGCCATTACTCTGTGGGATCGGAAAGAAAGCGCGGAGGCTTATACCTGCGATGCCTATCCGGGATTACTCAAGCATGACAAGCGTACCTGAGTCATTGAATGATAGCCAAGAGATAACTCAAGCGATTGCCGAGTTGATGCGGCTCCACTACGACGTTTTGGCTCGGGTTTTTGCTCTCCAGACGTTGTTACAAGATCTTGATCTGTTATCGCCTCACCAGGTGCAGCAACGAACAGAGGACTTTCGGAAAAAGTTCGCCTCAGATCGGGAAGCTTTTGCTGCCCTACGGAAGAAGACCCCTGCAGTAACACAAGTTCGACGGCGGCAGCGGATTCTCGACGAATACGAAGGGTCACCGCAGTAGGCAGCGATACGGGCCTCTGCCACCGGCCCCCGCCAGGGTCCAGCGTCATCGGCGTGTCGGTCAGTTAAGCACGCCGTATGTTCGTTTTGTCTTTGGATCAATCTGTCGCGCGGAGGGTGGCAGGCGCTGGATGTACCGCAGAGCTAATCCGGCAACTACTTTCAACGGAGCGATATGACGGTAGTGGAATCTCCTGAAACGCAAGCTGGCACTGTTGTCAACTGGAGTGCCTTCCCCCGGCTTATGAAACGGGCTCGGATCTTGCTAGCAGACGACCACCCGCTGACAGTCATAGGTTTACGCGGCGCTCTGGCGTCTCATCACGAAGTCGTCGGTATGGCGGGCGATGGGCGAGCCCTGCTGGAGTCAGCGCTAAGGTTGCAGCCAGAGTTAATTATCCTGGAAATGACCATGCCATTGCTGAACGGCATCGATGCAGCGGTCGAAATCAAGAAGGGTCTGCCGAGAGTAAAACTGTTGTTTTTCACGATGCACAACAGCCCTGCGTACTTGGAAGCAGCGCTCAAGACTGGAGCCACTGGATATGTCGTGAAATCTGCCACGTCGGATGAGCTTCTGGATGCTGTCAACGCAGTCATGAACGGACATATCTATGTAAGTCCCAGTCTTTCAGTCGAACGCCTGGAGCGGTTCACGGATACTTCGCGCGCGGCAGCTACGCTTCGCTTGAGTGAACGCGAGCGGGAGACTCTACAGCTGATCGCCGAAGGCCGGACCGAGAAGGAAGTCGCCTTCATGCTCGACATCTCAGTCAAAACAATCGGCTTTCATCGTGAAAACATCAAGAGAAAGCTCGGTTTACACACTACAGCTCAATTAACCAGGTACGCCGTGGAACAACGTCTTATTTAGTTGCGGGGCGGGGTTTGTAGGCTCTGCTTCAAGCACGCCACTTGTTTTCTCGGTAACCGGCCCTCTGGTCGCCTTACACGATTGAACTCTCAATCAGAGAGAACCAAGCTAACCGCAGACGGGCAACACCGTCCACAGTCAAGCACGGAATGTAGCTACTCGATTGCCACTCTTCGGAGTGTTTTGAAATCGGTCAACATTTTGCCGGTCCCAAGGACCACGCTCGCCAAAGGATCCTCCGCGATCGATACCGGCAGCCCCGTCTCTTCTCGTATCCGCTGATCTAATTTCTTTAACATTGCGCCGCCACCGGTCAAAATAATTCCGCGGTCGCTGATGTCGGCACTGAGCTCCGGAGGCGTCTGTTCCAGCGCAACCCGGATCTCATTCACGATCGCGGCCACGCACTCCGCTAGTGCTTCCCGAATCTCGCGGTCGTCGAGGGTCAGGGTCTTGGGCACTCCCTCGATCAAGTTCCGGCCTTTAATCGCCATCGTCAGAGGTTTGTCCAAAGGAAAGGCCGACCCAATCTCAATTTTGATGGCCTCGGCAGTACGCTCACCGATCAGCAGGTTATATTTGCGCTTCAAGTACTGCGTGATGGCGTTGTCCATCTCGTTCCCCGCAACGCGCACCGAACGGGAGTAGACAATACCGGAGAGTGAGATTACGGCCACGTCTGTGGTGCCACCGCCGATGTCCACCACCATGTTGCCGGAAGGCTCGGTGACCGGAAGGCCGGCGCCAATCGCGGCCACCAAGGCCTGTTCTACCAAATACACTTCGCTGGCTTTGGCTCGGCGAGCCGAATCGGTGACGGCACGTTTCTCCACCGGCGTGATTTCGCTCGGAACGCCGATCACGATGCGCGGATGCACCAACAGCTTGCGGCCGTGCGCCTTCTGGATGAAGTAGTTGAGCATACGCTCGGTCACTCTGAAATCGGCGATGACGCCATCCTTCATGGGCCGGGTGGCCACGATGTTTCCGGGCGTGCGGCCCAACATCTCCTTGGCTTCCTTGCCCACCGCCAGCACTTCGCCATTGGTCTGGTTGATGGCCACCATGGAGGGTTCGTTGACGACGATCCCCTTCCCCTTGGCATAGACCAGCGTGTTGGCAGTGCCGAGATCGATCGCGAGATCGGAAGAGAACAAACTAAACATCGATCGAACGTTCATGTCGAATCTGGAGAAGACTGTTACTGGTCCTTAAGGCTAGGCCTCTAAATTGTGCTTACTCATGGCGACCCTCTCCAAGTGCTCATCGAATACTCAAGATGCGTCGCTAGCCAAATGGTTCTATAATGTTTGGCTTACTGTAGTCCCCCTGAAACGCGAGGTTGCGACACACGAAGACGCGCAGTCCGACAGGTACAAGCCAGCCGGAAACGTTGGTTATTTGTATTCCGAATCCCAATCGCAAACGGGCAGGCAGCGGCGCAACCCAAGGGAGTCGCCCAAACCCATGCCAATCCAAACCCGAAATCAAGCCTGAGCAACGGTTAAGAGGAGCCTCCAAGGAAATAAACTGCAATTAAATAAACCGCATCTTGGGTATTGAGTCGTTACGATTGCCAACGTTGTGAGGGTTGCTGTTACCCCTCAATAATCGCTCATCAACCTAGAGAAAGGACTCACGAGCGACCATGAATACACTCTTCGCAGAGGAAGTCTACATCCGGCTCACTGTCGATGAGGCGGGCTTTGTATGCACGGTCAAGTGCGGGCCGCACGTCAAGGCGACCGAGTTCGCCTTGGAAGGCCCGCCTTTGACGAGTGCCTTGGACGAGAAATCGCTGGTACTGGCTAGAAAACGATCCTCACGCCGGGCTGCGTCTGAGGAGCAGTAGAACCTTTCCAGCAGCTTGAGAAAGGAGGCTCTGAATGAAGGTTCGAGATATTATGAGGAAGCAGGCAGTGTTCTGCGGCCTGGATACCACCCTGGCCGAAGCAACCGAACTGATGTGTAAGAACGGTTGCGGGTTCCTTCCTGTAGTCGGTGAAGGTGGAAACGTCATCGGTGCAATCACCGATCGCGACATGTGTATCGCCCTCGGCACTCGAGACAAGACGGCGGTTGACGTGCTCGTCAGGGACGTGATGCTTCCGAAGCAGTATACCTTTCCGAAGCTTTTCACTTGCACGCCCGATGACGATATTCACTGTGTTCTAACAACCCTGCGTACAGCTAGGATTCGCCGTGTCCCAGTCATCGACCACGAAGGTGGCTTGGTGGGCGTTCTGTCGATGGATGACATCGTACTGCACGCCTGTGTAGACGCCGGAAAACACGACATTTCTTGTAAAGACGTTGTGGAGGCCTACAAGGCTATATGCGCGCCACAAGATTTTGGGACTATGCGCCGCTAGGCGGTCGCTTGATGATCCGATGGGCTGAAGCCATTTTGCCATTCAGGGTGGGATGCAGGATACCGAGGCTGCACCCACCAAGGCTAA
>Ga0210394_10008413_pt1 | contig 10634 bp, 9 predicted proteins | sample IncBWC12MmetaG_FD_160121 | JGI IMG/M metagenome (GOLD analysis project Ga0210394, IMG submission 160121) | Forest soil microbial communities from Barre Woods Harvard Forest LTER site, Petersham, Massachusetts, United States - Inc-BW-C-12-M | ecosystem: Environmental > Terrestrial > Soil >... | reverse complement strand
CCTGAATTTCTCGAGGGGCGGAAAGTCGGCGCGATCGCGGGCACCTCGCATGAGGCCTATCTGAAGGTGATGTTCACGGATGTGGAATTGCATTCCTATCCGAACGACGAGGCCTTGCGGGCGGCTTTGCGGCGAGGCGAGGTCGACTTCATTTTTGGCGACGCGATCTCGCTTGCGTTCTGGATCAATGGCACCGACTCCGGCGACTGCTGCGCCTTCTCGGGCGGGCCTTTCGTCGAAAGCCGCTATTTCGGTGAAGGCATCGGCATTGCCGTTCGCAAGGGCAACGACCTGTTGCGGCAGGCGCTGAACTGGGCGCTGTTCCGGCTCTGGGAAAAGGGTCGCTATACCGATCTGTGGCTGCACTACTTTTCCGTGAGCCCGTTTTGAGGCTGTTCATTAGCTGGCGTCGTCCCCGTGAAAGCGGGGACCCATAACCACGGGCGTCCGTTATTGCGAAAAGCTGGTGCTCCAGCCGTAGCAAAATTATTCCACCTGTGGTTATGGGTCCCGGCTCGCGCTTCGCTTGGCCGGGACGACCAGATTTAGTGGCTGTTTTGCATTTTGGCGCGAAAACGTTAGTTTCCGCGGCCTTGGAGACCCTGATGTCCGTGATTGAACTTTCAGCCAGCCCGAGCGACCTGCGCGCGCTCGCCGAACAATCCAACGCCTGGCCGTTCGAGCAGGCGAAGGCGATTGTGGCGCGGCTGAAAAAGAAGCCGAAAGACGAGGTGCTGTTCGAGACCGGCTACGGCCCGTCCGGCCTGCCGCATATCGGCACCTTCGGCGAGGTCGCGCGCACCACCATGGTGCGTCACGCTTTTCGCGTGCTGACCGAGGACAAGATCAAGACCCGCCTACTCGCGTTTTCCGACGACATGGACGGCCTGCGCAAGGTGCCGGACAACGTGCCGAACAAGGAACTGCTCGAAGCCAATCTCGGCAAGCCGTTGACCAAAGTGCCGGACCCGTTCGGGACGCATTCCAGTTTCGGCGCGCATAACAATGCGCGGCTGCGCGCCTTCCTCGACACGTTCGGCTTCGACTATGAATTCGCCAGCTCGACCGAGTACTACACATCGGGAAAATTCGACGCGACGCTCCTGAGGATGCTGGAGCGGATCGAGAAGGTGATGGCGATCATGCTGCCGTCTTTGCGCGAAGAGCGCGCGGCAAGCTATTCGCCATTCCTGCCGATCTGCCCGCGTACCGGCGTGGTGCTGCAGGTGCCGATCGTCTCCCATGACGTCAAAGCCGGTACGGTCTCCTATGACGATCCCGAGACAAAGGAGCGCGTCACGCTTCCGGTGACCGGCGGGCACTGCAAATTGCAATGGAAGCCGGATTGGGCGATGCGCTGGCTTGCGCTCGGCGTCGACTATGAAATGGCCGGCAAGGACCTGATCGATTCGGTCAAGCTCTCAGGGAAAATCTGCGCGGCGCTCGACGGCACGCCGCCGGAAGGTTTCAACTACGAGCTTTTCCTGGACGAGAAGGGCCAGAAGATTTCGAAGTCGAAGGGCAATGGCCTGACCATCGACGAATGGCTGCGCTATGCGTCGCCGGAATCGCTGTCGCTGTTCATGTACCGGGAACCGAAGGCGGCCAAGCGACTCTACTTCGACGTGATCCCGCGCAACGTCGACGACTACCAGCAGTTCCTCGAAGGTTTTCCGCGTCAGGATGCGCGCCAGCAACTCGGCAATCCGGTGTGGCACATCCATGCCGGGCATCCGCCGAAGGCCGACATGCCGGTCACGTTCCAGCTGTTGCTGACACTGGTGTCGTCGTCGAATGCGGAGAACGCCTCGACGCTCTGGGGCTTCATCGGGCGTTATCGGCCGGGCGTCACGCCTGCGACCCATCCAAAGCTCGATGCGATGGTCGGCTACGCCATCAACTACTATCGCGACTTCGTGGCGCCGACCAAGCAGTTCCGCGAGCCGACGGAAGGCGAGCGCGCCGCGTTGCAGGATTTGCGCGACGCGCTGGCAAACATGCCCGAGGAATCGACCGCGGAGGATATCCAGAACGTGGTCTACGAGATCGGCCGCCGCGAGCCGTTCCTCGACCCTGTGAAAAAGGGCAAGGATGGCCGGCCCGGCGTCTCGCTCGACTGGTTCAACATGCTCTATCAGGTGCTGCTCGGTCAGGAAAAAGGCCCGCGTTTCGGCTCGTTCGTCGCGGTCTATGGCCTCGCCAATGCAGTCGCGATGATTGACGGCGCGCTGGCAAGATCGGCCTGACGGGGGCGGGCTCTCTTCCCCTTTCCCCTTGTGGGAGAGGGTGATTTCGAGCGGAGCGAGAAACCGGGTGAGGGGTCCCTTCGCTCAACATAGATGGTAACCCCTCACCCGCCCTCAATGCTGCGCATTTCGGGCACCCTCTCCCGCAATGGGAGAGGGAAGGAGTGCCGCGGCGCGCATGAGCAATGCGCAGTATGCGCAGGTCCCGGCCATGACGAGCGCATCAAATCGCGCTAGGTTTGCCCCCAACAACCAACATGATTCAGGGAGACGCTCATGCAGTTCAGGGTTTCGCCGGAAAAACTTGCGGATGTGAGTGCCGAGCAGTGGCAGGCGCGGGTCGATCTCGCGGCCGCGCACCGGCTCGCCTACATGCACGGTTTCAACGAAGGAATCTTCAATCACCTGACTTACGTCGTGCCGGGCCAAAGCGACCGCTACTATCAAATCCCGTTCGGAACCCACTGGTCGGAGGTCACAGCCTCCTGCTTCATGGAAGTCGGCATCGACGATGGCGAGGTCAAACGCGGCGAGGGCGATGTCGAGCGCTCCTGCTATTGCATCCATGCGCCGATTCACAAGGCGCTGCCGCAGGCCAAAGCGGTGTTTCACACCCACATGCCCTATGCGAGCGCGCTGACGCGGCTGGAAGATCCGCGCATCAAGGAAATCGGCCAGACCGAAGTCGGCATGTCCGGCAAGATCGCCTATGACGACGAGTATACCGGTCCCGCCTTCGATCCGGCTGAAGGCGCGCGCCTCGCCAAAGTCATCGGCGACAAGACCATCCTGTTCATGGCCAATCACGGCATCTCTACGGTGGGCGAAACTATCGCCGCTGCCTATGACAAGCTCTATTACATCGAGCGCGCTGCGCAGGTTCAGATCTATGCGATGTGGACCGGACAGCCGCTGAAGAAGCTGCAGGAACCGGTAGTGGAAAAGACCAAGCAGGAAATGCGCGGCAATTCCTTCTATCTCGGGCTTTCCCCGGCCGAGCGGCACTTTGCGGCCCTCAAGCGCATCCTGGACCGCAAGGAGCCGGACTACACAACCTAAAAGGACCAATGCCGTCCCGGCCAAAGCGGAAACTTACGGCTTTGCCTCTTTAGAAGCTTCGTTTATTCAAAAGAGGAGAGCCGTGCCTATCTGGGGCGGCTAAGGGAAACCAGAGACCTTCGTGGTTAAGATCTACAAGATCTGCCCAGCTTCCGCCTGGCGCGAGGCGGAGCGGCAAGGTGTGTTCCGGGGTAGCCCCGTCGATGTCAGCGACGGCTTTATTCATTTCTCGACCGCTTCGCAGGTCAACGAGACGGCGCGAAAGCATTTTTCCGGCCAGACCGGCCTGTTCCTGATCGCGGTCGATGCGGACGCGCTTGGCGATGCCTTGCGGTGGGAGCGCTCGCGCAATGACGAACTATTTCCGCACCTCTACGGCGAGCTCGATCTCGGTGCGGTCACCGGCGTCCATGCCATGCGCACGCGATCCGACGGCTTTCACGAACTTCCGGAGCTTGAGTCGTGATCCGCGCCTTTGATGCCGTTTCTCTCCCGTTGCTGCGATGGCTCGATCCCGAGGATGCGCACCGGCTTGCCGTGCAGGGCCTCAAACTGCTGCCGCCGGCACGGCCGCGGGCTGATGATCCGAAATTGGCGGTGCGGGCCTTCGGCCTGAACTTTCCCAACCCGATCGGCATAGCGGCGGGGTTCGACAAGAACGGTGAGGTGCCGGACGCGCTGTTGCGGCTCGGCTTCGGCTTTGTCGAAATCGGAACGGTAACGCCGCGACCGCAGGGCGGCAATCCGCGCCCGCGAATTTTCAGGCTGGAGCGCGACGAGGCCGTCATCAACCGTCTTGGATTCAACGGCGACGGTGCGGAAATTGTGTTGCGGCGGCTCGCCGCGCGCGCCCATCTCGGCGGTATCGTCGGCGTCAATGTCGGGGCCAACAAGGATTCCGCGGATCGCAACGACGATTACGTGAAGCTGATCGAAACCTTTGCGCCGGTAGCGAGCTATTTCACGGTGAACGTGTCGTCGCCCAATACGCCCGGCCTGCGCAACCTGCAGCAGGCGAGCGCGCTCGATGATCTTCTGGCGCGGGTGATCGATGCCCGGGAGCGGGTACGAAAGAATGCCGGCGATTCACCGATCATCCTGAAAATCGCGCCGGACCTCAGCCTGGCCGAACTCGACGACGTGGTTCACATCGCGCGCTCGCGCCGCGCCGACGGTATGATCGGGACCAATACGACGCTCGGGCGCCCCTCGACCTTGCGCGAACAAAATCGCGCCAAGGAAACTGGAGGGCTGTCCGGCCGTCCCTTATACCGGCTATCGACGCGGATGGTGGCGGAGACCTATGTGAGGGCGGAGGGCGCGTTTCCGCTCATCGGCGTCGGCGGCATCGATTCCGGCGGCGGCGCGCTGACCAAGATTCGCGCCGGTGCGAGCCTGATCCAGCTTTATTCGGCGCTGATCTATAAGGGGCTCGGCCTGGTCGAGGAGATCAAGCGCGATCTGTCCTCGACGCTTTTGCGCACGGGGCGTGATCAGCTTTCGGAAATCGTTGGCGCGGATGCGGCCACGATCACGGCCGAGGACTGGCCGGTTAGTTGACGAGGCCTTCGGTCGACGGGGCAGGGTGCGCACTCAATCCGTCGCCGAACGTCGCACGCAGATTGACGGGATAACGCAGCGCCTGCAATCCGCCGCGTGAGGCATAAAGCACGAGCATGGCGGTCCATAGCCCGGTATTTCCCAGGCCGCGCAGCGCGAACCATGTGGCGAGGAAGCATAACAGCGACAGGATCATCAGGTTGCGCATCTCGCGCGCCCAGGTCGCGCCAATGAAGACGCCGTCATAGCCGAAGGCAAATACCGCCAGCAGCGGCGAAGCTACCACAAACCACAAATAGTCCTGCGCGATCTGCTGTACATTGCCGCTCGCGGTCATGGTGTGGATCAGCGAGGGACCGAACAGCGCAAATACCAGCGCCACCACGACGGCAAAGCCGAATCCCCACGACAGCACCAGGCGTACGGCGTCGGAAAAGGCGGTCCGGTCACGCGCGCCATAGGCCTGTCCGCAAAGTTGCTGGGCGGCGTTGGCGAGGCCATCGAGGAAAAACGCGCTGATCAGGAGAAAATTGTTCAGCACCGCGTTGGCGGCGAGGACCACATCCCCGGCACGCGCGCCTTGCGCGGTGAAGAATAACAGCGCGCCGATCAGCGCCGCGGTGCGGATCATGATGTCGCGGTTGACAGCCAGCATCTGCCGCAGCTTGGCGCGGTCGAGCAAAACGGCGCGCGGCACGTCGAGCGGCCGATGCGTGATGGTGCGGGCCACCGCAACGCCGAGCACAAGGCCGGCCGCTTCCGCCACCACCGCCGCAACGGCGGCGCCTTCGATGCCCGCATCCATTCCGATCACGAGCGCCACGGTGGCAGCCATGTTGATGAAGTTGATGACGATCTGAATGGCAAGCGCGAGCCCGGCGCGTGCTTGCCCGATCAGCCAGCCCAGCACGACGAAATTCGCCAGCACAATCGGCGCGGACCAGATCCGGATTGCGAAGTAGGCCCGCGCGGCTTTAGTAACACCTTCGCTGCCGCCCATGGCGTCGAGCAGGATCAGGCCCAGCGGAATCTGAAGGACAATCAGGGCAAGCCCGACCAGCGCGGCAATCACGAGGCCCCGCACCAGCAGCGCGCGGATTTCCTGCGTCTCGCCGGCGCCGAGCGCCTGCGCCGTGAAGGCGACCGTGCTGGTGCGCAGAAAGGAAAACAGCCAGAACAGGCAGTCGAAAACCACCGAGGTGATGGCTACCCCACCGAGCAGTGTGGCATCGCCGAGCCGTCCAATGGCGATCGTCGAGACGACGCCGATCAGCGGCGTCGTGAGGTTCGCCACCATCGCGGGACCCGCGATGGCGAAAACCCGCGCGCTCGTAACCCTGGAATTCAAAGGAAAACTCAGCCTGCCGGTTATCGCCCGCGCGGGCTGCCGAATACCCGCATCAACAGCCAGAGCGGAATCACGATCACGGCGCCGAGCAGGAAGTAACGCCACAGCCAGTTGACCGCATCAAAGCCGAGATCCCAGATCCGGCGAAACAGGAGCTCGATGCTCCGCAGGATATTCCAGGGGTCGAAGCCAACCGCGGCCAGCACCACCCCGACCAGAATCGACAGCAGGATCAGGCGGAACGCCACGGCCAAAGGCGAGCCGCCCAGAAAACGATACATGGCGTCGTTGCCGGTCGCCGGCATTGGTCTCGTCTCGTTCTCCATGGATCGTCTCCCGCTGTTGTTGTTCATTCTAAAGCATGATTGGCAAAGGTGGGAATCTGTTTTGCCGTTATTTCGATGGCGGTTCGCTAATTTGAGCCGGATTCGGCGGGCTGCGAAAGCGTAGAACCTTTCAGCAGCCGCTCCAGCGTCTCCAGCCGGTCTGCTTCGCGCGGCGGCTTGTCCCAGCGCAATCGGTTGATGCGCGGAAACCGCATCGCGACACCGGATTTATGCCGTGTCGAACGCTGCAGGCCTTCAAACGCGACTTCCAGCACCAGCCCCTGATCGGGTTCATGCACCACCTCGCGGACAGGACCGAATTTTTCCGTGGTGTTGCGGCGGACAAAGCGGTCGATTTGCAGAAGCTCTTCGTCGGTAAAGCCGAAATAGGCCTTGCCGACCGGCACGAGTTGCGCGTCATCTTGCGCGCCGGTCCAAACCCCGAAGGTGTAATCGGAATAATACGACGAGCGTTTGCCGTGGCCGCGCTGCGCATACATCAAAACGGCATCGATGACATGCGGATCGCGCTTCCATTTCCACCATTGGCCCTTGGGACGTCCCGGCAAATAAAGCGCATCGCGGCGCTTGAGCATCACGCCCTCGACGGCCTCGGAATCCTCGCCGGCGCCGGCACTCGATGGATCGTGTCGCGCCGCGGCGAGTGCCTCCCAGCTGTCGAAGGCAATCGTGGGCGACAGGTCTATCCTGGGATCGCCGAGCTTTTTGACAAAAGCTTTCAGCCGCTCGCGGCGTTCGGCAAAAGTCAGGTCGCGCAGGTCGGTCTCATCGTCGGCGAGCAGGTCATAGGCGCGCAGGTGAACCGGATATTCCTTGATCAGCTTTGGCGAGACCACCTTGCGATTGAGCCGTTGCTGCAGCACGTTGAAACTCTGCACGCGGCCTTCGCGCACCACCAGTAGTTCGCCGTCGATCGCGCCCGGCAAATGCAGCGAAGGCAACAAATCGGGAAAGCTTTTGGTGATGTCCTCACCGCTGCGCGAATAAAGCCGGGTGGCGATGTGGCCTTGCGGATCGCGGCCGCTCGAAGCCTGTACGCGAATGCCGTCCCACTTCCACTCGGCGATGTAGTCGGCAGGGTTCAGATTGGCAAAATCGGTATCCTCGATCGCATGCGCCAGCATCACCGGGCGGAACGGCGCCGGATCGAGATTGACCGGCTTCTCGCCGCGTCCTTCCAGCCATGCGAACAGATCGAGATAGGGCGGGGTGAGCCCCGGCCAGATCAGCTCGATGTCGTGGGCGTCCTTGTCGCCGAGCGCCGCCGCCGCGGTCTTTGCGAGCCGCGCGGAGATGCCGATCCGCATTGCGCCGGTCACGAGCTTCAGCAACGCCCAGCGGCCAATTTCATCCAGGTCGTCGAGCCAGCGCGAAAGCTGTTTCGGCATTTCGGTCTTGCCAAGCGTGCGCAGCGTCGTGACCACCTCGGTCAAGGTTGGCGGCGGCGGATTGTTGTGAAGAGGTCTTTCGGAATTTTTCGGCCACATCAGCGCCACCGTCTCCGAGAGGTCGCCGACATAGTCATAGGACAGCCCAAACAGGGTCGGATCGGTGCGCTCCGCGATCAGGTCGCGGATCAGGCCGGGCTTGGCATGTTTGAATGAGAGCGCGCCGGTGATCGCCGCGAGCGCATAGCCGCGGTCGGGATCTTCCACGGTACGAAAGTAGTTCGTGATCAGGCGCAGCTTGTTGTTGCGGCCGGGCTCATAAGCGAGGCGATCGAGCAATTCGGCGAAGCGGTTCATGCGCCTTCGCCCACGTCCGCCGTCTCGTCTTCTCCGCTGTCCTCGTCGCCGTAGCCGACGAGATCGAGCGGCCGCGCGGCCAGCCCCTGCGTTTTGCACCAATGCACCAGTGCGTCTTCCTGGCCATGGGTAACCCAGATTTCGCCAGCGCCTGTCGCCCGGATGGTCGCGGTCAGACCATCCCAGTCGGCGTGGTCGGAAATCACCAGCGGCAGTTCGACGCCGCCCTGGCGGGCGCGGGCTCTAACGCGCATCCAGCCCGAGGCAAAGGCGGTGACGGGATCAGGAAACCGTCGCGTCCAGACGTCGGACGTGGCCGATGGCGGCGCCAGCGTGATGGTGCCGGCGAGGGCAGCTTTCTTCATGCCCTTCACGGGTCTGATTTCGCCGAGCTCAACGCCGCGGCTTTGATAGTAGGTGGTGATCTTTTCCATCGCGCCATGCAGATAGATCGGCGCGTCGTAGCCGGCGGCGCGCAGCAGCGCGATCACGCGCTGGGCCTTGCCGAGCGAATAGGCGCCGACCAGATGGGCGCGCTCCGGAAACAGCGCTACGGAAGAGAGAAGCTTTTTCACCTGCTCCGCCGCATCGCCATGGCGGAATACCGGCAGGCCGAATGTCGCCTCGGTGATGAAGACGTCGCAGGGCACGACCTCGAAAGGCACGCATGTCGGATCCGGCGCATCCTTGTAGTCGCCGGAGGCGACCACGCGCGTGCTGTCGCAACTCACCGCGATCTGCGCCGAACCCAGCACATGACCTGCGGGGTGGAACTTGACGGTGACGTCGCCGAGCCGCAATTCCTCGCCATAGGCGATCGCCTGCGTGGAGCGCGCGAAATTCTCGCCATAGCGCAGGCGCATCATGTCGAGCGTCTCCTGGGTCGCCAGCACCGCGCCATGGCCGGGCCGGGCGTGATCCGAGTGGCCATGGGTGATCACGGCGCGCTCGACGGGGCGCACCGGATCGATATGGAAGCCGCCCGGCTTGCAGCACAGGCCGGCCGGTTGCGGTGTCAGGATGTCTTGCGGGCGCATGTTGTTTATATAGGCTTGCGAACAGTTCATTCGAGTCCCGCTTTTGTCCCCACAACCCATATCGGCCCTGAAATGCCCGTGCGCCTGTTTCTCTCCTCCGGCGATCTGATTGCCGACCGCCGGTATGAATTCGCGCGCGACCTGCAGCTCAAGGGCGACCTCGCCGCGGCTGCCGATTTGCTGGAGCAGGCGATCGAACTCGCCCCCGCCTTCGTGTCGGCCTGGTTTACCCTCGGCGAAATTCGCGGACAGCTCGGCGAGCGCGATGCGGCGATCGCGGCCTTCAGGAAGGCGCGCGATGCCGATGACAGCGATCCGCACGGCGCGGGCCTGCGGCTGATGCGGCTCGGCGCGGAAGAAATCTCGGCGATGCCGCCGGCCTATGTGCGGACGTTGTTCGATCAATACGCGCCGCGATTCGACCGCGCGCTGATCGACGATCTCGGTTATCGCGGGCCTTCGCTGTTGTTCAAGGCGGTGTTGGCGGCGCGCCGTGCGGTGAAGAAGCCGGCCTTCTTCAAGCGCGCGATCGATCTCGGTTGCGGCACGGGCCTCGCGGCGTCAGCTTTTGCCAAGGAGGTCGATCATTTCACCGGCATCGATCTCTCTCCCGGCATGATCGACAAGGCGAGAGCCACCGGGCTTTACGCCGAGCTTGAGGTCAACGACATGCTGGAGGGTTTGCGAACCAGACCTGAGGCGAGCGCCGATCTCATCCTCGCCGCGGATGCCATGGTCTACGTTCCGGATATCGTCCCCGTGCTGACGGAAGTTAGCCGGGTGCTCGCCGCCGGCGGGCTCCTGGCGTTCACGCTGGAGCGGCATGCGGGCGACGGCGTCGTCATCGGCGAGGGCCTGCGTTACGCCCATAGTCCTCATTACGTGCGCACCTCGCTCGCGGCCGCGGGCCTGACGCCGTCGCAATTGGAGGAGCAGTCGTTCCGCAACGAGAACAACACGCCGGTGCCGGGTCTCGTGGTGGTTGCGGCCGGATCGTGACATAAAGTGGTGACATCAACCCAACCAGATCTCTTTGCTCACGCGCCGTTGCCCGAGATTTTCCTGCGCTGGTTTGCATCGCGCGGCTGGTCGCCGCGTGAACATCAATTGGCGTTGCTGGAGAAGGCGCGCGAGGATCGTTCTGCGCTGTTGATCGCCCCGACCGGCGCCGGCAAGACGCTCGCGGGATTCTTGCCGACGCTGGTGGAATTATCAGCGGGCAGCGGCACGTTCGCTTCCACCGGGCGGAGCGTTACGCGCAGCGGCGGCCTGCACACGCTGTATATCTCGCC
>Ga0210394_10008412_pt1 | contig 10634 bp, 11 predicted proteins | sample IncBWC12MmetaG_FD_160121 | JGI IMG/M metagenome (GOLD analysis project Ga0210394, IMG submission 160121) | Forest soil microbial communities from Barre Woods Harvard Forest LTER site, Petersham, Massachusetts, United States - Inc-BW-C-12-M | ecosystem: Environmental > Terrestrial > Soil >... | reverse complement strand
TTTGAACGGCACCCGCAGGCGCTCGATCAAGCGCAGCACGCACCGTTGGGAGAATCGGTGCGGCACAGTTCCGACGAAATCGTTTACGTTTCTGGCGGTGACGGCATGACGAGCCAGGGCGAATTTTTCGAAGCCCTGAACGCCGCATGCCTGAAACGCTTGCCCGTGCTCTTCCTGGTGGAAGACAACGGCTATGCCATTTCTGTGCCGGTCGAAGCCCAGACCGCCGGCGGCAGTATTTCGAGGCTCGTCCGCGACTACCCTGATCTGCTCGTCGAGGAATGCGACGGGACCGATCCGCTGGCGAGTTATGACGTCATGCGGCGAGCGGCGGAATATTGCCGCACGCGCAAAGGGCCGGCGCTCGTTCATGCGCACGTGACGCGGCCGTATTCGCATTCGCTCTCGGATGACGAGAAGCTTTACAAAACGCCCGAAGAACGCGAACAGGAAGCGCATCGCGATCCGATTCCGAGGTTTGGCCTCTTTCTCGTTCGCGAAGGCATTCTCGACGAGCACGACTTGGAACGGCTCGAAGCCGAAGTCGACCGCGAAATCCTGGAAGCCACCGATTTTGCGCTCGCGGCCGAGTTGCCGCCCGAAAAATCGATTTTGCAATGGGTGTATTCTCCTGACGTAGATCCCACCTCCTCTCGATTCGAGGCAGAACCGAAATTCGTCGGCGAACCGAAAACGATGCTGGAAATGATCCCCGCTACACTCGCCGATGAGATGGAGCGCGACGCGCGTATCTTGGTTTTTGGCGAAGACGTGGCCGATTGCAGCCGCGAAGAGAATCTGAAGGCGCTCAAGGGCAAAGGGGGAGTCTTCAAAGCCACGGCCGGGCTGCAACGGCGTTTCGGATCGGATCGCGTCTTTAATACGCCGCTTGCGGAGGCCGCCATCGCCGGCCGCGCGGTCGGCATGGCTATCCGCGGCTTAAAGCCGGTCGCCGAAATGCAGTTCTTTGATTACATCTGGCCCGCGATGATGCAAATTCGCGACGAATTAGTTATCACCCGCTGGCGTTCGGCCGGCCATTTCAAGGCGCCTGCGGTAATTCGCGCGGCAATCGGCGGTTATCTCACGGGCGGCGGACCTTACCACAGCCAATCCGGTGAAGTTATCTTCACGCATTTGCCGGGACTCCGTGTCGTCATGCCCTCGACGGCTCTTGAGCTTTGCGGTTTATTGCGCACGGCCATCCGTTGCGATGACCCGGTCCTGTTCCTCGAGCACAAGCATCTCTATCGCCAACCGTACAATCGTTCGCCTTATCCCGGTCCCGACTTTACGATCCCTTTTGGAAAAGCCCGCGTGGTTCGCGAAGGCACCGACCTCAGCATCGTTACTTATGGCGCCATGGTGCATCGAGCCGAGGTGGCCGCAGCCGAACTGCAGCGTGACGGGGGCATCTCCCTCGAAATTCTAGACCTCAGATCGCTGTCCCCTTACGATTGGGAAGCCATAGTCAGCACCGTGACGAAGACCAACCGCGTCATCGTGGCTTATGAAGACATGCGTTCCTGGGGCTACGGAGCCGAAATCGCCGCCCGCATTGCCGATGAGTTGTTTCACAACCTGGATGCTCCGGTGCGGCGAGTAGCCGCCCTGGACAGCTTCTGCGCTTACCAACCACAGCTTGAAGAAAAGATCCTGCCGCAGAGTAGGGATATTGTGAACGCCGTTCGAGAATTGGCGGCGTTCTGATCCAGCTTCGCCTCGCTTCTGCCGCGCGCCACATATTTAGCTAAGCTTTGGCCTTCGCTTTGCCAGTGCGTTCGAACGTCGCTCCATCCACCGAGAGCATTCCTGCTCCCACGGTGAAGAGTGCAAAACAGGCGACCCCAAGCATCAGCGGCAGGCCGTAAGCCTCCACGTTGTAAATTCCCGAATGCGGTAAGCTGACCTTCCAGACGGCAATTGCCATTTGAATTGCCAACAGCAGGCCGGTGATCCGGGTGAGGAGCCCCAGAACGAGTAAGAAGCCGCCGAAGAGTTCCAATGAGCCCGCGATGTACGCGAAGTAAGATGGAAAGCCTTGCTTGGGAAACCACGCCAGCCACTTCCCGGGCGCCCCAAAAAGCTTGTCGTAACCTGTAGAGAGGAAGATCGCAGCAACTCCCAGCCGTAGCACAAGCAAACCCAGCGGCTTCAGCCTATCGACCATTTGCATCTCGTTTCCCTCTGGGCGCAGATTGTAACAAAGCCCGTCTTCGCGACGGAGATGTATCGCGCGAATCGTCGCCACACATTCGTTTCCAGGCGGAACGGTAATTGCCGGCCCAGGAAGAAAGCACATCTGTGAGGGATCGTGTAGAATTCATCGCTGTGCGCTTTAGCTTTGGGACAACTACGATCCCGTCAGGCGCGATTCGAAATTCGACGCCAAACATGCTTCGGTTTTTGCCGGTGAGCAACTCATGAGTCATCGGCGCTGGCTTCTGATCATCCTTCTCGTTGCGCTCATCGCTGGAGTATGGTGGGCACGCCGCAATCGCCCGCACTATCCGGATGCTTATATCGCAGATCAAAGCGCGACGCTTTGGAGCGCAACGGCCCAAGTGCGCCGTCAGGTCGGGACTTTGGGTTACGGCGAAAAAGTCAGCGTTCTAGGTCGTGCCGGTGAACTGACGGAAGTCCGGTCGACCGACGGGACTCAAGGTTGGGTAGATACCCGTTTGCTGATGCCACTGGCCCTTTGGAGCCAAGTTGGCGACCTGGTCTCCAGCGCGCAAAAAATGCCGGTGCAGGCCAAGGGGCGTACGCGGACGATCAGTAACGTGCATATCGATCCCGGCCGGGATTCGTCGCGTATTTTTCAATTTGGACGCAATGTTCCCGTGGTCATCTTGAGTCGGCAGGTAGCCGCCGCCTCTCACGCTGGCGGCGAGGAGACCCGTGCGAGTGATGAAGCCGCACCTTCCGCGGAGGAAAAATCTGATCAGGAGGATTGGTCCCTCGTCCTGTACTCGCCGGTTAACGCGGGGTCGAGTTCATCTTCGCCCGGAACCCAGCTTAATAATGGCCCGGCCATCCCCATCGCGGGTTGGGTCCTTTCGCGGTTCGTGGAGCTAGAACCACCGCCGCCGATCGGCGATTATACGGCTGCAGCGGGTAGGAGGGTTGTGGGTTGGTTACAGCTCAATACAGTGCCCGATCCCCGCGGTGACAAGCCGCAATACGTGGTTGCGGCGGCCAAGAGCGGGGAAGGCCAGTCGTGTGATTTCACCTCCATCCGCGTGTACACCTGGGGTGCGGTCCGAATGCGGTACGAAACTTCTTTCGCGGACAACACCGTATGCGGCCGGCTTCCAGTGCGCGTCAGCCAGACGCCTGCTGGTCCTGAGTTTCGATTTACTGACGACAAGAAGGTCGAGCGCGCTTACCGGCTGATAGGGACGGTAGTGCGCCGGCTCACTCCGACTGGCACAGTACGAAAGCCCAAATAATCACCAATTCTTCTCGCCCAAGTCGTGGCGGTTTCGCACGGTGTAGTGAATTCCTAAGTTGCGCCAACGCGCGATTATGCTAATTTTGGTGCGCCATTTAAGCTGACTTGCGTCACAACGCGCTCCATTCACGCCGCTGCAGTTGGTTTTGGATTACCCTGATCGTTTTTTCCGCGCTGTCCGGGTGCTCGCACGCGCACTCGCAAGCGGTCAGCGCAGTCAAGCCTCCGCCCATCGAATTTGTCCAGGAATGGGGAGTTCGCGGCACTGAGCCCGGCCAATTTGAAAACCCCATCGGCCCTGCGCTGGATCCGATCGGCCGGGTTTATTTTGCCGACCGAGCTACGAGCTTCATACAGAAGTTTGAAGCCGCCGGAATACCTTTACTTTGCTTTGAAAGCCTCGCCGCCCGCACCGCCGATGCCATTGCGGTAGATTCCGGCGGCGCCATCTATGTCGCGAACTCGCGCATCGGCACCATGCAGTTGTTTTTTCCCGAAGGCGACCCGTTACGCGCGCTGCGCTTTGCTCCCCGGCGCAATTACGATGGCCCGTTTTTCTTCAGTATTGATGCGGACGGAAAAATCTATGTGCCCGATCCTGCGGCGTCACGGGTACAGGTCTTCAATAGCCATGGCCAGCTTTTGCGGATTTGGAGGGTACTGCCTGAGGCTTCGGAGAAATCGGCGCATCCCTTCGCTGCAGTAGCGAACAATGACGCCGTGTACGTCGGAGATGCTGCGGACGGGCGTATTCTGAAATTCAATCGCGACGGTGTGCAGAGCGAGGATTTCAATTCGCCGGATTCCTCCGACGTTTCCCGCTTGCTGGGACTGGCCGCTGCCGGCAAGCACGTCTTCGCGCTGCGAGGGTCGCCAGTGCGGGTCGAGGTTTGGAGCGAAGATGGCCGCCGCGAACTCATCGATACGCTGGGAGATCGGCTTTCTGGGGTAGAATCCGCAGCTTATCTCGCTGCGGATGCAGCTGGCGATCTGATCGTGCTCGATCCGGACGCGCGCCGCGTGCTTCGTTTCCGCACGCATCTCGATTTGCCTTGAGGCGGGTGCTGCAATGCCTGTGATACTGACGGAGCAAGAGGTTCGTGCGCTGCTCGACATGCCTGCGGCCATACGCGTTGTTGAGGAATCGCTGCAACGCCAAGCCGCGGGCGATGGCTGGATTCACCCCAGGCGCCGGCTGGCTTTGCCAGAGCGCGTTTTCTTGAATTACATGTTCGCGGCGGATCAAAAGGCCGGCTGGATGGGCGCAAAGCTTTACTCGGTCGCCCACGGCGCCGCGCGTTTTATTGTCTTGCTCTACCGCGCGGATAGCGGCGAACTGGCGGCTTTGATCGAAGCCGATTACCTCGGGCAGGTGCGCACCGGAGCCGCCAGTGCGGTGGCGACGAAATATATGGCTCGTCCCGACGCGCGTGTGCTCGGAATCATTGGCACCGGCACGCAAGCGCGCACGCAACTCGCCGCCGTCTCCGAAGGCCGTGAACTCACAACGATCCGCGCTTTCGGCCGCGACCGCAACCGGCTTGAAAATTACTGCCGCGAAATGACAGAGAGATTGCGCAAACCCGTTACACCAGCGGCATCAGCCGAGGAGACGGTGCGCGGAGCTGACATCCTAATCACCGCTACAACGGCCATGAATCCGGTCGTTTCGGGCGCCTGGCTTTCTCCCGGGACCCACATCAACGCTATCGGCGCAAATTTTGCGCAGAAGCGGGAACTGGAAACCGATGCCGTGGACCGCGCCGCCATCATTGCCGTGGATTCGATTCAGCAGGCCAATATCGAATCGGGCGACCTGATTCAGGCTTTCGGAGACGATAACTCGCGCTGGCAACAGGTGCGTGAATTGTGCGAAATCGTAGCGGGGAAGCGGCCGGGGCGAAAGAGTCCCGAGCAGATCACGCTTTTCAAATCAAACGGAATTGCCTCATGGGATTTGGCTGCTGCTGCTTACATTTTTGAGTGTGCGGAAAAGAAAGGGCTCGGCAGCAAGATCGAATTTGGTGGCGGGCACAGATAAATCAGGCGGTGGGTCTGCGTCCCAGACGCTTGATAAGTGCCTGGTGCAATCGTTCACGTACGTCGTTGGGGAGGGGAAGGGGCTGAGTGCTGTAATAAATTTCGATCGTTTTTCGCGTCGTATCCACGATAAGCCGGCAGTCCTTACAGCGCTGCAAATGAATTTCGATTTCAGTTAAAGTTTCCACCGCCAGTTCGCCATCCAGATAATCGGAGATTTCGCGAATCAGTCCCTTACAGTTCATGCCTGCTGCCTCTGTGCAAAGTGTCGGCCCAGTTTTTCCCGCAGCCTTAATCGCGCCCGCAGCAGCCTCGATTTCACGGCAGGCACCGAAATTCCCAGCGCCTCAGCCGTCTCTTCGGTCGAAAGCTGCTCCACATCGCGAAGCACGAAAACCGTGCGAAAGATCGGTTCCAGTTCGGCTGTGGCGTTGTTAAGGATTGAGTTCAGCTCGGTGACTTGATAGCGCTGTTCCGGCGTCGGCCCCCAATCCTCAATTTCGCGGGGTATCAGATCTTCTTCGGTCTGCACGGGCTCGTCGAGCGAGGTAACGTTTGGCCGCCTACGGCGTAGCCGCATGAGCGCTTCGTTTACGGCGATGCGCACGAGCCAGGTGTAAAAACGTGAGTCGCCCTGAAAGTCCGGCAGATGCTGGAACGATTTCAGAAAGGCGTCCTGCGTGGCGTCTTCCGCGTCTTCGCGGTTCTGGGTAATGTTCATCGTCAGGCGAAAAATCCGGCGCTCGTAGCGATTCACGAGTTCGTCAAAAGCGTTTAAATCGCCGCTTTTTGCTAGAGAAACCAGTGCGCCTTCGTCGTCGCGGACGATTGTCGAAGGCATGCGTTTGGGTTCCGGTGAGCTCATGGGTATCAGCGGCGGTGCGCCGGCGGCGGATGAGCCGCGTCTCAGCAGGTTAGCATATATTGTCACTGCCTGAGCCATCCTGAAAATCCTTACACCAAGCCAATTTGGCGGCGGTGGAGACCTTCGACGCGGCGTCCGAACCTCGCGCCGCTTCGCCCGATCCAATCCTTCCGATTGGACGCCCCAGTGCCAGCTCAGGATTCATGATCGGCGGCGAAAAATGCTCAAAGTGCACTACGTGTCGACACCTCACCGGTTAAGTCCGAGCAATTCTACCGGCTAGGCATGGGTTTACTGAGATGCTCCATGGCCTCAGCGCGCTTGTTTTTTGCGATATTTCCCGTGTTACGCTTAGCCTCTTCTCACAGGCGCAGCCGTGATTTCGATGCAGATGAGCACCGAAAATCTCGACGCCGCGCGAGCGGGAGCTTTCGCCACTAACTGAAAACGATGCGTACTCTGCCAGACTACCTGAGGCGAGGAATGAAGCTGGTCGTGGTCGGCTGCAATCCCGCCGATCGCTGGGCCCGCGCGGGGCATTACTATGCCGGGCGCACCAACCCTTTTTGGCCTTTGCTCTACGATTCCGGCATTCTGCCCGAATCGCTGCCTTACACGGACGACAAACGCCTGATTGAATTCGGCATCGGCCTAACGGACCTGGTGAAGCGCGCCACGCGTGACATCGGTGAGTTGGACCGGCAGGAAATTGCCGAAGGCCGGATTCTCCTCGCACAAAAACTCGAAGAATACGCGCCCCGCGTGATCGCTTTCAATGGCAAGGATACATACGAAAAGTTCGCGCAAAGGCCCTGCAAGCTTGGTTTGCAGACGGAAAAGCTATATGGCGCGCGAGTTTTCGTCCTGCCTTCCACGGGCACACGATCCGCTAACGGTCGCGGAATCGGATTGCGCTACTTCCGCCAGCTTGCCCAGGTGCTGCACGGCTTACCCGATTGACCCCTGCCGAACGTACAATTGTTTTGTTCTTCCCTACGGGAGCTTGACGATAGCCTCCGGATCCAGTTTCGCGCCGTTTGTGTTGGAATCGCGCCGCGCCTCGGTTTCAACCATTATGTTAAATCGGCCCGACCGCCTGAACGCATTGAATAACGCTTTGGGCCAAGCCTTGCTGGACGCTCTGAACGGCGCTATGCGGGATCATTCGGTTCGGGCTGTTGTGCTCACCGGTGCGGGGCGAGGATTCTGCGCCGGCGGAGATATCGACGTTCTGAGAAAGGCTCGCGAACGCGAAGACGTCACCGAAGTCGAGGCTCTGCTGAAGCTAGGCAAGCAGATCGTCCTGGCCATCGCCACGATGCCCAAGCCGGTGATCGCCGCCGTCAATGGCCCTGCTGCGGGTGCGGGGGCCAATCTCGCGCTTGCCTGCACTACCCGCATCGCTTCCGAGCAGGCTAACTTCACCCAGAGCTTTGCCAAAATCGGACTCTTCCCCGATTTTGGCGGCACTTATTTTCTGCCACGGCTGGTTGGTCCCTCGTTGGCCATGGAATTGTTGCTGAGCGCCGAAACTGTTTCCGCAGCCGAGGCGCTCAGGATCGGCCTGGTGCCGCGCGTCGTTCCGCCTGATCGCCTCGAAGCCGAAACGTCTCTGCTCGCCGATAAGCTGGCCGCCGCGCCGCCAATCGTCGCCCGTGGGATCAACCAGGCGCTCAGGCTGGATGATCGCGAGCAGCTCGAAAAAGCGCTCGACGAGGAGATTCGCTGGCAGGTCACCTGTTTTCGTTCGCAGGATTGCCTTGAGGGCCTGCACGCCTTTTTCGAGAAACGCCCCCCTCGTTTTCAAGGCGCCTGAGCCACCTGCCTCATACTAGGAGGCCCCTTCCTGTTTCTCTGCTGCGAAATGTGCAGCCGGAAAATCGCATCCCTCACTTGTTATATAACTAGAGGCGCATGCACAAGCTCATATGAGTGGCGATTCCGTACCCTTGGTTCTGCCGCTTTCGCGCCTTGCAACCGGTTGCGAGGCCACCACGCTGTATCGCGAACTGCGCAAGCCTCTGCTTCGATACCTCGTATGTCTCGGCCTCTCGGCCGATGAAGCACAGGACGTCGTACAGGACGCGTTCCTGAGCTTGCATCGCCACTTGGATTCCGGTGGGTCGCAGGAGAATATCCGCAGTTGGCTTTTCCGCGTCGCTCACAACACGGCCAGAAATCGCCAGAACCGTTATGAGCGGCGGTTTGCTGCGCCGCTGGAAGATGCCTTAGCTCTGGCCTTGAATGAAGCGACGCCCGAGCACGTTGTTCTGGAGAAAGAAAAGTTTCGCAGGCTGCGAAAAGCAATTCACCTACTGACCGAATCCGAACGGGAATGCCTGCTGCTGCGGGCAGGAGGATTGCGGTATCGGGAGATCGGCGGGGTCTTGGGGCTTTCGACCTCAACGGTGGGCGATACCGTTGAGCGAGCGATTCGAAAATTGGCGGAGAAATGCAATGTGTGACTTTACAAAGAAACTGATGGCTTGGGTTGATAAGGAGCTTTCAGATAACGATGCCGCCGCTGTGGAGCGGCATCTTCAGGGTTGCCCGGAATGCCGCGACCGGTTGGACACGTATCGCCAGCTGAGTGGTGCGTTTGATCGATATTGTGACGCCTATTGCGATGCCGTTACAGCTTCAAAGCCGGGCCGTAAACTCACGCGCCGGGTGCTTGCGATTTCGGGCGGCCTGGCCGTCGCCGCCGCAGTGGCGATGTTTTTCCTGCTCGCGGCACGATGGCGCGTGCAGCCCGTTGCCCCAAGTGCAGCGCCCATCCCGACGGTAATCGACGTGGCGAAAACATTGCCACCGGCGCACGCCGCACAGCCAGCTCCGGCCGTTATTCGGCCGGTCGCTCGAATTGCGCGCCGAAAGCAAGCGGAGCAGGCAAAGCAGGCGGCTGCGCAGCGCCCAAGCGAAGAGACTACCTGGCTTGCTTCCGAGCCTGCTGTCGAAATCGCCATCCCGGCCGACGCAATCTTCCCCCCAGGCGCTGTCCCAGAAGGCGTCGGCTTCACGGCGGACGTTACGATTGCACCCGATGGTTCGGCTCGACAGGTTCGCTTGCGGCCGCAGCTCACGGAGTTTGAAAGGAGGCCCACTCGGCCATGAATCGCACAATCACGAAAGGTGTTTGCATCTCCATCCTTGCGGCTTCCTCTTGCGTAGTCAGCGCGTTCGCTCAGACGGGCGGCTTTTCCGTCGCTCAAACCGCCGGTCCCGTTCCCGGCCCGGGTCCCGTCACCGTTAGCGTGGCTGGAGCGTTCGCTCGTGGTTCTGCCGCTCCGGTGGTGGGCGCGCCCTATTCGGCCACGGTCACGAACGAATCTGTCCAAACGCTCGCGGACGGAAATCGCATCGTTCAGAACAGTACCGGCACGATCGCCCGCGATTCTCAGGGCCGCACGCGCCAGGATACGATGTTGCCGCCCATCGGAAATCTCTCGGCTGCCAATGCGCCTCATCTCATTTTTATCCACGATCCCGTCGCGCAGACTTCTTATACTTTGAACCTGACCGATAAGACTGCGCAGAAGATGCCGGTACCTCCGCTCCCACCGCTACCTCTGCCTTTACTGAACGGAAAAGGCGATGGACTGGACGTGGCCATCGCCTCGAGCGCCGAAGTGGGCAGGGGCGCGCCTGGCCCTGCCGGTCCTGGGCCGGACGCTTTATATATTCAGACGAACGACATGGCCGCAGCTTCCGGCCAATTGCCTAACCCCGCGATGATTGGCCAAAAGATATTCCTAACGAATGAGCAGGGACAAGCCACCACGGAAGATCTGGGTTCGCAAACGATGGAAGGCGTCTTTGTAACGGGCGTGCGCACGACCAGGACGATCCCCGCCGGCCAGATTGGCAACGACAAGCCTATCACCATCGTTACTGAAGTTTGGACTTCACCCGATCTCAAGACCATCGTTTACAGCAAGCGAAGCGATCCGCGCATGGGCGAGCAGACCTTCCAGCTTACGAATATCACGCGCGCCGATCCGGATGTCTCCCTGTTTACGGTACCTGCTGATTTCAAAGTGGTCGAAGGGCCTAAGCCCATCCTCTATCGCATGAACCAATAGCCGGTGTTACCGTAAGGGCCGCTTGCCGTTAGCCTGAGGTCCGCAACACGCTCGTGGTTGCGGGCCTTCGGGAGATTGCCCCAGTGCAAGACGATTCCCGTCCAGTGCGATAGGATGTCTCCTGCGGGAGACACAATATGGATGGAAACGAATTCGTCACCAAGCTGAAAGCTGAAAACGAGGCCATCCTCGC
>Ga0210394_10008410_pt1 | contig 10637 bp, 7 predicted proteins | sample IncBWC12MmetaG_FD_160121 | JGI IMG/M metagenome (GOLD analysis project Ga0210394, IMG submission 160121) | Forest soil microbial communities from Barre Woods Harvard Forest LTER site, Petersham, Massachusetts, United States - Inc-BW-C-12-M | ecosystem: Environmental > Terrestrial > Soil >... | reverse complement strand
CCGCGAAGGAAGAGATGACGTTGGTTGAGCCCACTCCCATCCGCAAGGGCGGCGGCGGGCCATTCGCGGGCGAACAGAAGCAGGTCAATCTTGTAAGCGGCCAGTATGCCTGGAACCAGCCCGGCAACGCCGCGCAGCCCGCAGTGGCCGCGGCGGAAGAGCGCCAGCTGCAAATCTGGCTCACTCCGCACGGCTTCTTGAAAGCTGCCATGGAAAACAACGCCACGGCCAAGAAAGGCAATGGCGGCACAGTGGTGTCGTTCACCGAGGGTAAGTTCAAGATAAATGGCACCATCGACAGCGCGGGGATGGTCACCAAGACGGAAAGCTGGATTGCAAACCCGGTCCTTGGCGATATGCCCGTAGAAACAACCTACACGGCTTACAAGGATTTCAACGGCGTGAAGTTTCCGACCACGATCGTTCAGAAGGAAGGCGGCTCCCCGGTGCTTCAGCTCACCGTCAGCGATGTGCGCGCCAATTCCGACCTGGCGCTAACGGTGCCTGACAACGTGAAAGCTGCCAAGATCCCGCCGGTCAACGTCACCAACCAAAAGCTGGCCGACGGAGTCTGGTTCCTGGCGGGCGGAACGCATAACAGCGTTCTGGTGGAATTTCCCAATTACGCGGTGATGATCGAAAGCCCGCTTAACGACGCCAGGGCCGCGGGAGTATTTGCTGAGGCCAAGAAGCTGATTCCCGAGAAGCCCATCAAGTATCTGATCAATACGCACGCTCACTTCGACCATTTGGGGGGCGTGCGCTACTTCGTCGCGGAGGGCGCGACTGTCATCACTCAGGATACGAACAAGTCCTTCTACGAGCAGGCTTGGAAGGCGCCGCACACCTTGGAGCCAGACCACCTGGCACAGAGCCCGAAGAAGGCCACCTTCGTCACGTTCAAAGACAAGTACGTTCTCAGCGATGGAGGACGGGAAATCGACGTTTATCGCATCCCCGGCGATACCCACAATGTCGTCATGTCCCTGGTGTACCTGCCGAAGGAAAAAATCCTGGTGGAGGCCGATGATTTCACGCCGGCGGCTCCGAATGCGCCGTCGCCGGGACCTCGATCTCACGCGGGCACGGTGCTCCTATATCAAGACTTGCAGCAGATGAAGCTGGATGTGGCGACTATCGCACCACTACATGCTTTCGTCGTGCCGTTCGCAGAGCTGCAAAAAACCGCTTCGACTGAGGTGAGCAGCGCATCGAAATAGCCGTCCATCAGTAGTCGCGGACTAAGTCTAATTTGGGGCGCTCTGAACGAACCGGGGCGCCCTGACGCTTTTTCGTCTGCTACGATAATGACTATGCCCATCGAATTCGCAACCGCAGAGGAAGCTGCCGAGGAATTTCGGCAGGGCCGCCAGATCGTTCTGGTGGATGACGAAGATCGCGAGAACGAAGGGGATCTTGCTTTGCCGGCGGAGAAAGTAACCCCGGCGGCGATCAACTTCATGGCCAAGCATGCGCGCGGCCTGATTTGTCTGGCGCTTACCGAAGAGCGTTGCGACGAGCTAAATCTGCCGCTGATGTCGCCGGTGAACACCTCCAACTTCGGCACAGCATTTACCGAATCCATCGACGCCGTTCGCGGGACGACCACTGGCATCAGCGCTTCCGATCGCGCCATTACCATCCTGGCGGCGATCGATCCGGGCACGCGCGCGGCCGATCTGGCGCGCCCTGGCCACGTCTTTCCGTTGCGCGCGCGGCGCGGCGGCGTATTGGTTCGCGCGGGGCAAACGGAAGCTTCCGTGGACCTGGCGCGCATTGGCGGCCTTTATCCCGCAGGAGTGATCTGCGAAATCATGAACGATGACGGCAGCATGGCGCGCCTGCCGCAGCTCGCCGAATTCTGCCGTACGCATGGGCTGAAGCTGCTGACCGTCGCGGAGCTGATCCGCTACCGCATGCGGCACGAGCGCTACGTGCGGCGCGTTGCCGAAACCGTTCTTGCCACGCGCTACGGCGATTTCCGCATGATCGTCTTTTCGAGCGAAGTGGACCGCGAACAGCACATCGCATTGGTGCGCGGAGATTTGTCCGGGTCGCCGCCGCTTGTTCGCGTGCATTCGCACTGCCTGACCGGAGACGTTTTCGGCTCGAACTCCTGTGACTGTTACGAAATCGTCGCGCGCTCGCTCGAAGCGATTGTTCGCGAAGATCGCGGCGTTTTCGTCTATTTACACCATACCGGCAGAGGCTTCGGGCTGGAACAGCCGCCTGCCGGGTCTGGCGAAATGGCGCGCGTGCTCTATCACACTCGCGGGCAACTCGATCAGGATGCGGCGAGGCAGCGCCTGCTGCAACATGAAAGCGGCATCGGCGCACAAATTCTGCTCGATCTGGGCCTGAAGAGTTTGCGGGTGCTGACCAACCATCCGCGCAAAGTGGTCGCGCTCGAAGCTTACGGGCTGACGATCGCCGATCAGGAGCCGCTGCCGATCACTCCCGGCGGAAGAACCACCCACCAGCGCTTCTGACATTGTTTGTACGTTAGCTTTTGCTAAGCGCTGAAGATTGCTGATCCGCGGGAACTGCTGGGCCGACGGGGTGCAGGTTTGGAGACATTGACGTAAGGGCGAATCTGCTGGAGCCTGCGCGTGCTGATGCCGCGAATGGATAGCAGATCTTCCACGCGCTCGAACGGGCCGCTTTTCTGACGGAACTGCACGATGGCTTTGGCGCTGGAGGCGCCGATACCGGGCACTTGCGCCAGCTGGGCGGCCGTAGCTGTATTCAGATCGAGCGGTGCGCCAGGAGGACTTTTCTTGCCGATGGCGGCGTGAGCGGCAAGCAAAATCCAGCAAAGCAGCAGAAGCGAGAACGCACACAGGCGAGATTTCATCGTGCGACTCTCTGTCCACTCATTCGGGTTCGGCGCTGTATTCGGTGACCTCGCCGAAAAGCCCGGCCTGATCGCCAATCTGTCCACGATCTCCCACCACAATAATTTGAGCATTTGCCGAGTCGAAATACGCGCGCGCGGCGGCAAGCACATCAGCGGCGCTGAGGGCGCGGACGCGCTGGCGATACGTTTCCAGTTCATTGTCAGGAAGCTCGTTCAGGTACACGGTCGAGAGCTGCGAGGCGAGACCGTCTTGCGTGACCAGCCCGAGCGAGAAAACCCCGCTCATGTAAGTGCGTGCGTCGGAGAGTTCGTCTTGGGCGACGGCGAGCGATCGCATGCGATCGATCTCGTAGAAGATTTCCGTGAGGGAGGCGGCCACCACGTCGTTGCGCACGGCGGCATTCACGGAGAAATATCCATGCTGGCGGAGGGCATGCACGCCGCTCCGTGGGCTATACGTGTAGCCCTTCTGCTCGCGGATATTCATGATCAGCCGCGAATTGAATGCACCTCCATAGATGGAATTGGCGAGCGCCAGGCGCAGCCAATCCGGGTGCTTGCGCGTAATGGCATGATTCGCAACCACGAGTTGTGTTTGCACCGATTCGGGCAGATGCACCAGATGCACATGCCTGCCGTGAAGCTCCGGAAGAGTTGTATCCGGAACGACAGGGACAGTCGCCGGTTTCCATGAACCGAAAATGCGCTCGATCTGCTCCATCATCTGCGGCGAAGCGAAATCGCCGACGGCGATGAGCAGGGCATTGCCGGGATTGTAGTGGACGCGATAATACTCGTCCAGTTGCCCCAGGCGGTATTCCTTCACCTGAGTTTCCGTTGGCGCGATGATGGCGTAAGGATGCGAACCGAAGAGGATGCGGCGCATGCGTTCGCTTGCCAGGAATGAAGGCGTGGTGCGCGCGATGCGCAGGCCTTCGATCATTTGGCGGCGCTCCCGCTCAAATTCGTCGGCGGGAAAGGAAGCCTGCTGCGCCAGCTCGGCGACCAGCTTGAGCAAATCCGCGGAGAACTCCGTTAAACCGTTAAACCCGATGGCGCCGGTGTCTGCACCTGCGCTTGTGCCGACATCCGCGCCGATGCGCCGCAAATCCTCTTCGATTTGGCGGCTGGAACGCTTTTCGGTGCCCGTGCGAACCACAGTGGCAGTGATTTCCGCGAGACCCGGCGCCTTTGCGGCCGCGGCGGCGTTACCGCTGCGGAAGTAGAGTTCGCCGGTGAACTTGGGAATGGTATGCGATTCGACGAGAACCACCTCAAGGCCATTCGCAAGCTTGCGACGCGTACGTGCGGGCCAGACAACCGGGCGCTCGGGGCCCAGCGACGGAACCTGAGCGAAAGGATCGGGCATCTGCACGGTGGCCACTAATCCGCCTCCTTTCTCGTCGGTTTACGGAATACGATGGCGCGCCGATGGGGATCAAGGTAACGCTGCGCGGCGGTGCGAACCTGCTCGCGGGTAACCTGGAGGAAGCCGTCGAGGATGGAATTCACAAGCGATGGATCGTTATCGAAAAGCGTGAAGCAGGCCAGATAATTCATCAGGCCGTATCTGGGGATGGAAGGTCCATGCCCACCCTCGAGTGACGACACATATTCGGACCGAAATTTCACTTTTACCTGTTCGAGTTCGTCCTGCTCGATGCCGTGCTGGCAAACCGCGTCGATGACGGCGTCGAAGGCTTCGAGCGCCTGTTCGGAACTATATTCCGGCTTATGCAGAACGCGTGAAGCGAGCAGCGTGGGTCCGTTGTAATCGAACAAATCGCCGACCGGATATTGAATTCCGCCGGCTGTGTCGACAGCGATCTGCTGCTCGAGAACAAGCTGCCTGTAAACGCGCCCGGCGCGCCCGCCATGGAGAGCATGATCGAGTATGGCCAGAGCGTGCCAGTCGGGCGTTCTCCGCTCGGGCGCCCGGTATCCCACGGCGAATGCGGGCAAGGTGCCGAATTTCTCTTCCACTTCGCCGCGGCGCACGCCCTCGAAAGGAGGTTCGCTGACGTCGGCCTTCGGCTGCGGCGGACCGGGAGGAATACTTCCGAAATAACGCCGCGCGAGAGCAAAGCCTTCGTCGGGAGTGAGGTCGCCGATCATGAGCAGCACCGCATTGGAGGGCGAATAGTAAGTGCGGAAAAACTGCTGCACGTCATCGAGCGAGGCGGCATCGAGATCGGCGAAATCGCCGTAAAAATTGTGTGCGTTGGGCCAATTGCGAAACGCTATGGGAGGCAGGTCGAGCCAAGGAAAACCGCCGTAGGGCTGATTGAGAACGTTGACGCGGACTTCTTCTTTTACGACGTCGCGCTGGTTGCGCAGATTTTCGTCGTCCACTTTCAGCGCGCGCATGCGGTCGGCTTCCAGCCAGAGGACGCGCTCGACCGCGTTGGACGGAATCGATTCGTAATAATTGGTGACGTCGTAATGGGTCGAGCCATTGAGAACGCCGCCGGAGGAATTGATCAGCTTTATATGCATCATCTTTCCGGCGTGTTCCGAACCCTGGAACATCATGTGCTCAAAAAGATGCGCGAAGCCGCTGCGGCCGCGCGGTTCGAGGCGAAAGCCAATATTGTAGTAAACGCCCAGGGTTGCCACCGGAGCGGTGCGATCGGGTGAAACGACGACGCGGAGTCCGTTTTCGAGCTTGGTAGTTTCGAGAGGAATATGCAGTTCGTTCAATTTCGCTCCTTCATTCGTGTCGTCGCATCCGTGCCCGGATGTTTATGCCATCGCTTCGGACGCCGCCAGAAAATCTGATTCTTTAGCTAGGCTTTTTGATTCGCGCCAGCGTTTGCTCGAGCAGCCTCTTTTTCGAGCCGCCGCCACTTGCCAAGACGTTGAGACCGAGTCTCGAGAGCGCGTCATAAGCTTCCCTATATTCTCGCGGAAAAGGGCGTAAAGCCTCAAGGTGCCGCTCAATTACGCCAAAATCGCCGCGGCTCAAGGGACCCGTCCACGCAGCGCGAGGGCCGACGCGTTCGTAATTCGCCAGTGTCTGCCGCGTGAGCGGCAAAAGGGCGTGGATAGCACGCTGCCGGGGGAAGCCCACTTTTACCAGGATACGCACAGCTGTTTCCATCACTGCGAGAGCGTGTCCTGCCGCCAAAGCCGCGGCAACATGATATGCGGCTTTGCGACGAGATGGGAGCACCACGGGGACAGAGCCCAGTTCGCGGCTAATCCTGCGCGCCATGCGCAGGGCTACGGGAGTTCCTTCGATTGCACAGGTGCAACCGGCGAATGAAGGGACGGTGTGGCCGCTGAAGGTCTGCAGCGGATGCAGCGAACCGATTTCCGCGCCTCGAAGCGCCAGTGGCTTCAGAACATCGCTGCCCAACGCGCCGCTCGTGTGCAGGATGATTTTCCCGCGCCAAGCCTTGCTGTTTGGGATTTGGGCGAGAGCTTCCGCTGTTTGCGCAATCGAGCGATCTGGAGTGGCGATTAGAATCAGATCGGCGGTCAGCACAGCTTCCGACAAGCCGACTAGCGGCTGGCCGCTTCCGATGCGGCGCGTTGCGGCGCGTGCGGTTCGCATGGAGCGCGTGATTACCGGCCCAATGCGCCAGCCGTTTTGATGCAGAAGCCTACCGATCGTGGATCCCACGCGCCCCGCACCCACGATAGCCACGATGGGCGGGCCAGCCTCAGACCGCATACTCGATTCTGGGCGGCTTGTGGCCGAAAAATCCAGGGTTTGTCATTCTGAGGAGCGCAGCGGGATTTTGCGCAGCGACGAGAAATCCCCGGTGTGATTTGCTTCTTCCCCAACTGCAGATCCCTCGCTCCTCCACTCGATAGGCCGGGGGTAATGATGGGCTCGTGATGACAACAAGGGCATATGGCTGCATGGCTAGCCGGTTTTCGATTTTGCAGGCGCCGGTTCTGCCACTGGAGGCGCAGCGGCGGGCCGCGCTGCGGGTATTTGCGCAGGTGGCGACTGGGGCAGCGCATCGACTGCCGCCAATAGCCCGCCGAGCTCGCGCTGCTGCAGGGCGCGAATTCGGTCGCGCAGGCCGGCTGCGCGTTCGAACTCAAATTTCTTGGCCGCTTCGCGCATTTGCGTTTCCATTTGCGCGATCACCTGGCGCAATTCGCCTTCGCTGTGAATCTTTTCGGGGAAGACATCGTCAGTGGGAACGGTGACGTAATCGGCCTCCACGATGGCGGCAAGCTTCATATCCACGCTCTTGACGATGCTTTGCGGCGTGATGTTGTTGGCTTCGTTGTAAGCAAGCTGTTTGGCGCGGCGCCGATTGGTCTCGTCGATGGCCTGTTTCATGGAGCCGGTCATGACATCCGCGTAGAGGATGGCCCGGCCGCTAATATGGCGCGCGCAGCGGCCGATGGTTTGAATCAAAGCGGTAGCGCTGCGGAGGTAACCCTCTTTATCCGCGTCGAGAACAGCCACGAGGGAAACCTCGGGCAAATCCAAGCCCTCGCGCAAGAGATTGATGCCAATCAGCACGTCGAATACGCCCCGGCGCAAATCGCGCAGAATGCGCACGCGCTCGAGCGTCTCGATTTCCGAATGCAGATAGCGGCAGCGCACGCCGACTTCGCCGAAATATTCGGCGAGATCTTCCGACATGCGTTTGGTGAGCGTAGTGACCAGCACGCGCTCGCCCTTTTCGGCGCGAGCGCGAATCTCTTCGAGCAGATCGTCGACTTGTCCCTTGACCGGGCGCACTTCGACTTCCGGATCGATCAGACCCGTGGGACGGATCACCTGCTCCACGATCACACCAGCCGAGCGCGTCATTTCATATGGACCGGGAGTGGCGGAGACGTAGATCACCTGATTGGTGCGATGCTCGAACTCCTCGAAATTGAGCGGGCGATTATCCAACGCGGAGGGCATACGAAAACCGAAGTCGACCAGAGTCCCTTTCCGCGAGCGGTCTCCGTGATACATGCCGCGCACCTGCGGAATGGTTTGGTGCGATTCGTCGACGAACAACAGATAGTCCTGCGGCACGTAATCGAGCAAAGTGGGCGGCGCCTCGCCGGGAAGACGGCCGGACATGTGGCGCGAATAGTTTTCGATGCCGTGGCAATATCCGATGGTGCGTATCATCTCCACGTCGAACATAGTGCGCTGCCAGACGCGCTGCGCTTCGATATATTTGCCCTGCTTTTCGAGTTCGGGTTTCCACCACGCCAGTTCTTCGAGAATGCCGCGGATAGCACGCTCTTTCTGTTCGGCGGGCAAAACGTAATGCGATTTCGGATATATCGGCAGACGGGTCAGCGGCTCGCCGCGAATCTCGCCGGTGATCGAATCGATGGCGCGCAAACGATCGATCTGGTCGCCCCACATCTCAATCCGGAAGGCCTGGTCTTCGTAGGGAGGGCGAATTTCGATCATGTCGCCGCGAACGCGAAACGTGCCGCGGCGAAGGTCTTCGCTGCGCTCGTATTGAATCTCCACGAAGCGGCGAAGGAGCGCCTCGCGCGCGATTCGCTGGCCTGCTTCCAACATCACGAGCATGCCGTAGTAGGCTTCCGGCGAACCCAAGCCGTAAATGCAAGAGACCGAGGCCACGATGATGACGTCGCGGCGTTCGAAAAGCGAGCGCGTGGCGCTCATGCGCAGCTTATCCAGCTCCTCGTTTATCGTGGATTCTTTTTCGATGTAGGTGTCGGAAGCCGGTATATAGGCTTCGGGCTGGTAGTAATCGTAGTAGCTGACGAAATATTCGACCGCATTCTTCGGGAAGAAATTGCGAAATTCGTGGAAGAGCTGGGCAGCGAGCGTTTTATTGTGCGCGAGCACGAGCGCGGGCCGGGCCGCCTGCTCGATGATTTTGGCCATGGTAAAGGTCTTGCCCGAGCCGGTCACCCCTAGCAACACCTGATGTTTTTCGCCAACTTCGAGGCCGCGGACGAGTTCCCGAATGGCTTCGGGCTGGTCGCCGCACGGCTGGTAGTCGCTGGCGAGATAAAATTTGTGGAAGTCGATCATGACGAAAAGCACAGCGAAGAATTCGCGCTGGCGCTTAAATCAATGATTATAGCGCAGCGGAACGGTGAGCGCGTCGAGGCCGGCGGTTACGGAGAAGCGCCGTCGTTTGCCGGAAGGAGACCGACGCGGGAATGCGTTTCGATCTTTCCGGCGTAGCGAATGGATTGACCGGACGAATTGGTCACGGTGAAATCGATTTGCTGGGAGCTATCCTGGGTCACGCTCACGACCAGATGCGTTGGCAGGGAGACGTAGCTGAGGCTTTCTCCAGAGCCTGCCCAAGTGCCCGAGGTATGCAGTCCGTTGCGGCGATAGTCCTCGGGAGTGGGATCGCGCAGTTGCTTTCGCGGAATAACGGATTGGCGCGTCAGGATCACGGCGCAGAGTTCGCCGGCATCCACCGACGTAGTGGATTCGGCAGGCCGGCAAGATTCGTTGCGCACGTAGGTTGAATTGCTGCGCCAGATCATCCCGGCAAGCGGCATGGACTCCGCGGGCTGCGCAGAATTCCAGGATTGGCCGAGGGCCACGCCCCCGGCGGCTACGGACGGTCCAGAAACCTGGGCCACCCATTGCTCGGCGGCCTGCCGAACTTTATCGTCGTCGATTATGCCTTCCAGGCCATGCACATCCGAGACGTGGCCGTCCGTTCCTATTGTGAATTCGATCACCTGGCCCTCGAGCCGTTTATAGCTTTGCTCGATATCCTCCGCCTGTGGATCCGGGCTATCGCTTTTGACGTTGGCGGCGGAATGCTCGTAGGTGGTGCGGATGCGCAGGGGAATCGAGGGGCCAGTCGAGCCCGCGCCTGTCTTTTTGTTTTCGGCCGGCTTCGATGGCGGCGAGCTTGCGGCTAGAGGCTCTGGTGTGGCGAGCACTTCCAGTTTGATGGTGGCTCCCCACGTGACCGCCAACTGGGAGGGACCCTGCGGATCGGAAATTGCGCCGGTGCGTTTTGTGTCTGTTACGGTCTGGAGCTGGACCTGATATCGAAGTACTTCGCCGGGGACGAGCTTCGGCCGGAAATCGATGCGCTGCGGCGGCTTAGAGGCCGGCGACGCCTGCGAGCACGCGTTGGCTGAACATGCGAGCGTCGCCGCAATCGCGAGCGAGCCTAAGCACGCGAGGCGGAACAAACGAACGGGCCGCAGGGAAGTTGCGTGCATCTTCAACTCTTGAGCGGGAGCATGTGAGTTCGATGCGAAAAAGCGATGCGTTGCTGTTCGGCTCAGCGCCGGCCCGTGTGCACAGCGGTTTGGTTGCCGGCGGAGACCCGCTCTTCGCGAATGATCTGCGGCGCATCCAGCGTGCCGCCCAGCACCCAAACGTCATCGCCAGCGGCAGACTCCGAAGCCGAACTGAAACGATCCGACTGCGAGACGGAACGAACTTGCAAATTGAGACGGCGGCTGAAATCAATATCGCCCACAATCTCCAGCTGTCTCGCGCGGCCCGTTAGCAGCCAAGGATCGACGCGAATCTGGCCATTCTCGACGCGGAAGCTCACTGTGCTGTTTCTGAACCGATCGCCTGCAATCTCCCGCAAACTTGTATCCGCTGAGTCCAAACGCAAGTCGGGAAGTTCGATTATCGCGTCTTGAACGTGGAGAAAGCCTTCGCCTTCGAGTGAGGCGAGCAGTGCCTGCCGCCCCCACCCGCGTGCCGAAAACGCGATTTCGCCCGAGCCGAGTCCGCCGAAACCATCTTTGATCGACGTAAATGTGGCTAGAGCGGATAGGTCCGTTCGATCGACCTGGCCTCGGAAGTCATAGCGCAGTTCTGTTCCCAGTTGGGCGC
>Ga0210394_10008408_pt1 | contig 10638 bp, 7 predicted proteins | sample IncBWC12MmetaG_FD_160121 | JGI IMG/M metagenome (GOLD analysis project Ga0210394, IMG submission 160121) | Forest soil microbial communities from Barre Woods Harvard Forest LTER site, Petersham, Massachusetts, United States - Inc-BW-C-12-M | ecosystem: Environmental > Terrestrial > Soil >... | reverse complement strand
TGCCGCTCTGGTCGCCGACAGCATCGCAAGGCATCTGCGCTCCTGCTTCGCCGATCGACCGCGCGGCTGGTCTCCGCTCGTGTACTGCTGGCGAGGCGGCGAGCGCAGCGCATCGGTCGCGCACGTGATGGAGCGAATCGGCTGGCGCGTGCAGCGGCTGGAGGGTGGCTACCGGGCGTTTCGTCGCCTCGTGGTCGACGCCCTCGCCTCGGCGCCGACCCGCTTTCACTATCGCGTTCTGTGCGGCGCAACCGGCTCCGGCAAAAGCCGCCTGCTCACTCACCTCGAGCGGGTGGGCGCGCAGATCCTGGATCTGGAGTCCCTGGCGGCCCATCGAGGATCGGTGCTGGGGGATCTTCCCGACCGCCCGCAACCCAGTCAGAAGCAGTTCGAGACCCGGTTGTGGTGGGCGCTGAGCCACCTGGATCCCGACCGCCCGGTCTTCGTGGAGTCCGAAAGCCGCAAGATCGGGGATTGCCAGGTGCCCGCTGCGCTGCTCGATGCGATGCGTCAGTCCGACTGCATCGCGCTGGATCTCCCGGTCCCGCACCGCATCGAGCTGCTGCGAGACGAGTACCGCCACTACGAGCAGCGTCCCGACCGGCTATCCGCACAACTCGATTGCCTCGCTGTGCTGCACGGGGCGGCGACCGTCGAGCGCTGGAAGGCCCTGGTGCAAAGCGCCGAGTGGGACGCGCTGGTCGGCTGCCTGCTGGCGGAGCACTACGACCCGGTGTATCGCCGTTCGATTCAGACCAACTATCGGCGCGCGGGGGACGCGCGCTGCATCCGTCTGGACCGCGGCGACGCCACTGCTTTCGAACAAGCGGCGCGCGCGCTGGCGCACGAAGAATAGCTCCTTGAACCGTTACTGCTGGTCGTCCTTGGCGGGCGTGGTCACCGCAGCGCGCAGGACCTTCGCCCCAAAGCGCTCCCGCAGCCCCCGGACATAGCTCATCTCATCGCTCGAGGAGATCTGCTTCAACCACTCCTCTGAGGCGCCCGCCGCAGCGTCGGCGGCGGGTTGATCGGCCGGCTTGGTCGACAGTACGTGCAGCACGAGGTAACCGCCGTCGGTCGAGTCGGCGCCGACGTAGGCAGGCAAACGCGCCGGCGGCAACTGCATGATCGACGTCAGCGCGGTCGGCGCAAGCTGTTGTGGATCATCGCGCCCCACCCATCGGGGTGGATCGAAGCCGTCGTCGCCGGGCGTCTTCTGAAGCTCCGCCAGCCGGGCCTTGCCGGCTTTGCGGGCCATCTCGGCCGCCGCCGTTCGCTGCAGCGTGCTCTTGATGTTGGCCTTGATGGCCTCCAGCGGAATCGGTGCTGCCGCGTGGTGATCGAGCACGCGCGCCGAGACCAATGCGTTGCCTCCGATCTCGACCGCCTTGGTGTTGCGTCGCTTGTCCAGCGAGTCCGGCGCGAACACCGCTTCGATCACCGCCGGCGCGAACACGGCGTTGGCCTCCTGCGAGGCAGCGCCCTGCCGCGTCAAGCCGTCGACTTCGCGCAACTGCAGCTTGAATTTGTCGGCCGCCGCTTTCAACCCATCCGACTGCTCGTAGACAAAGTTGCTGAACTGCTCGGCGGTCTCGGAAAAGCGCTTTTCCGCGGCCTGTTGCCGCAACTCGCTCTCGATCTGCCCTTTGACCTCCTCGAACGGCTTGGTCGTGGCCGCCTCGACCCCGGTCACCCGGATGATGTGGAACCCGAAATCGGACTCGACCACCCCGCTCGTTTCGCCCTGCTTCATCGAGAACGCGGCGTCCTCGAACGGCTTGACCATCATCCCGCGGCCGAACCAGCCGAGATCGCCGCCCTTCTGGGCCGACCCTGGATCCTTGGAATTCTCCTTGGCCAGACGCGCGAAGTCCGCCGGATTCGCCCGCACCTTGGCCAGCACCGACTCGGCCAGCTTGCGGGCGGCCGCCTTGTCGGGCGCGGAGCCGGTCGGCCCCGCGGTGATCAGGATGTGGCTGGCCTGCCTGCGCTCGGGCTGCCCCCACCGCTTCATGTTCTGGTCGTAGAAGGCCCGCACTTCGGCGTCCGACACGCTGACCGAGCTCGCGAGGTCGGCCGCGCGCAGCACCACGTACTCCGCCTTCACGGTTTCGGGCGTCATGTAGCGTGACTTGTTCTTCTCGTAATCGGCCTTGATCGCGTCGTCGGTGACTTCGACCTTGTCGAGGTAGGCGTCGGGCTTGAATACCTGCTGGCGCACCTCGCGCTTCTCGTGCTGCAGCTGCCAAAGGCGGTCCGACACGGTCTTGGGCAGAACGGCCGAATCGCTGACCGCCTCGACCAGCGTCTGTCGGGCGAGGTCGCCGCGCAAGTCCGCTTCGAACGAGCGCTCGCTCATCCCGCGCGAAGCGAGCAGCGCCTTGTACGTGTCGTAGTCGAAATGCCCGCTCTGCTGGAACGCCGGGGTCGAGCCGATCACGTCCTGCAGCTTGTCGTCGCTCACCAGCAGGTGCGAGCGCTGAATCGCCAGCTTCAGGGCCCGCTCGGACAGAAGCGAATCGAGGGTGGCGGCGCGCGCCTGCGGCGTGTCGAACACGCGCGCGTCGAAGTTGGCGCCGAGCATCTGGCTCATCCGGTCCATCCGCTCGCGGAAGGCCACGTCCAGGTCCTGCTGGCTGATGCGCTCGGGGCCGACCTGGGCGATCGACGTGTCCGTTCCCAGGAACTGGTTGTAGCTGTAGACGCCGGTGGCGATGAACGTCGGAATGATGAACAGCATCATCACCGCGATCGTGAAGAAGCGGTGTCTGGACCGGATCGAATCGAACATATTTGAGCGCGATCGCTTTTAAGAAGAAAAAAGGCGAACAAACGGTTCGCCTTCGTACGATGCTTGGCGGAGTGGACGGGACTCGAACCCGCGACCCCCGGCGTGACAGGCCGGTATTCTAACCAGCTGAACTACCACTCCGCGCCACACGATTTGAAAAGCGGCTTGAAACTCGCCCCTGCTCGCCGTGCTTTTGGACAGCCGTGAACCGACGCGTCGCCCGCCGTTGCTCTCATGGTGGGTGCTGAGAGGTTCGAACTCCCGACCTACGCCTTGTAAGGGCGCCGCTCTACCAACTGAGCTAAGCACCCCGCGCGAAGGGGCACCGGAGCCCGCTAGTTTACTGCATCCTTCAGCGCCTTGCCAGCCCGGAACTTCGGAACCTTCGCAGCCTTGATCTTGATCGGCTGATTGGTGCGGGGATTGCGACCCACGCGCGCTGCCCGCTTGCCCACCATGAAGGTGCCGAAGCCGACCAGCGTGACTGAGTTGCCCTTTTTCAGGGACGTACGAATTCCGCCGACAATCGCCTCGAGCGCACGTCCGGCTGCCGCTTTCGAGATATCGGCTTGGCGCGCGATATGCTCGATCAGTTCGGTCTTGTTCACTGCCACCCCCTCCTCGTCGTCTTGACGACCTTTTCGTTGGAATCCGATAGGCGCCGCGCGCTATAGCCGCGATCGTCAGCGCAAGGGCTCCAAGACATTTGGAATGCGGCTATTCAACCGCGCCGCTTTCGCAGTGTCAAGCGGCGCGGGGTGCGCAGGGCTACTGCGCAGCCGCTGATCAGCGTCTGCGCAACGCCCGGCTCAATGCTTGACGAATTCGCCCTGTCCGCCTTCCGGCTTGACCGCTTCGGCCGTGGCGGGCCGTGCGGCCGCGGCAGCCGCAAGCTCTTCTTCGGTCAGCGCGATCGGCTGCCGCGTCAGTGCCACCTCCAACACCTGATCGATCCATTTGACCGGCACGATCTCGAGGCGGTTCTTCACGTTATCCGGAATCTCCGCGAGGTCCTTCACGTTTTCCTCGGGGATCAGCACGATCTTGATTCCACCCCGCAATGCAGCCAGCAGCTTTTCCTTCAGGCCCCCGATTGCCAGCACCTCGCCACGCAGCGTGATCTCGCCGGTCATCGCCACGTTGGGGCGCACCGGAATGCCGCTCAGGGTCGAAATCACCGCCGTCGTGATCGCGATGCCGGCGCTCGGGCCATCCTTGGGCGTTGCGCCTTCCGGCAGGTGCACATGGATGTCGCTTTTCTCGAACGCTTCATCCTTAATGCCGAGACGCCGCGCCCTCGCCCGTACGACCGTGCGCGCCGCTTCGACCGACTCCTTCATCACATCGCCCAGCGATCCGGTGCGGATGATGTTGCCCTTGCCCGGCATTATCGCGCTCTCGATCGTCAGCAACTCGCCGCCGACCTCGGTCCATGCCAGGCCGGTGACCTGCCCGACCTGGGCCTCTTTCTCGGCCATACCGAACGAGTAGCGCCGCACCCCGAGGAACTTGTTCAGGTTGCCCGGCAGGACGCGGACCTTGCCGCCGCCCTCTTTGATCAGCGAGTTCTTCACCACCTTGCGGCAGATCTTCGAGATCTCCCGCTCCAGCGCGCGCACACCCGCCTCGCGCGAGTAATAGCGGATGATGTCGCGAATGGCGGCGCTCGTGACCTCCAGCTCCTGCTTGAGCACCCCGTTGTTCTTCATCTGCTTGGGCAGCAGGTAGCGCACCGCGATGTTGACCTTCTCGTCTTCCGTATAGCCGGAAAGCCGAATGACCTCCATCCGATCCAGCAACGGCGGCGGAATGTTCATCGTATTGGCGGTGGCCACGAACATCACGTCCGACAGGTCGTAGTCGACCTCGACATAGTGGTCCACGAAAGTATGGTTCTGCTCGGGGTCCAGCACCTCCAGCAGCGCCGAGGACGGATCGCCGCGGAAGTCCATGCCCATCTTGTCGACTTCGTCGAGCAGGAACAGCGGATTGCGCACGCCGATCTTGCTCAGGTTTTGCAGGATCTTGCCCGGCATCGAGCCGATGTAGGTACGCCGGTGACCACGAATCTCGGCTTCGTCGCGCACGCCGCCCAGCGCCATCCGGACAAACTTGCGGTTGGTTGCGCGCGCGATCGACTGCCCGAGCGAGGTCTTGCCGACACCGGGGGCACCCACCAGGCACAGGATCGGCGCCTTCAGGCGATCGACCCGCTGCTGAACCGCCAGGTATTCGACGATCCGCTCCTTGACCTTGTCCAAGCCGTAGTGGTCCTCGTCGAGCACCTTCTGAGCATTGCCCAGGTCGTTGTTGATCTTGCTCTTCTTCTTCCAGGGCAGGTTGACCAGCGTGTCGATGTAGTTCCTGACCACGGTCGCTTCGGCCGACATCGGAGACATCAGCTTCAGCTTCTTTAATTCCGACTCGGCCTTCTGGCGCGCCTGCTTGGGCATGCGCGCCGCCTTGATCTTCTTGTCCAGCTCGTCCAGATCGGCGCCTTCTTCGCCTTCGCCCAGCTCCTTCTGGATGGCCTTCACCTGCTCGTTCAGGTAGTACTCGCGCTGGCTCTTCTCCATCTGCCGCTTCACGCGGCCGCGGATGCGCTTCTCGACCTGCAGGATGTCGATTTCGGTCTCGAGCTGACCGAGCAGATGCTCCAGCCGCTCATTGAGACCGGACATCTCCAGGATCCGCTGCTTCTGCTCCAGCTTCAGAGGAAGGTGCGCGGCGATCGTGTCGGCCAGGCGCCCGACCTCGTCGATGCCAGCGATCGAAGTGAGGATCTCGGCGGGGATCTTCTTGTTCAGCTTCACGTACTGGTCGAACTGCGCGACGATCGCGCGGCGCAGCGCCTCCAGCTCCGCATTGCCGCCCGTTTCAGGCGCCATCGGCGTCAGATCGCACACGAAGTGCGTCGTCAGATCCTCGATGCGGTGGATCGTGGCGCGCTGCGCGCCCTCGACCAGTACCTTCACGGTGCCGTCGGGCAGCTTCAGCATTTGCAGGATATTGGCCACGCATCCGATCGCATAGATGTCGTCGGCCGACGGCTCGTCCTTGGCGGCGTTCTTCTGAGCCACCAGCATGATGCTTTTGCCCGCCTCCATCGCCGCTTCGAGCGCCTTGATCGACTTTGGCCTCCCCACGAACAAGGGGATCACCATGTGAGGAAATACGACCACGTCGCGCAAAGGCAGAAGTGGCAGTACGGTGGGTTCCAGGGGCAACAAGGCGGTCGACATGTGGGCAACCCTCACGGCTAGATGCCGTGCAAGTGGGGACAATCCGGGCGAATTCAAGAATGAATCACCCGGTGCCTCCGCGAAATCGACTCTAGCACGTCACCCGCCGGATCGATGGGCGGGCCTGCCGGGAGTTCTCGGTGGGGGAAATCCTACCCGCCTACGCCCTTCGGGCTACGGCGGGCAAGCCCGACCTCCCGGTATCTATGAACCAAGCGCGCTTGTCCGCCGAAGCTGCGCAGCAGCGAAGGCGGAACTAGCGCGGCGCTCCGGCGACTTTCGGCTGGTCGGAATAGATCAGGATCGGACGACCTTCCTCGATCGAATTCTGGTCGATCACGACCTTGATGACGTTGCTCAGACTCGGCAGGTCATACATCACATCGAGCAAGACGCTTTCGACGATCGAGCGCAAGCCGCGCGCCCCGGTGCGTCGCTTCAGAGCGCGCTGGGCGATCGCGTCCAGGGCTTCCGGGCGCACTTCCAGCTCCACACCCTCCATCGACAACAGGCGCCGGAACTGCTTGATCAACGCGTTCTTCGGCTCAACCAGGATCTTCACCAGCGCTTCCTCGCTGAACTCATCCAGCGTTGCGACCACGGGCAGCCGACCGACCAGTTCCGGGATCAAGCCGAACTTGATCAGGTCCTCCGGTTGAACGTCCTGCAGCAGGTCGCCGACCGAATGGTCGCCGGAACTCGCGATTTCCGCGCCGAAGCCGATTCCGCTGCGTTGCGACCGGTTGCGGATGATCTTCTCCAGCCCGTCGAAGGCGCCGCCGCAGACGAACAGGATGTTGGTCGTGTCGATCTGGACGAAATCCTGGTTCGGGTGTTTGCGACCGCCCTGGGGCGGCACGCTGGCGATCGTGCCTTCGATCAGCTTCAACAGCGCCTGCTGGACACCCTCGCCTGACACATCGCGCGTGATCGACGGGTTGTCGCTCTTGCGGGAAATCTTGTCGATCTCGTCGATATAGACGATCCCGCGCTGCGCCTTCTCGACCTCATAGCTGCAGTTCTGCAGCAGCTTCTGGATGATGTTCTCGACGTCTTCCCCGACGTAGCCGGCCTCGGTCAGCGTGGTGGCGTCGGCAATCACGAAGGGCACGTTCAGCAAGCGCGCCAGCGTCTGCGCCAGCAGCGTCTTACCTGACCCGGTGGGACCGATCAGCAGGATGTTGCTCTTGCCGAGCTCGACGTCATCCTTGGTGGCCAGGTGCTTGAGCCGCTTGTAGTGGTTGTAGACGGCGACTGACAGGATGCGCTTGGCCTTCTCCTGCCCGATCACGTACTGGTCGAGGATCGTGCAGATCTCCTTGGGTGCCGGCAGGTCGGAGCGCGCCGCGCCGCTGGCCGGTTCTCCCGAGGCCTCGTCGCGGATGATGTCGTTGCACAGATCGATGCACTCATCGCAGATGAAAACCGAAGGGCCGGCGATCAGCTTCTTGACCTCGTGCTGACTCTTGCCACAAAAGGAGCAGTAGAGCAGTTTCTCGCTCGAACCTTTCCTATCGGTCATGGCGCGTCCCGTTGAAGGCGCTCAGGGTGAGCCGGCCTCTCCCCTCTTGACGAAGATCTTGTCGATCAGACCGTAGCTTACTGCATCGCTGGCCGACATGAAGTTGTCCCGATCGGTGTCGCGCGCGATGCGCTCGACCGGCTGCCCGGTCCGTTCGGACAGGATGCGGTTGATGCGTTCGCGCAAGTACAGGATCTCGCGCGCCTGGATCTCGATGTCGGACGCCTGCCCTTGCGACCCGCCCGAGGGCTGGTGGATCAGGATGCGCGAGTTCGGCAGCGCATAGCGCTTGCCCTTGGCCCCGCCCGCGAGCAGGAAGGCGCCCATGCTGGCGGCCATCCCGACGCAGATCGTCGAGACATCCGGCTTGATGAACTGCATCGTGTCGTAGATCGCCATCCCGGCATAGACCGAGCCGCCCGGCGAATTGATGTACAGCGCGATTTCCTTGTCGGGATTCTCCGACTCGAGAAACAGCAGTTGTGCCACCACCAGGTTGGCGGTCATTTCGTTGATAGGGCCGACGATGAAGACGACCCGATCCCGCAGCAGTCGCGAATAGATGTCGTAGGCGCGTTCGCCCCGCCCGCTCTGCTCGATCACAATCGGCACCATGCCCAACCCCTCGGCTTCCATCCGCCCTGCTTCGGGGGCCGGATGGGCCGCCGCCATACTGCGTTGCCTCACTTGCGTTCTCCCATCAGTTCGTCGAACGGCACCTTCACCTCGCTCACCTTGGCGCGGGAAAGCGCCCAGTTCACGACATTGTCCTCGGTCAGACCCGCCTCGATCTCGGCCAGTCGCTCGCGACTGCCGAGGTACCAGTGGATGACCTCCGACGGATTCTCGTAACTTTGGGCGATCGACTCGACCGCCTTGCGCACCTGGTCCTGTCGGGGCTGAAGCCCGTTGCGCGCGACCAGCTCGCCGATCAGCAGGCCAAGCCGCACCCGATGCCGGGCCACCTGTTGCAGCGCCGGGTTGGGTGGCACGCTTGCCTGCGGTGCGGAGCCCGCCGCCGCGCCGGTGGTGCGCTCCAGCCGCTGCAGCTCCTCGTCGACCAGCGCCTGCGGCACCTCGAACTGGGTTGCGCCGAGCAGCGCCTCGAACGCGTGGTCGCGTGCGCGCGTGCGCAGCCGGGCGGCGACCTCTCGCTCCAGATTCGTCCTGAGCTCGGCGCGCATCCGGTCCAGGTTGCCGTCCGCGACTCCCAGCGCACGCGCGAAGTCCGCATCGACTGCCGGCAATTCAACCGCTTCGACCCGCCGCACCTTGACGTCGAACTGGGCGCCGCGGCCCGCAATCTTGCCAGCCGGGTAGTCGGGCGGGAAGGTCAGCAGGAACTGGGTCTCCTCGCCAGCGCGCAAGCCACGCACCGCGCGCTCGAAATCCGCCAGCATCCTTCCTTCGCCCAGGTTGAAAGCAAAATCCTTGGCCGTGCCGCCCTCGAACTCCTGCCCGTCGACCGTTCCATGGAAATCGACGGTGATCCGGTCGCCGTCCGCGGCGGGGCGCTCGACCGCGCTGCGCGGCGCGCGCTGGCGCCGAACGATCTCGACGGTCCGGTCGACGTCCGCCTCGCTGATGTCGGACGTGAAGCGATGCAACTCCACCTTGGAAAGATCGCCGAACTCGATGTCCGGATAAACCTCGAACGTCGCGGAAAAGGCGATCTGTCCTGCGTCGCCGGCCGATTTGGCCTCCAACCGCGGGGCGCCCGCCAACCTCAGCTTGCTTGCGTCGAGGGCCGACGACAGCGCGCTGCCCAGCTTCTCGCGCATCACCTCCGCCTGGACCTGTGATCCGTATGACGCGGTGACGAGCTTCATCGGCACCTTGCCCGGGCGAAAGCCCGGCATCTTGGTCTGTCGGGCGATGCGGGCCAGTCGTTGCGAAACCTCCCGCTCGATCTCACTGGCCGCGACGGTCAGATCGACACGTCGCTGCAACCCGCCAAGATCTTCAATGTCAGTCTGCATTGCCATGCACGATTGGATAATCCTACGAGCCCGTGTGGCGCCCGTGGTGCGAAGGGGGGGACTCGAACCCCCACGCCGGTGAAGGCGTCAGGACCTAAACCTGGTGCGTCTACCAATTTCGCCACCTTCGCACCGGCAGTTGGATTCTAATCGAACGCAATGGACCCAGATCAATACTGTCGGGAAAAACTCGCCGCGGGCGCGTCGAGCGTCTACTACAGCCTGCTGTTTGCGCCGATCGAGCACCGGCCCGCCGCGACCGCCCTGTACGCACTGCGGCGGGAGCTGGACGAAGCGGTCGAAGGAGCTTCCGATGCGGCGGTCGCGCGCGCCGGGCTTGGCTGGTGGGCGCAGGAACTGCAATCCTCGTTCGACGGCGCGCCGCAGCACCCCGTCACGCGGGCCCTGTCGCCGCATGTGGCGTCGTACGGTCTTTCGCCCGATCCGTTGATACGTTCGCTGCAGGCCCGGCTGCGGCTGCTCGAGCCGGATCCGTTCGACGACTTCGACGCGCTCGCGCAATACTGCTATCTTGCGGCCGCGCCTTTTGTTCAAACCGCCGCGACGATGTTCGGCGGCGGCAGGCCGGCCACGCAGGCGCACGCCCGCGAGGTGGCGCTCGCGATGCAGATGATCCGCATGGTGCGCGATGCGGGTCGTCACGCCCGCCGCGGCCGGATCGTCTTTCCGATGCAGGATCTGCGAGAGTTCGACGTGACGCCCGATGATCTGTCTTCGGCCCGCTATGGGGCGGGGTTCGAACGGCTGGTCGGCCGCCAGGCCGATCGTGCGCGCGCGGCGCTGCACGCGGCAGCGGCGCAGCTGGCACCGGCCGATCGAAGCGCGCAGACACCGCATGTGATCCTCGGAGCGCTCTACCAGGCGCTGCTGGACGAGCTGCAACGCAGCGGGTTTCGCGTGTTGCATCAGCGCATCGCGCTGACCCCGATCAGAAAACTGCTGATCGCCTGGCGCACCCGGATGTTCGGTCCGCCGCGCGGCGGCGCCATCGCGCAATGACGGTGCAGCCCAAGCGCTCCGCCCGCTGGGTGGTGGTCGGAGCGGGTTGGTCGGGCCTGGCGTGCGCCGTCGAAGCCGTCCGAC
>Ga0210394_10008407_pt1 | contig 10638 bp, 10 predicted proteins | sample IncBWC12MmetaG_FD_160121 | JGI IMG/M metagenome (GOLD analysis project Ga0210394, IMG submission 160121) | Forest soil microbial communities from Barre Woods Harvard Forest LTER site, Petersham, Massachusetts, United States - Inc-BW-C-12-M | ecosystem: Environmental > Terrestrial > Soil >... | reverse complement strand
AACCCGAAAACCAAATCAAACACAAATACCATGTGCCTCCACAACACCCTTGGAGAAGACCCTGGAAGCGGACATTTCTACCTGGCGGAAAACCGGACATTTCTACTTTGCGTTGACACGAAGAGGCACAGATTGCGGGCTAAGCCCGGATCACTGCGGTCCGGTCCTGGGTGCCGTTCGGGTATGCAGCGTCTCACGACAGCACAGGTCCACAAATCCACGTATCTGCAACGTTGGCAGGATGGGTTTGCAGATGGTACTTGGTGCGATTGTAGATTAATCTACACAACTTTAGGAACGTCCGCGGAATTGTCGCCGAGCAGGAGTTCGCAGGCCGGATGGAAGTCGACACTCGGACAGCAGGCGCGGATTGCTTCGGAGGCCCTCTATGAAACGTCGCGAATTCGTCAGTGATTTTCTGGTCGGTGGAGCGTTGCTGAACTCCGGCGGATCGGCCTTCGCGCAACAGCCTGGCGCCCCGCCGCAAGGTGCGCGGCCGACGACGCCAGAAGAAGTGTTCGTCGAGCACCCAGCTTCCGGCAAACCGCACGCTGGCAAAGTTCTCGCCGCTATCCAGCCGCACACCGACGATATCCCCATCTTTGCAGGTGGCACGGTGGCCAAACTGGTCAGCGAGGGCTACACAGGCTATCTGATTCGCACCACCAACGATGAAATGGTCGGGGCAGGCGGGACGGGCCAGCGGGTTTTAGACAATGAACGGGATACCGAAGCGGTGGCGAAGGCACTTGGGCTGCAAAAGGTATTCGATCTGGAATATCGCAATCATCAGATGGACGAAATCTCGCGCGTTGAATTTCGCGCGCGGCTTATCCATCTGATTCGCTTTCTGAAGATCGACACTATCGTTTGCTACGATCCCTGGGGAATTTACGAAGAGAATCCTGACCATTACGTGACCACGCAAGTAGTGGAAGCGTCTTGCTGGATGGCGGGCCTGGACTTCGATTATCCAGAGCAACTTGCCGCGGGTCTGCAACCGCACGCGGTGAAGGAAAAATACTATTTCGCGCGTGGCCCGCAAATCGTCAATCGCGTTGTGGACATTTCTCCGTGGATCGATCACAAAGTGGAAGCTAATCTCGCGAACAAGACGCAGGGACCCTGCGGGGAAAACGGCGCTCGTTTGCGCGCCAAACTTGCCGGCCAGAAATTGAAGCTTGCGCTGCTCGGCGGCGATGACGACAGCGCCAATCGCGAGTACATCAAGAATATCGTTCTGGATTACGATTCAGTGGCCCAGCGCGGTGTTCCGTCCGACAAGGAGCTGGGGCGGAAGCATGGAGTGGAGTGGGCCGAGGCGTTTCACTATATCGGGCCTCGGCAGTCGCAGCTGGAGCGCTACATCTCCGACCACGCGGTCCCGCTGTAAGCTTGCCAGGAGGCGAACTCGGCTGCCGTATCTGCGCGCCGGGAATTGGGGAAGGCCTCATCCCTGAAGGGATGAGCTACGGCGTTTCGTGCGTTATTGCGGTTGCGGTTGGAATCACTTGCTAAGCGCGTTTCGGTTCAGCAAGATGAATGCATGATATTTTCACATTTCACTGGTCGTCAGGCGTTTCGCTGCGCGCTGGTGTTCTTCCTTTTGTTGGTTGCTCTGGCTGGCAGCAGCGGCAAGTCCGTCAAGATGATCACAAGTTGGTTCAACTCAAATTACCAGGGACAGACGTTCCACAAAATTCTGGTGATCGGCGTCGCGCAAAACCTGGAGGTGCGGGCCGACTTCGAAGATGCAATGGCCGCGCAGATTGCGCGTCCGGGCATCGAGACGATTCCCGGCAACCACATTCTGTTGCGCCCGGACCCTAAGGTGAAACTTGATCTCGAGTACCTACGTGGGCAGATCCGCGATAATCACATTGATGCTGTGGTCGTCTCGCGACTGTTGAAGGTCGACAAGAAAGTGACGGTGGTCCCGAGCTCGACCTACGTTGCCCCGTTCCCCTACTACTACTCTTTCTACGGTTACCTGGGCGCGGTGTATCCGGTGATTTACGATCCGGGATACACGCGGGAAGATACGACAGTTATGGTGGAGACCAACGTTTACGCGACAAGCAAGCCAGACGGTGACCTGGTGTGGAACGGCGTCAGCAAGTCGTTCAATCCGAAGTCAGCGAAGAAAGTCGCCGATGGCCTGGTCAAAGAAGTTCCAAAGCAGATGGAGAAAGACGGACTGTTACCGAAAAAAGTCTCGTAGAACTAACGGCCGTACCTCATTCCGTTACGTCAATCTGCGCACGGCTGCGATGAAATGTCCTATAAAGCTCTAGAATCGTCCCCAATGGCGCAATTTTCTTGTCCCCTTCGCTAGAAGCCAGGACGACACCAAGACCCACCCTTGCAAAAACCGCAAGGATTGATTGGATAAGAGCGAAGGCTCCGTTCGCTGAGCCGGTATGCTTCTGTTTGGAGGACCGAAGCTATCGGTAGGAAGGAGCCTTCGATGAGGATTATTGGATGTGATTACCACCCGAGTTGGCAACAGGTTTGTTGGCTGGAGACCACCACCGGGGAGACCGGAGAATTGAAGTTGGACCATGCATCGGGAGAAGCTACACGATTTTACCGGCAGCTTCCGGGGCAGGCGTTGATCGGGATGGAGTCGACCGGGAACTGCCAGTGGTTTGTGGAGATGGCCACGACGGCGGGACACCATGTGTGGATCGGCGATGCGGCGCGGATTCGCGCCAGTGAAGTGCGGCAACAGAAACACGATCGCAGAGATGCCGCGCTGATTTTGAAGCTGCTGCTGGAAGGAAGATTTCCGCGGATCTGGACGCCATCGGGCGAAGAGAAGGATCTGCGGCAGTTGCTGATTCATCGCTACAAGCTGGTGCGGTTGCGGGCCACCACCAAGAACGAGTTGCAGCACCTGGCGATGAACCAGGGAGTGACCAGGAAACGGAAGTTGTGGAGCAAGGCCGGAGAGAAGGTGCTGCGCGAGCTTGCGTTGAAGCCGTGGGCCAGCCGGCGGCGAGAAGATCTGTTTAAGGTAAGAGCGATGTTGAACGAACAGATTGAGTCGCTGGATGCGGCGGTGCTGGAAGCGGCGGAGAAGAACGAAAAGGCCAAGCTGCTGATGACGCAACCGGGAGTGGGACCGATCACCGCGATGGCGTTCGTGTTGACGATGGGAGATGTCTCGCGGTTTCCGCGAGGAAAACAGGTGGCCAGTTATCTGGGGCTGATTCCGCGGGAGTATAGTTCGGGCGGCCAGCAGCGGCTGGGCTCGATCAGCAAGCAGGGCAACCGGTTCATGCGGATGTTGCTGGTGGAAGCAGCGCAGATTGCAGTGCGCTACGACCCTGGATTTCGCAATGAGTATTTGCATCGCTGCCACAGCAAAGCAAAAGGAGTAGCGAAAGTGGCAGCGGCCAGGAAGTTGGCGATTCGACTGTACTGGATGCTGAGAACCAACACAGGGTATCCGGAGGTCGTTGGTGTCGAGAGCAGCTCGCGGGTGGCCTTGGTCGGCGCAAGCTAGACCGCAGGGTTGATTGGGCGCTCTCGTCCCGGTGCACGCCGGGATTCGGATAGAAGAATCATGGTCGAAGTTTTGGCCGTATCGATGGTTGGCGGAACGATCTGTAGTTTGGTCGAACCGCCGAGAACTGATTCACCGTGAGAGTTTCAGAGCTTCGGTCCTCCACCCTCTGACACACCAGCGGTGAAAAATCACTGCACGGGAGTTTTGTGTCTTGACAACGCCTTCGCTCTTATCGAAGGCCACCCGAGGAGTCGCGTCACTACAACAATCAGGCGGGCAGGTGGCGTTTCGTGCGTTATTGCGGATGTGGATCGGGTGAGCGGAGGAAGGATTTGCCGTGGTGTTCGGCGCCGCGGAACAGCAGGAGTGCGAGGGCGAGGATGGTGACGACTTCGAAGCCGGCTAAGGCCCACTGGTAGCCGAAGTGATCGCGGAGGGCGTATTGGACGGAGTTGGTGGGTGAGGCCAAGAGGATGCCTAGTTGATAGGCGAGGCCAGGCATCAGTCCGCGAGCGGCGTCGGCAGCGAGTTCGTTGAGATGGACGGGGATGACTCCCCAAGCGCCCTGCACTCCCATTTGCATGAAGATGGCGGCGATGGTGATGGCCAGCAAAGAGTGACCGAAAGCCCAGAACGGAATGACCACAAGGCAAAGGCCGAGGGCGCACATCATGCTGCGGCGGCGTCCGGCGATTTGGGAGAAATGGCCGAAGATAACCGCGCCGACGATTGCGCCGATGTTATAGAGGATGGCGATGTTGGCGCGCTGCGAAGGTAGAGCGTGGTGAATCTCCTGGAGGAAATCGGGGAAGAGATCCTGCGTGCCGTGGGAGAGGAACATCATGAAGGTCATGAGCACTACGAGGTATACGAAGATCTTCCAGTGTTGGAAAACAATACGGAGAACTGCACCGGTGGATGGAGCGCGGTGCTGGGCCCAGGCTTCAGATTCGGGGACTTTTGTTCGGATGTAGAGGGCGAGAAGAGCGGGAAGCGCGCCCAGCCAGAACATCCAGCGCCAGCCTAACGCGGGAAGGACGAAACGCGCGGCCATGGCGGCGAGTAAATAGCCGGTGGAATAGCCGCTTTGAAGAATGCCGCTGAGGATGCCGCGCCAACGCGGCGGTGCGGCTTCCATGGCAAGAGAGGCGCCGACTCCCCATTCGCCGCCCATGCCAATGCCGAATAACGCACGAAGGATGAGGAAGACGGTGTAGTTAGGCGCGAATCCGCAGAGCAATTCGATGACGGAAAAATAAATTACGTTGGCCATCAGTGGAATGCGGCGGCCATAACGATCGGCTAGCAGGCCGAAGAGGAGCGCGCCAATGGGGCGCATGGCGAGAGTGGCGGTGGTGGTGAGGACGATTTCTTTTTTGGTGACGCCGAATTGATGGGAGAGCGTGTCGATGAGGAAGACGACGACGAAGAAATCGAAGGCGTCGAGAGTCCAGCCGAGGAAGCCAGCGAGGACAGCGTGGTGAGAGCCGGGTTTGGGAGCGGTGATCATTGGTGAGGGGCGAGTCTGCGCGAGAACCGCAAAAACAGTTCCTCAGTGGCTAAAGCCGTAAGCAAATGCTGAAATTATGTCGGACCTAAAGGTCCGACCCCCGGTGCCCAAACATGGATTGCCGAGCCAGGAACACGAGCAGATCGCTCATCAGCATAAGACGCGGATTCTGGATCACAAACTACCTCACACGCCAACCGGATCGTGCCCAAGCAAATACCGATTCATGTGGTGACGCGCCACTCGGTGGCTTTGGGCATTAGGCGATAGAGTGCTACACCGGAGGAGATGGAGACCAAGCCGAGGATCAGGCCGGACGGGTAGCGGCCGAAACAGAATTGGCCGATGGAGAAGAGCGCGGTGTACACGAAGATGCAGCCGATGAGCCAACTGGCGAGATTGCGGCCGAGATCCTGGGTGACTTCCTCGACGCCGCTGACTTTGGCGATGGGCTTCCAACCACGGACGTCCGGGCGGACTTTGCGATAGAAAGCGATAAGCGTGTCGCCAGGTTCCGCGGGCGTGAGCAAAGTAACCGCTACCCAGACGACGGTGGTGATGGCGGTAGTTGTGAGCGTGGTCTTTGCAAAAATCACCGGATCGGAGCCCTGGAAGAGATACGGGCGACCGACAAGCGCGTTCCATAGCGATTGGCTGTGGAGCGCGAGCGTGGCCACGATGGCGGCGGCCATGGCAGAGATTTCGCTCCAGGCGTTTACGCGCCACCAATACCAGCGCAGCAAATAAACGCCGCCGGTGCCGGCACCAAGTTCGAGCACGATTTTCCAGCCTTCGCCGACGGATTGCAGTTGCATGGAAACGAATGCGGCGGCGACGACCAGGAAAAGTGTGGCGACGCGCGAGGCGTTTACGTAGTGAGATTCGCTGCCGTCTTTCTTGAGGAAGCGACGGTAGAAATCTTCGATGAGATAGGAGCTGCCCCAATTGAGTTGGGTAGCAACGGTGGACATGAAGGCTGCCATAAAGCCCGCGAGGAGAACGCCGAGAAGGGCGTGAGGAGTGTGTTGCGTGGCGACGAGCATGTAGCCGCGTTCGGGTTGCGCGAGATCGGGATAGAGAACCACAGCGACCAGCGCGGTGAAGATCCAGGGCCAGGGACGGAGAGCGTAGTGGGCGAGATTGAACCAGAGAACGGAGAGGACGCCGTTGCGTTCATCGCGGGCGCTGAAAATGCGCTGAGCCACGTAGCCACCGCCGCCAGGCTCCGCGCCGGGATACCAGAAGGCCCACCACTGCACTGCTAGATGCACAACGAAGGTGATGACGGGAAGGGTCCATAAAGCTGAGGCAGTGAAACCTCTCGAGAAATCGGGGAGCAAGCCGGTGATGTCGCTGGCGTTTGGTCCGGCGTGTGCGCGCATTTCCGCGAGCTTGGCGAGGAGCTGGGGCATGCCGCCCACGGCTCGGACGCCATACCAGGCGACGGCGATGACGATAGCCATTTTCAGGACGAACTGAAAGAGGTCGGTCCAGAGCACGCCCCAGAGGCCGCCAAGGGAAACGTAAATTCCCGTGAACGGCATGAGGAAGAAGACGCAAATGGCGAGGGCTTTGGCGTCAGTGACACCGAGGGAGGTGCTGATGATATTGACCATGGCCTTGGTGACCCAGCCGAGGATGAGGCAGTTCATCAGCAGGCCGAGGTAGACGGCGCGGAATCCACGGAGAAAGGCGGCGGGCTTGCCGTGGTAGCGCATTTCGGCGAATTGAACGTCGGTGATGAGGCCGCTGCGGCGCCATAGGCGGGCGAAGAGGAAGACGGTCATCATGCCGGAGGGGAGGAAGCTCCACCACAGCCAGTTCCCTGCCACGCCTTGGGTGTAGACGAGACCAGCGACGACAAGAGGCGTGTCTGCGGCGAAGGTGGTGGCGACCATCGAGGTGCCGGCAAGCCACCAACTGACCTGGCGGCCGGAGACAAAATAATCGGCGGTACTCTTGCCTGATTTTCCGCGGAAGTAGAGACCTAGAAAAATGGTGACGAGGAGATACGCCGCAATGGCGGCCCAATCGAGAGCGGTTAGCGGCACGGTATTTTCTTTCTCCCAAGATCTACTGCGTGTATTGGATCGCTGGAAACTTCAGAAGCTTTGGGGGTTGGCAGCGGAAACAGAAAAGGCAAATCCCTCGACCCGTTCAGAGAGCGGACAGGTTTTGGGATGACGGCTGCGGCGGAAGTTTCCCGTGTCATTTATTGCGGGTAAGTTTCGCCGTGTATGGGCGGGAAGTCAAAGGGTTTCTAAAACGGTTCAATAGCGGGATTCCTCAGGGCTAAACCCATTTGATGGCGAGCAATTAATGTCGGAGCTGCGGCTCCCCCCCGGTGCCAAGCATAAAGAGTGACCGAAGAGAGCGGAGTGTAGCGGATGTCTTGGCACGCGCGAACCTGACGACCAGGGCAAAAGAAAAGCCCCGGTTCGCTGGGGGGAGCGAACCGGGGTGGGGGGTACAGAGGGGGGCCTGAGGAAGATCGAATTTAGTCAGCTACCAACTCGTCGGTGATCGTGCCAGGCTTAGTGAGCCAGCAGTTGAGGCTCCGAGGTGGCGAGGACGCAAATCTGCTGGAGCTCCTCGTAGGTGAAGAAGCACTCTTCTTCGGTGCCGGCGCGTTCAAAGTGGCCGATTCCGCTTTCTTGAGAGATCCGCGAGATCTCCTGGACCGAGAGGCCGAGGAGATAAGCAGCGCGGGCTTGGGTAACGTATTTGGGAATTTGATTGTTCATGTTTTCTCTCCTCACGCTGGCATCGGGACTACCATGGCAAGACCGTCTTCTTCGACGGCCATGATCATGGCCTTGTAGATATCAACGTCCCAGCCTTCGCCGATCCTCATGCGAACGGTTTCGCCGCCCTCTTTGAGCAGCCTGCCACGAAGGGGCACGCGGATGTCCCCAAGAGCAACCTGCAGAACCACCGAGTGTCCCAGATAGGCGTTGAAACCGGCTTCCATGACGACCCCTCAGGCCTTCGTGAATTTACGCATCGTGCAGGTAGAAGAATCGCGCTTTCCGGGGTGAGCAACAATGGTACAGGGAGGGTACGGGTCTAGTATTTCCGTACTGCCCGGGGCACTTAAGGCCGGTTCGAAGGGCAAGTGTGCGGAAGTACGGAGGTACCACGCCTAAAGGACGGGGTGGCTATCGTGGGCGTTCAGGGGAAGCTGGCAAACTCCTGGGTGTGAAGAACTGCGCATCCGAGAATGGTAATAGACGATGATTCACCCGAGCTGGTGGATGCTGCTCATGAGCGGATTGGTGGTGCTCTGGCAGGAATCCGGCGAGAATGTGTTTCTTTTCTGTTACCGTATTTGTTGGAGCGTTTTTTCGTTGGTACACGCGGGCGAATGACGCCAATTCCCCGTTTCCTTAGGTAACGAGGTTACTTGCTGGAATCAATCCTCCACTTTCTCCACTCGCTCTATAGCCCCGACGGACTTCGAGAGCTAATTCGCTCCGGAGGCGCTCCTCTCGTTTGCACCATCGTCTTCATAGAAACCGGCTTCTTCGTTGGTTTTTTTCTTCCTGGCGATTCGCTTCTGATCACTGCCGGCATCTTCTCCTACGCTGGCGTTATACCCCTCAAGTGGCTTCTGCTCCCGGTCATGCTTTGCGCCATCGCTGGTGACCAAGTCGGTTACTGGATTGGACGTTCCGCAGGAGCCGCCCTGTACAGGCGCGAGGACTCCTTTTTCTTCCGCCGCAGCCACCTCCAGCGCGCCCATGATTTCTACGAAAAATACGGGGGCCGCGCTGTAATTCTTGCTCGCTTCGTCCCCATCGTTAGGACATTCTGCCCGCCCGTCGCGGGCGCAGCCAAAATGCCGTATTCGCGCTATCTGCTCTTCGATTTTTTGGGGGGCGTCTTCTGGATCGGCACCATGGTCCTCGGAGGATACTCGCTCGGCCATTTCATTCCCAACATCGGCCAGAAAATTCACTATGTGATTGCGGTCGTGATAGTACTGTCGCTGCTTCCCGCAGTGATCAGCGTGTTGCGCGCCAAGAAGAGTTCCGCGCAGGCGGCGTCCGCAACACCCGTTGTAACTCCCGGAGACAACTAAGGGTGGCTGGAAAAAAGTACAAAGCCATCATTTTCGATATCGGTCGGGTGCTGATCCGGCTGGATATCGCGCGGGCACAGCGTGGATTGGCGGAAGGGCTGGCGATGAGCCCGCAGGAATTGTGGACCGCGATTGAGAAAGATCCTCGATGGAAGGATTGGCAAGAAGGGCGAATTTCCGCGCGCGATTGGCATCTGCACCTTTCCTCGAAACTGAAACTGCCATTGAGTTTTCAGAAATTCACGGAAGTGTGGAATTTGGCGTTGGACCCGGAACCGATTCATTCGAGTGACTTCTTTGCCGGCTTGGCGAAACGGTACCGCATCGGGCTGCTGTCCAACACGGATCCGATCCACGTAGCTTATCTACACTCCACGTACGACTTCTTTAACTACTTTCCGGCCGAGCGGCGGATTTACTCGTGCATGGTAGGCGTCTCCAAGCCGAATCCGGCCATTTACCAAGCTGCGCTGAAGGCATGCAAAACATCCGCCCGGGAAAGCGTTTATGTTGACGATATTCGAGAGAATGTGGAGGCGGCAGAACGGTTGGGACTCACAGGGGTCCAGTACCATAGCGCCGCGCAACTGGAACAAGACTTCCAGAAGCTGGGTATAGGCTGGAAACCCTAGAAGTGCGTAGGAATTGACCAACGGCATTCATCTGAACGTAAAGATTGCCGGAACTAGTACTTTGCCCTGCTTTCGCGTTCGTCTCCAAGCGGTGCCTCATCTATAACTTGCAGAGAAAGCGGGAAAAGGCAGTATCGGCACCCGGTGTGCACTATTAGACATCATTGCGAGCGGACAGCAGTCGCCTAGCGCTGCCAAGCCGCACAAGCGCAGACCCCCAGCGGGGTGAGGAGAAAAGATTCAAAATGTCAGACGAAACATACACCACGACGACAACTAGCGGCCCCTCATGGCATTTGCCTGCCATCGTAGTTCTCGGTCTTCTGGCTCTGGGAGGTCTAATCTTCGGTTGGACTAACTCCACGAAGCTGGATGCGACCAAGCAAGCGGTAGCAGAGCAGGTTAAGGCGGTACAGCAGTCCACGATGCAAGACGTTTCGACTTTGAAGGATCGGCTGGCGACGGATGAGAAGGCCAACACAGATTTGAAGGGCGATCTCAAAGTTGTCACCGACAAGCTGAAGATTACCCAAGGTCAATTGAAGAAGGCCCGTCAGGAAGCGGCCGACCAGATGACGGAAGCTTCGCAGAAGCTCACCGCGCTGGACACCTCGGTGCACACCGAACTGGCAACCAAGGCAACCTCGGATGACGTAAAGACCGTGGACACCAAGGTAACCCAGGTGAGCACGGACCTAACCAAGACGCAGTCCGACCTGCAGATGGCGCGCAGCGAGATGGGCACCCTGATCGCGCGCAACCATGATGAGATCGACGTGCTGCGCCGCCAAGGTGAGCGCGATTACACGGAGTTCACCATTAACGCCAAGAACCAGCCCCAGAAGGTCGGAAATGTGACCGTGGAGTTGAAGGGCGTCAACGAGAAGAAGAACCGCGCCAACAT
>Ga0210394_10008405_pt1 | contig 10640 bp, 12 predicted proteins | sample IncBWC12MmetaG_FD_160121 | JGI IMG/M metagenome (GOLD analysis project Ga0210394, IMG submission 160121) | Forest soil microbial communities from Barre Woods Harvard Forest LTER site, Petersham, Massachusetts, United States - Inc-BW-C-12-M | ecosystem: Environmental > Terrestrial > Soil >... | reverse complement strand
TCGGCTCCGCCGGAGCGAAACTTTTTGGTGACATTGACGCCGCGGAAGCCGCCAGCGCCATCGGTGTCCATGTTTGCGGGGTCCCCTGTACCTAGGCTAACACTGCGTTGGAGATTGGTTGTTGGTTGTTGGTGGCTGGTTGTTGGTTCTTGGTGCCGTTCCCGCATCAAGCAGGATGGTCGCTAGTGTCGCCTTCTATATTTTGGCTTAACGACATAGCCGTAGAGGATAGTGGTATTCAATGCCAACCACCCCACCTCGAGATGAATTCATTTTCCCACGTCGGGGAAATTGAACGCGAACCAAATGGTGCCACCGACGAGAACGAGAGCTATGACCAAATAGATTGCGAAATCGCCAACGCGTCCTGCAGTCATCCAAACAACGCCTACCACAATTGTTAGAGGCAACGGATGGTTCTTTCCCGCTGCGCCCGCGCCACCATGGCTATATACTGTCTCAGAAATGAAGATTCCAACCTTTGAAGAACTGCCTATTCGGAAAGATTTGCCCGCGGATTGCTCCTGGGGAGTTTTCGGCGACAATGACCCGCTGGGATGCCTGAACTTTCTGACGCCCCAGGGAGTGGTGGAAGCGGCCGGCCTGGTGAAATCAGGCAAAGTGTTTCGCTTGGACGCGCGCATGGGGTTCGCCACGCCGACGCTGTTCGGACGCGCCACCCCGGAGCACACCATCGTTCCGCTGGGGCCGATGGCCAATGACGACATCGTGCGTTTCAATACGCAAGAGAGCAGCCAGTGGGATGGCCTGGCGCACGTGGGGCACATCCGGCATGAACGATTCTACGGCGGCGTGACGATCACTGAGGTGAGGGACGGAGGGAACGCCAAGCTCGGCATTCATCACTGGAAAGACAAGTTCGTGGGGCGTGGACTTTTGATTGACGTGTTCGGATTTCGTAAAGCGAAGGGGCTTCCCGTGAACCCGCTGGACCGCGATGTTTTTACGCTTAAGGAACTGCAGGCGACGATCGAACATCAAGGCAGCGCGCTGAAGCCCGGCACGATCCTGCTGGTTCGCACGGGTTGGATGGAATCGTACGAGAAGCTCACCGCGGACGAGAAGCGCGCGATTGCCCCCATGGAGAAGATCCGATCGGCCGGCATCGAGGCTACCCGCGAGATGGTCGCGTGGCTGTGGAACAATCACGTGGCCGCGATCGGAACGGATTGTCCGGCGGTGGAGGCAATTCCCTCGGACTTCTCCGATGAGAACATACTGCACTATCGCGCGCTGCCATTGTTGGGGCTGCCGCTGGGTGAGCTGTTCGTGCTCGCGCCCCTCGCCGAAGAATGCGCGCGGGATCGGCGCTACGATTTCATGGTGGTTTCCGCGCCGTTGTATGTGATGGGCGGAATCGCGTCGCCGCCGAACGCGGTGGCGATTAAGTGAAGCAATGATTCAACTAGTCCCTGCGCAAGAAGCCGCATACGGTGTCCTCAAGCACGCGTTGGGCGCCGGCAATCTAGTGCTCCTTAGCTCGGCTCCAGGCCGCGGCCGCACAACCGTGCTGTGAAAGCTCCACGGCGAAACTGGCGGTGGATTCGTTACCGGCAAGGACTTTATCGAGAGTTCCGGCTCGCGGCATCCCTTGTCTCTCGAGGAGACTCTCTATTCAGCGGTTCTTGATTCGCTCCAGCAAAACGAAATCGTCTACGTTGACGACATCGACTTGATTCACAAAGCGACATCGAATTGCCACTTCTACCCGCGTGGAAGTTATGTGGAAACAGCGCTGCTGGAACTGAGCGACGCGGCCGTCCGCAACGGCAAGAAATTGGTAGTTTCTACCGATGGCTCCATCGCCCAAGCGTTCTCCACGCGCAGTTTTGGCGCCTCCATCGGCCGATTTTCGGCGGAAGATTATGCGGCGTTGCTAGCGATCTTTTCTGGATCGGGTAATCCGGACGGATTGGATGCTCAAAAGATCTATCGCTTCGCGCCAAAGCTGACCGCCCACCAGATCAAGGCTGGTTGCGATTGGTTGCGTGCGGAGGGACCGTTTACGACGGACCAATACATCGAATATCTGCGTGCCAAACGGCTGGCGAGCAACGTTGATCTAGGCGAGGTGCAGGAAGTCAGCCTCCAGGATCTGGAAGGCGTAGAAGATGTCATTCGAAGCCTCGAAATACACATTGTGCTGCCGCTGAGCAACGACGCGCTCACCTCCGAGCTCGGCTTGAAGCCCAAGCGCGGCGTATTGCTTTACGGGCCGCCCGGCTCCGGTAAGACCACCGTCGGCCGCGCGCTCGCGCATCGTTTGCGGGGAAAGTTTTTCCTTATCGACGGCACGTTTATCGCGGGCACGAACAATTTCTACGAACGCATTCACCGCGTGTTCGAGGCGGCCAAGGAGAATTCGCCTTCAGTCATCTTCATCGACGATGCGGACGCGATCTTCGAGGACGGCGAGGAGCGCGGTCTTTACCGCTACTTGCTCACGATGCTCGATGGTTTGGAGAGCGAAGGCACGGCCCGGGTGTGCGTGATGATGACGGCCATGAATCTGAGCCATCTGCCGCCCGCTCTGGTGAGAAGTGGACGAGTCGAGTTGTGGCTGGAGATGAAGCTCCCCGACTCGGCCGCAAGAACGAAGATATTGCCGCTCAGGTGAAGGCCCTTCCGCGAGAGCTCGCGGCCGTGAATGTCGAACGCGTCATCGAAGCAACCGAGGGTTTCACGGGCGCCGATATGAAACGCCTCATTGACGACGCCAAGGGTTTATATGCTTTCGACCGCGCTGAAGCAGCGCCGATTCGCGAAGCTCACGCGTACTTCATCGAGGCAGCGGCCGCGGTGCGGGACAACAAACAGCGTTACGAGCTGGCGGAATCGGCGGCACAAGCGCGGCCTCGCGCGGCCACACTTCCAGGCTTCTTCTTCGGTCATCCGTCGATCCCGGACGACAATTAGCGGACGCCGGACTAGATGGCTTCCAGCTCTTCTTCGAGCAATTGCTTCTGATACAAATCGGCGTAATAGCCGCCGTTCAAGATCAGCTCGGCGTGAGTGCCTTGCTCGGCGACTTCACCGTGCTCGATGACGAAGATCTGGCTGGCGTTCTGCACGGTGGAGACACGATGCGAGATTAGAATGGTGGTGCGGCCGCGCATCACGCCGGCGAGACCGGTCAGGATACGCTCTTCGGTGAGCGTGTCGACGCTGGCGAGGGCGTCATCCAATATCAGAATTCGAGGATTGCGCAAAATCGCCCGCGCGATGGCGACGCGCTGCTTTTGGCCGCCTGAGAGCGTGATGCCACGTTCTCCGATGACGGTGCCATACCCAGCCGGAAAGCTGGCGATATCGGGCGCCAGCCCGGCGAGTTCGGCCGCGCGCGCGATTTCGTCTTCGGTAGCTTGATCGACACCCCAGGCGATGTTTTCGGCCAGCGTAGCGCTGAACAGGAATGTCTCCTGCGGCACGAATCCAATTTGGCGGCGCAGCCATTCCGGATCGAGATCGCGCAGGTCGACGCCATCGAGAAAAACAGCGCCGTCCGTTGGATCCATCAATCGAGGAATCAGGTTAACCAGCGTGCTCTTGCCGCTACCGGTATGGCCGACGATTGCCACCGTCGCACCAGCCGGGATCTCGAGCGTAATGTCTTTCAGTGCGTAGCCCGCGGGATATTTCATCTCTACGCTGTCGAATCGGAGTTCGCCAGCGATGGAATACGAGGGAGCCGGGGAATACGAGGAATTTCGCTGCCGGATTCCGGCCTTTTCGTGCATCAGCTCCATAATCCGGCTCCACGACGCGGTTCCGCGCTGCATCAGATTCACCACCCAACCGAGCGCGATCATGGGCCAGATGAGCATCCCCATATAGGTGTTGAACATCACGAAGCTTCCGAGCGAAATCCGATGCGCCAGCAACTGATAGCCGCCACCCAAGAGCACGATCAGGAATCCGAACCCGATCAGGGCTTGCAGCAACGGCATGAAAAACGCGGAGAGTCTGGCGAGCCGGATGTTCTGCGCCACATAGTCCTGGTTCAGCAGCTCGAACTTGCGGATCTCGGCATCCTCCTGGGCGTAGGCACGAATCACACGCACGCCCGAGAGATTTTCCTGGACGCGGCTGCTGATATCGGAGAACATCTTCTGAATTATTTCAAAGCGATCATGGATGCGGCGGCCAAAAAGGATCACGGCAACGCTCACCAGCGGGGCGGGAATCAGGCAGAATAGCGTCAGGCGCCAGTCGAAGAATCCCATCACTCCCACCAGGAAGAGGGCGGTGAAGAACGTCTCGGTGAAGTACATGATACCCGGGCCCAGCATGTTGCGGACCGCATTGAGATCGTTGGTGGCGCGCGCCATGATGTCGCCGGTGCGGTACTTCGCGTAGAAGTCCTGGGAGAGAGTCACGATGTGCGAAAACAGGTCGTTGCGCAGATCGTACTCGATATCGCGCGACAGGCCGATGAGGATCACGCGCATCCAATACTGGAAAATTCCTTTGACTGCCGAGAGCAGCACGATCAAGGCGGCGAATTCAAAGACCAGGGAAAGGCGAAAGCCCTTCATCAGCGAGTCGATGCCGCTGCGGAGGGCCAGGGGCAGCGCGGCCTTCGTGATATCCGTCAACAAAAGCGCGCCCATTCCGAGCGCCATGTCGCGCCGGTACTTCCAGAGATAAGGCCACACCGATTTCCAGACCGCTGTGCTGCTCATATGGAAATTACATCCCCATCCAGGTTGCCACCGTCTTCATCCATTCCATCAGAAAAGTTTTGCGCGCGTCACGATCCGTCCACCAGGCGTCCGGTTTGAAATATACGTCCGGAGCCGCGATCATATGAATCGTAATGCTGGACGTTTTGGCGCGATAGATGTTTCCCGCCCGCCGGGTGTGAAAATCGCTGGTCACGATGTCGACGTTACGCGCGTGCCACTTGTTCAGCGCGGCCACCACGTCATCGGCTTCCGATTTGGTGGAGCGGGAATCATTGGGCAACGCGACGAAATAGGACTCGGGATAGCCGTGATGAACCGCGAACTGGATGGCCAAGTCGGACTCGTGCAGTCCATATGCCCCGGATGGTCCGCTCACCAACGCTTTGGGAGCGAAACCGCGCCGCACCAGATCGCCGGCCGCCAGAATGCGATTGCCGGAGAAGTCTCCCGCCAGTACAACCACCATGTCCGCGTGGACTGGTGGTTCCGCGCGCACCAGATACCGGCCCAGAGCCGCCAACCAGAAGTGATTGGTGACGGCAGCCAGCAGTAGGAGAAGAACGATGATGCCCAGCCATCGCCACAGGTGGCGGCGGGGCGCGCGGGAGCTACTTGTCCTCAGAGGAAGTCTTCTGATCCAGATGGCCCACCGACTTCAGCCTCTGGAACATGCGCTCCACGTCGGCTTCATCGTCTGGGAGCAAGAGCGGGTAGCGCGGCGGCTCCAATTTTTTCTTGGCGATCGCGCTCACCGCAGCTTCGCCCCAGAACTGCCGGTACGGTACGCCGTCGATCAACGCTTCGCGCGAATGGCGGCGCAGGCTGCGCAGCAAGCCGCTGGAAGAATTCGGATCGCCTGGATATACCACCAGGATTCGCGTTTTGTCGGCGAGCGTCAGGCGAACCATCAATGGCATGTTGGCGCTGCGATCGAGCCTGCGAATGTGACGCCATGGAATGGCGTGGTTTCCGATCTTCACGTGGCCTTCATAGATCTCGACCGCGGGCCGCGATGCCAGGTAGAGGACCAAAATTGCGCTGGCCAGAAACAGTCCGGCGGCGATCCAACACGCCGGCCAAATCAGCGCGAACCAGCAAGAAAGCCCGGTGAACCCCACGGCCGCCAATCCGGCCCAAAGGTAATGGCCGGGCACTCGATAACGCGTGATTGGCGCAGGCACACTATCAGCCTACTCCGGTGGTGAGCGCACGTCAATGAGACGTTTCCCTCAACATTACTACGCCTCGCCACGCATAATGCAAGCCGCTGACAACGGTTGCAACGATCATCAGGGAGAGCGCCAGCGTGACTGGCGCAGGGATGCCGGCGCGCGCGCCCATGAGCACCAGCGCAGCGGCGATTTGTAAACATGTGCTGGTCTTTCCCCACACGGAGGGCGGAAATTTGCGAAGCGAAGTGAACAGCAGGCCGTAGCCGGCCATCGCAAGAATCAGCACATCGCGTCCGAAAACGACGGCGACCATCCACCACGGAATCGCGCCGGCGACGCCGAGCGAAACATAAATCACGCTGAGCAAAATCTTGTCGGCGATGGGATCGAAGTAAGCGCCGGCTGGCGTTGATTTTTGCAAACGCCGCGCGAGAAAACCGTCGATGACGTCGGTGAAGCCCGCGGCAAACAGCAGAATAATGGCCCGGCTGTAACGGTCGTGCAGGATGTCCGACGCCACGAAAGGCGCAAGTACAAGGCGCGCCAGAGTGAACAGGTTCGGAAGGTTGAACAAGAATCAGGATACTAAGGCGTGCGCGACGCGCGTGGCCAACTGATCGAAGCTCAGGATCTCGTACAACGACGGGTCGGACATAATGCGCGACACTAGCGCCGCGTGCATGGCGTGTCCGGCGCGCTCGGCGATCACATGGCCCAGCAGCGGTTTACCCATCAGCGCTAGGTCTCCGATCAAATCCAGGGCCTTGTGGCGGCAGCACTCGTCAGTGAACCGCAGGCCCTCGGGATTCTGCACCCGCTCGCGATCGAAACAGACCGCGTTCGACAGCGCCGCGCCGCGAATCAGCCCCATATCGCGCATCTGATCCAGCTCATGCGCGAATCCGAACGTGCGCGCCGGTGCGATCTCTTGCGCGTACCGCTCGGGCGTCACTTCCATGTCGAGGGATTGATGGCGAATCAGGGGATGATCGTAGTAGACATCGCAGGTGAGCAGAAAACGGTCGGCCGGCAGGATGGTGATGCGCTTGGACCCCGCCTCCACGGTGACCGGCCGGCGGATACACAGAAAGCGTTTTTGCCGGCGGTACGATTTCAAGCCCGCGGCGGATAGGAGATCCACATAGGGCTTGCCACTGCCGTCGAGAATTGGAACTTCCAGGTTGTCGATCTCAACGAATGCGTTATCCACGCCCATGCTGTAAAACACGCTGAGCAGATGCTCGGTGGTTGAGATTAACACGCCCTGGCGCATCAAACTGGTGGCGTAGCTGACGCGCGCGACATATCGCCAACTGGCGGGAACCGAAAAGTTGTCCAGATCGGTGCGAAGAAAAACGATTCCGGTGGAAGGCGGCGCCGGCAGGATGCGAATGGAGACGGGAACGCCGCTGTGTAATCCGACTCCCTTGGCTTCGACCGGTCGCTGGACCGTGGTTTCAAACCGCAATGCGGCTTCCCCTAGGTACTTCGGTTCGCTCGATTCGCACGCTGTCAAATCCGACTGGATTTTTCATTTTACAAGGGACTAACCCTTCCCGCTAGCTATTTGATTCAAAAAGCTTTGTAAAGTTTGGTGTGTTGCGCTACAGCCACACTTTTCGGTTGGGCTTGTGTCGGAATCAGGTCAGAATCGGGCGGTCTTTAGAGTTTCTTTATCTCCGGATGCCACCGGCCACCGCCGCGAAAGGCGCCAAAGCTTCTCTCATTGTAAGCCAAGGGATGGGATCATTCCCGCCGTAGAATCCACTCAACCGAGTCGCAAAAGGCTACGATGAACAAAGGGGAGCCCTATGGCCAAGGCGGCTACAAACGCAGACGTCGATTGGACTGCTTGCGAGCTGATCGAGGTAGTCCCGGGGAAGGTGTCCGGCCGGCCCATTGTGCGTGGCACGCGCATTCTTCCGGATGCGATCGTTGATAGTTACGACCTTGGAGAAACGATTGAAGAACTCAGCGAGGGGTTCCCGGCCTTGTCCGTTTCTGAGATTAGGCGGCTAATCGAATTTGCGCACGCTCGACGCCGGCAGCCCCAGCCGTGAGGCTGTTGCTCGACGAAAATCTTGATCACGCACTGCGAAAACTCTTAGAGCCGCACGACGTTGTCACCGTCACTTACATGGGCTGGGCAGGATTAAAGAACGGTGAATTATTGCAGATGGCGGAAGAGAGCGGGATCGACGTCTTGCTCACCGGGGACCAAACCCTCGCTTCTGAGCAGAACCTTACTGGGAGGCGTCTGGCAGTAGTCGCGCTATTTGCTCTCCAGTTAACGATCATAAGGAAAAGATTGGCGACGATCATCGCCGCTATCGACTCCGCCACGCTGGGCTCCCTCCAGACAGTGGACTGTGGCACATACAGTCGGAAGAAGCCCGCTGGTAGCCTCGAAGGTCGTCAGGTTTCTGCGGAATTAGCGCTATCCGGAAGTCTCACACCAGCCGCCTATTCGCAAATGAGTGACTGTGGCGGTTTGACATATCCTGCGGTGAATGAACTTTCCAGCTTCCGGCCTCCGTCGAGTATTATCGTGACGTTGCCCGACATTCTCCGGATTTACCCCCGGTGGTAAGAGACGTGAAGGACCTGGATCCTGCTAAAGTACGCTGCACAGGGATCGGCCGCTCCGCATTTCATGCCTAGCTCATCGAACCACTGATTCGGGAACATCTGAAGACCCACGGCGCCGAAAATTTTGAACCGAATCGGTTCCGCCAAGCGATGTCGTCCATATTTGGTAAGCTCGATCTGGTAACCGTGGGGGAGATCGCAGGTCGAATGGATAACCCCGGTTGCCTCGCTCCCAAACGCGGGCACAGAAGCTAGCAAGAGAGCGCATAGGGAAGCGGAGGTCACGGCTCTTGAGCGTTCAAACACAGCGATCACCCACAGCTTACATCGGCGGTTCGTACATTTGGCGTTATCCTAATCGTGGATGCCACCAGCCGCCGCGAAGGAAACAAAGCTAGGCGCCAAGCATCGTCCCAGGCTCTTCCTGATCGATAGCTACGGGTTTATTTTCCGCGCCTACCATGCTCGCGCACGCAGCGGCGCGCCGCCCATGCGCACCACCACCGGGATTCCCACCGAGGCCGTGCTCATCTTCCACAACATGGTGCGGAAGCTGCGGGCCACCTATGAACCCGAATACATCGCGGCCATTTTCGAATCGGGCAAAACGTTCCGCGAAGAAGAATACGCGGAGTACAAGGCTAACCGGACCGAGATGCCGCCCGACCTGGGCGAGCAGATCCCCTACATCCGCCGATTGCTCGAAGCGATGCGCATTCCGGTGCTGCAATATCCAGGATTCGAAGCCGACGACGTGATTGGCGCGATGGCCAAGCGTGCCAGCCAAAATTTCGACGTGGTGATCGTGTCGAGCGATAAGGACATGCTGCAGCTGGTCGACGAACGAGTGCACATGTTCAATCCGGTGAAGGAAGACGAGTGGTACGATCCCGCGTCGACCGAGGAATTCATGGGAGTGAAGCCGTCGCAAGTTGCCGATCTGCTGGCGCTCAAGGGCGACTCCATCGACAACATCCCTGGCGCTCCCGGTATCGGCGATAAGGGCGCGCGCGATTTGATCCAACGCTTCGGGTCGGTGGAGGGGGCACTCGAACACGCCGCGGAAGTGGAGCGCAAGATGTATCGCGAGAGCTTGCAGAACAATCGCGAGCAGATTCTGTTGAGCAAGCGCCTGGCGACCATCGATACCGCTGCGCCGGTGGAGTTCGAGATGGTCAGTCTGGCGGCGCAAGAGCCGGACGTTGCCGAGCTGAAAAAGGTTTATAAAGAGCTGGAGTTTTATAGCCTGCTGAAAGAGGTCGGACCCACCGAGGATTCGCACACACGGGATTACACCAGCATTGCGACTCGCGAGGAAGCCGTGGAGTACTGCGCAAGCTTGGCGAAGCTCGATCCGGCGAAGGCGATCGCGTTCGCGCTGGAATCCACCATGGACGGCGGCCTGCCGTTGACGATGGTCGGCGTTTCGCATCACCCCGGAGTCGCGCGCGCGCTTTCCATCGACTATCTTGACACGCTGAAGCCGATTTTGGAAGACGCCGTGCGGCCTAAGATCGCCCACGACGTGAAGGCGTTGACCCTGGAGCTGGCAAAATACGGCGTGGAGGCGAAGGGTTTTCGGCACGACGTGATGCTGTACGCCTTTCTGCTATGTGCCGATCCCGCCGCTTGCTCGCCTTCAGTGCTGGCGGAGCGTTATCTGGATCGCAAGCTGGGCGCGGCCGCGGAACAACACGCAGACCTGGCGGTGACGCTGGCCGAGCGCATGGCGCCGGAGATCGATCAACAGGGTTTTCGCGAGGTCTATGAAACCATCGACTTGCCGCTTTCACACGTGCTCGCGCAGATGGAAAAGCTCGGCATACGCGTGGATCCGAAGCAGCTTCGGGTGCTCTCCGGGCAGCTTGATACGGACATTCAGCGGCTCTCGGCCGAGATTTACGAACTAGCAGGGAAGCCGTTCAATATCAATTCGCCAGTGCAACTCGGGAAGATTTTGTTTGAAGAGCTGAACCTGCCCGCGCCCGTGAAATACGGCAAAGGCAAAAGCATTTCAACCGCCGCCGATGTCTTGGAGGGCTTGGCGGCCGAGCACGAAATCGCTCGCAAGGTGCTGGAGTACCGGCAGCTCACGAAGCTCAAGGGCACTTACATCGACGCGCTACCGGATCTAATCGATCCGAAGAACGGCCGCGTTCACACCACGTTCAAT
>Ga0210394_10008403_pt1 | contig 10643 bp, 8 predicted proteins | sample IncBWC12MmetaG_FD_160121 | JGI IMG/M metagenome (GOLD analysis project Ga0210394, IMG submission 160121) | Forest soil microbial communities from Barre Woods Harvard Forest LTER site, Petersham, Massachusetts, United States - Inc-BW-C-12-M | ecosystem: Environmental > Terrestrial > Soil >... | reverse complement strand
GAAAACAATCGCCGGGCCAAGTACTACCGCCTGACTTCCTCCGGCCGCGCACAGCTGAGGGTCGAGGAACGGGATTGGAGTCAGGTCGTCAAGATCATGACGGCGGCGGTCGAATCCGCCTGAGTTTGGATGGGAGGCATCATGCCAGGCCGAATTGCCAGTTTCTTCCGAAACCTTCTGCGCAAACGCGCGATCGAGCAAGCACTGGACGATGAGCTGAAATCTGCGGTGGAACTGCTGACCCAGGAGAAGATGAAGCAGGGGCTTTCACATCCAGAAGCCCGCAGGCAAGCGCTCATCGAACTTGGCGGTGTCGAGCAAGTTAAAGAAGAGGTGCGCGCCATTCGTTCCGGTATATTCCTCGAGACCTTCACCCAAGACCTACGCTACACCCTCCGCATTTTGCACAAATCTCCCGGGTTCACGAGCGTTGCTGTCCTCACTCTCGCCCTCGGCATCGGTGCGACGACTGCCATGTTCAGTGTCGTGAACGGTGTGCTGCTCAGGCCTCTGCCCTATCCGCACGCGGAGAGCCTCGTAGAAGTAGGGCTCGACCTTCCTGGCATCAACCAGTTCAACTGGCCTTTATGTCCGGAGGACTACTTTACCTTTCGCGAGCAGAGCCGCACTTTCCAGGACATCGGTCTCTACTATACAGGGTTCGGTGCTGCGCTCTACTCGGCCAACGTCACCGGCCTCGGACGACCTGAGCACGTGCCGGCTCTCGGCGTGACCGACGGGGTGCTCCCAATTCTGGGAGTCACACCTCTGTTCGGGCGCTCCTTCACGCGGGCGGATGATGAGCCGGGCAGCTCGGACACAGTGATGATCACCTATGGCTACTGGCGCAGCAAATTCGGCGGCGACCGTTCAGTGATCGGGAAAACGATCGACCTGGATGGCAAGCCCAGCACGATCATTGGCGTATTACCGCAACGCTTTCGCTTCCTGGACATGACCAATCTGGGCATACTGCTGCCTCTCAGGCCTCGAACGCGGCGAGGCTATAACTACTTTGCGGTTGCCCGGCTCAAGCCGGGAGTGACGCTGGCGGAAGCCAGTGCGGACGTGGCGCGGATGATACCAATGGAACTGCAAGGCGATCGCACGGAGGTGCAGTTGGACCACCTCAAGTGGTTCAAAGAGTCGCGGATAGGGCCGAATCTGCAGCCGCTGAAGCAATACATCATAGGCGATGTAGACAAGGTCCTGTGGATTTTGATGGGTGGGATAGGCCTGGTGCTGCTGATCGCCTGTGCAAACGTGGCCAACCTTCTTTTGGTCAAAGTTGAGGGGCGACAACAGGAGTTGGCTATTCGAGCGGCTTTGGGCGCCAGCCCCGGACGTATCGCTGGCGGTTTGTTGCTTGAAAGCCTCGTGCTGGCGGTGATTGGCGGTGCTCTCGGCTTGCTGTTTGCTTATGGTGGCTTGCGGGTCCTGATCGCATTGGCACCGAGCGATTTGCCCCGGCTCAATGACATCGGCATCGACAGGCTCGTCTTGCTCTTCACCCTAGGCGTCACGATGGTGGCAGGTCTCTTGTTCGGCTCGATGCTGCCTCTCAGATATGCTGGTGTTCGCGTGGGGACTGGATTGCGCGAGACGGGCCGCTCTGTCAGCGCCAGCCGGGAGCGCCATCGGGCGCGTAATGCGCTTGTGGTCATCCAGGTAGGTCTGGCTCTTGTTTTGCTCGTGAGCTCGGGCCTCATGATCCGCACCTTTCAAGCCTTGATACACGTTCAGCCCGGATTCACGGAGCCAGCCCAAGTCCAAACGTTCCGTGTCCATATTCCTCCGGCAATGGTCAACGCTCCCGAGCGGTTGGTCAGTATGGATCAGGCAATTCTCCACAAGATCGAGGCGCTTCCCGGCGTCTCTTCTGCCGATATTAGTCAGGCCGTGCCCATGGATGCCAGCGCCGACAGCGGTCCCCTGTTCGTAAAGGATCGCATGCTTCCGGGCCAGCTCTCGCCGGCTCGCCGGTTCTTTTGGATTTCGCCAAACTTTTTCAGGACCATGGGCATTCCCATCGTCGCCGGCCGCGATTTAACCTGGGATGACGTATTGAACAAGCGCACCGTGGCCATCGTATCGGAGAACCTCGCGCGTGAGTATTGGCATGATCCGTCGGATGCACTTGGGAAACAAATTGGCAGAAACTCCAGGCCTGACCGGCGGATTGTGGGCGTCGTCGGGAGCGTCTACGATGACGGGACCAGCCAGAAAGCTCCGGCGACGGTTTACTGGCCATTAACGGACGCGGTTTTTTCGCTGGGCCAGCCGGCGTTCGCCATCCGAAGCGCACGAGCGGGTTCGCAGAGCTTTATGAGCGAGGTCCGGCAAGCGGTGTGGTCCGTGGACCCCGATGTTCCCCTCTCGGCAGTCCATACGCTCGACTATTACTACAGGAAGTCGACGGCGCGTGTTTCGTTCATGCTGGTCATGCTATCTCTCGCAGGCGGAATGGCTCTGCTGCTGGGAGCCATCGGGCTGTATGGCGTCATTGGCTATTCGGTGTCACAGCGCACCCACGAAATCGGGATTCGCATGGCCCTCGGCGGGCAGGGGGAAGACATTCTTCGATTAATCCTGGGGCAGGGAACGATGCTCGCTTTGATTGGTGTGGCGATCGGCATCGCTGCGGCGCTTGGTCTGTCGCGTTTCCTATCTAGCCTGCTCTACGGCGTGAAACCAACCGATCCGCTGACGTTCCTCGGCGTGACAATCGTGCTCGTCCTGGTCACACTCTTGGCCTGCTACATCCCTGCACGCCGCGCGATGCGCGTCGATCCCATAGTTGCCCTGAGATACGAGTAATTCACAGCCGTTGTTCGCTTAGACTTGATCCGAGACCAATCGGGCTGGGGCCGGCGTCGGTTATCGCAGTTTCACCGAGCCGTACTTCGATTCTTGGGGGATTTTCAAGGATGCGGTGATCTCGATTCTCGCCACGATCGCGAAGCAGGAAAGAATCCGACTCAGCGAACGCGTACAACCCGGGTGGCACGCGCCCGCGGTGAGGGAAAGCGGCTCGGCCGGCCAAGAAAGATCGTGGACGCCGATTTCGGGCGTGTCAATGCCAAATCGTCAAAGTTATACCTGCTCTGGTTTTCGTTGCAGTCTCCCGAGCAACAGACTAGTCTCTCGTCCATGGCGAAGAAGACAAAGATTGCGATGATCGTAGTCGTGGTGTTTGTGGGTATAGTTGCCGCGGCTTTCTACGCCTTCAATCGTTGGGCGGTGGGAATACCGGCGTTTTACGTCTGGAAGGCTATTTCGGGTAAAGCGCACGGCGGTCAGTATGCCGATGTTAATGGGACTCGTATCTACTATGAAACCTACGGCGCCGGGCGTCCAGTGCTCGTGCTCCATGGCGATATATCAGCCCTTGAACACGTGCACTATCAAATCAGCGCCTTGGCAGCGAGTCGGTTTGTCATAGCACCAGATAGTCGTGGGCACGGGCGCTCACCTGATTCAAATCAGCCACTCAGCTATCATCTGATGGCAGACGATATGCTGAAGCTGCTGGATAAGTTGAATATCGCTGAGACCGATGTGGTCGGCTGGAGCGGTGGTGGAATTATCGGACTCGATCTTGCCATGCATCATCCTGAGCGTGTCAAACGACTTGTTGTGTTCGGTGCTGATTATGACCTAGACGGGATGGACAACGATAAATGTCCTACCCCCCCGGCGGAGGAATATGTAGCACCCATCCGAGACTTCTACAAAAGCATTGCGCCCGATCCGAGTCATTGGCCTGTCTTTTACGAGAAGAGCATCGAAATGTGGCGAACACAGCCCCATTATAGCGTGGCCGATCTAGGTACGATCAAAGCTCCGACGCTTATCATGGCAGGAGAGTTCGATTGCATAAAGCGCCAGCACACTGATCAACTCGCGAAGGCCGTGCCCGGGGCCAGGGAGGAAATTATCAAGGGCGCAACGCATGTGGCACCGCTCTTTCAACCTAATGTCGTCAACCCGCATATTCTGAAGTTTCTTGAGTAGAACCAGGATCGTTGGTCAGCCAAAGGACCTTTTGAACTCGAGAAACCGAAGTGTTCGCAGGGTTTACCGTCTAACTTGAAATTACTACTTGATCGATACACAGACGCAGGTCGCAGAAGCCTCTGCATCGCATAAGTCTTCGTGCTGAGCCTTGAATGCCGTTCAGCTTGTACTGGAAGTCCTGAACCGACCGTTGGGCTCGTGATTGCCCTTGAGAGAAAGTTAATCTCCCCCGGAGGTTTCCCGAACGGTAGCATTAGGAGGGGCGCCGAAGTGAGCCCCACCACCCCCGCATCAGGATCGAACGTACTATTTCTCTTCCAGGGTCAGCGCGTAGACGTCGGAGGTCGATACGTCACGAAGCATCAGAGGTGTGTCGGTGGGATCCAGCCCAAACCATAAGCCAAGTGTGCCGGTAAAAGGAAAGTCTTTCAAACTAACAACTAGCTTCGCCTCTCCACCCGTCGCTGGGATACGAAGGATAGCGGGGTCGCTCGCCCATCTTAAGAAGTAGATCGCGCGACTATCGCTCGACCAGGGGGCATAGGCGTGCATGCCTGCCTTGAGCGCCGACCAGTGCTGGGTTTTTATATCGAAGACGTAGATGATGGCGGTGTCGAGGGACGAGGCGCTTATGAACTGACCGTCGGGGGACCAGTGTGCCGAGGCCTTACCGTCGGAGTCCGGAAGAGAAGTTATCCGATGAGTAGCGAGGTCGAGGATACTTATGTGGCTTTCGGGACTCCGGTGCCCTCCCGTCGAAAAGATCATTTTGCGCCCGTCCGGCGACCAGCTCGGGTCTATCTGCTGCCCACTATCCTCGGGAAGAAGCCGCTGTGGACTGCCACCTGCGGATGGAACGGTCCAGGCTTGCTGGCGACCTTCGGGAGACGGAGCCATAAACGCGATCTGGCTGCCGTCCGGTGACCAAGTAAGCCATTGCGGCGATAAAGGTGGACTGGTGAGTTGAACCCGATCGCTTCCATCCCGGTTTGCTCTCCACAGAATTCCGTCCGGGAAAGTGACATACGCGACGGACTGGCCATCTTTAGAGAAAGCAATCAAATCAGCCGAGATGCCTGCAAGGAACGGCTGAAACTGATTGGATTTCGCGTCGAGGTGAACCAACTCGCCTCTCTTTGTCGAACCCGTGGAGAAGATTTTCTTTCCGTCTTTGCTGAAGATTGGCAGGTCCCACCCAATTGGACCAGAGGTAAGTAGAATCGGGTCCTTGGCTGGCAGCGGAAAAACACCGTGCCGCTCATCGAGTGCGTAGATTTCGGATAGTTCGGGATCGGATCCCCGAGGCCGGCCGAGAAACACGTAAAATCTTCCATCAGGAGACCATTCGCCGCAACACTTCGACTCAGAGGGATGCCAACCGGGGAGCAACTGGTGAAGGTTGGAACCGCTGGACGTTATTTCCCAAAGTGATCCAAGGTCGTCTTTGGAAAACCGGATCTTGCTACCATCAGGGGACCAACTAAGTGGGTATGCAGCACCTCCCACTGAGGCTAGCTTGTGGGCGCCGGTGGCGTCGCTGTTGATGATGTCGATATCGCCGTTGGGAGTGGAGTATGCCACAAGTTTGCCGTCCGGAGACCAGGTGGCGCCTGCTAACAAGGCGTCAGCCAGGTAGCGATGGGTGCCGCCCACAACCTGAACCGTGTAGAGCGGTTGTGAGGGCGCGTCAATCCTGAAGGACTGGACGAGCAAGGTTGAGCCGTCAGGAGAGACGTCCATCAACAATGGATTCGGCAGTGTGGAGGCAACCACCTCGATGTCGCCGCCGGAGACGGCAACCTGCTCAATGGAAAACCCAATAGTACGGGACATGTAAAGCCGGCTGCCGTCGGTTCCGACGACATATCCTACATGGCCGTTGTGAGTGAGCTGGGTATACTCCGAGATTCGCAGCGGCGGAGTCGCGTTCCGGTTTCCGATCTCGAACCGCGCCAGCGCCAGGCCGGTCAGGAGCATCGCAGCTAATCCGACAGGCCACTGCCACCGCCGCCGTTGGACCCCTTGTGGGTGTCCTATTGGGGTGGGCAAAGCCGCGGTTGATGGGTGGGCCGGCGACAGACCCGCACCTACAGAGGCACGGCCAGAATCCGTGTCGCGCTTCAGACGCTGCAGATCGGCGCGCATCTCCGAGGCGTGCTGGTAGCGCAGGTCGCGGTCTTTTTCTAGGCTCTTGTTGATGATTTCTTCGAGCTTGGGCGAAACTTCCGGGTTAATCCGCACCGGAGGCACGGGTGGGCGTTCCAAAATGGCGTGAAAGATTACGCCTGACGTGTCGCCTCGGAATGGCAACTGCCCAGTAGCCATCTGATACAGCACAGCACCGAAGGAGAACAAGTCGGTTCGCGCATCTAAATCCTTGCCCTTTACTTGTTCCGGCGACATGTAGGCGACGGTACCAAGCGCCGTGCCGGGACTGGTGAGATGTTCCTCTGCATCGAGGGTAGCGGCGGTTGGGTCTGTTCCCGTAACTGGTTTGGGGGAAAGTTTGGCTAAGCCGAAGTCGAGGATTTTGGCGTGGCCGCGTTCTGTTACAAAAATGTTGGCGGGCTTGATGTCACGATGAACGATTCCTTTGGCGTGGGCTGCATCGAGGGCGTCAGCAATCTCGATGCCGAGTGAGAGCACTGTTTCCAAATCGACGGGACGACTGGCGATGCGATGCTTCAGCGTGGCGCCTTCCAGAAATTCCATGGCAATGAACGCTTGGCCATTCTGCTCGCCGATGTCGTAAATCGTGCATATGTTGGGGTGATTCAGGGCGGAGGCAGCTTGGGCTTCTCGTTGAAAACGCGCCAATACTTGCGGGTGTTGGGCGACCTCATCAGGCAGGAATTTCAGCGCAACAAAGCGATGCAGGCGGACGTCCTCGGCCTTGTACACCACACCCATGCCGCCTCCACCTAGCTTTTCGAGGATGCGGTAATGGGAGATGGTCTGTCCGATTAGAGAGATGGAGTCAGCCATTTGGCGCTCATGTTAGGTTCTACCGGAAGGTAAGTCAACGAACCCGAACTGCTTGCGGTAGTTAAGGAAAGGATACGGTATCTGAATAGATTCCGCCGCCTGTTGGCCAAAACCGATGTACCTGAAGAGGCGGCGCATGGAAATACCCTTCCGGACCGATTTTCATCGTCCCGCCACTTTTTTCTTCAGCGCTCGAAACTTCGCCCACCGCTTCTTCGTAGCCCTGCCAATCCTAGCTCTGGCAGCGGCGGACATCACACGCTTCTTAGCGATTTTGAGTTCCTTGCTTGCCGAATGGCCCAAAGCTTCTGCAGCCGCTCGTACTCCGTTCAATTGGTGCTGAAGCTTGCCGAGCTGTTTTTCCAGCTTTCTTTCTTCGCGCTTGATTGCTTCCAGAATGTCCATCGAAGCCTCCCGCTGAAATTTATCTCAACCGGAGGCGCTACACCAGACATAAGGCTAGTGGAAAGTGACCCAGTTGTCAGATTTGACGATGCGCGCCGTCATCAGAGCAATGTCCCTTGGCTTACAAAGAATATAGCGGTGATTTTGAACGGAATGGTTCCAGCACTCCACTTACGGTAACGCAACATTACCGGGACTTACATCGAACAGTGTGATAAAAACTCGTCTGTCGTTCGGTACTAGTGAGAATCGCTCCTGGATTGCAGTACGGTGATGCGAAGAGTCGACAAATACGTTCAACTTGCTCTGACGGTTGGCGCGGGATTGGTGGCGACGCCCGTCCCTTCAATCTCCTTGCACGACGCCTTCAATTCTCAGCAGGCATATGCATATACCGCCGAGATTGCAGGTTTTGGAGAGCGTTGGCCAGGGTCACCGGGCCATAGGAAAACTGAGAATATTATCCGTCAGGTTCTGCAAAACGACGGTGCGCAGCTTGAATCCGACGATTTCGTGGCCACCACGCCGCGCGGACCAATCTCCGTGCACAACATCATTGGCAAGTTCAACGTTTCCACCAACCCTAAGCAGCGCATTTTTGTCCTCGCTGGTCATTATGACACTCTCTTTAGACCTGGATTTATTGGCGCTAATGACGGTGCGTCGAGCACTGCGATTCTTCTCGCATTTGCCGACGCACTGGCCCATCAGAAGACCGGGATGCAAATCTGGTTGGTCTGGACCGACTTGGAAGAGGCGATCCACGACTTCAAAGGCAACGACGGTCTCTACGGGAGTAGACATCTAGCACAAAAGCTGGCTGCAAACGGAAGCGTTTCGCGTATTCGCGGATTGTTCCTCCTCGACATGATAGGCGATAGAGAACTGAATGTGGCGCGCGAGACGGGCTCCAGCAGCTCGCTACAAGTCTTCATCGCTCAAGCCGCCGATCAACTAGGCTATGCTGGGTACTTCTTCAAGTACGACGCCAACATCATCGACGATCACGTTTCGTTTATAAATGTCGGTGTCCAGGCTGTGGATGTTGTCGACGCCGAATACGGTCGAATGGGCCCAGGTTTTGACTCAATGGGTGAATTCCACCACACTAACGCCGACACTATGGACAAGGTGTCACAACACAGTCTTGAGGTCGTAGGCCGTACCATTCTGCGGACGGTCGAATTGCTAGACGAGCCGTTGCCTTAGAGCTTGGCGTTATTGCGAACCGACCGTACCACTTGGCTGACTGCGTCGACGACAACGTCGGGCCTGTCAATGATGATGAAATGCCCGCTCTTCTCCGCAATGACCTGCTTGCTGTTTTGAGAAAGCGACAACAGTTTGATCTGCAACTCGGTGGCGCGCGCACTGTCAACCGTCGTGATATCGACGAGCGGCTTGTCGCCGAGCGCGTGGCTGTGTTCTCTGGCGATCGCGTCCGCCTCCGCAACACATTGCGGCATCATTTCATGGTTTGATTGCAGAGCATTTTGATTTCGAGTTTGCGTCATCGCCCAAAGATGAAGCTCGCGGTCCTGGGCAGACAACTTGCTGAAGTTCGGGTCGCTCTCGATCCCCAAAGAGACGGGCCCTCCGCCGCTGGGAGTTGAAAGCATTGGAGGCGGCAACCGTGGCGGGACTTTCGCATCGTTGGGAGGAGGGGGGAGCATCAGCATGCCTTCTGGGATGTCCATTGCGTGATCGACAAAGACCATGCCCGCCACTTCGTCTGGATATCGGCCTGCGTAGAGCCGCGCAACCAATGCACCAAGTGAGTGCCCAACGAGCACATAAGGCTCCTTGATCCCTGCATTTTTCAATGCCGTGTGCACCTCGCTGACCCTCAGGGCGCAAGAATCTTTCGGACCGTCGTCGCTCCAACCGATTCCTGAATGGTCATACGAACACACCTGAGCGATTTTCGTGACTTCGGGTTGAACCAGACCCCAATTGAAAGAGAACCCTGCGCCCACGATGACGACCGTGGGGCTCCCCGTGCCGGTGCAATAGAGATGAACTCGATAGCCGCCCACATCGACCAACTTGCCCAGAGGCGCGGGCGGATTCTGAGCCGCATCCCCCTTTTGCGCCAGGGTCCCGATTGGAAGTGCGCAAAGCAGGGTGATGACAATGGCAAGGCGCTTGCAGTAAATCATGTTCGACGTCGCGCCCAATAGTTGCTTCTCGCAGGTGGTTATCATGCAATCCTCCCGTACTTCCATCGGTAGGATTGTATCGCCGCTGGTTTCGTTGCCCAACTAATGGATTTGGTAACAATTGACTGTAGCTGGCGTTCGCAGCGGCACGGTTCTGTGCGGGGGGCGATCAACGATGGTCGTCCCTATCGCGACCGTTAAGCAACTGCACGGTTAGCTTCTTCTCTTGGCGGACTGATATGCAGTGCACAGGACAAGTGAGCGCCCTGCGCGCGACATGTTATCTCGGAATCTCAACTGCAGGCGAGGACACTATTTTGGCTAGCGCTCAAGGCCGGTATGGCGCGCACGGCGATCATAGTCGCGACGCGGCAGCAAGTCCTCGACCTCTCGCAAGCCTGCGATCAAGTCCTTCACGACTTGCTCCGTGATCCTGGTCCAAACGGGACTGCGGAACGAGTCTCCTTTCATGCCAAGAAAGCGCACTAAGTTGAAAACTTCCTCCGGGTGGTCTTTCGTTTCCTGGTGGTGTTCAATCCAGATTAGATCTGCAGGGTTCAAGCCATGCTGCCTACGCACTGCTGTTGCTAGATGCTCCCCATAATCGGTCACCGACGTGCCCGGATTGTTTGGTAGCTCCGTCACGACGAAGACATATTTCCCGTCGTTTCGCCGGTTTACCTCAATGTCGTAGACTGAATCGCACCAGAATCCTTTGTAGTTGTATCGCATGCTAGGCAGCCTCTCTCCCTGACCTACGACCACCTTTTCTCAATCGCGCTTGAGATCGCCGCCGACCAGCACCGGGGGCACCGCAGCTCTGGAAAAAGACTCCGCCGGAGTCTGAACTGCAGCCGGCGTGGGCGCGCCGCGGGGATGACCTTTTACGCGACGCGGTTTCGACTTAGATTGAGCAGCGCTATTCGTCGAAACATCAGGCGAAGGACCAGGACACAGCCCGGACACGGGGCAATTCCAGCGAGTCCACGGCGACCACAACATGAATTTAAAAATCAGCGTCAATGCCAAAAACGTTCTTCGAAATCGATCGTCCGTGGTGCATTTGTGGTTCAAGTA
>Ga0210394_10008402_pt1 | contig 10643 bp, 10 predicted proteins | sample IncBWC12MmetaG_FD_160121 | JGI IMG/M metagenome (GOLD analysis project Ga0210394, IMG submission 160121) | Forest soil microbial communities from Barre Woods Harvard Forest LTER site, Petersham, Massachusetts, United States - Inc-BW-C-12-M | ecosystem: Environmental > Terrestrial > Soil >... | reverse complement strand
CGCCTCGAACGCGACATCGAGTCGAAGAACAATCGCCTGGCCGACCGGAATTTCCGCAGCCGCGCGCCCGCCGAGGTCGTGCGTCAGATGGAGACCACGCTGGCCGATCGGCGCGGCGAACTCGATAAACTGAACGAACGGCTCGTGCGACTTGCAAAAAGCGATGGCGCCTCGGCGACCACGTAGGGATGCCCACGCCCAACCTCCCCGGCATCACCGACAGGCGCATCGACGCCCTGCTGACCCTGCTCGCCGACAACAGCATGATCGTCATCAGCGGGCAGAAGATCGCCAAGGAGATCGGCGTTTCGCGCTCGGCCGTGTGGCGATGGACGCAGCGGCTGCGCGCGCTGGGGGTGCGCGTGAAAGGCCACCCGCGCACGGGCTACCAGCTCGAACGCGTGCCAGACGTCCTGTCGCCGAGCCTGCTGCGCCGCAGCCTGCGCAATTCCCCGTTCGGCAAACGCATCTACCACTTCTTCAAGGCCGGCTCGACGAACACCATCGCGTTTGAACTGGCGCGCGCCGGGGAGCCGCACGGTACCGTCGTCCTGGCCGAAGAGCAATCCGCCGGCTGCGGCCGCGCCGGGCGCGCGTGGCATTCGGAGAAGACCAGCGGCATCTATATGACCGTGCTTCTCCGCCCGGCCATCTCGCCGGTCGTTGCGCCGCTTATCACGATGCTGGCTAGCCTGGCGATATGCGACGCCGTTTTCGAGGAGACCGGGCTCGCTCCCGACCTGCGCTGGCCCAACGACCTGCTGATGGCCGGCAAGAAGTTCTGCGGCATCCTCACGGAGATGCACGCGGAACCCGACCGCGTGCATTTCGTGATCGTCGGTATCGGTGTGGACGTGAATCACGCGAGCATGCCCGCGGAGCTTGCCGATGTGGCCACGTCCCTGCATATGATTACGGGCCGGACGCATTCCCGCCTTCAGCTCCTCGTTCGTTTGCTGCGTCACCTCGAGACCTACTACAATCGTTTCCTGACGGAAGGGCCGGAGCCAATCCTGACGCGATTCACTGCGGTATCGAGCTTTGCCCGCGGCAAACGCGTGCGCATCTCGACCGCCCGGGAGACTTATTGCGGCACCACCGACGGGCTCGAACCCAACGGCCTCCTGCGCGTCCGCCGCGACGACGGCCGGATCGCGGTGGTGACTTCCGGCGACGTCGCCGAGGCATCCTGATGCTGCTGGCCATCGATGTCGGCAACACGAACACCGTGCTGGGCGTGTTTCGCGGCGCGGCGCTGGTCGCCAATTGGCGGCTTACCACCGCGCGTGACCAGACCGTGGACGAGTACGGAATTCTCACGCGCAACCTCTTCACGCTGGCCGGCCTCGATCCTCAGGAAATCGGCGGCATCATCATCAGTTCGGTTGTGCCCCCGCTCAACGCCACTCTCGAGGAGATGGCCCAGCGGTACTTCCGGATCAAGGCGCTGTTCGTCGAACCGGGCGTGCGCACCGGAATGCCCATCCACTACGACAACCCGCAGGAGGTGGGGGCCGACCGCATCGTCAACAGCGTGGCCGCGTTCACCAAATACGGCGGGCCCTGCATCGTCGTGGACTTCGGCACGGCCATCAACTTCGACGTCATCTCCGAGCACGGCGAATATCTCGGCGGCGCTCTCGTCCCGGGAATCGGCATCTCGGCCGATGCGCTGTTTTCGCGCGCGGCGCGCCTCTGGCGGGTAGAAATTCGCGATCCCGGAAAGATCATTGCCACAAACACGGCGCAATCCATGCAGGCGGGGCTCTTTTACGGCTTCACGGACCTGGTCGACGGCATCCTCACGCGGATGAAGAGCGTGCTCGGCGAGAAGACCCGCGTGATAGCCACGGGAGGACAGGCGCCGCTGATCGCTCGCGCCTCGCGGCATATCCGGCAAACCGACGAATTTCTCACGCTGGAAGGCCTGCACATCATCTGGGAGCGCAATCAAGCGGCGCGCCAGGGCCGCTCGGAAACTCCCGCAGCGGCGGGTTCGCCCTCTCCGGCGGCGAAGCCCGCGCGCAAGTCCCGAGCCTAGCGGCTCAGGTCTATGGACTCGTTCAACTACTTCAACTATTTCACCGAAATCGAGGAGCACTTCTGGCGCAAACGCGGAGCGCACCTGTTGGTTTCGCCCCTCGACTGGGCCATCGTCGAGACGTGGCAGAAAGCCGGCATCCCCCTGGACGCCGTCTTGCGCGGGATCGACCAGGCATTTGAGAGCTACCAACGCTCCCGTCGCGCCGCCGGCCGGCCCCTCAAGAGCCTGGCCTATTGCGTTGACGCGGTTCTCGACGCTGCCACGCAGCAGAAGGATGCGGCCGCGGGCGCGGGTCCCGAAGTAAAGCGATCGGCCGCTTCTCCCGAGCCTTTTTCTCGGGATGAGCTGCGGGCTTTCTTCTCGCGCAATGCGGAACGCCTCGCAAAGGCAATCCAACGGTTGGGCACAACCCACTCGGATCTGGCGCGTCGCGTCGAACAGGCCCGCGCGGGCCTCGCCGAAATTGCTCCGCTTCTGGAGTCTCCGGCGCACGTGGACCTCGAAGACCTCGAGCGCCGGCTGACGGTGCTCGAGCAAAGGCTCAACGCCGCACTCACCGCCGCCGCGGACAGCGAAACTCTCCTCGCCATCCGGCGCGAGCTCGATCGGCAATTGGCACCTTACCGCCGGCGCATGACGCCCGAGCAGCTCAGCCAACTCGAGCGCCAGTACACACAGAAACGTCTCTTTGAGCGGTACGATCTGCCGCGACTCAGCCTTTTCTATCTCACTTGAGGTTTCATGCCCGATCCCATCGAATTACGCATCGAAAAATTGGTCTACGGAGGCGACGGTCTCGGCCATCATGAGGGCCACACCGTATTCGTCCCGTTTGTCTTGCCCGCGGAGACCGTTGCCGTCGAGCCGCTGGAGCGGCGGAAAAAATTCATTCGCGGGCGTGTCGCGCGGATCACCGAGCCATCCCCCGACCGGGCTGCTCCCCGCTGCCCGCACTTCGGCACCTGCGGCGGTTGCAACTATCAGCACATCCCGTACGAGCTCCAGCTCAATTACAAGACGGGTATTCTGCGCGAGACGCTTTCGCGCCTCGGCCGCATCGTCTGGGACGGCCCGATCGTTCCGCATGCATCGCCGCCCTTCGACTATCGCAACCGCGCCCAGTGGAAAATCGCGACTCGTGCGGGCGGCGGCGCGGAAATCGGATACTTCGAGGCCGGCTCCCAGAAGCTCTGCGCGACACGCGAGTGCCCCATCCTGTCGCCGCGTCTCGCTGAAGTCCTGGCGTCTCTGTCGCGCTTATTGGCGGCCGGCCAATTGCCCGGGGATTTGCGCGAGGTAGAAGTGCTGGCCGACGCCGAAGACCGGAAACTGCTTTTCAATCTGTCTTTCGACAAGCTGGCCGGCTCGTACGAATCAATTGCCGAAACGCTCCGCGCCGAAATCACCCAGGTCGAGACGATTCTCTTTCACGATCGCCGGGCGGATCGCTTCGAACTTGCGGGGCCCGGTCACATTGCCTATCGCGTCGGAGATCACAGCTATCGGGTGGGCCACCTCTCCTTCTTCCAAATCAACCGCTTCCTCCTCCCCGACCTCGTCGCCACCGTTCTCGGCGACGCCAAAGGCCGCCTGGCGCTCGATCTGTTTGCGGGCGTGGGCCTGTTTACCGTGCCCCTGGCGCACCGCTTCGAGCGGGTCATCGGCGTGGAGTCGAACGAGGCGGCCGCGCGCGACCTTGCAGCCAACTTGCAGGACAGCGGCGCATCCTCTCCCGCTTTTCGAGAGGCCGGCGTCGAGGGTTTCCTGGCGCGCTGGCAGGAGAAGCCGGACCTGGTCGTGCTCGACCCGCCGCGCGCCGGCGTGTCGGCAACTGTCCTCGCGCGACTGGCTAAGCTTGCGCCGCAAACCGTCGCCTATCTCTCCTGCGATCCCGCAACCCTCGCTCGCGACCTCGCTTTCCTCGTGGGATCGGCCGAGAAGCCCGGGGCATACCTCATCAGTGAAGTACATCTTGTAGATATATTTCCGCAGACGTACCATATGGAAGTTCTCGTGCGACTGTCGCGTCGCGCATGAAGTTTCCCGCCCTCGCTATCGCCGCTGCCCTCGCGGCCGGTATTTTGGTTGGCGGAACGCTCGCCCCAAACCTGCCACGCGCTCCCGCTCTATGCCTAGCCGCTTCGTTCCTCGTTCTCCTGTGCGCTTTCGCGCTTCTGCTTCGGCGCAGCGCGACTCTCGCCTGGTGCGCGTCCCTGCTCGTCTGGTGTTTCCTGGGCGCGGCAGCCGCGCAGATCGAGCCGCAAGCGATTCCGGCCGATCACGTGACCCGGCAGGTCGCGCAAGGCCGACTCGACCTCAGCGAACCCCTGCGCTGGAGGGGACAGCTTCGCTCCGACCCGCTGCGGCTCCCCTGGGGCGTCCGCTACGACGTCGACCTCGACCAAGTCCAATCGTCCGGAGCATGGATGCCCGTCGGCGGCGGGCTCCGCGTCGAATATTTTTTCGACGAGCGCGCGCCGCAGGATCCTCCGACGCTTCGCGCCGGGGATCGCCTCGAAATACTCGTCCGCGCGCGACTGGTGCGCAATTTCGCCGATCCGGGCGTGGTTGACCACCGCGCGCTCCTGGCGCACGAGAATATTTACCTGACTGGCTCGCCGCGCAATGCGGCGCTCATCGAGAAGATTCCCGGGCCTTCGCCGTCGATTGCCCAGCGGCTCGCGCGCCTGCGCGGGCGCATGCTCGACGAAGTCGACTCTATGCTCGGGGGTTCCGATGATCGCGCAGCCGTGGCCCGCGCGATGCTTCTCGGAGACCGCAGCTTTCTGGATTCCGCCGAGGTCGAAGCATTTCGCGATACGGGCGTGTATCACGTGCTCGTGCTCGCGGGGCTGCACGTCGGCATCCTCGCGGCGGCCTTGCTCTGGGCCGGTCGCAAACTCCGCTTGTCCCTGATCGCCAGGACGACCCTCACGATAGCCGCCCTGGGAGCCTACGTCGCCGTCGTCGAGGACCGCCCGCCAATCCTTCGCGCCGCGCTGATGGCCGCGGTCTACTTGCTTGGGCGCGTGCTCTTCCGCCGCACTCACCTGCTCAACGCCGTGGGTTTGGCGGCGCTGCTCATCCTCCTCGCCCGCCCCTCGGAGCTGACCGACTCGAGCTTCCTGCTCTCCTTCATAGCGGTGGCGACGATTGCCGGGATCGCCGCGCCGTGGCTCGAGCGCACGGCCGAACCCTACCGGCTGGCGCTCGACCACCTGGGCGACGCCACGCGCGACACCGCGGACCCGCCGCGCGCCGCCGAATTCCGCCTCGACGCACGCGCCGCCGCGAATTGGCTCGCGGAGCACCTCCCGGCACGCGTCTCTCGCTTCGCCCCGGCATTGATTACGGTTCCATGCCGCGTCGGACTTCGCCTGTGGGAACTGCTCGTCATTTCCGCGGCGCTTCAGATTGGAATGCTGCCGCTGATGGCGCAGTACTTTCATCGCATCAGCGTGGCCGGATTTGCCGCGAACCTGCCGGCCGTTCTGCTGACGGGAATCATCGTGCCGGTCGGCTTCGTCGCGCTTTTCGCGGGTCTGCTGTGGGGCGCTCTCGGACACGTCCTCGGGCGCTTGCTGGCAGTTCTGCTGGGTGCCTTGATCTGGTCGGTGCATTGGTTCGCGCGCGCGCCTTGGGTTTCTTATCGCGTTCCGTCGCCGCCCGCGTTTGCGCTCGCGGCGTTCTTCCTGGCCGCGCTGCTTTTCTCGTGGGCCATCTTGACGGCAAAGCGCTGGGCGATGTGGTTGACGGGCGCGCTCGCGCTCCTTACGGTCGCTCTGATCGCGGCGTACCCCTTTACGCCCAGACTGAGCCGGGGCCACCTCGAAATCACCGTCCTCGACGTGGGCCAAGGTGACTCCATCTTTGCGGCGTTTCCGGATGGCCGGACGATGTTAGTGGACGGCGGGGGCCTTCCCGGAGGCTCCTACATCCGCGGAATCCGCCCCGGAATCGACGTCGGCGAGGATGTCGTCTCGCCATTCCTCTGGAGCCGCGGATTGAAGCGGCTGGACGTGGTCGCCCTCAGCCACGCTGACGAAGATCATATCGGCGGATTGGCCGCTGTCCTGCACAATTTCCGCGTCGGTGCGCTGTGGGTCGGACGCGACGCTGACTCAGTGCGCTATCGCGCGCTGCTCGCCGAAGCCCACGATCGCGGCGTGCCGGTCGTGCACCGCGCCCGCGGCGACGCTCTCGATTGGGCCGGCGCCGGCGTTCGCGTCCTCTGGCCCGACGGCGGCGCACCGGCCCAGCGCAAGGCCAACGATAATTGCGTCGTCCTACGGCTCGTGGATGGCGGCGAATCTTTTCTACTGACCGGAGACATCGAACGCCCCGCCGAGCGCGGCCTCACGAGCGACGGCGACGCTCTTTCCGGCGATTTTCTCAAGGTTCCCCATCACGGCAGCAAGACATCCAGCACGGAAGAGTTTCTTGCCGCAGTGCGCCCGCGCTTTGCGGCGATTTCGGTAGGCGAATCCAATCCTTACGGCCATCCGGACGCTGAAGTGGTCGAGCGCCTTGCGGCGGATGGCGCGCGCGTGTTCCGCACCGACCGCGACGGCGCCGTCACGGCGCTCACCGACGGCCGCGAGATTGCCGTTCACTCCTTTCTAGAAAAACCGTAGGGAGTTTTTGGGAAAAACCCTAGCGGGGAAAAACTCCCCCGATAGCTACTTCCGCCAAAGGGCCATGGCCGATAGGATCGCCAGAATGGCGACCGCCCCGACGGCCGCCTTATATTCCCTGTTCCGCACGTACTGCGCCAAGGAAAACTCCGTACCCCCCGCCCCGGCGCGCAGCCGGAGCCGCGGCAAGAACAAGGGAACCCGCCGAGCGTACTCCTCGAAAGCGGCGCCGTAATGCGCTCGCAGGTCCGCCTCTTCGCGGCGCATTACCATCGGATAGAAGACCGCGAAGTACGCCGCCAGCACGATGGCCACTATCCACGAACGGCTCGCCACCACAAATCCGAGCGCCAGCAGAGCGCTCCCCAAGTAAAGCGGGTTGCGCGTTCGCGCGTACGGCCCCGTATCCGCCAGCGCCTCGCTTCTTCGCAGATGCCCGGCCGCAACGCCTCGCACTAGCAACCCCAGCAGCGCGAACGCCGAGCCCGCGGCCACCGAAGCCATCGTCGGGCGCGCCAGCAACACGCACGCCAGCCCAATCGGATATCCCAGCGGCACACGCCAGCGCGCCCACGCTTGGCCCGGCACGCTCACGAAGCAACGGCCTCGGGATTTGCTGGCTCCGGGGGAACATAGCCTTGGCTTCGATTGTCAAGCACGGGGAGGGTTTCGCAACTTCGCCAGCAGCTCGCGCGTGGAGTGCTCCTTGGGGTCGCCGACGATCGCAATCCGTATCCCCAATCGGAGCGCCGTGTCGCGTTCGGGCACCGTCTCGACAGTATAGTCGGTCCCTTTGGCGTGGACGTCCGGACGGAGCGCCGCCAACAGTGCGGTAACGTCCGGTTCGTCGAACACGGTCACGTAGCTTACAACACCGACGGCGGCAACAAGTTCCGCGCGAGCCGCGGCCGGCAGGATCGGCCGCCCCGGCCCCTTTAGGGCACACACGCTCGCATCGGAATTTACCGCGACCACTAGCACGTCCCCTTCACGGCGCGCCCCTTCCAGGTAGCGCACATGCCCCACATGCAGCAGGTCGAAACAGCCGTTGCTGAGTACGATGCGCTCTCCGCGCGCGCGGTGCTCGTCGAGTAGTCTCGCGAGCGCATCGCGCGCCACGATCTTCTCGCGCGTGTCCATCGCCGGCTGATTCACGCGCCCGTCGCCGGACGCGTCCCCGTGGCATCCCCGCGGATCGCACCCAGAAGCTCTTCGCGCGTTACGGTCGCCGTCCCGCGCTTCATGACCACGATTCCTCCGGCATAATTGGCGAGTTGCGCCGCCTCGATCGGAGTCGCTCCCGCAGCCGTCGCCAGCGTGAACGCGGCGATGACGGTGTCTCCGGCGCCGGTGACGTCCACTGCCTGGTCGCTACCGAAAACGGCCAGCGAGCGCGTCGACCGCCCCTTCTCGAAAACCATCATGCCGTCGCGCCCACGCGTCACCACCAACGCCGCTGCGCCCAGCCGCCGCATGGTTCGCCGCGCCAGACTCTCCAGTCGCGCTGCCCCGCCCCCGGTCTGCGCGCCATGCGCGGCTTCGATTTCGGCTTCGTTCGGCGTCGCTGCCGCCAGCCCCAAACCCGCATACTCGTGCAGCCGGTAGCGCGAATCCAACACCACCGGCAACGCCCAGACTCGCCCGCCCCTCACGGACCGCACCGTGGCAGGCGCCGCGGCGCCATAACCGTAGTCCGAAACCACCAGCGCCGCCGCTTTGGCCGCGCGTTCGCGCGCCTTGCGCACCAGACTCTTCACCACCGGAGCCGCCGGCGCCGCCGCCGGCTCCTGGTCCATGCGCAACACCTGTTGCCTCGCCGTATGCGTCCACCCCGCGAGGAAGCGTATTTTCGTCGGCGTGCGCCACCCGCGCGCCCGCGCCAGACCCGAGGTATCCACGCCCTTTGCGCGGAAATATTCCACGAGCGCGTCGCCGGCCGCGTCGTCGCCCACCGCCGATATCGCCCGCACGCGCGCGCCCAGGTCCGCCAGATTGTTGGTGGCGTTCGCCCCACCTCCGGGAAGCATCCGCGTTTCGCGGTGGCGCAAGATCAGCACCGGCGCTTCTCGCGAGACGCGCGAGATTTCGCCGAAAACGAACTCGTCGGCGACGAAATCACCGAGTACGACGATCTCCTGGCGGGAGAACGATTCGACCAGTTCCACAAGCCGGGCAAGATCCACCGCACCCCCCGCGTTCACGACAACCCCTTGAGAATAACGTCGACCGCCGCTGGCAAGTCTTCCACCACCCGATCGGGCTGGCGCGGCCATTCGCCCCGATGGAACTCGTATTCGCCTCGGCCGTAGCCGGTCAAGACGAGCAGGCCCCGGCCTCCTACGCCGTGCGCCATTGCGACATCCGCGTAGCGGTCGCCCACAACGAAGGAGCGTTCGAGGTCCAGCGCGTGCTCCCGCGCCGCTCGCCGCAGCAGGCCCGGAAGAGGCTTGCGGCAATCGCATTGGTCTTGCAGCGTGTGCGTGCAGTAGTAGTAGTCGTCTATGTGTGCTCGCCCCGCCGCCAGGTTCTCGTCCATAGCCCGGTGCACGTCCGCAATCAGCGATTCGGAAAACAGCCCCCGTGCCACGCCCGATTGATTCGTCACCACGATGACGGGCAATTCCGCCTCGTTCAAACGGCGAATCGCCGCCGCCGCCCATGGAAAGATATTCAGCCGGCTGATGTGGTTCAGATAGCCAACCTCTTCGCAAATCGTGCCATCGCGGTCCAGAAAAACCGCCGGGCGCAACGGTTTAGGCTCAGGCAATTCCGGCGCTCCTTGATCCGGCGGGTCCGGACTGCGCCGGGCTCCGCAGCCATTCCTGCGCTGCGGCGAACACTCGTTCAACCGGGATGCGCGTCATGCAGCGATGATCGATCGGACAGTCGCGCAGCATACAGGGGCTGCACAAAACGGGTTCCCGCACCAGCGTGAATCGCGGTGTGAGCGGGCTCGTACCCTGCGGATCGCTCGGGCCGAATATGCCGACCACCGGCAGGCCCACGGCCCCGGCCACGTGCATCGCGCCCGAATCGTTCCCGATGAACAGCCCGCAGGACGCCAGCAGCCCCGGCAGGTCGCCAATCTGCGTAGCGCCCACCAGGTTCAGCGCCCGGTGCCGCATCGCCCCGATGATGCCCTCGGCCATCTCCTTTTCCGGTGGGGCGCCGAAAAGTATCACATCGGCGTCGTACGCATCAATCAACTGATCCGCGAGCGCAGCATAGCGCTCCCGCAACCAGCACCTTGCGGGGCCGGCCGCCGCGCCTGCCCCGAACGCCACGCGCATGGCGCCGGCGCGCGCTCCCGCCGCCAGGAGTATCTGCTCGGCCCGGCGCCGCGAATCATCCGGCACGCGCAGTACGATGCGGTCCAGGACGGGCAACTCCGCAATCCATCCGGCGCGCCGCAACAGTTCGAGGTAGTAGTAGGCCTCCTGTGCCGGTATTTCGCCCGGGCGCGGCACACGTACGGCCCGCGTCAGCAGCCAACTGCGCCCGTCGCGCGCGTAGCCTATGCGCTCCCGGATGCGCGCCCGCCAGACGAGCCACGCGGCGTCGAACGCATTCTGCAGTAGCACGGCAACGTCGAACTTCTCCCGCCGCAGTTCGCTGGCGAACCGCTCTCGTCCCCAGAAGCCGCGGTGCTGCTGCCTCCGGTCGTATATCATCATCCGGTCGATGTACGTTTGCCCGCGGTAGATGTCCGCAACCCAGGGCCGCGCCAGCATCACGATCTCTGCCTCCGGCCACCGCTTGCGGATCGCTTCTAGCGCCGGAATAGCCATTACCGCGTCGCCCACCCAATTATTCGCTCGAACCAGAATCTTCACGCACCGCACTCCTGCCGGCGCCGCTGCACCGCGGCCAGCACGGCCCGCCAAAAGCCTTCGCCGTCGGAGAGCGCCATCCGAATGCGGCACGCGTACACCGGAAGACGGCTAGGCGCCGCGTCACGCAAATTG
>Ga0210394_10008401_pt1 | contig 10643 bp, 15 predicted proteins | sample IncBWC12MmetaG_FD_160121 | JGI IMG/M metagenome (GOLD analysis project Ga0210394, IMG submission 160121) | Forest soil microbial communities from Barre Woods Harvard Forest LTER site, Petersham, Massachusetts, United States - Inc-BW-C-12-M | ecosystem: Environmental > Terrestrial > Soil >... | reverse complement strand
CCCTGGGGTGGCTGGGCGGACGATCATTTCCCGGAGATAGCCTGCACCAAAGTCGCCGCGTACGCCATTCTTCTGTCGGCGAGTTTTCGCGCTCCTACGCACGAGCCAGACAGGGGCGCGGCCGCGCTCTCCGGACACGTCTTGGCCCCCTCCCGGAGCAGTCCGAGCCACGCCGTCACCTGTACCTCGAGCGCGGCGTCACCGACCCCCGGACGCTGCTGGAGTACCCCAAGGCTCTTCCCTGCCTTTGCGTCCCAAGAATATGCCCGAGGCGTCGGCGAGAACCCCGATTCCCGCTGTTCCCAGACCATCAGCGCGGCGGCGTCCTCGACGATCGATCCCAGGACCGGCCGGTCGGCTTCGGCCGCCAGCGCAGCAGCATTGGCCGCCATGACAGCGCGCGACGGGTGAACGTGCATGACGAGAGCGAGCGCAGCGAGGTACATCCGGATGGCGGGCAAAATCATTCGCCGACCCTAGCCCATCCGTCGCGTTCAGCGAACCCTCGGCATGTCCCGAGCGTCGACGAATCCGAAAACGCTCAAAACGTACAGGAAAAGTGCAATCCCGATGACCGCGTTGATCACGAGCTTGAACTTCGGATCGATCGGAACGAGGACGTTCAGCAGGTAAACGAGCACGCCGACGATGACCAGGATGATGATGAGGTGGATCATCCCGTGTTGCACGGGCAAGAACGGGACCGTTTTCACTCGTCCTCGCCGAGGAACCTGGAGAAGTTCGATCTTGCACGATCGATCTTCGCCTTCGCCTGCTCGGCGACCGTGCCGACGTCGTTCAAAACCGATCGGTACGCGTTAGCAGCCGCTCGAGCGCCGATACGGCCAAGGCCGACGAGGATCTGACGGGAAGCCTGGTGGAGGGGAGAGGGCTTGGGCATGGAGCCCAGTTTACAGCTACCCGGCGAGCCGCGCACCCCGTCGGTTCAGCCGCGAACCGATGTACGCTTTCTTCTCGGCGCGATGCGCGAGAGACCCTTCGACCTGCGGTCGAATCTTGCCGTCGCCGCCGGCTCGGAAGCCGAGCGCACGGATCGCTGTCACCTGCGCCTCGTTCTGCGGATCCGGTTCCCAGAGTTGGTAGTCACCACCGGAAGCCGGCGCGAGCTGGAACGGTCCAGGACACGGCGTCCCGCCAAGCCCCATCGCTTCCATGTACGAGTACGGACCGGCCGAACCTGCGCAGAAGTAACTAGGTAGGCAAAAGTCAGTAACATACCCACTCGTTACGTCCGGCAGCACAAGGTTCCAGCTGAACGCTTCGACCGGGTCCCCGAGTTCGCGAGCAAAGAGCTTCCCGGCGTTGTCCGCGCAGAGGATGTTCGTCCCCGGGTCTCCTTCGGTCTCCGCGAGCTCGTGGCTCATTGCGACGAGCCATCCGCCTGGCCCGAAGAGCGTGTCCGAAAGCGTCAGACCGTCCTCGATGTCGGGGATCCCGACCCCGTTAACTTGGTGATACGCGATTGCAGACGGCGCTTCCGCGATCGTCGCTCGGATGTGGCAAGGGATCTCGTTCGGCTGGATGTCCGTCGGATTCGATCCAACCCGCACCGACGCGCCCCCCGGGATGCCCCAGTACTTCGCGACGTGGGCGTTTAGAAAGACCGTCAGTAACGCCGCGGCCTTCGCCAAGGCGTCCGGCGTCAGCGCCTCTCCGCTCGTCGTGGTGGCGCCGTTGGACTCGTCGAGAAGTACATACTGCATCGCGTCAATGACCTTTCGGAACGAAACCCTGGGTCACCTCGGCCGCCTCGACCGAAGTCCACACCTGCGCGCTCACCCCTGCCGCCAGCCCGCACGTCGAGTCCGCCGTTCGCTCGCATGCTCCGAGCCCAGCGTCCGTATTGAGACAACGCGCGACCGACGGCATCACGCAGACCTCGTCGACCGAGCGCGGCGCGACGCACTCCGGTGTCGACGTCCCCGCGCTGGCGCAGTCCGAGCACGCCCCGATGAGCGTGGCCATCACGAGCAGGAAACGGATCACTTCTTGGCCTTCTTCGCCATCGCCGCGGCGACCATCGGCTCGCCCGAGTACGCCGTCGCGGACGGTGCGCCCCCGTCGGTTCCGGCGTCACCCTGCGAGCTCAGGAAGATCGAAATGTCCGCGATCACGTCGGCGACCGCCTGCTCCTCGCCCGGCAGACACGTCGCGACGACCGTCAGAAAGGGCTTGCCCCAGTTTTGCTGAACGCACTGTTCGAGCGTGACGCCGTCCTGGATCTGACTTGCGACGTTCGGAATACAGGCCACCACGAGGACGAACACCGGCGCGAACGCCAGCGCCGGCACAAACCTCAACCGCCTCCGTTGCGCCGTCGGCGGAACCTCCGGTGCGCTGTCCCCCGGGAAGGGAACCGTCTTCTTCGTCGCGGGCGGCGACGCCGCCGGGCCGAAGAAGCTTTGCTGAGCCTGAGCGATGACGGCAGCGAGGAAGGCCATGGCAGCTCCGATGAGTAGAGGTTTCGCGGTCGCCCACGAACTCAGAGCCGTGATGAGGTCCAGCGTCGGCTCCGCCTTCAAGTACCCGAGCGCCGCGCCGATCCCGGCGTAGAGCAGCGACAAGAGAACGTGCTGGACCTGAACTTGGAGGCCGAACCACTTGGGGCGGGAGAAGAGGACGGCGGTGAACATGGCCAAAAGCATGCCACGGGCGCCTCTCTTCAGGTAGACTTTTCGTACCTATGGGCGAACCGGACGAAGCCCATCGGCTCGAAGAGCTCGTCCGGATCGCTATGGCACGCCCAGGGCCTCAGGGGGCCGTTGGGGCGACGGGACCATCCACGGTCGCCAACGCGTTCAACGCGAACACCGCCATTCTCGTGACGCCCGGGATGTCCCCCTATCAGGCCGCAGCGAACACGAACCTTCTCCTCTTTCTCGCCTCGGGCCCCATCGTCGTCAAGATGCCGCTCGGGGCGGCAGACGGGAACTGGCTTCGGGCGAAAGACAAACAGGGGCAGAGCCCGGTCAACCCGGCGACCTTTTTGGTCTCGACGCCGGTGCAGATCGAAGATCCGAATAATCCAGGGAACTTTCTTAGCTCGATCGCCTTTATGGCTCAGCAGGGCGGCGAGGTAGACTACGCCTTCACAGCTTCGATTCAGGAGTGGGTGCTTTGGGGAGATTGAAACGTCAAGCGTCTGCCGTTCCGCTTCTACTGCTCGCGGCGTGTACCGCGAGCCGCGGACTGTTTTCGTTCAGGGCGCCTACAGCTCCGAGTCCAAACACCTGGAACGTTCCCCACTGGTATTTTGATCCGCAGTCGTCTGTCGCGCAGTGCTCGGATTCCAACTCCGGAACGTCTCCATCGTCGCCTCTATGTCACTACTACGAACTCGTGGCGCGTTGGGGGACCAACGCAAACACCATTGATGTCTGGGTCACCCTGACATGGAACTCTGCGCAGCCAGACACGACGTCCGACCCCATTGTTTGGGACCCTCTTGTGGTCGGTAACGGATTCGCAGAGATTACCTGTGCGCTCACCCAGATCGCTTCGGGGACACTCTTTGGTGTCGTCGCCAAGAACCAGGGATCGGGAACGATCTGGCAAGCAACACTTGCGGCTGGACTTTCGGCCTACACACTGGTTAACGACTCGACCGTTCCGGCAAGGTTTTGGACTTACACGCTGTCGTCTGGAACGACCTGGAACGTAAGTCAACCGGTGACTCCGATCTCATTGCCGTGGGCAAATAACCTCGCGCCAGCCGAGGCCTCGATCGCCAACGGCGACGGCTACACCGCGTCCGTGCCCGTCAGCATCAACCTCATTGAATTCCGTCCAAGGTTCTACGACTACAACGACGCCGGACCCAGCCAGTTCCAGCCTGGGGCTCTCCAGCAAGTATCGATCGCGAGTAACAGCGCCATCGGTGCTAGCCAGATCTTTCTTGGAACGGCCGTCGTCGTTTCGGAGTCTGTGTCGGCTCGCGGGTTCACGTTCGATTCCATCGTCGATAGCACGCGTTCTCTTGTGTCAAATAGCGCGGTTCCTCAAGGCATACGCGGCGCCGGATTCTTTTCGTCAGGTCTGATCGTTCAGTCCGGCATCATGGGGAGCAGTGGACAGATTTTCTCTTCCGTCCTGGCCAACGCAGAGATCGATCGCGACGTTATCGTGGGAGGCAACACCGGAGTCGATCATGGTCTCCTCGGGGCTATCTATCTTCCCTCCGGGGTCACGATGTTTCTGACCCCTGGACTCGATGGCTACGTCGAGGTTGGACATACGGGACCATTCTATGGCCCAGGTAAGGTTCAGATTCAGGGTTCGACGCGGACAGACTACGGGACGGCCGCCGGAGGAACCGGTGTTGCCGCGACCACATTCGAACAGTCCGGGGGACTCTCCTTCGCAGGAGATTCTACTGGCTGCACGCAGGTAGGCGACGGAGGAGCTGTTACGATCAATTGCGGGATCCCACTGACCACCACAAACCTAGACACATGCCCGGCTTCGACTACCGCCTTTTGCGGTCGAGCTTTTCAACTCACCGGGGGAACCATTTTCAACGGCGGACCTTAGTTCTGGGTGCCGTTCGTGAACGCAGCCCCAGCGAGATTACTCGCGGTCCCTCCGAAGCCGGCCGCACCGGAGGCCGCATCCAAATGAGCGGCAGTCAAAGAGATAGGCGACGAGACCACTCCCGTCGTCACGCTGTATCCGGTCGCTACGCCGTTGAGCTGCAGCCCGCCAGACAATGGGAACGTGGTTACAGCCAGACCTGTGAACTGATGGATTCCTTGAGAATTGATCTTGCCGGAGCCGTAGTTGATTCCTGTTGCCGAGCTGCACGTGCCGGTGGTCGTGATCGTCGTCGTTCCATCGACGTACACGTTGATGAGAAACCCACCGTCGTGCATCCCAAGGATGGAGTTTCCAGACACGATCACGTCGCTCTGCAACTTGCACGGTGCGTAGAAGGACGCACCAGTCGTGTTTGCGATAGCTCCACCGGCAAACGTGACGAATCCGCCGATTTTCCCAACGCCCTGTCCGCTAAAGAAGCAGTTCAGCCATAGGGGTACAAATTGGGCGTTACCCACAACGTTGTAAGAACGACCGATATTGCTCTCTATGAAAAACGCTCCGCTTCTAGCGTCGACGTTGATCGGATCGTCTCCGACCTCCGGAGCGTTCGGTTCAAACACGTTGAGCTGATAGAGGAAGTGACCTCCGTTGAGGGATCCGGAAACGTAATCCAGGATCTGGCCACCCAGGACGGGTGCGTCAATGTTCTGGAGTGCGTAGCCGTTGATCGTGTCCCCGTTGGTCCAATTGTCGTTCTCTGTGGCCGTTGGAAACGTTCCTCCGGTGCCCAACGTGTAGGCCGCTAGAGGCTGAGTAATAAGCCAGACATTTGATCCAAGATTCCGAACCGCAAAGGCGCGAGAATTGGACCGACTGGTATTTACGAGGAGCATGCCTACGGCGATGGCTCCAGTAGACGTGGTGAACGTGGAGTTCAGAGCCTGATTCCCCGATCGACTCTTAGCTGTAACGGCCAAGAGTGTGCCCGTGAACGACGTTGCCGGAAGAGCCGACGTATGCGTGACGCTACCGCCGCTTCGAATCAGCGGGGCATCGAGAAGCGGATCCGTATTCGTGGTGTCCGCGTTTACGTACGTGACGATCACATTGATCCCGGGGACCAAGTACTCACGGCCGCCTAGACGTCGGTACCGCTCTGCTTTTGTTTTGAGTGCGGTTGGAGACGTCAGCCCTGTGTTTTCGTCGTTTCCGGCTACAGGATCGATAAACCATGCCGTCTGAGCCTGTGCGACCTCGGTTTCCATCGACGGACCCCGAAACCATCGGCCTGCACCGCTCGTCGCCACAACGGTAATCCCGTCGGTCGTTGCCGTACTCGCCGTGTCGAGATACCAGAGCGCGCTCAGTGTCTGAACGACCGCAAGCGACCCCGTCGAGAGTCCCACGATCGATAGTGCGCTCAGCGCCGCGATGTTCGCGACGATCGGAACGGTTCCGGAAGGGCCGGCAGGACCCGCTGGCCCTGCCCGAGACGCAAGCATCCGGATCAGTTCTTCGAGGCGACCTTCCGCTCCCGGGTCGCTGTACTCTCGGATCCCTTTTCCCATCAGTCTGTCTCCGGCTTCGGCGGAACCGGCGTCCGCAAGTCTTTCAGGTACGCGTCGAGTTCCTGGTCAAGTTCGACTCGCCGCTCATCATGCTCGGCGATACTGTCGAGCTTCGCACGAAACGCAATGACCGCGGGGTGCGTCCCGCTTCGGGTACGCGGGGGCGGGGGAGGCTTGGTGGTCGTCATCGGGACCCCTTCCTGAGCTCATCGAAGATGGCTCGGAGTTTGTCCACCGTGTCGGTGGTCCCCTTCTGCACCTGCATCAGAAGGGCCAGGTTGTCCTTCGCGTCCTGGATCCGTGCCTTGTTCTCCTTGACGTAGAGGAGAATAAAGAGCCCTGCGATGAGGCCTAAAACCCCATGCCCGGCGAGCTGTTCAAGGGCGACTTCCATCGATCTTCGCTTCCAATCGTTTCAGCTGCTTCACGAAGGCCTGTAAGGCCTGCCGGTTGAGGAGCACTTCCGAAGCGTACGCTCTCGCGAGAACAATGTACTGGGTGCACAGCTCCTCAGGAGTGGGGTCTTCCGGGAGCTCCGGAACCGTCGGGACAGGTTCCTCGAGGATTCGTTCAATGTGGTCGAGCGTCGCAGCAGCCATCACCGACGCCCCTTCCTTCTGGTTCTACGAATCCGCCGCCGTCGCCGTCGCGGTCGTCGTGTCCGGTACTTGATGTGCGCCTTGTCGGCGTGGCTCTTGTACATGGCCGCCCCCACAAGTCCGAGCGCCGCGCAGATGCCGGCCGCCAAGATGACTGTCGATGTCGACAACGTCTGGCCGAAGATGACCATGGTCGACGAGCCGCCCGGAAGCGGCGCCAGGGCTGCCGAAGTCGTTCCGGACGACGTGGAGGCACCTGGGACGCACGCAGAGGGCGCCGAGCCGCCCCCCATCTGGTCGAACACCTCCTGAAGGGCCGACTGCGTGGCGGGGCCGTAGTAGCCGTCGACCACCAGAACCTGGTTGCCCCCGCCGGCGGCGTTGTACGCCGACTGGAAGGCCGAGCACTGGGCGAAGGATGTCGAGACGCAGCCCGTCGAGGTCAGGAAATTCGACAGCGCAGACGCGGTCGACGAGACGTCGGAGGAGAGCGTAACGGCGCCCATACCGATCCAACGGGGACGGGAGGCGAGGACGAGGGAGGTGGGAAAAATCATGCGGGGCCCCATAGAGCGTCGTAGCCCGCGCCTTGCGCATCAGCTTTGGACGCGAATCCGGTTTTTCCGAACCGTTTTCCGCCCTCCGTCTCGACGACGTAAGCCCAGGCTCCGTCTCTGTAGAAGACGGAGAGTGAAGCGTCTCCGGTGGTGAGAAAGCTGCCCATTTTGGATTCCGGCGTGGTCGATCTTCGACGTCGAGAAGAGACTTTTCGACGACTTGTTCGTCGTTTTCGAGTCGTCGCTCGTCTCCTGGAGCTTCGACGAACGCTTCGACGCTTCCGTCGATGCGGCGACGGGCGAGGCTTGGCTCGGTAGAACCGCCCCGTCCTCTTGCTCCGTCGGACCGGATTCCTCCGCCTCCCCCTTCTCCGCGCATGCGCGCGCTTGCTCACCGGATTCTTCCGCCTCCGGCCTCTTGCATCTGCCTTCGCAGCCGTAACAGCCGAAGATTTTGTCGGAAAACCAGATCCAGTGGTCGTACGACCACGGATATTCAGCGTGTACCACCAAAGTCCGTCGCTCCCACGAGCAACTTCGAGAAAGTAGGGAGCCCCTCGAACGAGAGCTGCCGGATTCCTCCGCCTCCCCCGCCTTCGCGCATGCGCTCTTCGCGCTCCGGGTCTCTTGCTCCGTCGCCGACCCCCGCGACGTCCCATTCCCTTCTTCCCGAACACGTTCACCGCGACGATTCCACCGATCGCTACCGCGACCAGCCAGAGCGGCACCCCGAGTACGGACATGCTCGCCAAGCTCGTCGTGGAACTGGACGATCCAGGCATGGTGAGCGTTGGAGTGCCATATGAGGAGTTGTTCGAGGTCGAAACGGAGTTCGTAGGAGCCGCCGACGTCGTCGACGACTGGTTGCCAGTGAACCAGTTCGAGACTGTGTTCCATCCCGAACTGAGTGCATTGAGAGTTCCGCTTGCCGTCGACGGCTGACTCGTGCTTCCCTCTGGAACCGAGCTCCCGTTGATCGGAACGTCCCCTTGTCCAGGGGCGATCCCCGTGTCGCTTGGAGTCACCGGCGGCACGTAGTCCGTGCTGTTTGGGTCCGTCGTGGAATCGTACCCGGTGTCTCCAGGGTTCAGACCGTTAGCGTCTGCGCCGAACCCTACGATTCGGCCGATAAATCTCGGCGGTAGGCGTCTCATCATGGACTCCCTAAAAATAACCACAAAAGACCAGCTCCAACAATCCCGACACCCACAACAGTCGCCGTCGAAGAGAGGGGAGAAGAGGGAGGTGGTGGCGGAGGAGTGGGTGCAGGCGCAGGCGTTTGTTGTGACGCCATGTACGCGGCATACTGCGCCGCCTGCGCTGCGCCCTGCGCCTGAGCCGCCGCGGTAGCGGAAGCGGTTGCCGATGCGGTGTTCGCGTCAATCTGGTCGGCTGTAGTAAGGATCGCAGAGACGTTGCTCAATATTTTGACCGCCGAACTTCTCGCGGCAGTCGTGTCAGGAAACGTGGCCTGAGTATTGTTCAGCTGGTTCCACCAACCGGAAACTGCGGTCAGATAGGACGAGATCGATGCGACCTGATTAATGATGTCGTTCGCCATGGAAACGACAACCCCGTTCTGGTCTACACCGTACGAGATCAGATCGTTGGCGTACTGAACAACAGAAGGAAGTGTCTGGTTTAGTGAATTTACTCCGGACAGAGACATGCTCCCGGTACTTATTCCTTTGTAGTCAAACAGACTAAAAATCGGGTTGATTGTACTTTTTATTTCGTTGGCTGTACTTCTCAAATCGGCCGTTGTGTAGATCGTCGGTGTCCGATTTGTCGGCATAGGATCGCCTACTCCGATTCGGCCCACGAATTTAGGAGGTAGCCTCATTTTCGGCTCTTCTTCTTTTTCGTCTTCGTCTTCGGAACGTCGGAAGCATGCATGATGACGGCGCCCACGAGAACAGCGCCCACCACCACGAAAGCTCCGATCGCTATCGGCGAGAGTCCCGTCACCATCGCGGGAGGTGGCGCACTCGTTACGGGCGTAGCTGCCGGAACCGACGGAAGCGTCGGCGTGATCGTCGTGATCGCCGTCGACGTTGTGGTCGTAGGTGTCGGCGTCGATTTCGACGCCATGTAGGCCGCGTATTGCGCCGCCTGCGCTGCGCCCTGCGCCTGAGCCGCCGCAGTAGCGGAAGCGGTTGCCGATGCGGCGTTCGCGTCAATCTGGTCGGCTGTGTTCCGGATCGTCGACAGATCTCCGTTGATCTTCGTGCACGCCGCGCTCGCCGACGAAGGGTCAGGCATCGCAATAAACGTCGGCGCCGGACCCGCTTGGATCGCCGCCACCAGCGCCGCTAGGTACACGCTGAGTGTCCCGATCTGCCCGATGATGTCGCTCGCCGCCGAAGCGATCTGTCCGTTCAAATCGACCCCGGACTGCAAAGCCATGCAGCCGTTCTGCGCGAGGTAGAGGTTTCCATTAGCCGCCGTGACCGTATTCAGATCCGACGACCCGATCGCGCCGCACGCCGCACTCGACGTGTACTTCGCGATGTCGCCCGCAAGGTTCCGAACGTCGGCGGTCGTCATGAAGTGAACTCCTCGAAAATGATCGAGCCGAAGATCCGAGTGAAGTTCACGCCCACCCCAGATCCCTCGATGTTGTTCGCGTACTGCGAGAGCAGCATCTCTTCAGGTACTGCAAACGCGAGCGTATTCGTCGTTGAGTTCGCAGGCGGAGTCGGAGCGAAGAACGTCGCGTCCTTTCGCGTCGCTGGATTCGTTTGAAGGATGCTCGCGTAGAGCGAAAACCTTCCGCATTCGACCTCGATATCGAGAGAGTTCCACGCCATCGCGTTGTCCCAAGGGAAACGGATGTCGTACATCGTTCCAAGACCACCTAGGTCCGTCCAGGACGTCGCGACGTTCGGTGCCGTGTACGCGGTCAATCCCTGCGAGTAGATGACCGGGGCGCCCGTCGTCGTGACGTTCGAATTCGTGAACGTTTCGTAGAGCATCGCCGGCCCGTGCGACTGGCGAAACTTCCAGTTCGAAGTGTCCGTAAGCTTGCTCTGCTCCGAGGTGTTCGTCGGCTCCTTGACGAGATGCCAGCTCACGTTGCCGTCAACGAACCGAAAGTCCGGTGTCTTGACCCACGCTTCGAGTAGACGCAGAGGAAGCGTTCCAGACTGAGTGTCCAGACCGATCTTTAGACCCTGCCGAATCCCACGGATTCTCCCCTTGCCTCGCGTCGTGACCGACGCCAGGCAAAAAAGAAAACGAGGAGTCGGCTGCTGGATCCCATTGACGATGGGTCCCGCAACGAAAGAGGGAACCCTTAGACCCGCTCCGGATGGGTTGCCAGGCGACGGGAACGCACTCGACGAGAGCCCCTGAAGGTACTC
>Ga0210394_10008399_pt1 | contig 10648 bp, 9 predicted proteins | sample IncBWC12MmetaG_FD_160121 | JGI IMG/M metagenome (GOLD analysis project Ga0210394, IMG submission 160121) | Forest soil microbial communities from Barre Woods Harvard Forest LTER site, Petersham, Massachusetts, United States - Inc-BW-C-12-M | ecosystem: Environmental > Terrestrial > Soil >... | reverse complement strand
ACGCAGGCTGACAGGAGATTTGCAATGGGAATGTCTGTTGGAGATAACAAGGGCGGCGCGATGGCGGAAATGAACGTCGTTCCGCTGATTGATATTTTGCTGGTGCTGCTCATCATTTTCATGGTCATTACTCCGCTCACACCTCACGGGTTGGATGCGCTTGTGCCTCAGCCCAATCCGAACCAAAAGCAGGATATCGAGCTGGAAAACAAGACCGTAGTGGTCCAGGTGCTTACGAATAACAAGCTGAAGATCAACAACGAAGACACGACCTGGGATGGCCTCGGTCCGCGTCTGGAAACGATCTTCAAAGAGCGCGCCGAGAAAATTGCTTTCGTCAAGGGCGACAACGATGTACTGTTCATGGAAGTTGCCCGCGCGATTGACATTATGCGCGGCGCGGGAATCGACAGAGTCGGCTTGATCACGGCCAAGCTCGAGGCCGGGCAGTAAGCAGCAAAGATTTCATTTTCACTTCGGCCGCATTTCGGCCGGCGCAGGGTGTGAGAGTCCTCCTCGCGGGGCAATTTATTTCATGCGAGGTGACTCATGGGAATTTCACTGGGCGGTGAAAAGCACGGAACAATGGCGGAGATGAACGTCGTTCCGCTGATTGATATTCTGCTGGTGCTTCTGGTCATCTTTATGATAATCCGTCCCCAGATGCAGTTCGGTCTGCCAGCGGATTTGCCCCAGCCAGCGGAATCCACGACGAAAACGCCGCCAGCAGTGATCGTTGTACAAGTTTTTGGCGATGGCACGCTGCGCATTAACCAGGACCCGGTGCAGTGGCAGGATCTCCAGGGAAGGCTTGAGGAAATTTTCAAGATGCGGGCAAGCCGCGTTGCTTTTGTCCGTGGAGGCAGCACTATCGAGTTTGGTGTCATCGCCCGGGCCATCGATGTGATGCGCGGCTCGGGAATCACGACGGTGGGCCTGATGACGCCGGAACTCGAAAACGCGCACTAAATAGTGTAGATTGGCCCCTCGCAGGGCGGATCTGAATCCAAGCAGGGATGGATGCTTCGATGACTTATGCATCAGTTCGTAATGCTCGCCGGACCGCTTCTCTGGCAGCGCTGTTGATCCTCACGGTTGGCGTTTCGGGCTGCAACAAGCTCAAGGCCCGCGACCTCTTGAACAAGGGTGTAAACGCCTTCAAGGCTGGCCAGTCGGATGCCGCCATCGAGGATTTCAAGCACGCCACGGAGCTCGATCCTAGTCTGATGATGGCCCGCGTGTACCTGGCCACTGCGTATGCGAGCTTGTATATTCCTGGCGCGCCTTCCGCGGAAAATAAGGCTCGCGGCGACCAAGCCATCAAGGAATTCAAGGACATTCTGGAAATCGATGCCAACAATCTGACCGCGATTGACGGCATCGGCTCCTTGCTCTTCCAGATGGCAGGCACGCCGCCGGTTGACGAGAAGGGCTTCGAGGAATCGAAGACTTTCCATCAGCGCCACATTCAGATCAAACCGGACGATCCTGAACCCTACTATTGGATCGGCGTGATTGACTGGACGCTGGCATGGCGCGGGAACGCAGCAATGCGGCTGGACTACAACAAGAACAACATCAAGAAGCAAGTGCACGATGACCAGCCACTGCCTGCTCCCGTTCGCACGGAGTACGCCGCCAAGTATGGTCCACTCGTGGATGAAGGCATCGCCGACCTGCAAAAAGCCATCACGCTAAAGCCGGACTATGACGACGCTATGGCTTACCTCGGCCTGCTCTACCGCCGCAAGGCGGACATGGTGGAGAGCGCGGATGAGCGCGCTTCTCTCGAGAAGCAAGCGGACGATCTCCTCGAAAAGATCAAGGAGATTAAGCAAAAGCGCATTGACCAGCAGCAACAGACGCCCTGAGCGGGCCTGCTAAATCGGCTGTAGTAAATCGATTTTCTAACAAAAGGACGCCTGTGAGGGCGTCCTTATTCTTTTCGTTTGCGCGTCCGCAGGGCCTGCCCGTATGCCCCACGGCTCGCGCACTGCCCGTTTCGGGCGTATACTTGAACATGCCGTCTCCCAGTAATGTTCCTTTGAGCTTCCAGCGCGACCGCGCTGTCCGCCAGCTGGAAGCGCGCTTCGAGGAACTCCTCGAAAAACTCCGCAAAAACCGTCCCTCCGAAGATCCTTGGGTAGTCCGCCGTGCTTACGAAATTGCTTCGGAGCGTCATCGCGACCAGTTCCGCAGCTCCGGGGACCCCTATCTCTCTCATCTTCTCGAGGTGGCCCACATCCTTGCAGATATGCGCATGGACGCCACCACGCTCACCGCTGCCCTTCTTCACGACGCCATCGAGGACACCGAATATCCCGTCGCCCGCATTGAGGAACGCTTCGGACCGGACGTCGCCCGTCTGGTCGAGGGCGTCACCAAAATCAGCCGCCTCAACATGACCGCTCCGGAAACGCGGCAGGCAGAGAACGTTCGCAAAATGCTGCTGGCAATGGTCAACGACGTTCGCGTCGTCATGGTCAAGCTGGCCGACCGGCTGCACAACATGCGCACGCTCGAATACCTCGCGCATGAGAAGCAACAGCGGATTTCGCGCGAAACGCTGGACATCTACGCGCCGATCGCTCACCGCCTGGGCATGAGCGTCATCCGCGGCGAACTCGAGGATCTGTCCTTCCGTTTTCTTGAGCCGGAAGCTTTTCTCGCTCTCCAAAAAGAGGTCACGGAAAAGAGCCCCGTTCACCAAAGGTTTTTGGAAGAAGTCCAGGGCACGATTCGCACGAAGCTCGTCGAAAGCAGCATTCCCGCGGAGCTCGAAGCGCGCGTCAAAGGCCTCTATTCGCTGCACGGCAAAATCCTGCGGCAGCAGAGCAGCCTCGAGCAGGTGTATGACTTGCTCGCCGTCCGCGTGATCACAGACTCAGAGCGAAGTTGTTACGCGGCTCTTGGGGTGATGCATCACATTTGGCGGCCTGTCCCCGGCCGGTTCAAAGATTACATCGCCATGCCCCGCCCGAACTTGTATCAGTCTCTGCATACCACCGTTTTGCATGGCGGCCAGCCTTTTGAAGTGCAGATACGTACGCAGGAAATGCATCGCATCGCGGAAGAAGGCGTCGCCGCCCACTGGAAATACAAGGGCGGCAAACCAGCTTCCGGAGACGACGACCAACGCATCGCCTGGATGCGGCAGCTCATCGAATGGTCGCAAGAGCTGCAGGAACCCGGCGAATTTCTTTCCACGCTGAAGGTGGATTTGGCGCCCGTCGAGGTTTATGCGTTCACTCCCAAAGGACGCGTTCTGGAACTGCCCCGCGGCGCCACTCCCGTCGACTTTGCTTATTCCGTGCACACCGAAGTAGGCCATCAATGCGTGGGCGCAAAAGTGAACGGCCAAATGGTGTCGCTGCGCCATGAAATTGTTAGCGGCGACGTGGTCGAAATTCTCACCAACAAAGGCCATACGCCGAGCCGGGACTGGCTCAGCTTCGTCAAGTCCTCGCACGCGCGCAGCAAAATCCGCCAATGGATTAACCTGCACGAGCGCGAAGAAGCCACGGACATGGGAAAGAAGCTGCTGGAGAAGGAGTCTCGCCACTTCGGCCGCGGCTTGAAGAAAATCCCCGAAGCGGATTGGAACAAACTCATCAGCGACTACGGCCTCTCGAAACAGGAGGATCTTTACGCCGCAGTAGGTTTTGGGAAATATTCCGCGCGGCAAGTTCTTGCGCGCTTGCTTGGCGAACCGGAAAAGGGCGCGGAGTCGGAAGCGGAAGATTCCAAGCCGACGCTTGTCAAAACCGTCAAGCGAATGCTCGGTTTCGGCGAAGCACCCTTAATCGTCAAGGGCCACGACGACTTGCTTGTCTATCGCGCAAAGTGTTGCAATCCGATTCCTGGTGATGACATCGTCGGCTACATCACGCGCGGCCGCGGCGTCGCGGTGCACACACGCGCTTGCCCGAATGTTCAGAACCTCATGTATCAGACGGAACGCCGCATTGCCGTGGAGTGGGGAGGCGAAAGCGCCGCTACTTTCCCGGTTCAACTCTCCATCCGAGCGAAGGACCGCGCGGGCCTTCTGGCGGAAATCACCACGGTCATCAGCGGAGCGGGCTCCAATATTCGCAGCCTCGAGAGCCGCCCCGACCGCCAAAATGCGCGCATCGAAGCCAGTCTTGAAATTGTCGACCGCCGCCAGCTCGAAACTATTCTCGCCAACATTCGAAAAGTGTCCGGCGTCTTCGGTGTCGAGCGCGTTTACCAAATCTGATTTTCCGCCTTTTGCGGACCTGTCCTTTCAGCCGGGTATCACCCAAGCACACTCCCTCGTTTCCCGCTTCCCGCCCCCTACAATATAAATATGCGGTACCAACGATTGCTTCTCGGTGTGTGCGTCCTGGCAGCGGCCGGTTGCCATCAGCATCCTCTCACGGACTATCGTCCGCTGGATCAAGCGGGAATGTTTTCCAGCGATATTGAGCAGCTCAAAGGACTCAATGTCTCGGATCCGGAAATCGCTCAAGTCGTCAAGATGAAGCACGCGGGGATCAGCGATGACACTTGCGTTGAGCTGGTCAGCACCGCGCACGTTCACAAGCATCTCTTCATCAGCGCCGAATCCGCATCTGATTTGGCCGGCGCCAGATTCACAGAATCTCAAATCCTCGATATCGCCCGCGCAGACCTGCTCGACGCCATCAGCATCGACGCGGTCACTCTCAAGCTTATCGGTCTCTCGGACTCAACGGTTCAGCTCGTTCTTCAGCGCCATTTGGATGGCAAGCCGGTCATGGCCAGCGCCGAAATTTCGCGCCTGAAAAATACTGGCTTGACCGAACGCCAGATCCTCGACCGCATCAATGCGGGAATGACCGACGTTCAGGCGGAAAAAGAGATTAAAGCTCGCGAGAGCGCCCGCAATCACAAAGACACCTCCTTTGTTCGCGTCCGCGGCCGCAAACCGCGCTGACGTTCTTCGACTCTCGCCATATCCGAACTCCGATCATCGCTTTTGCTTCTTCCGATTTCACTCGCTACAATCGAAACGCTTTGGCTACGCGCTCGCATCTCCGTCCGCTTCTATGTTTGCCTCTCGCCGTTGTTTGTTTTTGGATTTCTTCCTGCGCAGTGGCGCTGGGGCCGGGATACTCGATCGAAAAGCAGGAAATCCGCGTCCAGTTCTTGCCAGGACCTGATCCAAGAGTTCGCGTCGACTCTGACTACCAGCTTCGCAACACCGGTAATCAGCCTCTATCCTCCCTTGAGTTACGTTTGCCCGGGCGTCGCAGCTTCCACTTCGCAGCAGCGCAGGCCACCTGGGATGGCGCCGCTCTCGCTGAGCAAAGCTCGCCGGCAAATCCCCGGGACTCCTCTTTCGCGCTTCCGCAGCCATGGGTCGTCTCCCAGCGTCACACTCTCCACCTCTCTGTGGAATTCCAGCCCCCTGCCGCGGGCCAAGCCGGTTTTAGTTTTGCCTCCGATGCATTTTTCCTGCCTTCGGAAGGTTGGGCGCCGGAGCTGCTTCCTTCGCAGGGATTGTTCGCCACCGGGGGAGTTCCTGCAAAGGAGTGGAAGTTGGTGGTGCGCGTACCCGATGGATTTCTCGTGCATACTAGCGGAAGCTCCAGAAAAACCTCACGCAGCGGCCACGAAATCACTGTTCAATCCGTGCAACATCCCGAGGATCGCTATCCGTTTGTCGTTGCTGGACTCTACAAAGAAACGGCGCTGGACACCGGACATGGCAGCAAAATCTTTCTCTGGACGCGCTCTCAAGAAGATTCTGCGCGCCTGCACCAATCCGCGGACGCCCTCGCCCGCGCCATCCAGACTTACGATGCCACCTTTGGCGCCCGCAGCAAAAAGTCGCAACCATTTTGGATTGTGGAATGTCCAGTGCTCGCCGGATGTTTTGCCGCGGCGGAATCCACCTATGCAAGTTTGTTGAGTGCGGAGCCTCACGCCATTTCCTCAGAACTCGCCTCGCTCGACACATTGCTCATCGACTTTAGTGGCGGAGCGCCGAAGCTTGCCGCCGCCGCACCTGCGCTTGCCTCCAGTTGGCTGGGCTATGGGCAGAATCCCGGCTTTTACGAGCAGCAACCTCCTCTCTCCGCGCTTCCTGCTTTCGCTTCCGCGCTAGGACAAGAAGCCATCGACGGGCCTTCTTCTCGCGCCGAGACAATCCGCCGCGCCTTGCGTATGATTCCCAAGAGCGCCCTGGCACATAAACCGGAAGAAGAAAGCGTACGGCGCGCAAAGAGTTTCCTCTTCTTCTACGCTCTTCAGGAGCGCTATGGCCGGGATACCTTCCGCCACGCAATCAACCACATGCTCTCGGCTCGCCAGGGACGCGGCTTCAATCTCGACGATCTAATCGCCGCGTTCGAAGAGGAAACCCATCAGAATGTCGCGGAGTTTGTCCGTCTTTGGATGAAACGCCCCGGGGTTCCTGATGAGTTTCGCGCGCGTTACGAGGATGTTTCCGCTTCCATCACCATAAATTCCAAGGAGACTATGCCATGAGAGAGATTGTTCTGACGGATCGCGGTCCAAAACCCATCGGACCTTATTCGCAGGCCATCAAGGTCAACGGGCTTCTTTTCGTATCCGGACAAGTGGCCATCGATCCGAAGACCAACGAGTTTGTTGCGGGTGACATCCAGCAGCAAACGGAACGCACACTGGAGAATGTGAAAGGCATTGTCGAAGCGGCGGGAAGCAAGCTGAGCCACGTCATCAAAACCACGGTCTTTCTGAAGAACATGAGCGATTTCGCCGCGATGAACGAAATCTACGCGCGTTACTTTTCCGCGACCCCGCCGGCCCGCTCAACCGTCGAGGTTGCACGCCTGCCAAAAGACGCCTTAGTTGAGATGGAAGTTATCGCGACAATCTGAACTACATAGGAAAATGGATTACGGCCGGTCCGGACTTTCCAGAGCTTCGTGAACCGCCCAGATGGTCACCAAGGCCACCGCCGCGGTTGCATACCATACAAACTTGCTTTTTGCCGCCATGAGCGGCGGTCGACCGGATCCCTTCGCTCCTGCCCCTTGCGGCGGAGGCTGGTCTTGAGCCTCATTCGCGGATGGGTCCAGAACGATCCGATATGCGCTGCCTTCGGGAATCACCCGCGAATCATCGCCAACCGTAATCGTGAGCGTGCCCCGCGTGCACTTCACGAATAATTGTTTCTCGCCCAGTATTGTCACTTGTCCGACCGTGGGTTCGTCAGACTTCGGCTTGATCACCGCGGTTAACGCGTTCAGCGTAAATGCCTTTTCATTGGCCGTCGAGAATGTGGCCGATCCTCGCAGCAGTGTTGCGCCAGGCATCCCGCCCGCTTCGTTGACCGTTGCCATGGAAGACGCAGAAAGTAGAAATCGTGCCGCCCCGGTGCGCAACTGCACGCTGCCGAGGTCGGCTGTGCTCAATTTATCGCCGTCAAAAATGGTCGTCCCAACGGCAGCGCCCGCACCGCCGACAGTTGCGCGGTCGGACGACACAACCGTCCCCAAAGCGCCAGCAGAAGCGCCCCAAACCGGAGTCATCAGTAAACAAGATACCAAGCATGCAGCAACAATTTCGCGCGGGCGCGCCATTGAGGCCTCCAAGAGGGCTACTCGAAGAATACTCACAGCCTTTCTCCCCGTCAATAAAGAATCTTCACCGAAGGCAAGAAATCTTTTGCCTCTAGCCGCTTGCCTCCTCTGGCTGTAGCGCGCTTCCGCTGCTACAATGCATGCCAACACATGGCTGACTGGAAACAGATCACCGCCCGGATTCGTCGGGCCCGCACTGGCAAAGATCCCGTCGGGCAACTTTCTAATTTGTATGAAAAGACCCGCGATGCCATGGTTGCGTTTGAACTGGCACGCTATTTCGAAACCGCTGGTCAAAATCCCGAAGCCGCCAAATGGTATCTCGCCGCCGCGGACCGTTTTCGGAGAGCGGATTGGAAGACCAAGGCGCAAGAAGCGGCTGTCAGACTCGGCGCGGAGGTTGCCGCCGTCGATCCGGCGCATTCGTCCGGCGATTTTATGCTGACGCAGCCTCCCGTTGGTGATCCAGAGCCGCCGCGCTCATCTGAAGAGACTCCCACCGCGATCGAAACTTCGGCCGCTTCTGCTGAATCTGAAACCGATGCCGAGGACGCCTCCGCGAAACCCGCCGGAGAATCCGCTGATTCGCCGGACAAAAAACGCCGCCGCCGCGGTCGTCGAGGTGGCCGCAATCGCCGCAAAGGCGAAGCTCTCAAGAGCCCCGCCGCCGCATCGCGTGCCGCTGAACCTGCAACTCCCGCGAAGGGCTTGCCTTCCAGAGTTTTCGACGAACCAGTTGTGCCTAGGCTCTCGCGGGCCGTGGAGAGCCGCGCCACGCCTGCGCTCCCGGTCGAACCGATAGGCGATCCCGGAGGTCCCAGCGTTCGCGGCCGTTCCGGAGATCCTGGGCTATCCTCCAGATTGTCTCTTCTCGAAATGCAACTCCGTCGCTTATTGACCTGCCCTCCGGTAAAACTTAGCGAAGCGGATCACGCGCCCGTCGGTCCCGGCGTCTTCGTCCTGACTGATTCCGATCTCACCAGCTATTACTACGTCGAAGCTTGTCAGACTCTGCGCATCGCCGTCGGGAATCTTTTACGCGGCGGCGCAAGTCGCCGCGGCGCCGATTCTCTCAAACCGCAACTTGCCGAACACCTCGGCATACCGGAATCTCGCGTCACAAAATATCTCGCCGACCATTGTGTCGTCCGCTGGCTCCAACTTGATGAAGGCGCTTCACACTTCGCCCATTTTGTGACCGCCGTCATACGCCCCACGCTGAACGAGTAACACTATCGGACAGGGACTACGCTTCCGAATCGAAACACTACATTTGTCTAGAGGCGGAAAGTCCTAGCCCTTTCGCTCTAGAAGTAACCCCCTCCCCGCCCCCTCCAAAACTGCCGTTCGCTGCCCCCAATTACCGTTCAACCCCCATTTTCGACCGTTCGACGTATCCTTCTGGCATCCCACCCCCTTTACCTTCAAACTATAGGCGTACAAAGACTTATTGGACGTACCTGTGGAAAATGGTACGGTATTCCGAGCCGGGGGGCAGTTTAGGGCTCGGTTTTCATCCAACTTTAGTGAGCAGTGGGGCTTCATCTTTTGAAAGCGAGGGTAGAGCTTTATGCCGAATCGTGTGGGGACGCAGATTCTGAGAACTTTTGACTGGGCGCTGTGCAAAGCGGCCGCCGCTACTTTTAACAGCATTCAGCATTTCAATAAGCGCAATCCGAACCCCTCCGTCACGCCGCAGTGGTCGGACAAGCCGCTGCTCAAATCATGGGAAAAGACTAAGCCGACGCTTGGCTTCCCGCGGCAGACCGATTCCTTGTGCCCTGCATGCGTCAAAGAGGCGCGTGAAGCGATCATCGCCGGCAAAAAAGACTGGCGCGATCTGATGCACGAAAAAGTCGGCGAAATCAAGGCGCAGATCATCGAGCGCGACAACCAGATTTGGATGGTCAAGGATTGCCCCATCCACGGCCACTACGAAGACATGATGGCCATCGATGCCAAGTTCCTTGACTGGATCGAAAAGCAGTTCCCCGGCCGCGATATTCCCGCGCACAACGACGAAGATCTTCACAAGCATGGTTCCTCGACCGTTCGCTACGGCCGCGGCTCCGTTCTTACCGTCGACCTTACCAATCGCTGCAACATGATGTGCGATCCCTGTTTCATGGACGCCAACCAGGTCGGCTACGTCCACGAACTTGGCTGGGATGAAGTTAAAGAAATCTTAGACAACGCGCTCAAGATCAAGCCGCGCCGCCAGATGTCGGTGCAATTCTCCGGCGGCGAACCGACCATGAGCCCGCTCTTCCTCGACGCCGTCGCCTACGCCCGCAAGATCGGCTACAACAGCGTTCAGGCCGCCACAAACGGCATCGAATTTGCCAAGAGCAAGGAATTCTCGAAGAAAGCCTTCGAGGCTGGCATGCGCTACGCGTATCTCCAGTTCGACGGTATCGGCAACGACGCCAACAGCCATCGCCAGATCGGCAACCTTTTTGACGTCAAGCTCCGCGCCATTGAGAACATGCACGAAGCCGGTATTGAAATCGTCCTCGTCGTCACCATCGTCAACAACGTGAACAACGACCAGGTCGGCTCCGTCGTGAAATTCGCGATGGAAAATCCCAAGAAAATCGCGTTCGTCAGCTTCCAGCCTGTTTCGTTTACGGGCCGCGACGAAGACATCACCCCTGAACGCCGTCTCCGCCAGCGCTACACTCTTTCGCACCTCGCAAAGGACGTCAGCGCTCAGGTTGGAAAAGTTGAACCTACGCGCGATTGGTTCCCCATTTCCTTCATCAGCACATTCGCAGGATTCGCGGACATGGTGAAGGGCACCGAATCCACTTGGGGCTCGCTCTCCTGTGGTTGCCACCCGAATTGCGGCGTTGGCACCGCTATGATGATCAACAAGGACACCAAGGAATGGGCGCCCGTTCCGCGCTTCCTCGATGCGGTCCAGCTCACCAAGGACGTCACCGCCATCACCGACGCGGCTCGCGGCAAGAAATTCTCTAATTTTATGATGGCCATGGCCCTCCTCAAGAACTATCACCCGTTCCGTGGGCCGAAGGGTTTGACGCTCAGCGCGCTCTTTAAGAAGTTTGACAAGACCT
>Ga0210394_10008395_pt1 | contig 10649 bp, 8 predicted proteins | sample IncBWC12MmetaG_FD_160121 | JGI IMG/M metagenome (GOLD analysis project Ga0210394, IMG submission 160121) | Forest soil microbial communities from Barre Woods Harvard Forest LTER site, Petersham, Massachusetts, United States - Inc-BW-C-12-M | ecosystem: Environmental > Terrestrial > Soil >... | reverse complement strand
CGAATGAATGGAATCGTTCCGCCAGCGAGCCGGTAGATTATCCCACCGGTGAAATGCTTCGGTTCGAATGGTGCCCCGATTTCAGGTCTTTGTCTCGGATAGCACGAAGGTGCTATTTACACCTCAACTAATGCAAAATAATCTGATCTTCCTCCACGCAGGATAAATTGCTAGCAGACTTGAACCTCTTAAGAGGTGTGGAGTGCGTCGCAATGCAGTTGTGCGGGTGGACCATGCAATCTCGCCCGATGCAGGAGTAGTAAATGAAAACCAAGAAGTACCACGGGACCGATGTGCAGCACCCTCAGGGAACATCCCAGCAGCAGGAAATAGACAGTTTTCTTAAGGCGCTTTACTCCTATCCCGATCGTTTTGCCAACCAACCTGACCTGAGTTTCCAGCAATACTTGCTGAGCATGCCGAGTCTGCCTCTTGCGCCCAGCAGAAATAAGTAACCTTCGGCCGGAACTTATCTCAGCGCATCCGTAAGCTTGCTCCTCGCGTGGTGATCTCAGTCTGAATCAACTCGGGATTCAGGCCCTGTGCCCGCAGGCATTCGCGAACCCGCGCCGTTGTTTGGTGGGTATTAGATTTCGGGTCAAGGAAGACTAACACCGAAGGTCCAGCCCCGCTCAAAGCACTGCCCAATATTCCACGAGTCCCTGTCAGCTTCTGTAATGCGGGCAGCAGAGGGCACAAAGATGAGCGGTAGGGCTGATGAATGCGATCCTCCAGCGCGGAAGCAAGGATGTCTTTTTTCCCTTGAAGAAAAGCCGTCAACAATAGCATCGAATTCTGAATGTTGGAAACAGCGTCAATACGTGAATACAGATTGGGAAGAACGCGTCGGGCATCCTCGGTAGCGAGGCTTTCACTGGGAACTGCGAATAATAGCGGCCATTTTCCCTTCGGACGCAAATGCGCCATTTGCATTTCGCCACCAGCGGAAATTCTCGCGATAGCTAAACCACCCATCCAACACGCTGCAGCGTTATCAGGATGATGTTCGCGCCGGGATGCTTCGTAAACGATGCGGCTGTCAGTCCAGCGCAGCTTGCCGAAGTGAACCGCGAGAGCGATTCCGGCAAGCCGCGCCGCGGCGGAGGATCCGCATCCTTTACCGATAGGAATTTGGTTGTCGATGCGCAGCGCAAGCGGCTGCACAGATTTTTTCTCTGCCTGCAATATTTCACGATAGGTTGTGAGAATCAGATGATTTTCGACTTGTGAGCAAATTTCTGTTTCACGACCGCGCGCTATCACCGAGAATTCGTTGGCAGACTTTGCACGGACTCTGAGAAACAAAGCGAACGCGAGAGCGGCGGCGTCGAATGCCGGTCCTAGGTTCGCCGAGGTGGCGGGAAGGGAAATCTCCAGAGACTGTGGTTTTTTGCCAATGCGATGAGTCATAAGGTGACTACTTTGTAGCGCCGGCATCTTGCCGGCCCTCGCGAGGGCATCTTGCCCTCGGCAGTGGGGGCGAGACGCCCCCATGACAGCCGCCGAGACGGCGGCGCTACGCGTAGAGACGTAGCTTGCTACGTCTCCAGCCGGCCGTCTGCTTTTCTTAAGACTTGAATAACCGCGTCTACTGTGGCGTCCAGTACGATCGGTGCGCGCTGCTGCGGTTTAAGAATATCAGCTTCCGTTTCACTTTCAGTCGCGGAGAAGAGGTCGCCGCGATGAAACTTCAAGGTGAACTCAGGATCCTTCAGCAGATGCCCGGTCAAAATTAAGACCACACTTTCTCCCGGCTTTACGAACCCTTGCTTCACCAATTTCTTGAGTCCGGCGAGCGTGACTGCGGAAGCTGGTTCACAGCCGACGCCGTCGGCCCCAATCTCGGCTTTGGCCAAAGCGATTTCCACTTCGCTGACTTGGTCGACGGCGCCGCCCGTCGCCTCCAGCACTCGAACTGCTTTTTTCCACGACGCGGGACTGCCGATGCGGATTGCGCTCGCTGCAGTTTCAGCCTGGACGGAAATCAGCTTTTGTCCGCCGTTTTCGCGCATCATTCGCACTAATGGATTTGCGCCCGCAGCCTGAATAATGGAAACTTTCGGCACCGTGGAAATAAAACCGAGGTGCTTCATCTCGAGAAACGCCTTGCCGAGCGCTGAGGAATTTCCCAGGTTTCCGCCGGGAACAATTATGTGATCGGGCGGCTGCCAATCGAACTGTTCCATCAATTCGACCGCCGCAGTCTTCTGCCCTTCCAGGCGATATGGATTCACCGAGTTCAGCAAGTACACGGGCGAGCGCTGCACAACTTCGTTCAGCAGACGCATGCAGCCATCGAAATCGGTTTGCAATTGACAGGTTAGGGCGCCGTAATCAAGTGCCTGAGAAAGTTTGCCCCACGAGACTTTTCCTTCCGGAATCAGCACCAGGCTGCGCATACCGCCGCGTGCAGCATAGGCTGCCATGGATGCGGAAGTGTTTCCGGTAGAGGCGCAAGCTACCCAATGGAATCCCGCACGCCGTGCGGCCGAAGCGGCCACGGTCATGCCCGTGTCTTTGAATGATCCCGTGGGATTCATTCCCTGGTGCTTGGCGTAAAGCTGCTGCAGGCCAGCAATGCGGGCGCAAGAAGGCATTTCATAAAGTGGAGTGTTGCCCTCGCGCAGCGTGATAATTTCTTGCCAATCGAAGTCAGGCAGCAATTCGCGAAAACGCCAGACGCCGCTTTCGTCAACTGGCAGCCCGGATGTTCGCCGCTGCCGCCAGAGTGTTCTGAGAGCGGCAGCGTCTAGCCGAGTTAAGTTCCACCCCGGATATACGATTTCGAATAGATCGCCGCAGTCAGCGCAGCGAAAATTCTGTTTTGCTTTCTCGCATACCACGCCGCAACCAATGCATCGCAGATGCGATGCCTGAAGGGAATTGGACTCGCCTGAGCTGCGGTTGGTCATCCTGTTTGGAATCTGCGGAAGGTCATACAGCGCATTTACTTCCCGCCGCGCAAATACTGGTCAGTCTTTTGAATCCAGTCCGCACGCGGCGGATTGAATACGTCCAAGTCTACCGTGTCCTCTAGTGCTTCTGCCTTGTGCGGCATGTGCGGAGGGATGGTGAGCACCTCGCCAGCATTTACTACTATTTCTTTTCCGTCGATCCAAAATTTCAGCGCGCCTTCGAGGATATAAGTTATTTGTTCGTTGTGGTGGCTGTGTTCGGGAACGATGCAGCCCTTTTTCAGCAGTACACGCGCCAACATGAGGTCTTGCCCAACAACAAACTGGCGTTGCAGCAGCGGATTCAGATCTTCAAGGGGGATCGAATTCCACGGAATGTGCTTCAGTTCGCCCTTGGCTTCGCTTATTTTGTCCGTTTTAGATATTGGAGTAATACGTTTCGTTTGCGCCGTTTTTGCCATAGTGCACCTTTCTCCATTTATTGCGCATTTGTTTGCGTGTCGACGATTGGTTGCGAACTTGCTATTGCGCGGCAACGGTTCTTTGCCAGGTCGCCGAAACCCGCAGAATTCGTCCCACTGCCTCCTGCAATGTCGCCGTCGATGAGGCAAACGAGAAGCGGATGAAATCGGTACCCGCGTTTCCGAAGGCTGCGCCCGGGATTGCCGCCACTCCAGCTTCTTCCAGCATGATTCGGCATAGCTCGTCGGCGCTGAATCCGGTCTCTGCAATGTTTACCCATGCATAAAACGCGCCTTCGGGCTGTAAGCAACGGAATCCGGAAACTCGGTTGAGATTCCGGATGAATTGCTGACGTCGTTTAGTGAATTCGCGAACCATGCGCGGAGTCGATCCCTCGCGATCCTGCAACGCCTCAATCGCTCCATACTGACTGAATTCCGCTACACACGTATAGCTGTTGACGGCAAGCATCTGCAGAGCCGGAACGATGCGCGGCGGGGCGACCGCGTATCCGAGCCGCCATCCCGTCATCGCAAAACTCTTCGAGAAGCCGTCAATAATAAGCGTGCGTTCTTCCATTCCCGGATAGTTCATGAGCGAAATGTATTGGCCGCCGTAAATGATTCGCGCATAGATTTCGTCTGAGAGCACGAGCAAATCATTTTCCACGGCGAGTTCCGCCAGCCGGCGCTGCACTTCGTCGGTGTACACAGTGCCGGTGGGATTGCCGGGAGAATTGGCGATCAGGCATTTGGTGCGAGATGTAATCTTCGCTGCGATCTCATCAGGATCCGGTTGGAAATGATTGCGTTCGGAGAGCGTGAACGGAACAGGGACACCGCCCAGTCCCAGTGCGATGGATGGATATCCGGGGAAACCTGGGTCGGGATACAACACTTCATCGCCGGGATCGACCAGCGCCATCATTGCCATGAACAGGGCTATTTTGCAGCCGGGGGCGATCACGATGTTTGCCGAAGAAACTTTCAGGCTTCGCGTGTCTTGAAGATAATTAGCGATTGCCTCACGCAGCGGCAGGACGCCAGCTACGGCGCAGTATCGGTCTTTGCCTTCATCCACGGCCCGCTTGAGTGCTTGATTCACAGATGCGGAGGGGTGAAAATCAGGCTCTCCGAGTTCGAGATGAATGATGGAACGGCCTTCGCGCTCCAGTTCTTTGGCGCGCGCGTAAACGGACAGCGCGCCCTCGCCACTCATCACCGCCATTCGAGACGCTAACGGTCGCATTTATTTCCTTTTAAACAACGCCCGCACGGGCGGCGACGCCCGCGCCTACACTTACAGGCCTTTGTAGAGGCCGCCATCTACGAGGACGGTTTGTCCCGTTACATAGGAAGCGCGCTCCGAGGCCAGCCATACAATTGCGTCCGCGACCTCGCGGGGTTCGCCTAGACGTTTCAACGGCGCATCCGCGCTCCATCCTTCGACGATTTCTTTTTCGCTCTTGCCCAACGCCGCGGAGCGGGCTTTAGCCAACTCTTTTAGACGATCGGTGGCAGTGTAGCCGGGTCCTACATTGTTTACGAGTATGCCATCTTTACCGAATTCGTTGGCTAAACTTTTCACCAGGCCAACAACCGCGGCTCGCACGGCATTGGAAAGTACCAGGTCAGCTACCGGTTGCTTGGTGGTGATTGAGGTGATGGTAATAATTCGTCCCCAATGGTGGCGCTGCATGTGAGGAATCACTTCGCGAGCGAAATAGACCGTGCTCATAAAATTCGCATCCACGGCACTGCGCCATTCTACGAGGCTGGCCGCAAGAAATCCTTTTGCCGGAGGTCCTCCTGCATTAGTGACACAAATGTCTACGCCGCCAAATTTCGAAGCCACTGCATCGACAAAGCGATGGACTGCCTCCGCATCAGTTACGTCCAGAGCCTGAGCAAATACCTCCGCGTTATGTTGTTTCTGAATGCGATCGGCCGCTGCATGCAGCGTTTGAGCGTTGCGGGCGCACATCGCGATACGGCATCCCTCAGCGGCGAGGGCCTCTGCCGTGGCTTGTCCAATCCCCTGGCTGGAGGCGGCAACGATCGCGACACGATTTTTCAGGCCGGTTTCCATGTGTAGGAATTATAACGGCAGGCTTGAAATTCTTGCGGATGGTCGGCTGGTATGCTCTCTTGCGCCAGTTCGCCGTGAACTATAGTCTGATAACTATCGCGATACCGAGTTGGAGCCTTTCATGAAAAAGCATCAGCACCGTCCGGAAACCGAAGCGGTTCGCGGCGGCAGCGATCTTGATAAGAAAAATGGCCCGCTTGCCACGCCTATCTACCAGACCTCGACTTTCGAGGTGACGGACAACGAACAGCAAGTGCGCGCGACAGATACTGACATGTTTTACACGCGCTACGGGAACCCGACGCACACCGTCGTCGAATCGGCAATCGCGAAACTCGAAGGTGCCGATGCGGCGTTGCTGTTCGCCTCCGGCATGGGAGCGATTACAACTTCAATTCTCGCCCTGCTGAAAAGCGGCGATCACGTTGTGGCGCAGCGTGACATCTACGGCGGAGCTTCGAAATTTTTCACTCAGTGGCTTCCGAAATTGGGGATTGAAACCACGCTAGTCGATACCATCGAGTACGAGCAGCATGAGCGCGCAATCCAGCCCAACACCAAGATTTTGTATTTGGAGTCTCCGACCAACCCCACGGTGCGAATTGTTGATCTGCATAAGACCGCGGCTCTGGCGAAGAAACACGGCCTGATCAGCATGATTGACAGCACTTTCGCCACGCCGATTAATCAGCGTCCCGTGGAATTTGGCATTGATCTCATCATGCATTCAGGGACGAAGTATTTTGGCGGACACTCCGACCTCATCTCCGGCATTGTTGCCGGCCGCCAGGATTTGATCGACAAGATTCGTCAAACCCGAACCACGCTAGGCGGAGTAATGGATCCGCATGCTGCGTGGTTGCTGCTGCGTGGTATTAAAACTCTCGCTGTGCGTGTGCAACGCCAGAATGAGAGCGCTTTGCGTATCGCAGAATTCCTGGCTCGACATCCGAAAGTGCGGCGTGTGCATTATCCGTTTCTTGAGGGGCATCCGCAGCGTGCGGTTGCGATGGAGCAAATGAGCGGCGGCGGTGGCATGCTGAGCTTTGAGGTTGAAGGTACGGGCGAAGATGCTAAGCGGATGACCGAAGCGCTGCGCCTTTTCACGTTGGCGCCCAGCCTGGGCGGGGTGGATTCTTTGGTGTCTATTCCGGTGCTGACTTCGCATGCCATGATTTCACCCGATCAGCGGCAGAAGATGGGCGTGACCGAGCAGTTGATCCGCCTGTCAGTGGGAATCGAAAATGCAGATGACTTGATTGCTGATCTGGAGCACGCGCTCGCAGCGGTGAGTTCGTCGCGCCAGCACGCGCAGGTCGGGTGAGGTCTTCCGAACCTTGCAGGGGAAAAAACCTGGCCTCATTCGAGGCCAGGACGGAGGAACTACTTCGCACATTCCCTAGAAAATGAATTTCAGCGCCAGCTGCAAGATGCGTGGGTTATGGGCTGAGTTCGGTTGCAGCAAGCCGTTTCCAAGACAACTCGGATCGCCGGCGGAATTGTTTGCTCCGCCATAGCAGCCTACTGCGTTCGCCGTGGTGACTCCGGTTCCATTCGCATTGTCTGCGGCCGATCCAGCGTCGCCGCCCAGCCATGAATACTCGCGGTGATTGAATACGTTGAAGGCTTCGGCGCGGAACTCGAAATATTTCGATTCGGTCACGGCGAAGTGCTTCAGCAGCGCCATGTCAAAGTTCGTGCGCCACGGATTGCGCAGAATGTTTCTGCCGGCATCACCGAAAGTGAGGCCGGTGGGAGCGACAAACGCCGCCGGGTTATAGAGCAAGGGTGGGTTGCCAGGCGGAAGTGTCGGTATGCCCACGGCGGGATTGCCTGCGATGTCTGGATAAGAGGCAGCGGTAGCAAATGAATTGTTAACTCCGGCATTGTCACTGGGAATGTTGCCGCCGCCATTGTTATAGACGCTGAAAGGCGTACCGCTTTCGATATCTGTGATGCCGGACCACTGCCATCCTCCCAGTAACCGGTCGGCGAGACTCTTGCCCTTCAAAAACGGCAGATCGTAAACGTAGCCAATATTAATGATATGCCGCTCATCGAAGTTAGAACTGGCGCGGTAAGCATTCAGAGCGTAACTGTCGACGAATCCTGAGTCGTTGTAGTCGGAAGAGTCGTCAATCGAGTGGCTGTACGTGTATGCGGCGTTCAGTTGCAGGCCGCCAATACTGTGGCGCAAGGAAGCCTGCAGAGCATTGTAATTCGACGATCCGGTCAGGTCCTTGCGAGTAATGCTTCCGATTCCTGCGAAAGGTAGAAACGGAGTGGCATTGTTGCCGCAAGCGACGAATAGATTGACTGCCGCTCCCGACGGAAGGCCTCCGGCAGCGGGAGCATTGTAAGGAACCGGAGTCCCGAACGACGTTACGGCATTCGTGGGAACACCGAACGCGTCAACCACTACGTTGGGTTGAGCGTTGCCCGGACCCCAACTGCAGTCGAATCCAGTATTGATCGGCTGGCCCGGCGCATAGGGATTTTGCCCCGCCGGAACCGCGTGCATTTGGTTGTATTCATAGGAACGAGTGAGGTGCACGCCGGCGCTGCCAACGTAAGAGACGGTCGCGACCGTGTTCTTGCCGATATCGTGTTGCACATCGAGATGCCACTGCTGCATGTAGGGCCATGTGGCTTTGCTCGGGATCGATACGAAAGTCAGCGGAGGGGTTCCGCCACCGAGGAGACCGGAATTCAGGTTTGCATATCCCGCTACATTAACGACGCTGGCAGTCTGAGTATTGATGTTGTATTGCTCCAGCGACTCCGTATTGGCCTCATTGCCATTCGTGTGCTCGAAGAAAATGCCATAGCCGCCGCGGATGGCCCACTTCCCGTTGCCGAGCGGGTCATACGCGAAACCAAGGCGTGGAGCGGGGTTCCACCAATGATTGGCCATGCAGCCCGCCGGAACTCCGGGCGTGACACCACAGTTGACCCATCCGTTGAAAGGATTTCCGATTACCAGCCCAGTTGCCGGATCCACGCTGCTGGCGCCGGGGACGTAGTGGGCCGGATCGAAATTCCAGGCCAGATGATTTTTCTCGGAATAAGTTCCGAAAAAGCTCATCCGCAATCCGACGTTCAATGTCAGGCGCGGGGTCGCGTGCCAATCATCCTGAATGAAGGGCTCAAAGATGTTGTACTGCTCGTGCATCTTGAGCGCGGCTTGTTCCTGGGTGAAGGTGCCGATATTTCCCAGAAGCATATCGGCAAACGCATTTCCGGTCGTGACCGAACTGCTGGTACTAAACTGCAGCAAGCCATTCACTCCATAGCCGGGCTGCGGTATTTCATTCTTGTGAGCCAACACCGTGTAGATGCCGAACTGCAGGTTATGCGCACCGATAATCTTGGTAACGTTGTCGCGAAACGTGAATGTCGGATTGGAGTTTAAAGGACCGTTGGGGACATACCCCGGATCTTCGGCAAAGCTATATTGGCCGCCCGTCAACATAATTCCGGTAATCTTGCCACCAAAGCCGTTGTTGTAGATTCCAATTGGGGGAAAACCTGCGGGGCGCTGCCACGGACCAATCAAACTGGTGGTGATGTGGTCGGTGGTGTAGCTGGCAACGAATTCATTGAGCAAGGTCGGCGACGCTGTAGCTGTGACTCGCGCGACCATGCTGACGCCGGGACCGTTGAAGTTGGTTTGAATCGTGGGGAAAGTAACGCCATTGGTCCAGAGGGGGACGGGATAATCCTGGTTCCAGGAATCATGGATGTAGCGAAAAGTGGCCCGGACTTTGTCGCTAATGTTCTGGTCGACGCGGAACAGTTCTTCCCGCCAGTGAGTGGGCAATGAAGGCGTTGCAAACCAACTGCTTGGCCCTGAATTCGGAGTGGGAATCAATGCCATGAGGCCATTAACAACTGTGGGATTGCCGATGGGTACTTGATTGCCCGGGAACGGCTGACCAGCTAACGGATTTCGCAAACCGTTCAGCATCGAAGGCTCAGTGGGACAGTTCATGCCCGGGCACACATCGCTGAAATCCCCCGTTCTTTCAGCCAGTGTGGGAACTGCGGTCACGCTAAAAAAGCTTGTTGCCGGCACAATGTCGCGGCGCCATTCTTCCGACCAGAAGAAAAATGTTTTCTGTTTGTTGGTGTTGTAGTGCCCAGGAATGAACACCGGACCGCCGATGGTGAATCCGAAATCGTTTTTCTTATACGCTGGGGGAGATGTCTGAAACTCAGGAGTCGCGTTGAAAAAGTCGTTGCGCACGAACTCGTATAAATCGCCGTGGAAGTGGCTGGTGCCGGACTTGGTTTCGACTTCGACTGTGCCTGATCCGTTGCGGCCGTATTGCGCGCCGTAGTTCGAGGTCAATACCTTGAATTCGGCGATGGCATCAATACTGGGGTAGACGTTTAGCGTGGTGTTGCTGCCGTTGTCCATGGCATCGCCACCGTCCATTTCCCAGTTGTTATATTCGGTGCGGCCGCCGTTTACGCTGAAGGAAACATTCCCGGAAACGCCGACGCCTGCTTCATCCTGTCCGGTCTGATTGCTCACACCCGGTACCAGCGTGATCAGTTGAGTGAAGTTGCGGCCGTTCAGTTCCAATTGCGTAATTTCTTTGCCGGTGACCGTGCCTCCGAGATCGGAAGATTGAGTTTCGACCTGAGCGACTTCCTGACCTTGTACGATCACTTCAGTATTAACGGCGCCCACCTGCAGCACGACGTTGACGCGAGTCTTTTCCGCCACTCGCAAGATCACGCCCTGAGCTTCGTATTTCTTGAACCCGGTCTCGGCGACCGAAAGATTGTAGGAACCGATGGGAAGCGCGGCGAACAGGTAATCACCGCTATTGTTCGTGGCCGTGGTGCGGGTTATACCGTGTTCAGCGCTGATGACTGTGACCTGGGCGTTGGCGATCGCCGCCCCCGACGCATCTGTTACCGTGCCGGTAATCGAGGCCGTATCCTGCGCGAACAGCGCGACTGGAAGGCAAATCGAGAAAACGAGGAGACAAAACCACAGGAGACGGGATTTCATCATCAACTCCCTAATTGCGCGCTCCACTGATTTCATTTCATGCAGCGTTCCGCTCAGGCCGGTCACCAATCGTCAAAACCGGCTTATTAAAACGTGTTAATAGTGATGTAGGCCCACTTAACTGTCAAGTAAAAAGATGGCGCAAAATACGCTCGCAAGGA
>Ga0210394_10008392_pt1 | contig 10654 bp, 8 predicted proteins | sample IncBWC12MmetaG_FD_160121 | JGI IMG/M metagenome (GOLD analysis project Ga0210394, IMG submission 160121) | Forest soil microbial communities from Barre Woods Harvard Forest LTER site, Petersham, Massachusetts, United States - Inc-BW-C-12-M | ecosystem: Environmental > Terrestrial > Soil >... | reverse complement strand
GGCGTTGAGCATCTCGTCGTGGAAGGCTCGAAGATCGAATTTCGCTTGCAATTCAGTGCGTGCCCGTTCGCGCAATTCGCGGAATTTCAGCTGGCCGAGCTTGTAGGAGAGTGCCTGCCCGGGCCAAGCGATGTAGCGATCCGTCTCGGACTGCAGGGTCGGCTCGTCTACGGCTTGGGATTGACGGAAGAAGTCGACCACCTGCTCGCGGCTCCAGCCCATCGAATGAATGCCGGTGTCGACCACGAGACGCACGGCGCGAAATAGCTCGCTCGACAGACGGCCATAGTCGCTGCCGGGATCCTGGTAGAAACCGACTTCCTTGCCGAGCTGTTCCGCGTAGAGAGCCCAGCCTTCGACGTAGCCGGAGTTTTCGATGTGCTGCCGAAATTTCGGCAGGCTGCTGAGCTGCTCGGCGATCGACAGCTGCATGTGATGCCCGGGGATACCCTCGTGGTAGGCGACGGCCTCGTCCAGCAGCAGGGTGCGATGGGCGAAATTGGAAGTCGCCACCACCACGCGTCCCGGCCGCTTGCCATCCGCCGTACCGACGTTGTAGTGCGTGGCCATCGCGTCCTGGAATGGCGGGATCGCTTCGACGGTAACCGGAGATTCAGGAATCACGCCGAACAGATCCGGCAGTTTCGGCCGCATCTGGCCGATGTAGCGATTGAAGTCGTCCAGGATCTGCTGGGCGGACGTCGGAGTGTATTTGGGATTGTTCTTGAGCGAGGCACGGAACGATGCCAGATCGGCGAATCCCTGCGATCTGGCGATCGCAAGCATTTCGGCTTCGATGCGCGCGATCTCACGCCGGCCGATTTCATGAATCTGTGCCGGCGTCAGGCTGCTGACGGTGGTGCGGTTGCGAATGTCGTTGAGGTATCGGCCCTCACCACCGGGCAGCGAGGTCACGCTGAGTGTCGTGCGGCCCTGCGGCGCGTACTCGGTAGCGATGAACTGGCCGAAGTCCTGATAGGCCGGCAGGACTTCCGTCGTTACCACCTCCGTAATGGCTTTGGTCAGACGCTGCTGCTCAGCGGGCGGGATACTCTCCGGAAATCTGTGAGTGGGCAGTAGAAAGGGATCCGAGGCGATGACCCCCTGGCACTGTGCCGGCACTTTCTCCAGCAGGAAGCGAACCGGCATGAGGTGATCCCGCATGCCCGCTCGCAGCACTTCCTTGGTCTGGGTAAAGGCCCGTGGAATCTGGTGCAGGCGGGCGATGTAGTCCTCGTATCGCTGCACCGAGTCGAGCGGCACTGCCAACGGCAGATCGGCGAGGATCAGGTGCGGGCCCGACATCTGGGTCACGGGCATCTCGAATTCCCTGTACTCGTAGTTGTCGAGATGCTGCTGCAGCTCTCGCAGCATCACCTCGTGGGACAGCTGGTCTTGCTCGGCAAACCCGTCGGTCGAAATGGCCTTGAGCCGTGCGGTGAAGTCGACCTCGGCGCTGTGGATAGTCTCGACAGCAGTCAGCGAGTAATCATCCAGACGGTCGTTGTAGCGATAGTCGCCATATTCGGTCGCGCGTTCGGGATGCGTCTTCAGGTCCAACTGATACTCCGCTTCGAAGATCGCATTCTGAGCGGCGAGGCGGGATTCGAGCGAAGCTGGCTGTCGCGGCAGCGACTGGCAAGCCAGCAGGCCGGCGCAGCCGAGGGCTGTGACCAGCGTCATCAGGAATTTGCGCATACTAAATCGACCCCATGTACGGCGCTCCCCGAGTGTCCAGGTCAGTCAGCGCTGGGCGAGCAGCGGTGGCACACGCGTGCTGGTCCAGCGCGTCGCCGCTTCGTAAGCGTACGCGAGTTGCAGGCACTCGAACTCACATCGATTGGCGCCGATGATCTGAATGCCAAGCGGAAGACCCTGCGAGTTGAATCCGGCGGGGGCCGCGAGCGCTGGGCCACCAGCCATCGTCACGAGCAGCATTGCCTTCATCCACTCGTGGTAGCTCGCCATTTTGGTGCCCGCGATCTGATCCGGCCAGTGCAGATCTACGGGGAAAGGGAATACCTGCGCCGTGGGAAGAACGAAGAAGTCATATCGCTCGAAGAATCGTCGCACCGCCTGATACCATTCCGTTCGCACAACGGAGGCGGCCGAGACATCGTAGGCAGAGAGTCGGAGGCCCGTTTCGACTTCAAAGATCGCTTCCGGTTTCAGCAGCGCGCGTTTGGTGGGATCGTTGTAGTAAGACAGCAGGGCGCCGCCCTGCTGCCATCCGCGCAACTGAACGACCGAACGCCACACCGCTTCCAGGTCGTAATCAGGCAGTGCTTCTTCGACGATGCATCCGAGCGACTCAAATGTCCTGAGCGCCGCTTTGCACACTTCCAGTACGCCGGGCTCGAGCGGTGTGTGCCCGCCGAGATCCCCGCCCCAGGCGATTCGCTTACCCTTGCAGTCCATCTCGAGGCGGCCACGAAAGGCCGTGCCATCGCCGTCGATCGACAACGGTGCGCGCGCATCGTAGCCAGCCTGAACCGACAACAACAGCGCCAGGTCGACGACACTGCGCGCCATGGGGCCCGATACGCCCATCGATGGCAGCCAGCTGTCGTGAGCGTCCGCCGGCACGCGGCCGATGCTGGTGCGGAAGCCAAACACATTGTTCCAGCCGGCCGGGTTACGCAGGCTGCCGCCATAGTCGGAGCCATCCGCCAGCGGGACCATCCGTAGCGCGAGAGCAACGGCCGCGCCGCCGCTGCTACCGCCCGCGGAGCGCGATTGATCGTAGGCATTGCGGGTGATGCCGTAGACCGGATTGTAGGTGTGAGAACCCAGACCAAACTCGGGTGTATTGGTTTTGCCGATAAAGATCGCGCCGGCGCTGCGCAGACGCTCGACCACGAGACTGTCCGCATTCGGGACGAAATCCTTGAAGATAGGTGATCCCTGCGTGGTGCGAATTCCTTTGACCGGCTGGAGATCCTTCACCGCGTGCGGCAGGCCGTGCAACGGACCGATGGGAGTGCCACGAGCGAGCTGCGCATCTCGCTCGCGCGCCTGTGCAAGCAGTGAGACGCGATCCTGCAGGGCCACGATGGCGTTGACCCGGGGATTGAGCTGGTCGATGTGATCGAGGTAGGCCGACATGACCTCGAGGCACGAAAGCTGTTTGGCGCGAATCGCGTTCGCAATCGCCGCGGCGCCCATCATGACAATCTGTGATGGAGCGGCGGCCGTAGCCGCGGCAGTGCTCATTGCGCCACCGACGGCGGCGCCGGCCGCCAAACCCAGAAAGGAGCGGCGATCGAAATCATTCATTTCAGCCTGACAATGACTTCCTGGCTCAGTGAGAGCTGTGCAATCCCACCAGCATTCTGCTCCAAACGCCGGTCCAGAAAAGGGTGAACGACACGCCCAACAGTCCGAGCGGAATCAGCGTCCGAACGAGCAGCGGATTTCGGTCTCCGCGTCGCCAGGATTGGATGCTGCCGTAGGTGATCACCGTGAATCCGATGCCGATGAAAACCCAGAACAGCGGCATCGGCGGGGTGACGGGATCGGAAATGATCAGCGGGGCGAAGACGGCGAGCAGATACACAGTCGCGAGCAGTGCCCACTTTCTCAATTTCTCGATGTCCATGGTGTCCGGCCGATCCTGAAGCGCTAGTGCTGCGGCAGCGTACCAAATTGTGCCGCGAGCAGCCGCTCGCCGTGCTCGAGGACGTAGTAGCGGAACGACTCGGCCGCGGGCGAGAGCGTCTTGGCCTGCGGATGAATCACGAACCAGCGCCGCATCAGCGGCAGATCCTCGACCTGGAGAATTCTCAGCAGTCCGAACTGCAGCTCCAGCCCCAGCGTGTGCAGTGACAGAAACGCCAGGCCCATATCGGCGATCACGGCCTGCTTGATGGTTTCGTTGCTCGGCATTTCCATGACGGCGAGCGGCTCGATCTGGTGGTCGCGAAAGAACGCCGTCATCGACGCGCGCGTGCCGGAACTCGGCTCCCGCACGATGAACGGCTGCGATGCCAGCGCGGCCGCGGGCACCTGTTCCTGCGCGGCGAACGGATGGTTGGGCGAGGAGACGATGACGTAGGGGTGCGCGGCGAAGGGTTCAGCGCGCGTCGCGAGCTCGCGCGGCGGCCGGCCCATGATCGCGAGGTCGACTTCGTTCCGCGAGAGCGATTCGACCAGCGATTCGCGATTGCCGACGGATAGCCGCAGCTCGACCGCCGGGTGCTCGGTACGAAACTGCGCCAGCAGCCGTGGGACGAAATACTTCGCCGTACTGACCATACCGATCGTGAGCGTGCCGCCCTTGAGGCCGCGGAAGCGTGCGATCGTATCTTCGGCTTCTCGCAGCGAGCCCAGGATGCGGCGCGCGTGCACCAGGAAATATTCGCCGGTCATGGTCAGCGAAGCCGAGCGGCCGATGCGATCGAACAGCGGCAGTCCGATGGCGGTCTCGAGGTCGCTTATCTGCATCGAGACGGCCGGCGGGCTGATGTGCATCTCCTCGGCGGCGCGCGCGAAACTGCCGTGCTTGGCGGCCGCTGCGAACACCCGTAACTGTCGGATCGAGACGTTGAGCATGTATAGATAATAAGAAGCTTATCCAGAAAGTCAAAAGAACTGACTATTACTTATCTATAAGCTCCCGTAACTTGTGATGAAAGCCCGATTCGCGCCAGAGGAGCCCCGAATGTCGAATGTACGTCCCATCAGCACCCCGGAGACCGCCACCGCCAAACGCTACAAGGCAGGAGTTCTGCGTTATGTCGAAATGGGTTACTGGCAGCCTGACTACAAGCCGCTCGACACCGACCTCGTGGTGGTGTTCCGCATCACTCCGCAGGCGGGTGTGGATCCGGAGGAAGCCGCCGCGGCCGTTGCTGGCGAATCGTCGACCGCCACCTGGACGGTGGTCTGGACCGATCGGCTGACCGCTTGCGAGCTCTATCGCGCCAAGGCGTACAAGGTCGAAGCTGTGCCCAACACCGGCCCCGGCACCAAGACCGAACAGCAATACTTCGCGTGGATCGCCTACGACCTGGACCTGTTCGAGGAAGGCTCGATCGCGAATCTGACCGCCTCGATCATCGGCAATGTCTTCGGCTTCAAGGCCATCAAGGCGCTGCGCCTCGAGGACATGCGCGTGCCGGTCGCCTACCTCAAGACCTTCCAGGGTCCGGCCACCGGCATCGTGGTCGAGCGCGAGCGCCTCGACAAGTTCGGGCGGCCGCTGCTCGGCGCCACCACCAAGCCGAAGCTTGGACTGTCGGGACGCAACTACGGCCGCGTCGTCTTCGAGGCGCTCAAGGGCGGACTCGACTTCGTCAAGGATGATGAGAACATCAACAGCCAGCCCTTCATGGGCTGGCGTGATCGCTTCCTCTACTGCATGGAGGCGGTCAATCGCGCTTCGGCTGCGACCGGTGAGGTGAAGGGTCACTACCTCAACGTCACGGCCGGCACCATGGAGGACATGTACGAGCGCGCCGAGTTCGCGCGCTCGCTGGGCTCGATCATCATCATGATCGACCTGGTGATCGGCTACACCGCGATTCAGTCGATGGCGAAGTGGGCGCGCAGGAACGACATGATCCTGCACCTGCACCGCGCCGGAAACTCGACGTACTCGCGGCAGAAGAACCACGGCATGAACTTCCGCGTCATCTGCAAGTGGATGCGCATGGCCGGCGTCGATCACATCCATGCCGGCACTGTGGTCGGCAAGCTCGAAGGCGATCCGCTCATGATCAAGGGCTTCTACGACACGCTGCGCGAGCCGCGCACGCCCGCGAGCCTCGAGAACGGTCTGTTCTTCGACCAGGACTGGGCCTCGCTGCGCAAGGTGATGCCGGTGGCTTCCGGCGGTATTCACGCCGGCCAGATGCACCAGCTGATTCACTACCTCGGCGAGGACGTGGTGCTGCAGTTCGGCGGCGGCACCATCGGCCATCCGATGGGCATTCAGGCCGGCGCCACCGCCAACCGTGTCGCGCTCGAAGCGATGATCATGGCGCGCAACGAGGGCCGTGACTACCTGCACGAGGGTCCGCAGATTCTCAAGGACGCTGCCCGGTGGTGCGTGCCGTTGCGCGCCGCCATCGATACCTGGGGCGAGGTGAGCTTCAACTACGAATCCACGGATACCGCGGATTTCGTGCCGACGGCGACCGCCAGCGCCTGAGCCGCGCCTCTACCACGCAGATTCCAAGGAGCTACGCAACATGATGAGCAACAGCGGCGCGCGTCTGACGCAGGGACAGTTCTCGTTCCTGCCGGACCTCACCGATCAGCAGATCACCGCGCAGATCAACTATGCGCTCGAGCGTGGCTGGGCCATCGGTGTCGAGTACACCGACGATCCGCACCCGCGCAATACTTATTGGGAGATCTACGGTAACCCGATGTTCGATATCAAGGATGCTGCCGCGATCCTCAAGGAGATCAATGCGTGCCGCAAGGCGTTCCCGCGACACTACATTCGCGCCACCGCGTTCGACTCCACGCGCGGTTGGGAAACACCGCGCATGTCGTACATCGTCAACCGGCCCGCGGTCGAGCCTGGCTTTGCGCTCGAGCGCCAGGAGATCGAGGGACGCGCGATCCGGTACACGGTTCGTTCCTACGCGGTGGACAAACCAGAGAGCGAGCGCTACTGAGCAATGGGCAGCTCCTCGACGCTGCAAAGTCCTGCGACGCCGGCGCCCGGACAAGCGCCTGGCCCGGGCGCGCGCGTGAATTTGAGCGAGATCCTGCGCGAGGCGCGCGTGACCGAGACGCTCGAGCAACTCGACCGCGAACTCGTGGGTCTCGCGCCGGTGAAGACGCGCTTGCGAGAAATCGCGGCCTTCCTGGCGGTCGAGAAGGCGCGCAGCGGGTTCGGCATGCTCGCGGGTGCGCCCAGCCTGCACATGTCCTTCAGCGGCAATCCGGGCACCGGCAAGACCACGGTCGCACAGCGCATCGCCGAGATCCTGCATAGGCTCGGATTCGTGCGCAAAGGGCATCTGATCTCGGTGACCCGCGATGACCTGGTCGGCCAGTACATCGGCCACACGGCACCCAAGACCAAGGAAGTACTCAAGCGCGCGATCGGCGGGGTGCTGTTCATCGACGAGGCCTATTATCTCTATCGGCCCGAGAACGAGCGCGACTACGGCCAGGAGGCAATCGAGATCCTGCTGCAGGTCATGGAAAACCAGCGCGACGATCTGGTGGTGATTCTGGCCGGTTACAAGGAGCGCATGGATACGTTCTTCCGCTCCAATCCGGGCTTCTCCTCGCGCATTGCGCATCACATCGACTTCCCGGACTACAGCGCCGACGAACTCGAGCTGATCGCCGAGGGCATGCTCGAGCGCATGCAGTATCACTTCGACCCGGCCGCAGCCGTTGCCTTTCACGAGTACATCGAGCGGCGTCAGCGCCAGCCGCACTTCGCCAACGCGCGCTCGATGCGCAATGCGCTCGACCGGGCGCGGCTACGGCAGGCGAGCCGTCTGTGTTCCATGAGCCATCCCGTGGATGCCGAAGCACTGTCGACCATCACCGAACAGGACATACGCGCCAGCCGCGTTTTCTTCGACAGCAACAGGAGCGATTGACGCCATGCAGTACGGACGCACCACGTTGTCGAAGTTCATCATCGAGGAGCAGCGCCAGACCGCCGAGCGCGATGAGCAGCTCACGGCGCTGATCAACGACATCCAGACGAGCTGCAAATACATCTCGACCGCGGTGGCCCGCGGGCCATTGCAGGGTACGCTCGGCTCGAACGCCACGCGCAACGCGCAGGGCGAGACGCAGCAAAGGCTCGACATCGTCGCCAACGACATCATGCTGCGCAGCTGCGAGTGGGGCGGCCAGCTCGCGGGCATGGTATCGGAAGAATTGCCCGGGCCCTACGTGATCCCGAACGGCTATCCGCGCGGCCGGTATCTGCTGGCGTTCGATCCGCTCGATGGCTCTTCCAACATCGATGTCAACGTCAGCGTCGGCTCGGTGTTCTCGATCCTGCGCGCGCCGCGCGGCAGCGAGCCGGCGAGCGCGGAGGACTTCCTGCAGCCCGGCACCAGGCAGGTCTGCGCGGGCTATGCGCTCTACGGTCCGGCCTCGATGATGGTATTGACGCTCGGACGCGGCGTGCACGGGTTCTCGCTCGATCCCGAAATCGGCGCCTACATCCTGACGCATCCGAACATGACGGTGCCCGTGGAAGCGCGCGAGTTCGCAGTCAACGTCTCGAACGAGCGCTTCTGGGAGCGTCCGGTGCAGCGCTACGTGGCCGAGTGCCTGCGCGGCAAGACCGGCGTGCGCGAAGTCGACTTCAACATGCGCTGGATCGCCTCGCTGGTGGCGGAGGTGCATCGAATCCTGATGCGCGGCGGCCTGTTCATGTATCCGCGGGACAACAAGGACCCGAAACTCGAAGGCCGCCTGCGGTTGCTGTACGAGGCCAACCCCATGGCCATGATCATCGAGCAGGCCGGCGGTCGGGCCTCGACCGGGCGCGAGCGCGTGCTCGAGATCGTGCCGACCTCGATCCATCAGCGCGTACCGTTGATCCTGGGCTCGAAGAACGAGGTCGAGCGCATCGACCGCTATCACCGCGAGTTCGACGCCGGCACCGACGAGGCCTATGCCTCGCCGTTGTTCAATCCAAAATCACTGTTCAGCGGCGAGTTCAGCTTCGGCGGCCGCGGTTAGGGGGAGCTGTGTCATCCAAACATCCCGTCATTGCCATCACCGGCTCTTCGGGCGCCGGCACCACTACGGTCACGCGCACCTTTCAGCACATCTTCCGGCGCGAACACCTGACACCGGCGCTGGTGGAGGGGGATGCCTTTCATCGCTACGATCGCGTGGAGATGCGGCAATTGCTCGACGAGGCCTCGCAGTCCGGGTCCGCGCTGTCGCACTTCGGTCCCGATGCCAACCTGTTTACGGAGCTCGAGGCGCTGTTTCGCAGCTACGGCGGCACCGGAAGCGGCAAGGCGCGCAAGTATCTGCACAATGCCGAGGAAGCGGCGCCCTATGGCCAGGCCCCGGGCACCTTCACGCCATGGGAGGATCTGCCGGCCGATACCGACCTGCTGTTCTACGAAGGACTGCACGGCGCAGTGATGACCGGAGATGTCAACGTCGCGCGCCACGCGGATCTGTTGATCGGAGTGGTGCCGACGATCAATCTCGAGTGGATCCAGAAATTGCACCGGGACAAGGTCGGTCGCGGCTACACTTCCGAAGCCGTGGTCGATACCATCCTGCGGCGAATGCCGGACTACGTGAACTACATCTGTCCGCAATTCTCGCGCACGCATGTCAATTTTCAGCGCGTACCGATCGTCGATACCTCGAACCCCTTTGTCGCGCGCGACGTGCCGACGGCCGATGAGAGCATGCTGGTGATCCGCTTTTCAAACCCGAAGGGCATCGACTTCCAGTACCTGCTGTCGATGCTGCACGACTCGATGATGTCGCGCCCGAATACCATCGTTTGCCCGGGCGGCAAGATGGCGCTGGCGATGCAGCTGATTTTCACACCGATGATTCTGCGGCTCGTTGATATGAGTCGGCGCGTGCGCAGCAGCGCCTAAAAGTGCGTCGCAGCAGGTAGTGGGTCACACTTCGGCGAGCGGTTTGGACCGCCGCGCACGGGGAAGCGCACCCTCAAGGGTTGCGTTGTCTCAAACAGCTGTCGAAAGTGCCCCAAGCTCAAAAGCACCCGGATTCCAGCGTCGGCGTCGGCGTAGGCAAACTCCTGTCGGTGACCTGGCCGTTGATCGTCATTACGGCGTTGATGCTGTCTCTGTGCGTCGCGAGCCTGAGCGTGCTGTCATCGCTGCGTGCCTACGTGCAGGGCGAGGGCATGTGGTCGAAGTCCGAGCGGCAGGCGATCGCCGAGCTGCGAGCTTTCAGCACCACGGGGGACGAAGCGGCTTTCCGGAGATTTCAAGTGGAGATCGGCGTGCCGCTGGCGGACCGCGTCGCGCGTCTCGAACTTGAACGCGCGGCGCCGGACTATGCAGTCGCGAGGCGCGCGATCGAGGCCGGTCGCACCGATCCGGCAGACAGCGTCGGCATGATACGACTGTTCCGGGTGTTTCACGACAGCAGGTTGTTTTCCGACGCGCTCGACGCCTGGACACAGGGCGATGAATTGATAGTGCAGCTCGCGGACATCGGCCGGCAGATCCATGCCGGCTTGAGCGACGGGCGCGCCGACCCCGCGGTTGCCATGCGGTTGCAACAGGCCGAGCTCATTCACCTGCGCGTCGCGCCGCTCGAAGACCGGTTTTCCTCATCGCTCGGTACCGCCTCCCGCCAGGTGCTGAAGCTTCTGCTGGTGTTCCTGACGCTCTGCAGTGCGGTGCTGGTCGCCATCGGTGCGGTGATCTCCCGCCACACGATCCGGCGCGGCGAGCGCATCGCGCGTGCGCTTCACGAGACCGAGGAGCGAGCCTACGCCGAACAGGCGCGCGCGCACGTGACGCTCGAGTCGATCGCCGACGCCGTGATCTGCACCGATCGCGAGCAGCGTGTGAGCTACCTCAATGGTGCTGCCGAGCAGCTCACGCTCTGGTCGGAGTCCGAGGCCCAGGGCCAATTGCTTTCGACCGTCCTGCAGATGCGATCGGAACCCGGGACCCACGATGTGCCGAACGATATTTCGCGCATCCTGAGCGGG